>Ga0335395_10000020_pt1 | contig 165758 bp, 141 predicted proteins | sample MAT02_FD_205744 | JGI IMG/M metagenome (GOLD analysis project Ga0335395, IMG submission 205744) | Freshwater microbial communities from Lake Fryxell liftoff mats and glacier meltwater in Antarctica - MAT-02 (spades assembly) (version 2) ...
ACAAAAAAGAGCAAACGACACAATGATGGCCGATGCTCTCTAGAAACTAGCTCTTGGCCGTTTTGAAATACAAAGTTATAAAACTGACACAAATAAACTTGCATTTTAACACAGAATCTATCGGGAGTTGTGAGTGTTAAGCTAATGATGAAAAACTTTAAAACTAGTATTTGGTTTGGCATGATACTATTTTATAACAACAAAAAATATTCTTTAGCAAAAAGAATATTTAAAATAAGGAAATTGGAAAGCTAGTTATTGTTTGCTAAACAATTTTGAAAAAATATTTAAAAGAAAAAATGAAAACAATTTATTCTCAATTATTTAATACCAATTCGCGGAATTATATTACCTACTGTTTAATACTATTACTTATAACAAGCAGTTGTAATTCACAATTTAAAACTATAATAGTAAAAGATAAAACTTTGCCTTCTAGCTTTAAAGCCTCTAACGATAGTTTAAATATTGCAACTATTAATTGGAAAACATATTTTGCAGATAGCATTTTAGCGCAATTGATTGATACTGCACTAATACATAATTTAGATTTACAAATTGCCCTCCAAAAAATTGAAATTTCTCGTTCTGGAGTTCGGCTGGCAAAAGGAGCTATGTTGCCTCAGGTAGGTTTAAACTTAGGCGGGGGTGTTCGTAGGTTTGGTTTATACACCATGGATGGTGCAGGTAATATTTCTACCCAAATTACGCCTGGCCAAATTGTACCCATAAACTTGCCCGATATGTATATTGGTTTGCAAGCCTCGTGGGAAATTGATATCTGGGGAAAATTAAAAAATAAACGTAAAGCCGAAATTTCTACTTATTTATCAAGCATCGAAGGCACTAATTTTGTAATATCTAACCTGGTGGCCGAAGTTGCCATTACCTATTACGAATTATTAGCTTTAGATAATGAATTAGCACTTTTACAAAAAACCATTCTAAGGCAACAAGAGGCTGTAGAAATAGTAACCACACAAAAAGAAGTTGGTAGAGCCAATGCATTAGCTGTACAACAGTTTTCGGCAAACTTGCTAAACTCAAAAATATTGGAAAAAGAAACTTTGCGACAAATTGTAAATTTCGAAAACAAAATTAACTTTTTGTTAGGCCGATTCCCTCAATCATTTGATAGAAAAAAAGAAGAATTATTGAACGAGCCAGCGCAAATTTTTAGTGCAGGTATTCCCTCACAACTATTAAAAAACAGGCCAGATATTCGCAAAGCAGAATTTTTAGTACAGGCAAGTAATTTCGATTTAAAATTTGCCAAAGCAGCGTTTTATCCTAACTTAAACATTACGGCAGGATTGGGTTTTCAAGCATTTAGGCCTGAATTTTTATTCAATGTACCATCATCCATAGCATATACTGCATTGGGTAATATGGTAGCGCCACTAATAAATAGGAATGCCCTAAAAGCGCACTTTGATAGGGCAAAGGCAACACAATTAACAGCCGTTTACGAATATCAAAAATCAATTTTAAATGGTTTTGTTGAAGTTTCGAACGAGCTTGCCAATGTTAATAATTTAAAAGAAATGAATGTTTTAAAAAAGCAACAATCTGCTTTGCTTATACAATCTGTAGAAACATCGAACCAGTTATTTATGGTGGGCAAAGCATCATACCTCGAAGTTTTAATAACCCAACAAAGTTCGTTACAAACCGAAATAGAACTAATTAATAACACCAAAAATCAACGAATATCGGGCGTAAATATTTATAAAGCTTTAGGCGGAGGTTGGAAATAGGTAGTAGGATGTTCTTCACTATCTTAAAATCTTATGTTTCTTTTCGCAAATTCAACATATCTATCTTATTATTAAAAAGCAATTTCCAACAGTTTAATATAAAATGATTAAAAACATTTTACGAGCATCCTATTAATCTTCAAATCCTAATTCAGACAATTTTCCAAACGCATCAATCTTCAAACCCTAAAAATCCTATTCAAGATAATTTTCAAAATTATAATTCCGACAATTTTTTAAAACATTTTACTTATTTTCACACCCACTAAAAAAAGTAAAATTAATTAATGGCAAATATCACATCCGAAAACGCTATTTCTATGATAAATTTGCAGCAACAATACACACTGCAAAAAACAGAAATAGACCATGCCATTTCTCAAGTGTTACATCGAGGCGATTTTATTAATGGGTTGGATGTTAAAATATTTGAAACCGAATTAGCTAAATTTACACATACCAGCCATGTAATTGGTTGCGCTAACGGTACCGATGCTTTGCAGTTGGCTTTAATGGCATTAGATATTGGCCAAGGCGATGAAGTTGTTATACCCGCTTTTGCATACATATCGGTTGCCGAGGTGGTGGTGCTATTGGGCGCAACGCCTATATTTGTAGATATAGAAAATGAGTATTTTTTTATTGATGTTAACAAGATAAAAGCAGCCATCACACCAAAAACAAAGGCAATTATTGCAGTTCACCTTTTTGGACAAACTGGTAATTTGGCTGGCTTAATGGATGTTGCCGAGGAAAACAACTTATTTGTAATTGAAGATAATGCACAAGCTTTAGGAGCAAATTATACTCTAAAAAGCCAAAAAAAGTTTTTGGGTAACTGGGGGCATATAGGATGCACTTCTTTTTTTCCTACCAAAAACTTAGGCTGCTTTGGCGATGGTGGTGCAGTTTTTACAAACGATAAAAATTTAGCAGACAAAATAAGAATGATAGCCTCACATGGGCAATTGGTAAAATACCAACACGATTTAGTGGGCATTAACTCAAGGTTAGACACCTTACAAGCGGCCATACTAAATGTACGTTTACAATACTTAAATAATCAACAAGATTACAAAAACCATATTCATAATTATTACATCTCCCAACTTTCAGAAGTTGAAGATATCATCTTACCTAAAACCAACACTAATTGCCAGCCTGCTTGGCATCAATTTACTTTACAAGTTAAAAATGGGAAAAGAGAGGCGCTTAAAAATTTTTTAGCCGCAAACGAAATACCCTCAATGGTGTATTACCACATTACATTACCTGCACAAAAAGCCTACAAAACATTAAACTATACAGCCGAAAGTTTTCCTGTTGCCCAGCAATGTGCCAATAGTGTATTATCTTTGCCCATACACCCCACACTTAGCAAACCTCAAATGGATAAAATTATAAACGGAATAAAAACATTTTATAATGGTTAAGTCCGATATTTTTATACATGCTACTAGCCTAGTTGATAATGATGTAATTATTGGGGAAGGAACAAAAATTTGGCATTTTTCTCATATATCGGCGCATGCCATTATAGGTAAGAATTGTATAATTGGGCAAAATGTATTTATAGGCCAAGGGGTAACTATTGGTGATGGCGTTAAAATTCAAAATAATGTTTCAGTATATGCTGGCGTAACCGTGGAAGACGATGTGTTTATAGGGCCATCGGTAGTGTTTACCAATGTAATAAATCCTCGGGCTTTTATAGAGCGTAAAAACGAATTTTTAAAAACAATTATTAAAAAAGGAGCCAGCATAGGGGCAAATAGCACATTAATATGTGGAAACAACATTGGTCAATACGCATTAATTGGAGCTGGAAGTGTGGTTACCAAAAATATTAATGATTTTGAATTATGGTACGGTAACCCTTCAAAAAAAAAAAATTGGGTAGATAGGTTTGGTAACAAATTAATTTTTACTCACACATTAAAATCCATACAAATACAAAATTTTACTTACACTCTAAACTCCGAAGGCAATGTTGAAGAGCATGATTGAAGTTAAAAACGTTCTTGTACACCAAGATATAGCTGCACACAATTTTGTGTGCCATTTAGAAAAATGCAAAGGAGCTTGTTGTATTGAAGGCGATGCTGGCGCACCGCTCGAAAATAACGAATTGGAAATTTTAGATAGAATTTATCCTAAAGTAAAACCCTTTATGAGTGCCAAAGGTATTGCAACAGTAGAAACCGAAGGCACTTATGTAAAAGATATAGAGGGCGATTACACCACCCCATGTGTTGATACCAATAAAGAATGTGCTTACGTTATTTGGGAAAACGGAATTACCAAATGTGCCATAGAAAAAGCTTACGAAGCAGGCGAAGTGGATTGGCAAAAACCAATTTCATGCCATTTATATCCTATACGCATAACGGCTTACCCCGAATTTGATATTTTGAATTATGATAGATGGAGCATTTGTGCAAGTGCCTGTAATTTTGGCGATGAACTTAATGTACCTGTTTATAAATTTTTGAAACAACCTCTTATAAGAAAATATGGGGAAGCTTGGTATCAGGAATTAGAAACTAAAATTGCATTACAACGCAAAGTTTAATTTTTTTACATTTGCAAAAACAATAGCTATAAAAATTTTAAAATTTTATTATGAATAAAGTTGCACTTATTACTGGAATTACAGGACAAGATGGTGCTTACCTAGCCGAGTTTTTACTTAAAAAAGGGTATATTGTTCATGGGTTAAAAAGAAGGTCGTCCCTTTTTAACACCGATAGGATAGATCATTTATACCAAGAACAATACGAAAACAATGTAAAACTTACTTTACATTACGGCGATTTAACCGATAGTACCAACCTTATTCGCTTAATACAAGAAACCCAACCCGACGAAATTTACAACCTTGCTGCCATGAGCCACGTTAAGGTAAGTTTCGATACACCCGAATACACTGCAAATGCCGATGGAATAGGTACTTTACGTATTTTAGAAGCCGTACGTTTATTAGGCTTAACACAAAAAACCAAAATATACCAAGCTTCTACCTCCGAATTATACGGTTTGGTACAAGCTGTACCACAATCCGAAACTACCCCTTTTTACCCAAGGTCGCCTTATGCGGTTGCAAAAATGTATGCCTACTGGATAACTGTAAATTACCGCGAAGCCTATAAAATGTTTGCTTGCAACGGTATTTTATTTAACCACGAAAGCCCGATACGGGGCGAAACATTTGTAACCCGAAAAATTACCCGAGCAGCTACTAAAATAGCCATGGGTTTACAAAGCTGTTTGTATTTAGGTAATTTATCGTCGCAGCGAGATTGGGGACATGCCAAAGATTATGTAGAAGCCATGTGGTTAATATTACAGCAGGATGTACCCGAAGATTTTGTAATTGCCACAGGTGTTACTACCACCGTAAGGGAGTTTATTAGGATGGCTTTCGCCGAGTTAGGTATCGAAGTAGAATTTAGCGGTAAAGACGAACACGAAAAAGGAGTTATTATAGATGTGGATGAAACGATTGCAATAAATTTAGGATTAAACCTAAGCACCCTAAAACAAGGACAAACAGTTGTAAAAGTAGATCCCAAATATTACCGCCCTACCGAAGTTGAATTACTAATTGGCGACCCTACAAAATCAAATACAAAATTAGGCTGGATGCCCAAATACGATTTAAAAGCTTTGGTTAAAGACATGATTCAGTCGGATTTACATCTTACCAAAAAAGACCAATATTTAAAAGATGGTGGCTACCAAACCATGAATTATTTTGAATAATTACCATCAAACCAATATTATAAATGAGAATTAAAAAATTAATTGTATTACTTTTTGTGTTTGTAACCGCATTTACTTTAACAGGTAAGGCGCAAAATATCAACGAAAAAAATTTTTCGAACATACGTGTTGATGATTTAACTGACAACCAAATAAGGCAGTTTATGCAACAGGTACAAGCCTCGGGCCTATCCGAAGCACAACTAGAACAAGTAGCCTCGGCCAAAGGAATGAGTCAAGTGGAAATACAAAAACTTAGACAAAGAGTTGATAAATTGGGTAAAACCACAAAAACTACCGATGACGATAAAAATAACAAAGGAGTAACAAAAATTAAAAAAACCAATTCTGGCCGTAAGGTTACCAATGCTGATGATGAAGCTGGTAAGCAAAATGAAAGTGATGATACCGACTCATTAACGAAAAAAAACGAAATAAAAAGCCAAGCCGAAATAGCATTAAATACGTTGAAATCTAAAATTTTTGGCCGAGATTTATTTGAAAATAGCAAAACTGGTTTCGAGCCCAACTTACGCTTAGCAACGCCAAAAAATTATGTTATAGGTACCGATGATGAAATATTGATTGATATTTATGGTTACTCCGAAGCCAACTACCAATTAAAAGTATCGCCCGAAGGCACTATAAATATCCCTTACATAGGTGTTGTAAATGTTTCGGGTTTAACTATTGAGGCTGCAACTGCTCGTATAAAAAGTAAACTATCAACCGTTTATAATGGCATTGCGACTGGCAATACCAAACTGAGTGTAAACATTGGTAACATACGTAGCGTAAAAATTATAGTTACAGGTGAAGTTACTAAACCTGGCACCTATACCTTACCTTCACTGGCAACCGTATTTAACGCCTTATATTCATCAGGTGGCCCATCCGAAAATGGCTCGTTTAGAAATATTGAAGTAATAAGGGGAGGTAAAAAAATTGCCATATTAGATGTCTACGATTTTTTACTTAAGGGCGAATTAAAAAATAATGTTCGCCTACAAGACCAAGATATTATACGCATACCCACATACCTTAATCGGGTAGAAATGCTAGGCGAAATAAAACGGCCAGCTATATTTGAAATGAAAAACGGGGAAGACTTATCCACCCTTTTAGCTTTCGCAGGTGGCTTTACCGAACGAGCTTACAAAGCCCGCATCAGAGTATTAAAAAACACCAATATCGAACGTAAAATTACCGATGTTACCCAAAACCAATTTGATACTTACCAACCTCAAAGTGGCGATAAATTTTATGTTAGCGAAATTTTAGATCGTTTCGAAAACAGGGTAAGCATTTTGGGAGCTGTATTTCGCCCAGGCGAATACGAATTGCAGCCTGGCCTAACACTTAAAAATTTAATTTTAAAAGCCGAAGGTTTAAAAGAAGATGCGTTTTTAAACCGGGCCTATATAACACGCCTACTACCCGATTTAAACACACAACTTATAACCGTTGATTTGCAAAAAATAATGAAGGGTCAAGCCGATGATGTCCCCTTAAAACGAGAAGATGAAATTACTATATCTTCAATTTTTGATTTAAAAGAAGAATTTTATGTTACCATAGATGGTGAAGTACGCGAACCAGGCAGATTTGCCTTCGCCGAAAACATGAACTTGGAGGCCTTGCTTATTAAAGCAGGTAGCTTTAAAGAATCAGGAACAGGTAAGCGAATAGAAGTTTCAAGGCGGGTAAAAAACAGTGATGCTACCTCTACCTCGGCAATTACTTCTGAAGTTTATATCATTGATATTGAGAAAGATTTGTCAAACACATCACCAAACTTTATTCTTACGCCCTACGATATTGTTACCGTTCGCTCATCTCCTGGTTACGAAATACAAAGACAGGTACGTGTAGATGGCGAAGTATTGTACCCAGGATACTATACTATTACCCGAAAAAATGAACGTATTTCCGATTTAGTAACACGGGCTGGTGGCCTAACTGCATTAGCCTATACCAATGGAGCTTCGCTTAAACGGCCAACGGAACTAGAAACACAATTAGACCAAGAAAAAGAACAACAAAAGTTATTGCAGTTTAAAAAAATGCAGAATGGTTTAAAAGATACCACCAGTACCAACGATATAGAAAGTAAGATATTGCGTAACGATTTTGTAGGTATTAGCCTAAGTAAAATATTAAGAAAACCGGGCAAAAGGCAAGATTTATTTTTAGAAAACGGCGATGTGTTAAACGTACCTAAACAATTGCAAACAGTAAAAGTAAGCGGCCAAGTGCTATCTCCTAATACGGTGGTTTACTTAAAAACCAAAGGCTTTAAACAATATATATCTAGCTCGGGAGGCTTTGCACAAGGTGCATTAAAATCACGATCGTATATTATTTATGCAAATGGAGCAGTAAAAAGCACTAAAAAATTCTTGTTTTTTAACAATTATCCAGTAGTAGAAACTGGTGCCGAAATATTTGTTCCTAAAAAAGAAGAAAAAAATAAACTCTCGGCAGGAGAATTAGTGGGTATAACCACAGGTGTAGCATCGCTAGGCGCAATAATTTTAGGAGTTTTAAATTTAATCAGGTAGTAGGTATGTTAGTTAATGGCTTACACGTTTTAAACTTAAATTTTTTATTTGGGCGTTCCCCTCAAATGGGGCGGGCTATCCGCTGCAAGTCCTCAAAAACTTCGTTGCACTTCGTTTTTTGCGGGCTTTCCACTACTATCCCTAACGCAACCTCGGTTACACTATGAAAAACCCAACCATTGCAATTATTGGTTTAGGCTACGTGGGTTTACCTTTAGCGGTAGCTTTTGCAAAACATTATAAAGTAATAGGTTATGATGTTAACCTAAACCGTATTATCCAACTAAAAAAAGGCAACGATACCACCCTCGAAATTACCAGCCAAGAGCTTTTAGCAGCACAAAAAAACACGCAATTAATTTGCACAACGCAGACAAACGACATTCAAAACTGCAATATTTTTATAATAACAGTACCAACCCCGGTTGATAAAAACAACGGCCCCGATTTATCCGCCCTCATCGGCGCAAGCCAAACCGTAGCACATTATTTAAAACCCGACGATATAGTAATTTACGAATCTACTGTTTACCCTGGGGCAACCGAAGAGGTTTGTGTACCAGTTTTAGAAAAAGAATCGGGTTTAACCCATAACCAACATTTTTTTACGGGCTACTCGCCCGAGCGGGTAAATCCTGGTGATACAGTACGTACGGTTACTAATATTTTAAAAGTAACATCAGGCTCAAACTCCACCACAGCCCAAAAAGTTGATGATTTGTACAAAACCATTATTACTGCAGGCACATTTAAAGTAAGTAGCATTAAAGTTGCCGAGGCTACCAAGGTAATAGAAAACTGCCAGCGTGATGTTAATATTGCATTTGTAAACGAACTTTCTAAAATATTTAACCGGTTGGGTATCGAAACCCACGAAGTATTGGAAGCTGCCGGCACCAAATGGAATTTTTTAAAATTTACACCAGGTTTAGTAGGCGGCCATTGCATAGGTGTTGACCCTTATTATTTAGCTCAAAAAGCACAACAAGTAGGCTATCACCCCGAAATTATTTTAGCTGCCCGCCGTTTAAACGATGGTATGGGTAGTTACATAGCTACCGAAACTATAAAAATAATGGTTAAAAAAGGGATAAATTGCAACAATAGCAAAGTATTAATAATGGGATTTACCTTTAAAGAAAACTGCCCAGATGTACGTAATACTCGGGTAATAGACATGGTAAACGAATTAAATAAATACCACCTAAACTTAAGCATATACGATCCGTTGGCCAATGCCGAAGAAGTAAAAACCGAATACGGTATAGAAATAATTAGCCAAATACCTACCCAATATTTCGATGCTATAATTATAGCCGTAGGGCACAACCAATTTAAAACAATGGATATATTAAGTTTTAAAAACAGCCCCAATGCAGTAATAATTGATGTAAAAAGTATATTAGACAAACAGCTAAGCGACTTTAGGTTGTAAACAAGTTTTTTTACATCCAAAAAAGCTATTATTTCATTATCATTGTAAAGCCCAAAACCAAATTTAAAACATACCTTAAAACACAATGCCCGAACAACCATACAAGCCCGAAGAAATTTCGCTTCAAGACTTAGTTTTAAAACTAAAAGGTTGGTACAAATACCTTTTAACCAAATGGCTGGTTATTGTTTTGGCTGGTGTAATTGGTGGTATTTTGGGATTGAGTTATGCCTATTTTAAAAAACTTACTTATACTGCCGAATGTACGTTTGTATTAGAAGAGGGTGACGGCGGCGGCGGTGGCTTAGGCGAATATGCCGGCTTAGCATCAATGGTTGGTATTGATTTAGGCGGCGGTGGCGGTGGTATATTTAAAGGCGATAATATACTACAACTGTACAAATCAAGAAAAATGATTGAAGAGACTTTGTTAGCCAAAGATACTTTTAACAATAAACCTCAATTGCTTATAAATAGGTTTATCGATTTTTATGAGTTGCAAGATAAATGGATAAAAAAAGTAGATCTTTCAAAGCTTAATTTTGCTGTACCTACCAACAAATTTACTCGAGCTCAAGATTCGGTAATCAATCAATTAGTTATAGAGATTAATAAAAAATATTTAAACGTTGCAAAAATTGATAAAAAATTGTCCATTATAAAAGTATCGTTTAATAGTAAAGACGAGCTATTTGCAAAATCGTTTACCAATAACATTGTACAAAAGGTTAACCAGTTTTATGTTGAAACTAAAACTAAAAAATCCGCCGAAAACTTAGCTATTTTACAAAAACAAACCGATAGTGTAAAATCTGTTTTAAATAATAGTATTGGTGGCGTAGCCTTAGCTATTGATGCCAATCCAAATTTGAACCCAGCTTTTCAAACGCTGCGTGTACCATCGCAACGTAGGCAGGTAGATGTACAAGCCAGCGGAGCCGTTTACCAAGAAATTGTTAAAAACCTAGAAATGGCCAAAATTACTTTTAGAAAAGATAAGCCTTTAATACAAATAATTGATGAGCCGGTTTTTCCGCTGGAGAGTGATAGAATTGGAAGGCTGATAGGGTTAATTATAGGGGGTGGGCTTTCATGTTTTATTGTTGCCTTGTTTTTGATTACAAAAAAATTATTAGAGTAAGAATTATTAAAGAAATGGAACAAAATTTCAACAATAAGTATTTATTCTATAACATCATTTTTACAGTACTTCAAATTTTTTTTTCGGCTTTTATTTTATTTTTTTTATATCGTTTAATTATTAATACAGTAGGGTTAAAGCAACTAGGTATTTGGTCGTTAATATCAACCTCCATTACATCTTTAAGTATATTAAATTATGGGTTTTCGGGCAGCTTAGTTAAATACATTTCTAAGTATGCTATACTTGGCGACAGATTAAAGGTTAAAATGTTAATAGAAACAACCGCAATATCTGTTTCGGTTTTTTCTTTTTTTTTGTCGGTTATTGGTTACTTTATTTTCTTACTTATTATAAATCAATCTATTAATGATGAACATTACTATAATATAGCCACTAAAATTTTACCTGTTTGTTTAATCACTTTTTGGTTTACTGTTTTATCAAGTATTTACCAAGCAACATTAGAGGGATTAAATCTATCGTATCAAAAAAACATAATTAATATAGTAAGCAATTTAATTATACTTTTTTCAGCATTTATTTTGCTTCCAATTTATGGGCTAGTTGGTTTGTCTATAAGCTATATGATATCATCTTTATTTCTGTTAGGGTGTAATCTTTTTTTTGTAAAAAAAAATGTTCCTGAACTCTCACTTTTTAAGGCTGTTTGGAGCAGGTCGATATACAAGGAAACCTTTAAGTATAATTCAAACTACCAAATAATTTCAATTTTTGCTATTTTTAACGAGCCAATTACAAAATTTATTATTGTTAAATATGCTGGCCTTGAAATTTCGGGGGTTTATGAATTGGTAAATAAATTAGTTTTGCAGGTAAGGGGAATAATAGTAAATGTTAACCAAACTTTAGTGCCAATGTATGCGAGTTTTCATGAAAAAGCAGAAAATAAAATTGTTACCTATTTTAAAAAATCATTTCTAATTGTATTACTAACATCTTCTTTTTGCTTTTCAACTTTACTTTTTTTAAGTCCCTTATTATCATTTTGGTGGTTTAAAGGTTTAAATGAAAGTTTTGTATATTATATTATCATATTATCTTTTTGTTGGTTTTTAAATACGATATCGGCACCAGCATACTTTGCCAATTTGGGCAGCGGCGATTTAAAATGGAATACAATTTCGCAAATACTAATGTCAATTCTTAATGCGGTACTGTCGCTTCTTTTCGCTTATGTTTTTCACCCTCAATACATAATTTGGGGTTGGGCAATATCATTATCAATTGCGAGTATAATTGTAATAATTAAGTATAATTCAAAAAATGCTATTTTGTTTTTCTCATTTATTAAAATGGCCGATTGTATATTCTTAATAAATACCCTAATATTAACATCTGTTGGGTATCATTTTATTTATAAATTAGTTAAAGAAAACGATATTTATGTAGCAATTATTCTTGTTTTACTATACAGCATATTACAACTAGCAAACTTTATTATTCACCCAATTTTTAAAGAATTAAAATCCCAAACAATAAAAATAAAATGATAAATAAATCACAAATAAAACTTTATTTAAAACACTTCAATATATTTGATTTATATAATAAAAGTAGCTACTCACAATGTGGCGAAGATATTATTATAGATTATCTTATAAATTTATATAAAATACAAAACGTTACCTATTTAGATATTGGTGCAAATCATCCCTATCAATTAAACAACACCTATTTGTTTTATAAAAAAGGTTGTAGGGGTATTAATGTTGACGCAAACCCAAGCCTAATTAGCTTGTTTAATTTTGCTAGAAAAAAAGATAAAAATATTAATTTAGGTGTTGATAAGTCAGAGTCATATCTTCCTTTTTATATATTTAAAGATCATACATTAAGTACATTCTCGGAGCAAGAAGCCCAAAGTTTAATAAAAGCAGGGAATAATATAGTTTTGAAAAAGGAGGTAAAAGTAAAAACTTTAAATCAGATAGTTAACGAATACGCGGGTGGTGTGTTTCCTTCAATTTTAAGCATTGATGTTGAAGGTTTAGATGAAGGTATAATTAAATCAACCGATTTTTCAAAAAATAAGCCTGCAATAATTTGTGCAGAAACAGCAGAGTATTCTAACACAGGATGCGGAAAAAAAATGCAGGGATATATAGATTATATAAAGGATATGAAATATATTCACTACGCCGACACTAACCTTAATTCTATTTTTTTTGATGAGGAATTAATTAAATAGTTTTCTAAAATCGGTTGTGTTATGATCTCAATAATAACAGTAGTATTTAATGCCGAAAGCACCGTAGAACAAACTATTTTAAGCGTTATTAGTCAAACCTGTATAAATAAGGAATTTATAATTATTGATGGTGGCTCTACTGATAAAACCAAATCTATTATTGCAAAGTATCAACATAATTTAACCTATTACTTAAGCGAAAAAGATGGTGGAATTTATGATGCTATGCACAAAGGCATTAAGCAAGCAAAAGGCAATTTTATTTATTTTTTAGGGGCAGATGATGTTTTTATTGATGAAAATACTCTTATGAATGTGGCTAGCCACTTAATAAACAACAAATTTATTTACTATGGCAATGTGCTTTTTAAAGTTAGAAACGTTATTTACGATGGTTATTTTAATAGTTTTAAAATAGTAACTAGAAATATTTGCCACCAAAGTATTTTTTACCCAATGGAAGTGTTTGAAAAACATAGTTATGACTTAAAGTATAAAATAATGGCAGATTACGACTTAAATATAAGATTGTTTTTTTCTGGTATTTTTCAATTTAAACACATACCATTAACCGTTGCATTATTTAACGATGTTGGCTTATCTGGGGCTGGCGGGTACGATGAACCGTTTAAAAAAGATAGATTAGCAATTATTAAAAACTATAGCCCCATTTATATTTATTGGTATCGATTGGTGCGCTCAGTTTTAGCTAATTTTAAAAAATGAATAATTACGAATTTTACGATATAGCACTAGACCATATAGCCTTGTGTTTTATGCTGTTGTTTTTTTCGATTTTAGTGCATTTTTTAATTTACAGAAAGCATATCACCTCTTTTATTGACCCATTATTTATCCCCATAATCTCTTCCATTTTTTCATCTGTTGTAGTTTATTTGCTTTTTGTAACCGGCAATATATTGTTAAGCAATTTCATTAGTTTTAACTTTACACAAATTTTTTTTTGGCTGGGTTTGTTTGTTTTTAAATCAATAAAAACTAATAAAATAGTTGTAATAAATTATGTAGAGAATAAAATAAATGCAATTGTAGCATTCTACTTTTTTTCAGCGGTGTATTTGATTACACAGTGTTTAATTTACTATTTTAAAGGTATTCCAATTTTTAAAAACTCCCGTTTAGAGACTTTTGCCGAAGGCGGCGGCGAAGGTGTAATGGGTAGGATTATTGATGTAGCTTCTATATTTAGTATTTATGCCTTTTTTGTAATAATAAAAACAGATAGACTTAGATTAAGCGAAATACCGAAATATTTTATAATGTTTCTGATTTTTGTTACTCTACTTTTAAGTGGTAGCAAAGCGTCTTTTTTGACCATTTTTTCTGTTTTTTGGTGCTATCTTGTTTTTGCTAAAATTAAAGGTGGAAACTTTATGCCTTTTATAAATAGTTTAAAAAAATACAAATTTTATATACTTGCTATATGCTTAATCGTGGTAACTTTTATTATTGTTTTGCAAAATAAAAGCGAAGAGGTTGATCAATTAAACCCTATTGTGAAATTATTTATTAGATTTATACACAGCGGCGATGTGTATTGGTATTCATATCCAAATCAAGTTTTTTTAACTATTAAAGGGGATGATGGCTTTAAAGCATTATTTACCGATACTTTAGGTTTGTTAAGAATTTATAATTGGTCTAACTTACCAGAAGCAATTGGTATTACTTTAAAAAATATACATCACCCAAGCGATATACCCGAAGGGCCAAATGCAAGGCACAATGTTTTTGGTTTAATTTATTATGGCTATATAGGTAGCATTTTTTTTTCTTTTATTTTGGGGGTGTTAATTTCGTTTGTAAGAAGAGTATTCCCAATAATAGTAAAAAATACACTCTTAAATGGCTTTATTTTCACTTTTTTGATGTTAAAGGTGGTGTATTTTGATACCGACCCAATGCTAACAATTACCTATTTAAATAATCTTGTTTTTATTTTCCCATTTTTGTATCTTGTTTATCTTTGGGTGTTAGCTATTTTTAATACAAAAGCAGTTTAATGTTAATTTCTATTATTATACCTTATTACAAAGGCGAAAAGTTTATTGCAACACTTTTAATCTCAATTTCTCAAGCAATTGAAAATGTAATTGGTGATTTTTCTTTTGAGATAATCCTCGTTATAGATTCTATTGAAACCGAAGTAGAAACAATTAAAAATTTAACTGAAGAATATTTTTTTGGTTTTATAAATGTTAGGATAAAAGTTTTAAAAAATACAACCAATATGGGAGTTGCAGGCACAAGAAATCGAGCCATAAAAGAATCTAACGGCGATTTTTTACATATTATAGATCAAGATGATTTAGTAAAACCAAAATTCTATTCCAAGGTAACAGCTCTATTTCATCAATACAACTTTATTCTGGTAAATGGAGTGGCCTGCTACACAAATAAAAAGTATAATTCACATAAGTTATATTATTTTGCTCCTTTAATTACAATAAAAGGTTTGCTCTGTGATGATTTTATCAGGTCTCCTGGTCAAGTTGTATTCTCGAAATTCCTTAGCGAAAAATCGTCTTTCCCAGAACCAAAAGAATATAAAGGTGCAGATGATAGATTTTTCTGGATCAGTTTAATGATTCAACACAAAAACAAAATCAAAGCAACATATATAGCCGAGCCTGAATATATAGCTAACATTCACGAAAATAATTATAGTAATGATGGGGTAAATTTAAAAAGAAGCGCTCTTGAAGTTTGGAATTTAATTGAGAAAAAATCGGATTTTAAAATTTATACCCACTTAATAACCAACGATAAACTAAGGCTTAGGTATGGCATAAATGATGGATTGAATACCACTGATAAAATTTTTGGATTGTGGTTAAACATTAAATATTTTTTGACTTTAAATAAGCTAGTAAGGTTTTTAATTAAAAGAAAATGGTAAGAGTATTATACGTTGTTTCCACACTTCAAAGAACAGGCCCTATTAGTTTTTTGTATAACCTGATACAGGCGTTTGATAAGAAGAGTATCCATCCTGTAATTTTAACACTATCTGTCGAAACAGATACATTTCCATCATTAAAAGGAGATTTTGAAACCCTTGGAATCGAAATAATTAGTTTAGGTTTATCTAGAATTAAAGGAATCTTTTTAGCGAAAACGATGATAAAAAATTTGGTCGATGCAAAAAGTATAGATGTTATTCATACAATTGGATATAGAGCAGATGCAATTATTAATCAGAATGTTTTTAGGAAACAATTGCTTGTTTCATCTATACAGAGCAATATTTTTGATGATTATCCGATGTTATATGGTAAATTAAAGGGAGGTTTATTGGCAAAATCGCACATAAATAAATTAAAGGGAAAAGTTGCTGTATCTTGCTCCTCTTTTGTAGCTGAAAGCATAAAGTTAATATCGGGGATTGATTCACAAATAGTTTATAATTCAGTTTCAAAAAACATATACCATATAGCCTCAGATGAGGATAAAAAGTTAGCAAGACAAAATTTGGAGTTACCTGTGAATGCAAAAATTTTTATTCTTGCTGGATTTTTGATTTTAAGAAAAGATCCAATCACTGCTATTAAGGGATTTATAGAGGCGGGAATATCTAACTCAATTTTGGTTATTTTAGGGGACGGGCCATTACTGGAAGAATGCATAAAAGAAGTCGGAACGCATAAAAATATTTTTTTTAAAGGGTATGTAAGTAACGTAATTGAATATTTAAAATCCGCGGATTTCTATATTTCATCTTCATTGTCCGAAGGATTGCCACTATCTGTATTAGAAGCATTTGCTTGTGGCTTACCAAGTATCTTATCCGATATAAAGCCCCATGATGAATTAACAAGATTATTAGATAATCGTAGTTATAATAGAACTTTCAAAACAAAAAACTACTTAGAACTGGCAGATGTTATCAAACAGTTTAATAAACAAGATTATCAGATGTTAAGCCAAGCTTTTAGACAAATTATCGATGATAAAGTTAACTCTGATATAATGGCGAATAAATTTTTAAATATATATAAAGGCCAAGAAAATTAACAATGCTAAATTTTTCTGTTTTGATTTCGCTTTACGAGAAAGAGACCCCAGAAAGTCTTCACTCTGCTCTAGAAAGCGTTAAGAATCAAACATTACAACCTAGTCAAGTTGTTATCGTATTTGATGGGCCAATTCCAAAAGAGCTTGAATCAATAATAGATGAATTTCATAATCAATTTAATGAACTAAAGATTTTAAAGCTGGATAAAAATATGGGTTTGGGCAAAGCTTTAAACTTTGGGATTTTACATTGTAAAAACGAATTAGTAGCTCGTATGGACACGGATGATATTTGTTACCCGTCACGTTTTGAACAACAAGTTAACTTTATGTCAAGCCATACTCATATAAGTGTCGTTGGTTCAAGTATCCAAGAATTTAAAATTACTCCTGGTGACATAGACCAGTTTAAAACACCTCCGTCAAATTATGAAGATTTAAAAAAATTCGCCAAATTTCGGAATCCGCTAAACCATCCGAGTGTTATGTTTAGAAAATCTAACGTAATAAACGCGGGTTCTTATAAACATATGCCTTTATTTGAAGACTACTTTTTATGGGTTAGGATGCTTGTGCTTGGTTATAAAATTGCAAATTTAAACGTTCCATTATTGCATTCTCGAATAGGCAATGATATGATTGGTAGAAGACACGGAGTGAGTTATCTAATAAAGGAATTAAATTTCTTATTAGCAATTAGAAGCTTAGGCTATATAAATTTTATTGAACTAATCATCTCAATATTTTTAAAACTCCCTTTACGTTTATTACCCAAATCAACTCTTGAATTTCTATATAAAAAAGCGTTAAGATGAGTATTTTAATAACCGGCTCCACAGGTTTTCTAGGCCAAACCCTCGTAAAATACCTGCCCAACTACTCCATAACCACCATTGGTCGTACAAATGCCAACATTATAGCCAATTTAGCTACCCAAATACCTCAACTACAAAAAACAGATTTGGTAATACACGCAGCCGGCAAAGCGCACATAGTACCCAAAACGCAAGCAGAAAAACAAGATTTTTTTGATGTTAACGTAACCGGTACACAAAACCTATTAACAGCCTTAGAAGAAAATCTACCACAGGCATTTTTGTTTATAAGCTCTGTGGCGGTTTATGGATTAAGCAAAGGGATTTTAATAAAAGAAAACGCACCATTAAACGCCCAAGACCCTTACGGCCGTAGTAAAATACAAGCCGAGGAAATAATAACCAATTGGTGCCAAAAACATAAGGTAATATGCACCATTTTGCGTTTGCCACTTTTGGTGGGAGAAAACCCGCCTGGTAATTTGGGCGCAATGATAAAAGGAATTAAAAAAGGCTACTATTTTAACATAGCCGGAGGGCTCGCAAAAAAAAGTATGGTAATGGCTATTGATGTTGCCCTTTGTATAGAAAAAGTTGCCTTAATTGGTGGCATTTATAATTTAACAGAAGGATATCATCCTAACTTTAAAGAGTTAAGCAATCACATCGCAACGCAATTGGGCAGGAAATTACCATTTAATATTCCCAATTGGATAGCACAATTATTGGCAAATATAGGTGATGTTTTAGGCAAAAAATCTCCATTTAACTCTTACAAACTTTCTAAAATAAAAGCAGATTTAACCTTTGATGATAGTAAAGCCCGTAAAACTTTTGGTTGGAATCCACGCAAAGTGTTGGAAAGTTTTAAGGTGAGTTGAGTTTGCGGTTTTCGTTTAAAATGGCTCTGCCGTAGACGACCTAGGATTATAAAATATAGCAATCCTAAATACGCAGAGTTCCCAAAATGGAACTTTGCTTAGATGAAAATAGAGAATTGCAAAACCAACATTCAAATATTTTAATAAACAAAATTTTCTATATTTGTGTATTGCTGAATTACGTTTTTAGCATAAGCAGCAAAGTTTAATTAAATCTTTCTTTTATGTAACGGTGCTGAAGTAACCTTTTATACTAAACACTCCAATTATTTTTTACAACCCCGAGAGCGAGAAGACAGAAAACATATTGAATTAAAATGGATTGAATTTGTTTTTAACCATCCTGTTTTTGAAGAAATACAAAGTGACGGACGAGTGAGGCGATGGGCTTATATTAAAGAGGTTGAAAAATATTTGCGTATTGTTTTGCTTGAAGATAAAACCACCATACACAATGCTTTTTTTGATAGAACATTTAAAATATTTTAATTATGAAAGTTACTTATTTTAGCGATACCGATACTCTACTAGTTGCTTTTAGCGACCACCCAATTGTAGAAACTAAAGACCTTAACGAAAATACTTTAGTTGAGATGGATAAAAACGGTTTTATTGTATCTATGACTATTGAACATGCAAAAGAACAAACCGAAGTAACTTCTTTTTCTTTTAACCAAGCACAACAGATTACGGTTTAAACTTTCATAAAAGCAGGGAAAGGTGCCGACAATACTGTATCATTAAACATAGGTTTCCTAGAAAAAAATTCGCATATACTCGAAAATGAAACCGTTCTTGATTGTTAAAGTTGTGTTTGTTTTACAAAAAGCAAAATATAATAATTTCATTTTTGTATAGTGCACTAAACAATATTATCATGTATTTGTACACTCGAACAAACAAATATGGATACTCTTTTTGAAAAATCGCAACAGAAATTACAAAACACCAGCACTCAATTTGTTCGAGATATCATAAACAAAATTAATAGGGAAGCCCGATTGATTGGTATAAAAGGAGCCCGAGGTATTGGCAAAACCACGCTTTTGTTACAATATATAAAGTTGAATCTTTCTCATAAATTTGAGCAAACCTTGTATGTGAGTTTAGATAACATTTGGTTCAACACGCATTCGCTTTCAGATATAGTGGATGATTTTGTAAAAAAAGGAGGCAACTATCTTTTTATAGACGAAGTGCATAAATACGAAGGTTGGGCACAAACGCTGAAAAACATTTATGATGATTATCCTAATTTAAAAGTAGTTTTTACAGGTTCATCACTATTAGAAATTTTGAATGCTCGGGCAGATTTAAGTCGTAGAGCCGTTGTTTACGAAATGCAAGGTTTTTCGTTTCGAGAATACCTAAAAATGGAAACAGGTATTGATTTTGAGATTCTTTCTCTTAATCAAATATTAGCCAATCATTTACAAGCAGCTACCAAAATAAACGAAAAAATTAAACCTTTTCAGTATTTTAATACCTATTTAAAGCAAGGTTACTATCCTTTTTATAAAGAACAGCCCGACCTTTACCAAATGCGTTTAGGTGAAGTTATTAATATGATTTTGGAAATCGAATTGCCTTCGTTGCGAGGTGTAGAGTTGGCTTACATTAATAAAGTAAAGCAATTGTTGGTGGTTGTAGCCGAGTCGGTACCTTTTGTACCTAATGTAAGTAAGTTGAGCGAAAAAATCAATATCAATCGGGCTACTTTATTGTCCTATTTGCATTATTTGTCCGAAATCGGATTAACTCGAAATTTATTCAAAGAAGCAAATGGCGTCAGTCGATTACAAAAACCTTCAAAAATTTATTTAGAAAATACCAATCTTATTTACACTTTGGCAAAAGAAAATGCTAACATTGGTAATGTTAGGGAAACATTTTTTGCCAATCAATTATCCTACAATCACCAAATTAACTATACTTCACAAACCGATTTTTTGATAGATGATAAATATTCATTCGAAATTGGGGGTAAAAATAAAACGAATAAACAAATAGCAGTAATTGAGAATTCGTTCATAATTTCTGATGACATTGAGTATGGATTCAATAATAAAATACCTTTGTGGCTTTTTGGATTTATGTACTGAAGCATAAATTGAATGCCCTAACTTTCGAATTTCACATATTAACTTACGTCAAAGCTGTTTGTTTCGAATACTTCTTTGCTTTATAAAATATAAAATTCTTGAAACTAAATACACTAAGTCCCGAAAAGGAGACTCTGTTCTAACTGAAAAAATTAAAAAACGCAACACTCATACCAAGAGATTTTTCTCTAGCTAAAAAATCCGCATATTTGACAAATGTTCACTATTTGTATTGCCGTAGTTATATTGTTTTGTATCGAATTACTTTATTTCAAAATCGCCAATCATTATAACATTGTTGATAAACCCAACTTACGCAGTTCGCATACACTTATAACTATTCGCGGGGGTGGCATTATTTTCCCATTGGCATTTATTGTAGGCATACTCATATATCAGCCGCAAAACGTTTACATAGCATTAGCTGTTTTGGCCATTTCGGTCATAAGTTTTATGGATGATATAGTTACATTAAACAACAAAATCCGCATTAGCGTACATATTATAGCCGTTAGTTTAGCCATATACCAATGTGTAAGCAACACGCCTTTATTACAAACCTTTATCGGCAATAGCCAAATTCTAATTTTGGTGGGATGCGCAATGGGAACCTATATTTTATTTATTGGCATAATTAACGCCTGTAATTTTATGGATGGGATAAATGGCATTACTGTATTTTATTTTATGGTTACACTAACATCTGCTTGGTATGTACAATATAAATTAAACTTAGATTTGTTAGATAATGGTGTTTGGCAATGTTTGATGGCATCATTGCTAGTTTTTGGTTTTTTTAATTTGCGTATAATAGCAAAAACCTTCGCTGGCGATGTAGGCAGCATTTCTCTTGCTTTAATAATTTGTTTTTTAATTTTTAGCCTTATGGCGATTACTCAAAACCCAAAATGGATTTTACTATTAGCAGTTTATGGTTTAGATACCATTTTAACAATTATTTGTAGATTGTTTCGTCGCGAAAATATTTTTGAAGCGCATCGGTCGCATTTTTACCAATACTTGGCTAACAAACGTAAAATGGGGCATATTCTAATCTCAGTTTTATATGCAGTTTCGCAACTGTTTATTAATTATTTGTTAATAGCAGAAGAAAGTGGGATTTATGCGTTAAGTGCACTTGTAAGCTTATTTATTGTCTATGGATTTTTACGTTTAAAAATGGAAGGCGCAAAAAACCTGTTTGAAACATATAAGCCCAACTAAATTTAATAATTTAAGCGCAAAAGTAACATTTCATTTCTTTACACAATTGGGTACCTTTTTACCTTCTTTGGTTTTCATTCCTTTTTGTTCGTAATCTTTCCAGCAAGGGTCTTTTTCTTTCTTATCTTCCTTAGTTGCTTTTTTGTTGGCCATAATATAGTTTTCAATACTGAAACCACAATCGTACCAAAATAGAGAAACAATGTTCTTTATAAATTTATATTTTACTCAACTACAATTAGAAAATAATTTTTCTTGCCTTTTTGCACCACCAAAAACTTATCATTTATTAAATCAGATGGCGTAAACAATTGGGTGTTGCTTGTTATTTTATTTCGATTTACAGATACACCTCCACCATCTATCATTTTTTTGCTTTCCCCTTTCGAAGAAAATATTTTGGTTTTTTCGGCAAATAAAGCCAATACATTTATACCAGTATTCAAATCGCTTTTTTGAATTGTAAATTGCGGTATTCCTTCAAAAATTTGCAGTATTTCATTGGCAGTTAATTGATTTAAAAAATCTAAAGAACCATTCCCGAAAAGGAAATCGGTAGTTTTAAGGGCGGTTTGTAATTGCATCTCACCGTGAACACGTAAAGTAATATTGCTGGCCAAAGTTTTTTGCAAGGTTCGTAAATGTGGGGCTTGTTGGTGCTGTGCTATCAATTCATTTATTGCTTCTTCATATAAAAATGTAAAAATTTTGATATAATTTTCGGCATCTACATCAGTAGCATTTAACCAAAACTGGTAAAATTGATACGGACTTGTTTTATCGGCACTAAGCCAAATATTACCGCCTTCGGTTTTACCAAATTTAGTACCATCAGCTTTTTTAATCAAAGGAGATGTAATGGCAAATGCTTGGCCGCCATCTTTTCTGCGGATAAATTCGGTACCAGTAACAATGTTCCCCCATTGGTCGCTTCCGCCCATTTGCAATACACAATTTTTATGTTTCCACAGATAATAAAAATCGTAGCCTTGCACCAATTGATAACTAAACTCTGTAAAAGACATACCCACCTCACTCTCCAAACGTTTTTTTACCGAGTCTTTGGCCATCATGTAATTAACGGTAATGTGTTTACCGGCATCTCTAATAAAATCTAAAAAAGTAAAATTTTTGAACCAATCGTAGTTGTTCACAATCTCGGCACTGGCGGCACCACAATCAAAATCTAAAAACTGCTCCAACTGTTTTTGTATGCCTTTTAAATTGTGCGCTAAAATATCTTCGGAAAGTAAATTACGTTCGGCTGATTTGCCAGATGGGTCGCCCACCATACCTGTAGCACCACCAACCAATGCAAAAGGCTTATGTCCAGCTTTTTGAAAACGGACTAATGTTAAAATCTGCAATAAACTGCCTACATGTAATGAATCGGCGGTTGGGTCGAAACCTATATAACCTGCCGTAATACCTTCGGCCAATTTTTCTTCGGTGCCAGGCATAATATCGTGTAATAAACCACGCCAGCGTAAATCTTCAACAAAATTCATGATATCAAATAAAAATACTACCTTGTAAATGCTGCAAATATATAAGTTTAGTGGGCAATTGTTTTTTTAGATAAATATTTAATGAATTTTTTATCGCACTATTATTTCGACAGTACAAATACCAATGCTTACCAAGTTGTAGGTTCCCTGCTTCCCGATTTGGTTAAAAATGCTACAAAAAATCACAACATTTATCCCGAAAAATTAGACCAAAATCTGTTTAACAATCAAAATCATAGTTATATTTTACAAGGTTGGAAAAAGCATTTATTGGTCGACAAATTTTTTCATTCGTCTGATTTTTTTACACACCACCAACACCAACTCAAATTACAGCTAACACCAATATTATTATCGTCGCCAATAAAACCCTTTTTTTTGGCCCACATCGGACTAGAATTATTGTTAGATAGTTTACTCATTGCTGAAAATAAAATTGATGTTGAGCAACTGTACCTGCAACTGAACCAAGTGGATGAATTTGAGTTGATAAGTTTTTTAGAAATAGCCCAATTAAAGGACAATGATACTTTTTTAAATTTTTACCATTTTTTTAAAAACGAAAAATATTTGGAAACTTATGCCCATACCGATAAAATATCTTACGCATTAAAACGTATTTGTATGAGAATATGGGAAACCCCGATGAACCATAACCAAGAAATACAGCTTACTCAAATACTGAATGCGTACAAAATTAAGCTATCACAAGATTTTATTTTTATATTTGAAACTATCGCTGCCAAGCTTATAACATGATTAAACGCATAGCAACCTTTATTTTTTTTATACCTATTATAACATTTGCGCAGGTGCGAAAGTACAGCAACGAATTTTTACAAATAGGCGTTGGTGCTAGGGCTTTTGGTATGGGAGGGTCGGTAGTGGCATCGGCAAATGATGTAAATGCAGCTTACTGGAACCCAGCGGGTTTAGTAAATATGGAATCGGAAAGGCAGGTTAGCTTAATGCACTCGGCTTATTTTGCAGGTATTGCCAAATACGATTATGCAGGTTTTGCAACTTTCGTAGCCGATAACACAGCCGTAATAAGTGCTTCAATTATAAGGTTCGGGGTTGATGATATACCCGATACATCCGAACTTATAGATGCTGCAGGCAATATTAATTACGACCGCGTAAAATCTTTTTCTGCAGCCGATTATGCTGCAATATTTAGTTATGCCCGTAAAACACAAAAACTAATAGCCGAAGGTAATGGCTTAAGTTATGGTGCTAATGTTAAAATTGTACACCGCACCGTAGGGCAATACGGAAAATCGTGGGGTTTTGGTATAGATGTTGGTGCACAATATAAAATAAATAACCTTACTTTAGCAGCCGTAGGTCGCGATATTACTACCACCTTTAACGCTTGGAGTTTTAACCCCGATAAGTTCTCGAGCATTTACTCGGCCACAGGTAACTCCACACCTTTAAACTCTAACGAAATTACACTGCCTCGTTTTATACTTGGGGCAGCATATTATAATACCATTGGCCAAAATTTTGGTTTAAGCACAGAAGCTAATTTTAATTTAACTACCGATGGCAGACGTAACGTTTTACTATCGGCAAACCCTATCAGCATCGACCCTACTTTGGGTATAGAAGCCAATTACAAAAAAATAATATTTATACGCAGTGGCATTAACAACATTCAAAACATAACCGATTTTAATGGTTCAAAATCGCTCGAGTTTCAACCTAATGTAGGGCTTGGTATTAAAATCAAAACCTTTTCTATCGATTATGCATTAACCAATGTAGGTGGACAAAGCTCGGCCGTTTACAGCAATGTTTTTTCAATAAGGCTCGATTTTTTGAAAAATTAAATTCATCAAACACGTTATATTTCCATCAATAGCAATAACCTTTTGAATCAACAAAACTTTTATCCTTACAACTAAAGCTAATTCGGCTGTACACTACCCGCATGCCAGTAGGCAAAGTACCTTTTTATGAATTGCTTTTTTTTACCTCTTTTGCGACCAATGGTTTGGCGCAAATCTCAATTTTAGAGGAAATTATAGCCATTATCAATTTTAATTGTGTCATTTTAAAATAATACTCCCATCTTTAATAGCCAATCAATAATGCATTAAAATATTAGCACATTTTTTTTAATTTACTTAATAAAACTTCTATTGTTGATAAACTAATTGCATAAGCTATACACAAATATTTCTTTTAACTTTACCAAAAACAATAAATTAAGTCGCTTATACCTTAAAATGAAATTTGATAAATACCACATAACGCCTGAATTAAAACGCAGTTTAAGCGAACTAGGTTTTTTAAAACCTACCGATATACAATTCAAATCTATCCCACAAATACTATCAGGGCAAGATATATTGGCCATTGCGCAAACGGGTACTGGCAAAACGGCAGCATTTGCCATACCTATTATAAGTATGTTGCAAAACCAACGTTACCGCGAGGCCGAACAAAATGTAAGCGCACTTATTATGGTGCCTACCCGCGAATTGGCTATACAAATAAAAGATGTTTTTGACCAACTTTCCCAACATTCGGACATAGAAACCTTAGCCATTATTGGTGGGGTTGATATTGAACCTCAAATATTAAAACTGAAACAAGGGGTTGATGTATTGGTTGCCACTCCTGGCCGTGTGGTAGATTTAGTTCATAAAGGTTACTTAAATCTTAAAAAAATAAACTTTTTAGTGTTAGATGAAGCCGACCACATGCTGGCAAAAGGCTTTTATCCCGATATACAAAACTTACTTAAATTTTTACCTCGTAAAAGGCAAACCATGTTTTTTTCGGCAACTATTAATGAAACAATTAAAGATTTAGCTTACGCTTTGGTAAGCAAGCCTGTGCGCATACAGCTTTCCCCTAAAGACCCAGTTTCTAAAAATGTGGACCATGCCGTTATTTATGTAGCCATGGACGATAAACGTTTTTTTTTAGAAAGGGTAATTAAAGAGCATCCCGATAAAAAAATATTGGTTTTTGTGCGCACTAAAGTACGGGCCGAGCGGGTATTAAAAGCTATGGAAAGAGTAGCTATTTTTTCGGAAACCCTTCACGGGGATGTGGAGCAGGCGCAAAGATTTGAAGTTTTAGAAAATTTTAAAAATGGAATAACCAAAGTACTTATAGCCACCGATGTAAGTAGCCGAGGTATTGATGTAAAGGGCGTACAATATGTGGTAAATTACGATTTGCCCGATGTTGCCGAAAACTATGTACACCGTGTAGGGCGTACGGGCAGAGGAAACCAAAAAGGCTTAGCTATTTCGTTTTGTAGCGATGAAGAAAAACCCATGCTTAGTGAAATAGAAACTTACTTAACCAAACCCATTAAAACAATGACATTACAACATATAGATTATGAAGAAACTTTGGCCATATCGGAGGATAACCCTCACGATTGGCGGGCTTTGCTAAAACAAGCAAACGAAGAACCTATTAAAAAAAATAAAAAATAAAATTATCGGCTTGACTATCAGTTTTTTTACAAAAATTAAACTAATAATATTTAAAACCGCTCAAAAAAATATTACTTTTGCATCGGGTTAGTCTTCTACGACCAGCTCCTTCTGAACTCCCCCAGGGTGGGAACGCAGCAAGGGTAAGAAGTTGTAGCGGTGCGATAGAAAGTGCTAGCCCATTTTTTTATTGAGTTTTAAAAATCCATTTAACCTGTTAAATTGATACACTTTTGCCTTAGTTAACTCAAATCTACCAAACCAAATAATTTTTAAATTAGAAATATAAATATCCAAGAAATGAAATTTTTTATTGATACCGCAAACCTCGAACAAATAAAAGAAGCACAAGCTTTAGGCGTACTAGATGGCGTAACTACCAACCCATCATTAATGGCTAAAGAAGGCATAAGCGGGCAAGATAATGTAATTGCCCATTACAAAGCTATTTGTGCTATTGTTGATGACAATGTAAGTGCCGAAGTTATAGCTACGGATTATGAAGGTATGATAGCCGAAGGAGATGCCTTAGCTGCACTTGATGATAAAATTGTAGTAAAAATACCAATGATAAAAGACGGTATAAAAGCCCTTAAATACTTTAGCGATAAAGGTATTCGCACCAATTGTACGTTGATATTTTCGGCTGGTCAAGCTTTATTGGCAGCAAAAGCGGGAGCTAATTACGTATCTCCTTTTTTAGGTAGGTTAGATGATATAGGTGCCGATAGCTTTGGTTTGATTGAAGATATTCGATTAATATTTGATAACTATGGCTACGAAACAGAAATATTAGCCGCCTCAATCCGCAATAGCGTACACATTGTTGAATGCGCAAAAATAGGAGCCGACGTAATGACTGGCCCACTTTCATCGATACTAGGATTATTAAAACACCCATTAACCGATAGCGGTTTAGCACAATTTTTAGCCGACCATAAAAAAGCTGCAGATGCTGCAAAAGTAATCTGATAATTTTACTTAGTTGATAATTCAACTTTAATATTTATAAAAAACCTTGATTTTATTACAAAATCGAGGTTTTTTGTTAAAAACATGTCCTATTTAAATATCCATAGTGTTTAAACTATAATAGCTATAATACAATTTATTAATTTTACTTAAAATTATGAAGCCACTAACTATATTTTACATATTAGTATTTTACGTAATAGCACAATTATTATGGTGGGCAGCCATAATGATTCATTTAGAACCTATGCGTAGAGGAATGGTTGTGGGCGAAGGCTTTGTTTTTATATCATTAATGGGGTTTGGCGCTTATAAATTACATCAAGCAATTAATAAAGAAAAAAAGATAAATGCCCAGCAAAAAAATTTTCTATTAAGTGTTACCCACGAGCTAAAATCGCCTTTAGCATCCATAAAATTATATTTACAAACCATATTAAAACGAGATTTAGATAAAGCCCAGCAACAAAATTTTATTAGCAAATCTTTATTAGATATTGAGCGTTTGGCCGATTTGGTAGAAAACATGCTATTGGCTACACGTATCGAAAACAAATCATATAGTTTCCCTAAAGTTGCCTTTAACTTATCAAATTTAGTCGTTAAAATAGCTTCCCGCTTACAAATACATGTGTGCAGTGCTGATGCATTAATTACTGATATTGAACCTGATGTGATTATTAAAGGAGACGATTTTGCCTTATCATCGGTAATAACCAACTTGATAGAAAACGCTGTTAAATATTCGCCAAGTTGCGTTCCTATATATGTAAGTTTAAAACGCAATGAATTAGGAAAAGCTGTATTTACCGTTGCCGATTTAGGTATAGGCATTAGTGATGATGAAAAACCTAAAATTTTTCATAAATTTTATCGAGTAGGTAACGAAGATACGCGTAAAACCAAAGGTACAGGCTTGGGTTTATTTATTGTGAAACAAGTTTTAGACCACCACCAAGCAGTTATAAAAGTTAAAAATAATTTACCAAGCGGCACTATTTTTGAAGTTTCTTTTAGTTAGGTTTTTTATATTTAACCGCTAATGTATTTTTCGAGCTATACAAATTCTGATATAAGAGAAGTTAATCCCGCTCTGCTTTGGGAGTATAACCTTGTTGATTTTGATTATCAAGCAATGCGCAAACAAGTTGTGCAACGAGTAATTGAAAGAGGTTGGCCCGATGATTTTCAAGCAATTTTTAACTTATATGGAATGGATGGAGTTGTATAATACCATTAAAGAACTAAAATATTTGAATTAAAAAGATATGAATTTTGTGCAAATTGTATTTACAATCCCACTAAAACAATTAAGATGTTACAAAGAATCGCAGTTAGAAACGCAACACTGGAATTGTTAATTAAACTAATGAATGATAGTTTACTTAATATTTTTATTTTGGTAGGAGGAACAGCTTTGGCTTTACAAATTGCCCATAGAGATAGCTTTGATTTAGATATGTTTTCTATAAAAACTTTTGATGCCACAGGACTACTATTTCAGATTGAAAAAAAATATAACTTTAAACAAAACTACATAAGTAATAACGCCTTAAAGGGTAAAATTGATAAAATTAAAATTGATTTTATAACCCCCCAATATCTTAACATTGAAAAAATTTTACTAATAGAAAACGTTCGTATGGCTTCATTACCAGATATTGTGGCTATGAAATTAAATGCTATTACGAGCAACAGTACACGCGTAAAAGATTTGATTGATATTGCATATTTAGCCTCATCATTTTCAATGGAGGATATGCAAATAGAATATAAAAAAAAATACGCAAATTCAAACCCGCTTATGATACCTAAAGCCTTATCTTATTTTAACGATATTGATTTTAATGAACCTATAAACTTAATGAAAGGCAAACTAAAATGGCCTGTAATAGAAAAAAGATTATTGGCAATGATTAACAATTCATCAAAAATATTCCCACCTTTATAAAATTAACCTATTAATCCAAAAACCATGTCATTAAAACAACGCATATTATTAATGGAAGATGAAGAACATCTTTTAGAAGCCATAAAATTAAATTTAGAACTGGAGGGTTTTTTTGTAAGAGCTGTTACCGATGGTAAAAAAGCATTAAAAGTTTACAAAGAAGAAAAATTCGACCTCATAATTTTAGATGTTATGGTACCCGAAATCGACGGTTTTCAAGTAGCCGAAACCATACGTTTAGAAAATAGCGATGTGCCAATTATGTTTTTAACTGCCAAAAACACATCCGAAGATAGGGTTACTGGTCTTAAAAAAGGTGCCGACGATTATCTTACCAAACCTTTTAATTTAGAAGAACTAATTTTAAGAGTAACCAACCTCATAAAACGCAGCAAAAAAGGTAATGAATTAAAAGAATTTAACTCCTTTAAAATTGGTAATAAAACCATTTACTTTAACTCGTTCGAGGTTAAAAACGCCGACGATAGCATAACCCCGCTTACCAAAAAAGAAACCATGCTTTTAAAACTTTTAATCGAGCGAAAAAACGAAGCGGTTTCTCGCGAACAAATTTTAGAAACTGTATGGAATTACGATGTGTATCCATCAACCCGTACCATCGATAATTTTATACTTACATTTAGAAAATACTTTGAACCCGATCAAAAAAACCCAATATATTTTCACTCTATTCGTGGTGTGGGTTATAAATTTACAGATAACAACTAGAGGGGATTTGTGATTTTTGAATCTATAAACAATTCTGAATTTCTTGTATAGTAAGCAATTGCTGTTCGCCAGTAAGCATATTTTTAAATGTTAACTTTCCAGTTTTCATTTCTTCGCTACCTACAATAATTGCGTGAGGGATATTTTTATCATTTGCGTATTGTATTTGTTTTTTAATTTTTGCACCAAATGGATAAAGTTCGGAGGCAATATTTTGATTTCGTAAATGGTTTAAAATACTTAGACTATAAACTTCTTCTTCTTTGCCCATAACACATATAAGTACCTGCGTTGTTTGTATTGCATCAGCTGGGAAAAGATTGAGTTCTTCCAAAATATCATATATTCTATCTGCGCCAAATGATATTCCTGTGCCAGTTAATCCTGTATAACCAAACATCTCCGTAAGGTTATCATACCTGCCACCACCGCCAATACTACCCATAGTGGCTTGGTTGGTTTTTACCTCAAAAATACAGCCTGTATAATAGTTTAATCCACGGGCTAGGCTAAGGTCTAATTCTATTTTTGCATTTTGCAAACTAAAGCTATCAAGGTAATTTAATAGAGTATATATTTCATCAATACCTTGTAAACCAACGGTTGAAGAAGACATTATCAACTTTAAGCTTTCTAATTTTACCGCATCAGTACCCGATAATAATATTACAGGCTTTAATTGTACTATATCTTTAGCGGTAAATCCTTTACTTAAAAGTTCCGTTTGTACACCTTCAAAGCCTATTTTATCTAGCTTATCAATAGCAACCGTTAAATCGACAATTAGCTCGGGTTTACCTAAAATATCGGCTATACCAGTTAAAATTTTACGGTTGTTAATTTTTATAGTAAAATCGGTTAAGCCTAAATTGCTTAATGCTTCGTCGTAAATGCAAATAAATTCAGCTTCGTTTAGTAATGAAATAGAGCCAACAACATCTACATCGCATTGAAAAAACTCTCGGTAACGGCCGCGTTGTGGCCTGTCGGCTCGCCACACAGGTTGTATTTGAAATCGTTTAAAAGGAAATGTAATATCATTTTGGTGCATCACTACATAACGGGCAAAAGGAACTGTAAGGTCGTAACGCAAGGCTTTTTCAGCTATTTTTGGAGTTAATGATTGTGATGTGGCTTGGGTTAAAGCAGAATTAACTTTTGATAAATAATCGCCACTATTTAACACTTTAAATATAAGTTGGTCGCCTTCGTCGCCATATTTACCAGTAAGTGTATCTAGGTTTTCCATAGTAGGCGTTTGTATTTCTTGGAAACCATATTTTTTAAATACCTTTTTTAGGGTATCAAAAATATAATTGCGCCTGCTTACTTGTAGCGGATTAAAATCGCGGGTTCCTTTGGGTATTGTTGCCTTAATATTTGCCATCGACGAAAGTAAACAATCTAATTGTTTTGCGGAATAATTGGAACAAAAACAATTTATTTTACCACAATAAGCAAAATTGTAGCATCAGTTAAAATAGTTTAAAAATTAAATTGGTTTGACAAGGAAATTTTTACTTACTGCTTAATTACTGGCGAAAAATACCATTTATCAATTATATTGGATTGTTCTTTCTCGGTAAGTTTGTTAAATTCGGGATTGTCGCTAATAAATGACTTAAAAGCGCTTGATTGTTTGTACCACAAAATGGCATATTCGTTGGCATTTTTCATACCGTACTTTGATAGGAATTTTGCATAATTTTTTTGATTTTTTAATACCTTATGCTGGTTTTCGGTTATTTCTTTAACCGCTTCTTTAGATGCTGGCAATACAAAATCATTTTTACGTTCGTTAAATTCACGTTTAGCTTTTAAAAAATCGGTAAATGATTGGTCTTTATCTAACTTATAATAAAAATAGGTAAGGTCTTTAACTTTTTTTTGAGCAAAAAGTTGAGTGCTTGTTGCAAACAGGAGTATTAATATAAATGCTTTCATGTACGGTGTAAATTAATTTATGTCAAAATTAAACAATGATATTGATTTTAGGGTTTAAAAATTGAAAAATTAAAAAACTTTGCCTACGGTCTTTACAGTAATTTCAAAAAGATAACCCATAAAATTTTAAAATTTACTTTCAATTTTAATAAAAGTTTGGTAGCGTTTTGTTATTATTTATTAAAAATAACAAAATCTTTTTTATTTTATTATTTCATTAATTTTAGACCAAAGTTCATTGTCGAAGTTAGAAAGTGCGAAAGTTGGATTTGCCGAATTCGTAGCGTTCCCCATTCTAATAACCACCATATTCTTGCTGGGGATTACATATATCCGTTGGTCTTTAGCACCCATTGCTGCGTACATATCAGCTGGAGCATTTGGCACAAGTAATCCTTGGTAAACTGTTTGTGAATTAGGTAACATATAATTGGCTTTACCATTTAACCACCAAAAATAGCCATAACTTGGGTTTATACTTTGTGAGGTACTCATACTTTCATTAAAAAAAGACTCATTTATTATCTGCTCATTTAACCATTTCCCTTTATTTAAGGCTAGCAGTCCAAATCTTGCCATGCTTCGACTATTACTATTGTATATTTTAAAAATAATTCCAGTATGCCAATAACCATCCATCCCTATTTTATTTTTTAGCTTAACATTAAAATATGTTTCAAAATTTTGATTACTTGCCGAAGCAACTACATTCATCAATTTTTGAAAAACATTATGGTACGACCATCGCGTACCCGCATCTGCCAAATAAGTTAAATTTGAAGTCGTAACTAAATTGCTAACATCATTGATTCCAGAAGTCATTGTAAGTAAGTTTTTTGATGTGATTAAATTTTCTTTTGCTAATGGTTCGCTTGTCCAGCCTATGCCTAAATATTTAGATACTTTATCGTTGATATTAATTAAGTTTTCTTGTTGCGCAATTCCTGTAGTAATAGCTACCAATGTTTTACCGGCACTATTCCATTCCCAAGATGTATTTTGCGAATGACCATCAAAATACTCTTCCATTACTATTCTTCCGTTTACTAAAATCATAAACGACTTTGTATTTTTTTGGATAAGATAATTTTTTAATGGTTCAACTGCGTTTTGGTTCCAGCCTAAACTTGCAATAGATTTAGTTTCCCATTCGGTATTTGTATTTAAAGGAAAATACATCGCTTCGTTGATAATGTGTTGTGGTTGTATGTTTTTTTTACACCCCAAAAAAGGAAGCAAAAATATTATAAGAATTCGAATTTTTTTTTTGGTATTACGCATATATGTTTTAAATTTTAAACCAATTTTAATACTGACCGCCACTAATGCAAAAAGTTTAATTATTTTTGTATTGTTTGATATTTCACTACAATGATGGCAAAAAAATAACAACTTATTAAAATTATTCGATGACACTAGCACAACGCGATGAAGCCATTATTTGGCATCCATATACTCAAATGTTAACTGCCGATACGCCTATAGGCATTGTTAAAGGCGAAGGAACTTATTTATATACAGAAAGTGGTCAAAAACTTATCGATGCCATATCATCGTGGTGGGTAAACATACATGGTCACTCGCATCCATACATTGCAGAAAAAGTTTATGCACAATTACAAACTTTAGAACATGCCATATTTGCTGGTTTTACACATTTGGGAGCGGTGGAACTAGCCGAAAAAATATTAAGTATTTTGCCTAATAACCAACGAAAAGTTTTTTATACAGATAATGGCTCAACAGCTGTAGAAGTAGCCTTAAAAATGTGTTTGCAGTTTTGGAATAACCAAAACCAAAAACGAACAAAAATAGTTGCCTTTGAAAACGCTTACCATGGCGATACTTTTGGTGCTATGTCTGTAAGTGGGCGTAGCGCATTTACGGCTCCTTTTGATACTTTGTTATTTGATGTACTATTTATACCAACCCCAAATGTAAATAATATCGAATATCTTAAATCGCAAATTTCACAGCAAAAAGAATCCATAGCTTGTTTTATATTTGAACCTCTAGTACAAGGGGCCAGCGGTATGTTAATGTACGAAGCCGCCTATTTAGATGAATTAATAGCACATTGTAGAAACGAAAGCGTACTTACTATTGCTGATGAAGTAATGACTGGTTTCGGCCGTACGGGTAAGCTGTTTGCCACAGATCATCTTACAAACAAAGCTGATATAATGTGTTTTTCTAAAGGTATAACTGGCGGCACTATGCCTTTAGGTTTAACTACTTGCACACAACATATTTACGATGCTTTTTTAGCTGACGATAAATATAAAACCTTGTTTCATGGACATTCGTTTACAGCAAATCCAGTTGCATGTGCATCGGCATTGGCTAGTTTTGATATATTAATGCAGCCTGAAACCATGCAAAATATTAACAGAATTACGGCACAACATTCGGCTTTTAAATTAAAAATAGAACATCATCCTAAACTAAAAAATGTGCGCCAAACAGGAACTATTTTAGCTATGGAATGGCAAAACAATACCGAAACATCATATTTTAGCGATTTACGAACACAACTTTATAATTTTTTTATTTCTAAAAATATTATATTAAGGCCTTTAGGAAACATTATTTATATTTTACCGCCATATTGCATTAGCGAAACCGACCTTGCTTATATTTACGAACAAATAGAAGAAGCCCTCGAAATTTTTTAAAATGAACTTAACACAAATACTTAATACCATAGTTAGCAAACCAAGCATCCACGCTAAGTGGATAAATACTTTATCGTTTATGGAAAATGCAGGTGCTCGTAAAATTTCGGCATCCGAAGATAAAATTAATGTAAATATTATAGTTTTAAAACATGCTGCCGAAGAACATCGCCACGCCTATTATTTAAAAAAACAGCTTTCAAAATTAGGTGATGATATATGCCCAACTTACCATAATCAGTTTTTAATTGCCCCAGCTCAAAGTAAATATTACTTAGCAGTTTTGGATGTTGTAGTGTGTAAATATTTAAAAAAACAATTGGGATTATGCGGCTCTGCTTTAAAGTTTGCAGCTTATTTGTTAGTTACTTATGCTATTGAGGTGAGGGCCGATGAATTGTACCCTATTTACCAAGAAGCCTTAACTAAGGCCGAAAGTAAGGTAACTGTAAAATCAATTATACTAGAAGAAGAAGGTCATTTAGAAGAAATGCTTAGTCAGTTAAAACAATTTTCGCCCGATTGGGAAACCCATGCAGCCATAGCACTAAACTTCGAAAATGTCCTTTTTGATGCTTGGATAGCAACACTGGGGGAAGAAGTAATGGTTCATGTTTGAAACAGTTTAAACTTTTTTATAATTTTATACTTCTTTGATTTGAATTATAAAACTAACAGTATGCAAGTAAACGTTTAAACAATCATTATCATGAAATTTAAAGCTATAATAATTTTAACTTTTTGTGTATGTACTTTATGCACCTACGCACAAAAAAACATTGTGGAACTTCCATTAACACTAAAAAATGGATATGGCCCTTTTAAACCTCCTTTAATCTCAGTATCCCTTGCGTATAGCGATGAAAAAAACAAAATATGGATAAGCACACAGCTGAAAACTACGGGTGCTCCAAAAAACTGGACTGATTTAAAATTTGGAGATATTGAAACAAATATATACCAAACAATTTATCAAAATTATTTAATTGGCAATATTACCGAGGATGATTACATAGAAATACAAAAATCGTGGGAATGGAAACCCGACACTTTAAATTTATCAAAAAAACCATTAAAGTGTAAAATAGCATTTGCTTACGGAACCGATGAAAATGGAACATTAAAAATGGTTGTAGATGCAAATAATAACCTTGATTTTAGCGACGATAAAATAACTATCCCCGAAATAGTAGATATAAAAAAAGATATAAATAAAGATTCGCTTGCACTCATTAATACCATAAATGTAACCTTTGAAACCTTTGCTAACCATAAACAAACTTTAACCAATGCACCAGTTTTAATTGTTTATAACCCCAATATGGGAATATTTTTATACAATGTTTATCAACATGCAACAACAACTTATAAAGGTGAAGAAATTGCGGTTAGCTCGTATAATTTTTCAGCCTCTAGTTTTAGAGATGCAAATATTGTTTTAAAAAGCAAGAAAAATGAAACAGATGTAAATCAAAATGCCGTTTTAATAAATGAATACATCGAAATTAAAGGTGTATTACACAAAAACAATGGGTATTATATAAATAAAAATACTTTAATTTTAGAAAAAGTAAATTTAATTAAAAGCAATATATTTTCCTCACAGGTAGGTTTTAATTCATATCCGTTTGTAGGGGAAGATTTTAAAACCAACTCTTTAATTTCTTTAAAAAAATTAAAAGGGAAGTATATAATTCTTGATTTTTGGGCAACGTGGTGCGGCCCATGTAGAAAAGAGTTACCAAATCTTAAAAAATTATATGAAAAAATTGATAAATCAAAAATTGAAATTATTGGTATAGTGGGCGATAGCCCGCTTGATGCTTTAAATAAATTGATGGATGAGCAAAATATACTTTGGCCTCAAATAATATCTACTGAGGTAAATAACATAAAAAACAAATTCGGTATTAAGGGTTATCCAACAACATTTCTTATAAATCCAGAAGGCGTTATTATAGCTAAAGATTTAACGGTAGAAGAGTTAGATAAAAAATTATCGAGTTTAACTATAAAATAATTACCCATATCGAGTTTACTAAAGACTAAATAATTTACTAATAGCTATTGCTTATAATTTAGCAATTAAACCTAAATGTAACCCTCTATTTTGGGATACTATCATCTTAATAAACCTTTTACATTTTTTACACTCAATTTTAAATTTATCGTTGGTATAATTTTTGAAACTATTTTTTTAAAAATTATACCATTATCGAAATTATAAAATGATTGTAACCTCACACCAAAAAGGCTGGAAAATCATAAATCAACGCTCCCATGGTCTATTAGCCGCTATGTTGGCATACCAGTACGCTATTGATTTACCCAATGATATTATGGTTCCAGCACTAATTGCCATTGCCGAACATGATGATGGTGTTGAAGAAACTACCCAAAATAAAAACCTTACCGATGCGGGTGCACCACGACATTTCCAAGTTAGTGATTATTCAAAAAAATCTGATTTAACTCAGCCATTAAATGTGATGGAAATAGCGAGTTCGAAAAGTGAAATAAATGCTTTGCTAACTTCATTACATATAAATTTTTTGTATGGCGGCGGCCATCAAGGTGAAGACAAAAACTTAGATGCCTTTTTAAAAGATCAAGAAAAAATCCGAAAAAATATTTTAAAACACTTGGGTATTGATAAAAAATATGCTGATCGATTATACCGCTTTCTTGAATGGTGTGATGCTTTTTCTCTCCTTATTTGTATGGATAAAATTCAAACGGATGGAAGAAAAATGGAAATATCTAAAAGTCCTGATAACGATATGAATCAAACTTTTCATAAAGCTGAAAAAGAAATTACCGTTGTTCCTTGGGTGTTTAAAAGCGAAAGTTTTAAGATATTTTATGAATATAAAATTTTGGAACAATTAAAATTTAATTCCATTGAAGAATTTGATAAGGTTTATAAAGCCACGCCTGTACAAAGAAAAGAATTTATAATTTCAAAATAATTATAAATGTATTTGTGATTTTGGATTGTGTTTTACCTTCTAGGTTTGCCATCATTTCACCCTAAAAAAGCAAATCTTTAATTTGTGATTATGGATTTGAGATTAACATTCAAGGCTTGCTATCAATTTAAAATTTAAGTCAATTTCCTTTTCTTGATACTATTTTTAAGGGACTTTTTAAACCAATTGCACTTGATAGCTCCATTGTTAAACTACCTACTACCAATTCTGCTTGTGCTTTAATAGGTATATTGTTGACATCATCGGTAATCCAAAGATACAGTTTACTACCTTTACGGAATATACGGCCAGGTTGTATCGCTGGGGAATATTTATGACAGTTAAAATAACCCAAACTCGTTTTTATTTTTTCTTTACCAAAGTATTCAATGGTAAGTGGGGTTATACCATCATCTAAAAAATAATTCAAAGTAAACTTGTCGCCAATAGCAACGTTATTAAGGTTTAAGTTACGAGAAAAATAATAGGCCGAAATCAAATCGAAAACTTGGTGGGTAGTCATTTTAAATGTGCCTTTATTGGCGATAATTTTTTTTTCGTTAGGATAAAAGCGGGCTTTATCAGTTCGACGATAATCCGACTCGCTTATATCTTCGGTGTATAAATAAGGTACAAATGTTTCTTTATCAATAAACGATTCATAGTGATTTCTTACTTTATGAAATATATCAAATGCGCCCGATGTTCGTCCACTAGCTACCAAACGGTAAGTTTCACGGTTATCAAATTTTGCATTGGATGCCAAAACTTGAAAAGTAGCTTCGGCACCTGTAAAAAAACCATATTTGAATTTATATTTTAATATTTCGCCAACCTCAAAAGCTGAAGATTTTAATACAGGTAATTTTTGAGCTTTCGCCGATATTGAAATTAATAATAGAAAGATGAAGAATTTTAATTTCATTAAATAAGTTTTAATTATTAATCTTTTCGTTTATAAATGGGAACTGTTGAACAAGGTTCGCCGTACATAACACTTTTTACAATTGGCGTAATTTTATGGGTAAAATCAATATACGCAGTAGTGGGTACAAAAATATCGCCACAACCTTTAATTACAACTTTTTGATTGACAAATTGGCTTAAATCTAGATTTTGTATAGCTTGCTGGTAAAGGTATATTTCTAATTGTTCTAAGTTCCCAAAAAACACGTTTTTAGCGTAGGGGTTTAGTTTAATAACTAATAACATATATGCCCATGTTGGAACAATAGCATCTGAAGAACAAATAATAGCAACATTTTTATCTTTATAAAAAGCCCAATTATTTTCTTTAATAAAATCTCTAAAATCTTTTTCTTTTAGCATTAAGCCGTGAAAAAGGTTATCTTTTATATCGTAAACTATACGTTCGCCTGTGGTATGTAAACTGGCTAAATCGTACGATAATAAGGTGCTTTGTGATACCTTATTAATAATGTTGGTTTGAATATCCATAGTATTATAACGCAAAAAACCGAAGATGTTTATATATCTCCGGTTAAAGTTATCATTTTTTTAATTTTGTTAATAAAATTTGCTTCGGTTATCGGTAAGTTTTGCTGCTTTTTGTAATGCTTTAAAAGCATTTCCTTCGGCGTTCGATACTAATGTTTTTGATAAAGCGTCTTTATTGGTAGCAAATATTAATGGTAAAGGAGCAGATGAAAATCCCGTAAGATTAAAAACGTAAACGCCACGTTCGCCATCAATAGCTTTAGAAACTTTATTAACTTTTGCACCAAATACAGTTCCTATAAATTTATTTTCTTGTCCGATTCCTGGTAACACTGGATTTGCAAATACAAGGTTATTTACGGGTATTATGTTTGCTTTAAGCTTGGCCGCTATTTGGTTAATATTATTGGTATTGGCAGCAGCTGTTTCTATTTTTGCTATTAGCATAGCTGCTTTAACACGATTTTTAACAGCTTGCTGTATTTGAATTTTAACATCGTTTAACGAAAGTGTGCCTTTAGGTTTTATTTTGGTTAAATAAGCAATTACATACTTATCGCCTATATCAAATATTTCATTAGATAAATCGCCTGTTTTGGCATTAAATGCCCAACGTACTAAACTTCTAGCATCTTCTAAACCAGAGACAGAGGCTTGCAATGGTCCAATATCGGCTGCCTGCATTTTAGTTATTCCTAATTTTTTGGCTTCTATGTTAAATGAAGCTGTATCGTTAGAAACACTTAAAAAAGATTGTGCTTTTTGGTATGCCAATTGTTCGGTTTTTGAACTTGAAGCTAAGGCTTTATCAATAATGGCTACTTTTACAACTTTTGATAAGCCTATTTGTTTTTGCACTTCAATAATATGAACGCCAAATTGTGATTTTACTATAACAATACTTCCTGGTAAATTTCCAAAAGCCGCATCTTCGAAAACAGGAACCATTGCGCCACGGCTAAATGTGCCTAAATCGCCACCCTTATCTTTAGAACCGTCGATACTATATTGTGCTGCTAGTTTCGCAAAATCGCCACCCATAACAATTACTTTTTTAATAGAATCGGCTTTTAACATCGCTTTATCATCGCCACCTACAGCTGCCGGACTAATTAAAATATGGCGGGCTTTTACAGAATCGGGGCCAGTTTTAACATCTAATAATTTGGCTACTTTAAAAACATTATTAGACAAGTATGGCCCATAAACGAAACCTTTTGCCGCTTTAAACATAATAGTATCTAATGCGGGCTCTAAAGCCCCTTTTTTAACAAATGTAATAGCTGGTTTAGTATCAGCATTTATGGCTATATATAATGAATCGTTATCGGTAGTTCTAAAGCCATCTGCAATTTTATTGATTTTTGCTTTGGCTTCGGCAGTATCAGTTTTTGAAGGTGAAGCATCAAAAATCACAAAATCGAAACTGCGGGTTTCGGATGTGTTTTGAAACATATGTTTATTTTCATCGTAGTATGCCTGATAATCGGCATCGGTAGGTTTTATTGTAGCATCGTTAATTGTTGAGTAATCTAACATGATATATTGAAAATTGGCCAATTTATTCCTATTTACAAAATCATTTTTTGCATCTAAAGTGTTGACATAAACTCCATTTTTAATTAATGCTTGAAACTTTGCTGCTTTTGTTTGATCAAAAATACTATTTTCTAGGGCTACCCATTGCAATAAAAGTTCGGGATTGGTATCGGCACTTTTGCGGGATGATATGGCCATGTTTTTATTAAACTGCCCCGTTTTGGGGTCCGAAAATATTTGTATCATTTGCTGACCTGGGTTTACAAACATTAAATCGTACAGTTCGGTTTTGCCTACTGTTAATCCTATTTTTTCGGTTTGCTTATTTAAAATGATTTTAGATGTCATTTGGTTCCATGTATTTTCTACAACATAGCTCATCATTTGTGCGTTTAAATTTCCCATTTGCGCCTTAAATTGTTGACTATTTTGTTCAACACCTTCGTTAAAGCTTTTATAATCAATAGGTACGCCAGCAACGATACCTACTTCACTTTGCGCATCTGCATTAAAGCCTTGATTGCTACGCATAACATCGCTAAGTAAAAATGCAACTACTGCTATACCTATAGCTATTATTATAATTACCCCAGCTTTATTACGCAAAAAACCCATTATTCCCATAATAATTTATTATTTATTTTATGTAATGATTTAATTTAAGGGGCGCAAGATACAAATTAAAAAAAAAAATACTAATTTTAAATTTGATGTAAAAAATCCTTTTATAAACCCTAAATATTTTAGGTTGTTTATCAATAATTTTCCCATTTTATTTTCTATTAAACACAAAGTTTATTAGCTAATTTACATTTGAAAAAATATAATGGTATGGTATACATTATTGTTATAATGGGCAAAACCCAATTTAAAAACAATTATAATATCTATTGTAAAATTTACCCTTTAGTTATTTAGATTAAATTTTTGGTTGTACTATTGGCTGTTTTAAAATGATATTTTAATTTTACCGCCTGCGTAAGGGATAGCAGCGGTAGCTCGCAAAGCCCGATTTTCTTCGGGCCTTAAGGACTTCAAGCGTATTAGCCCGACCCTAGTGCGGGATTGTGCGTGTGCCAAAAGGGTTACGCCTTCATAAAACTTTATGACCATAATTTCTTATTTCAATTTTTCGTTATTCCTGTGTCTTTCAGTATCCCTAACGGTTTTTTTTGCTAAATTTTTTTCGAAGGCATCGGTTAAATCTACACCCGTTTGGTTGGCTAGGCATGCCAATACAAAAAGCACATCGGCCATTTCATCGGCTAGATTTATGTCCTCATCAGATTTTTTAAATGATTGTTCGCCGTATTGGCGAGCCATTATACGGGCAACTTCGCCTACTTCTTCCATTAAAATAGCGGTGTTGGTAAGCGGGTTAAAATAGCGTATGCCTGTGGTTTTTATCCAAGTATCAACCTGTTGTTGTAGTGTTTTTATGGTCATAATAAAATTATTGTTTAAGTTTTTGAATATGCTAATATGAGGTTTACAATTGTAAAAACACATTTGTTATATTTGCCACATGGATGTTGCTAATGATGCTTTAAAAAAATACCTCGAAGCTTTTTGTGAACCCGAGCCTCCGCTTCTTACGCAAATTTACAGGGAAACGCAGCTTAAAGTTTTAATGCCGCGTATGGCATCGGGCCATTATCAAGGTAGGCTATTTAGTATGTTAAGCAAAATTATATTACCAAAAAAAATATTAGAAATAGGTACTTTTACTGGCTATGCTACTTTGTGTTTTGCCGAAGGGTTGGCTACCGATGGTAAAATTATTACCCTTGATATAAATGAAGAGTTGGAAGAAAGGGTGCGTAGTTATTTTGAATTGGCGGGTTTAACTGGCGTGGTTGATTATAGAATTGGGGATGCCACAAAATTGCTTAAAACTATTAATGAAATATTTGATTTGGTATTTATAGATGCTGATAAAAAAAATAATTTAGCTTATTATGAGTTAGTATTTGATAAAGTTAGGTCGGGGGGTATAATAATTGTAGACAATGTGCTGTGGAGTGGTAAGGTGTTAAACCAAAATGCAGATATTGCTACAACGCATATTAGCCAATTTAATGATTTTATTAACAACGATAAACGGGTAGAAAAGTTAATTTTACCTGTAAGAGATGGCGTATATATTATTCGAAAAAAATAAATATGATGATTAAAAAAATAGTATTGCTGTTACTTGTAGCAGGTGGATTAGTTTCTTGCACTAGCAAAAAATACGCTTTGCACAAAAAAAATATTGAAGGCTACAATCCCACCAAAATACCAGTAAAAGGTGGCCCAAGTGGTCCTAGAATTAATACTTTGGCTTATATAGAAAAGTATAAAACTATTGCTATACGCGAAATGAACCAATTTGGCATCCCGGCAAGTATAACTTTGGCACAAGGTATTTTAGAATCGGGGTCGGGCAATAGCGACTTGGCTATAAATGCTAACAACCATTTCGGGATTAAGTGCAATAGTAGTTGGGCGGGTAAAACGTATTATAAAAATGATGACAAAGAAAATGAATGTTTTAGAGTATATGATAATGCCGAACAATCGTTTATAGACCATTCGGTATTTTTAAAACGCACTCGATACGCCCCATTATTTAAGCTTAATAAAAACGATTATAAAGGTTGGGCCGAAGGGTTAAAGCAATACGGTTATGCTACCAACCCGCAGTATGCACAACTTTTAATTAGCTACATTGAAAAATATAATTTGCAAGCTTTTGATAACCAAAACGAAATAAATGTGCCTTATGTAACCCCACGAGATACGGTATTGGTACCTAATTTACCTACACAGCCTAGCCTAGTTTTACTGCCAAACCAGTATTTGGTACAAAAAGGCGATACACTTTATAACATTTCTAAGCGTTTTTCACTTAGCGTGGATGAATTGATGGCTCTAAACAATCTGCCTGATAATGCCATAAAATTGGGACAAATATTAATTGTTAAAAAATAATTTTTTTGGTTTAATACGTCTGTTTGAAAACTGTTATCAACTTTATTGGCTTGTTTTTTTTGTTTAGTATTGTGGCAAACGCCCAAGAAAAAACAATGGAAGGTATTGTTTTCGATAAAAATACCAAGACTAGACTAAACCGAGTTAATATTTACAACCCTAGACTACAACAAGCGGTTTATAATAATACCAAAGCAGAGTTTACTATAAATGTTAAAAAAGGAGATATTATTATAAGCTCGCTAGAAGGATACAAAACCGATACTTTTGTAGTAGCTAACCAAACATCGATGGTAATTTTTATGCAGCGTTTAGCCATACCATTGGCGCAAGTTACCGTTACAGATAAGCTACAATCGGCGAAAGCCAAATACGAAGACACAAAAAAACAGTTTAATAAAATGTACCGATTGGGTAATAATAATGATATATTTTCTGTTGGGCCTAACGGTGCTGGGTTAAGCATTGACGCTATATGGAGTACCTTTAGCCGCGAAGGACGCAATGCCCGACGGCTAATGGAAATTATGGAACGAGATTACCAAAACCAAGTTATAGACCAACGTTTTAATACCCGAATTGTAGAACGTGAAACAGGTTTAACTGGCGAAAAATTGCTCCGTTTCTTAATTATTTATCGGCCGTCGTATAATTTTGCTACTAAGGCTAACGAATACGAGTGGTTAAATTATATTAAAGTGGCATATAATAGGTTTAAAAACAACCCTTATTATGATGATTTTTCGTTGTTAAAGCCTATAATAGTTGAGTAGATAATTAAATTGAAACGGCTAACTTAAATACAAGCTATTTAAAAAGTATTGCTCAAATATTTTAATACCTGTATTGTTTTTAAACGTTTAGCTTTTAATTCGTTAATTTTTTCTTGTGTTTCTAATACTTTTTGTTCGCGAGAGTTAATTAAAAATAACGAGCTGTCGCCAAACCTAAATTTGGTTTCTTCGCCTTTTAAAAGTGCCTTGTTATTTGCTTGGGTAAGTTCGAATAAGGTAATTTGGTTTGTGAAAGTGTTAAAATCATTCAAATAGCTGCGCCATTTATTTGCCGTTTGGTTTTGCTTATCGTTTAGCTTAAAAGTAGCATCTTGTATTTTTAGTTTGCTTAAGCTGTAAGCTGCCCGCTGTTTGGTAAATGTTAAAGGCATTGAAAACGAGAAACCAAATTTTTGATTATTATTTAAAAACGGTGCGTTAAAATTTTGAAAACCATCTCTACCTCCATTTAAAATACCCAAATTAAAATTTAAAGTTGGTTTAATTTCTTCGAGTTTTAAACGCCGCTCGATATCTAATTCTTGTAATTTAAAAACAAAAGCTTGCACTTCGGGGTTTTGCTGGGCGACGGTATTAGCTGGTATTATTAGTAAAGCTGTATTTGGGTTCGTTATTAAAGCTATCGAATCTGGGCTGATAAGTAATTTTTCAGGATCAATAGCCTGATCATTATCTAGCCATAAAAAGGCCGTTAGTTCGTTTTTAGAATTTATTAGCTGTTGCTGATATTCGTTAAGTTTAAATTGCCTGTTTTGTAGTAAAATAAGGGCTTCTAGCGTATCAATAGCTGGTTTATCGCCATTGGTAAACAATTGTTTAGTACCTTCGAAACGTATTAATGCAAGTTGTACTGCATCGGTGTAAACCTTTGTATTAACAAAGGCATTTAGCCATTCGGTATAGCTTTGGGTGGCATCTAAAAATAAATCATTTAGTATAATTTGTTGCTCGTTGCGAGCTATGGATTGGTAAATTCTAGCTTGCTTTAAGGCTGCTCTTCGTTCATCAATAAACAAACCTCGGCCAATAGGCATACTTAAACCTACATAGCTTAAACCATTTTGGGGGACTTTATTTTCTTGATTTACAAATGCGCCTTCATACTCTGTATAACTTCCCTTTAAATCTATACCATACCAAAGTGGCAACTTAATTTCGGGGGTAAAATAATTGTAATACGTAACACCATCAAAATTTTTACGTTCTCTTTCGGCACTTAATTTTGGGTCGAAACCGCCCAAAGCCATTTGTCGGGTTAATCTTGCTCTTTCGTTCAATAAAAATGCTTGTTTGGCAATCGGGTGGTATTGCTGTATTATTCCAAGATACTCATCAAGTGATAGGGTTTTATTTTGCGAAGATGCAGCTAAACTACTGATGCAGAATAATATAAAGAGTGATATATTCTTCATTTTTTATCTTTAGCCGGCTTACTATCTTTATTTTTTTCACCATAAAAATCGGGAGGGAAACCGTTTAGCTGCCGCCACATTTCGTACCATATAGGTACATTATTTAACAACGCTATTGTTTGGCAGCCAGTACCCAATTTTAAGGTTTCTGGCCAAGTTTTTGTACTTAAATCGGGTTTTACCCAAACTTTAAACTTACCCGACGCATCAATATTATTATCAATTGCTGCAATTTTACCCGTAAATAAACCGTACGAAGCTTGTGGCCAACCCGAAAAAACTATAGCGGGAAAACCATCAAACTGTATTTGTACCCTTGCACCTTTATTAATTAAAGGCAAATCAATTGGGTTTACATAAATTTCGATGGCTTTACTAAAATTAAGCGGCACTATGGCCAATAATATTTCGCCTTCTTTTACGGTTTCGCCTATACCCGCTTTTATAGTTTGCAAAACTTGCCCATTTTGGGGGGCAATAATAAAATAGAAACCTTTACGGAGTTTATAGTTTGTGAGTAGATTTTGAAGTTTAGCTACCTCGCTTTCGCCTGTTGCGGCTTGAGACTTGGCAGTAAACTTATCGCCAGTGGTTTTGGATATTTTTTCGGCATATTCTTGTGTTGTTGCCGAAAGGTCTATTTTTATATTTAATAACTCATTTTTACCGTTATAAAATTTGTTTTCTGCAGATATTTTTTTAGCCAAACTTTCTTGGTAAAGTTGTTGGCGTTGTTCGAATTCGGTTAAAGATTTTAACCCAGCATCAAACATTTCTTTTTGGCGTTTTAGTTGTTCGTTAGCAATGCTTAATTGATTGTTTGCTGCAATCATTGCCATACTGTCTGATTGTACTTGCAGTGTATATTGTTTAACCTTGTTGCGTAACTGCTCCATTTTTAGGCTTAAACTTTGCCCCATGGCTACTAGCTGTAATTCGGCTTGCCCTACTTTATCTTTATAAAACTGGGTGGCATTTGCTTTGGCTTTTAGTTGTTCGGCGGTACGTTCGGTAAGTAAAGGATCTAGGTAATCATCTTTTATCTCTGTAATTTGTAAAATAGTATCGCCTTTTTTTACCATATCGCCATCTTGCACATACCATTTAACTATTCTACCAGCAATTATTGAATTAATTTCTTGTTGGCGTTGTTCGGGATTAAGGGTCGAAACTTCGCCGCGAGATTGTATATTTTGAGTCCAAGGTAAAAATAGTATAAGTACTATCCCTAGAAAACCCCCTAATATCCATTTTATTTTTTTTGAATGATGGTTGTTTTCCATCACTTTACGAAACGATTTATAATTATTAAAGTTTTCTAAGACACTATTTTCTTGTGAGAACATAAATTAAACAATTTTTCCTTCTTCGAGGGTAATGATTTGATCACATTTTTGCGTAAATTCATCAATATCTGATAAAGCTATCAACGTAAAGCTTTTATCATTAATTAATTTTTCAATTATTTTTGAGCGGTATTTGCTTTCAATACCGCTCCAGCCATTCTCCAAAAGCAGTAGTGAAGGGTAGTATAAAAAACATCTAGCTATTAATATTTTTTGAACAATGCTAGAAGAAAGTTTTTGTCCTTGTGAGAATAACATAGTTTTATAACCGTCGCTATTTTTTTCGACAAATGATTTTAATCCCACCATTTCGCAAGTTTTTATAACTTCCTCAAAACTTAAATCATTATTTCCGAGTGTAAGGTTATCCCATAGTGTACCGTTAAAAAGCTCTTCTTCCGAAAAAAAAACGGCAATATTTTCTCTTAATTTATCAACATCAATATTATTTAATGGGATTCCGTTTATCAAAATGCTGCCCCCATAGCCACTATAAATTCCAGACAAAACCCTAATTAGAGTTGTTTTTCCAGACCCTTCAGATCCACGTACACATATTTTTTGCCCTTTTTTAATATCGAAATTCAAGTTTTGTAAAACATTTTGTTTTTTAGGATATGAAAACGATAAATTGCTTACCGATATTGCAAAAGGCTGACTATAATCCATAGAGGTAATAATATTGGCACTTGCAAAGTTGTCTTCGGGTAATAGCAATAACTTATTTACTTTTTCTATGGAAGTTAAAACATCATAAATTGTTTCTAAACTACCAATAATTTTTTCTACAGAGTTTAATATAGCAATAATTACAATTTCTGAGGCTATAAATTGTCCTAAATTAATTTGTTGGTTTAAAAATAAATAAGTTCCAATAATTAGCATAGCAGCTGTTATTAAAACTTTAAAAGCAATCATTATTTGGTATTGAAAAACAAGTACCTTAAAGTGTGCTGATCGCGAGCTTAAATAACCTAAATTAAGTACATCAGTTTTGGCAAGATGTAAATTATTTTTTTGAGAAAATTTGAACGTTTTGATGTTTCTTGATATTTCTTCGAGCCAATGGGCTATTTTATACTTGTAGTCGCTTTCTTCCATACTGGTAGTAAAGCCCGAAGAACTACTTAAATATAATATCATTAACACTAAAGTTATTAACGCAATACCAAAAACTATAAATACTGGATGATAAAAACTAAGCAATATTAAACCAAAAAGTATTTGGATGGTTGCTGCTGGAAAATCAAGTAATAATTTAGATAAGCCCTTTTGAAGACTTGCCGTATCGAAAAATCTGTTCACCAGTTCGGGTACATAATAATTATCAACACCCAATAAATCCAATTTGGGAATATGGCGGGCATATAAAAAAGTTAAACGGGTAAATATACGTTGCTGTATTCGCTCTATTACCCGCATTTGCATTATTTGAAAAACGCCATTAAGCAAAACACCTAAAACAACAAAACTTATCAATACTATCAACGAAGCAGAAACCAACCCTCCAAACAAAAAACTTACAATAGCCTGTATACCAAGAGGTAATGATAATTGTATTAAACCTGATACGATGGCAAAAAAATAAATATTAGTAATTTCCTTACTTTCAAGGCTTACTAGTTTAAATAGCTTTTTTAACGCAATTTTAATATTATACGTTGTTGTTTCGGCCATATCGTGTTGTTTATAAATTTAAAAAGTATAAAAATCGAAAGTAAATAATACTATTTATTTAAAAAGTAAATTTTTTGTAAAGTTAAGGCATAATTTATTGTTTTATTATGTTTTTGCTAATTCGTGGTGGCAAATATATTTATAAATGAATATCAATTTGTTTTTTAATAATTTTATTGTGATGAAATAAATATAAATGAGCCTGTTGATGTATAAAAATTGGCAATTACCTTGTTTTAATAGACGGGTATTTAATTTTAATTTAAAAAATTATTAAAATCTAGATTTTAATAATTACGTTTGCATCATCAAAAAGGGGTGCCTTGTTTGTGATGTTACGGTTTCTAGTTAACCTTACACAAATACAAAAACAGGCTGAGATCATACCCAACTGAGAAAGTAGTAAACAAAAATTTAAAAGCAATACGTTTTTTTGAATTTTTAATTTTAACTTTCAAAGTGCACCTGATGCGGGTAATGCCGACGTAGGGATTAAAAGGTATAAGTTAATTTATAAATCGGTAGTAACCCCAACTATTGGTTAGTTTTAACTAAAAAAATCAAAAACATTGAAAAAATTTATTGTTGGCGTAACCATCGCCCTGTTGCCCGTTAGCTTATGGGCACAAAATTTTATTGTTGGTAAGGTCATAACCTCCGACAGTCAAAAGCCGCTTTCTGGCGCAAACATTATTCTCAAAAACACCAACTTTACTATCACATCGGCTGTTAATGGGGAGTTTAGAATTGCGGTTTTAAAACCCGGTAAGTATGTTTTACAGGTAAGTTATGTAGGCTATCAAACCCAAATACAAACCGTAGAATCGGGTAATAACCCAAACATTATCATACTAAAAAACAACCAATTTTTAGCCGATGAGGTAATGGTGACAGCTACCCGAGCAAGCGAAAATGCCGCCACTACACTTAAAAATTTAAGCAAAGCCGAAATCGAAATAAACAATTTTGGGCAAGATATACCCTTTCTTCTTAACCAAACCCCATCGGTGGTAGTATCTTCGGACGCCGGTGCAGGCATTGGCTACACTGGTATTCGCATACGAGGCTCGGATGCTACGCGTATAAATGTTACCGTTAATGGCATACCTATTAACGATACCGAAAGCCAAGGAATGTTTTGGGTAAATATGCCCGATTTTGCATCTTCTATTGATAATATACAAATACAGCGAGGGGTGGGTACGTCAACAAATGGTGCCGCAGCTTTCGGTGCAAGCTTAAATATACAAACCAATACAAGACAAGATACAGCTTATACGGAAGTAAATACTTCGGCTGGCAGTTTTCGAAGCTTACGAAACACCTTAAAATTAGGTACCGGTTTAATTAACGGCAAATTTAGTTTCGACGGCCGCTTATCGCGGATTGTTTCGGACGGGTATATTGACAGGGGCTCATCAGACCTAAAATCGTATTTTGTAACGGGAGCATACTATGGTAAAAATAGCTTGTTACGTATAAATGCTTTTTCTGGAAAAGAAAAAACATACCAAGCATGGAATGGTGTTCCGCAGGATTCGTTAGCCACCAACCGCCGTTACAACAGTTTTAATTATGATAACCAAACCGATAATTACCAACAAAGTCATTATCAGATGCTCTATTCTAAAGCTATCTCCCCAAAAATAGCTTTTAATGGTGCTTTACATTATACCAAAGGGGCGGGTTATTACGAAGAATTTAAAGATAAGGAGCCTTTCGCCGATTATAACCTTACACCTATAACCGTGGGTAATGCTTTAATAGATAGTACCGATTTAATACGCCGAAAATGGTTAGATAACGATTTTTATGGCTTAACTTATTCTTTTATATATACGCCCAATAATCAATTTAACTTTACATTAGGTGGTGGATATAATCAGTATGATGGCGATCATTTTACCGAAGTTATATGGGTACAATATGCCGCCGATAGTAAAATACGTCATCGATTAAACGAAAACAATGGCTTTAAAACCGACTTTAATGTGTTTGCAAAAGCGCAATACCAAATTAATGATTTATCGCTTTTTGCCGATATGCAATACCGAAAAATTACTTATGATTTTATAGGCTTTAACAATTTTGGCCAAAATGTAAAACAATACGATGCTTTACATTTTTTTAATCCTAAACTAGGTTTTACCTACACAATTGATATGCAAAGCAATTTATACGCATCATTTTCGGTAGGCAATAAAGAAGCCAACCGCGACGAATACACACAATCAACTCCTGCTAGTAGGCCAAAACACGAAAATTTACAAAACATAGAAGCCGGCTATCGCTTTAAAAAGCAAGGTATATCGGGTGGCATAAACCTGTACAGTATGCAATACCGAAACCAATTAGTACTTACTGGGCAAATTAACGATGTAGGCGAATATATACGTAACAATGTGGCAAAAAGCTATCGTAATGGTATTGAGCTTGATATAGCAATACCCATATTACCTTCACTTTCGTGGATGCTTAATGCAGCTGCAAGCCAAAACAAAATTAAAAACTTTAACGAATTTATTGATGATTATGATAACGGTGGTCAACTGTTAAACACTTACCCAAAAACCGACATTGCTTTTTCTCCAAATTTTGTAGGTGGTAGCACCCTAAGTTTTAAACCAACCAAAAATGCTGAAATAGCTTTATTAAGCAAATACGTAAGCAGCCAGTTTTTAGATAATACAAGTAACAATAGCCGTAAAATAAACGCTTTTTTTGTGAACGATGTAAGGCTGCATTACAACATAAAAACTAAAGCTATCAAAAACATAGGCTTAGGCTTACAGGTAAATAACATTTTTAATAAGCTTTATGCTAGTAATGGTTATACATTTAGTTACCTGTCGGGAGGGCTAGTAAACGAAAATTTTTATTACCCACAAGCTACCACTAATTTTATGGCATCGGTTAATTTAAAATTTTAACTTTTGAATTTTAATATTGTGCCCGTATAAAAATTTTTGTACTTTATTTTAAACACAGCAAATAAAATAAATTAAAATACAGTAACAAAAGAAACACGGGCACAATTTAATTATCTAATTTGTAAAAACATTTGTAATATATTTCAATCGTGTACTTTTTTCCTGACTTGTACCTTTTAGTTCGGCAGATTTAGTTTTTGTAAAATCTGCTTTATGTCATTACTAATTTGTGATCTAATTCTCAATTCTTTATTTGTAATTTGGTTAATCATTCTAGCATCAGTTACCTTTTTCATTTCTGTATTAAACCTTCTTATTGAGATACCAAACTGTAAATCAATATGTTTAGAAACAACCAGGGACATAAAACAAATTAATAAGTGCAACTTAATTGGTTCTTCTTTATAGTGAAATATTGGTCTGGTTTGTAGGTCACTTTTCGCGATTCTAAAAGCTTGCTCAATTCTAAAGAGTTCATGATATCTTTTGATTATAGTGCCATTATCAATCTCTGATTCCTTTAGGTTTGTATAGTATCCTTTTAGTCCTAAGAGTTTAGTGGTCTTCTCTATTATTTAACTCCTCACATTCAGATTTGGTAAATTTTAGCTTTTTACTTAATGCCACAAGAACTTGTGGTTGCTGGAATTTGCTGTCTTTTGAAAAACCGTTTTTTCTAAGTTCATCTTCCTGAAAAGTTTCAAAATACAAAGTAGTTACTTCGTAGAATACGAGTTCAAAATTAAACGCATAATGTAGCCTAGCAAAATCGGTAACAATCGTTTCTGTTTCGTTTTTTAGAACTAACCAGTTTCTTGCCGATTTATAAAAAGACTGCCTTCTGTGTTTTACACCGAAATAGCTATCCATAAGCTCAATGGAGCGTAATTTAGATGCCGGTTCTACAATACGCATAATCACAAGATCCAAGAGCAGCGGCTTTCGCAATTGTGATAAACCAACGTTTTAATGTTCGCTTATTTTACGATACCAACAATACCCAACCTTATACTTCGCAAACTTTTATTACAGCATTTAGCAATTTTGGGATTAATCTTAAATTCACAATTCAATAACAGGTAGTATTACACCAAAATTTAGGTAAACAATATTTTTTGTATAAACTATAATGCACAAAAAACCCCTAACGTTTATAGTTAAGGGTTTTTTTTAATAATTGATTTTAAGTTATGCGCCTAATACTACACGTTTAAATGCCGTAACAGTTAAACCTTTAGAAGTATCATCTAAAAACTTACGTATATCTTTCGACGAATCTTTAACAAACTCTTGATTTAAAAGCGTTTGCTCTTTGTAAAACTTGTTAAGCTTACCAGCGGCAATTTTTTCGACCATTAGAAAAATACAATTGATATAACTATGCGGGTGTCAAATTATAATGTCCATTATGATTTTTTGTTCATTTTTGAGTTTTTAGGAAACCCTAAAAATGTTTATAAAATAATGTATATAAAAAGCATTTATAAATTAGCGTCCTTTCATTCTTTTCATTAAGACAACTGGTAAAATTTTATTCATACCACAACCGTTTCTTAATTTATAAAACAATTTTCATTATGGTAATTTAAATATGTTTTATGCTGTTCTTCAATTCTTATTAATGATAATTCTTTTTCCATTCCAAGTATTTTTATCTCCGTATCTGATATGAATTTTGAGTAAATTATTTTACCTTTTTTATCAAAAGTAATATACCCTTTGTCAAATAATTTGTCATAATTAGGCAACAGTACTAATCCATTAAATAAATCAGTCCTTTCAAAATTATTTGCATCTTTCCATGGCTTGATATGGGATGCTACAAGAATATCAAGTTTATTAAAGCTAGTGATAGAGCATCCTTTCCAATAGTTTAACAATTGTTTCCTAAATTGGCCCTGACCTATTCTTGATAAGATTATTGCTTCCTTTTCTGTTGCTGACAACTCGGTTTTTTTTCAATAACGGCAACTTCTGATTTTATCATTTCTTCGGTTACTGTCTTGAAATCAGAGGATAAAAAACTTAAATATTTTTTTAATGCAGATTTGAAATTGCTTATATCATTTTCATTCTTATAAATATTTCTGAACAATCTTTTGCTATTTTCTTGTGCTATAACATCTGTTATTGTTTCATTTGTTAAATTATTGTCAATTTGATATTCCTTAGAAAGAAAGTTTAACCATGACATATAGTTGCTTCTTGAGTAAGAATTTATTTCGCCATACTTAATCAAATATTGAAAGAAATCAGCTTCTGTTTCAGTGAAAATATTCATATCTATATTTTTAATAATATCCTAGCTTTCTTTTATTTGGTTTTCCCTATTTAACAATAACAAACAAATTACTCCTTTACAAACTTTCCTTTTTCGTTGCCATAATTATAAAAATACAGCCCTATGGGCAGGGAGCTAACATCTACGCTATTTTGCGTTTGGTTAAGGAACTGTTGTAGCACTATTTTGCCCTGTGCATTGTAAACTTTAAATATTTTGCCCTTTTGTGCTGTGCTAATTTTTAGTTGCTTGCTTGTAGGATTTGGGTAAAGGTTGAAGGCAGAAGGCTGAAAGCGGTAGGTAAGTGTGCTAACGTCCAGTTCGGTAGCTGTACCATTTTTATCTATTTGTGTTAAGCTGTAATAGTTTACTCCATCTTTAGGTAAATAATCGGTATAAGTGTAGTGTTCTCCGTTTTCATTTTTAGCACTTACTATGGCCAAAAATGAAAAATCTTTTCCGTTGGTACTACGCTCTACCACAAAGTGGCTGTTGTTACTTTCTGTTGCGGTTGCCCAAGCAAGTTGTACACCATTGTTTTTTAAAGTAGCAGTGAAGCTAATAAGGTTTACAGGTAGTGTAGTAGTTGTACCTGCATCAGTAATTGTCCAATATTTGCCTCCATTAGAAACATTTTCGGTCAATTTATCTCTATAGTTTTGGTAAACTGCATCATATATTATCCCTGCAGCCCCTAAAGTTCTGCCATTGGGGGTAGTACGTTCGTCTGCCCAACCTTTTAAAGTAAGCCCATAATTTTTTGAACTTAAACCTGAATTATCAAACATATTATGCATGATTACCAAAGCATTAAGCTTCCAACTGCCTAAGTTTTGGTTAAAAGAACTTGCATCAGCGAACATAGCGCTCATATCAGTTACTTTAGTTACATTCCAATTGCCTATGCTTTGGTTAAAAACACTTGCGCCATAAAACATAAAGGCCATAGTGGTTACTTTAGACACATTCCAATTAGCTATGTTTTGGTTAAAAGCAATACAGTCAGTAAACATTCTAGCCATATCATATACGTTATCGACATTCCAATTGTTGATGTCAGAATTAAGAGAAGCACAACCGTTAAACATACCGTTCATATTGGTTACATTGGTTAAATTAGGGGCAGCAGCAGGCAACGTCGTAAGATTAGTACATCTCGAAAAGGCACCTGTCATTCTGTTCCAAGCAATATTTCCCCAGCTTTGTACCGAAGTTAACATTTCAGCAACGGGAGAAGCACCTATCCGTATATCTTTATAACTACCTTTAATGTATACCCTATAAACTCCACTATTGTATTTAATAGCAGGAATATCAAGGTGACCATTATTTGTTTTATAAATGCCTGAATTAGTTAGAATTTCTCTTCCTACTTTTTCCCAATAATATTGGTAGTTATTGCTTGTGGAAGAAATAGTGAACGTAGAGCCGTATTCCATATACTGTGTATCCCAAATAGTGATAAAAGCACCCGCGTGGTCTTGTGCTTTAGTTGTTAATGAAAAGCACATCAACAGTGATAAGACTGTTGAAAATAAATGTAGTTGTTTATTCATAAAAATGTGTTTTATAAACTTTAAAAGTAACTGTTATCGTTTTATGGGTTATTTCTTTAAAACAACCCATTATATGTAAAATATTTCAAAACACCAAGTATTACTTAGTGAATGCTTTTTATTATATTCCTTTATTAGCAATGATGAGGGGACAACCAAAAAGCGAGGTTGATTTATATGTGATTGAGCATGTAAAGAAGTTACGTGTAGCACACAAGATAAGCCAAGCGATACTTGCTGTTAAATTGGGGGTTTCTGATGCTTTTATTGGTCAGATTGAAAATCCGAAGAATAGGTGTAAATATAGCATTGAACAACTTAATATTTTGGCAATAATATTCAATTGTAGTCCACGAGATTTTTTGCCAGAGAAAACAATGTAGAATTAATCGTCTATTTTTTTATTTAAATGTGCTCTTCAACAAGTTCTTAAAATAAATCCAATAAAAAAACCCTTTATCTTTTAGCAAGATAAAAGGTTTTGAATAAATTATTTTAAAACTATGCGCCTAATACCACACGTTTAAATGCGGTAACGGTTAAACCTTTAGAAGTATCATCTAAAAATTTGCGTATATCTTTCGACGAATCTTTAACAAACTCTTGATTTAAAAGCGTTTGTTCTTTATAAAATTTATTTAGCTTACCTGCGGCAATTTTTTCAATCATTTCTTCAGGTTTACCTTCGGCTCTAATTTGTTCTTTAGCAATTTCTAATTCTCTTTCAATTACTCTTGAATCAACATCGGCTTTATCAACACCTACTGGACTCATTGCTGCAATTTGCATGGCAACATCTTTACCTGTTTCTGTAAGCCCATCGCCAGTTTGGTTAAATCCTACTAAAACACCTAAGCGGTAATTTCCATGTATGTAAGCTACCACTTTTTCGGCTTCAATAACTTCAAATTTAGATACGCCAATTTTTTCACCAATTTTACCTGTTTGGTCAATAATTAAATCGGCAATTAAAGCACCATTAATAGACTGCGCCAATAGATTTTCTAAAGTTGCTGGAGTTATATTTACGGCTACATCGGCAATTGAAGTTGCAAAAGCAACAAAGTCGGCATTTTTAGCCACAAAATCGGTTTCGCAATTTACTTCTACTACAATACCTTTTTTACCATCGGCAGTAGTTTTAGCAATCACAACACCTTCGTTCGAATCTCTGTCCGATCTACTTGCGGCAACTTTAGCACCTTTTTTGCGTAAATAATCAACTGCTGCTTCAAAATCTCCGTTCGATTCTGTTAAAGCTTTCTTGCAATCCATCATACCTGCACCAGTTTGCTGACGTAGCTTGTTTACATCGGCGGCAGTAATTTGTATTGTTGACATGTTATATGTTTTTGTCCCCCTACAACTTCCCCCCTAGGGGAGAGCTAATAAAGTGAATGTTTAATTTTATTTAATTAATAGCGTTTTAAATGCTAAGTAAAATAGGCTTATTCGCCTTTTGATTCTTCAGTTGCTTCAACTACCTCGGCTGTAACGTTTTCAGTTTCCAATGTAGTTACTGTTTCTTCTGTTGCTACTTCGGCAACTACTGCTTCAACACCTTTTCTAACTCTTTTGCCAGTATCGGTAGCTGTTCTTTCGCCTGTTAATTGTGCTGACTGCGCTGCAGGAACATCTATTTTAGCTTTTTCGGCAGCGGCTTCTTTGTCGCTTTCAGCATCTTTTTCTTGCTTACGTTCTTCTAAACCTTCTTTGATAGCATCTATTATAATACCAGCAATTAAAGAAATAGATTTTGTAGCATCATCGTTTGCCGGTATAGGGAAATCAATGCTTGATGGATCCGAATTTGTATCAACCATTGCAAAAGTAGGGATGTTTAATTTTAACGCCTCTGTTACTGCAATGTGTTCTTTTTTAACGTCAATTAAAAATAAAGCAGCTGGTAAACGGTTTAAATCAGCAATACCCCCTAAAAGGGTTTCTAATTTAATACGCTCACGCTGTATCATTAATTTTTCTTTTTTAGATAATATATCGTAAGTGCCATCTTTGGTCATCTTATCAATATTTGTCATTTTTTTAATTGATTTACGAACCGTAGCAAAGTTGGTTAACATACCACCTAACCATCTTTCGGTTACGTAAGGCATATTTACCGATCTTGCGTATTCGGCAACTATATCTTTAGCTTGTTTTTTTGTAGCTACAAATAATATTTTACGACCCGATTTTACAATTTGTTTGATGGCAGAAGCTGCCTCATCCACTCTCGTAAGGGTTTTGTTTAAATCAATAATGTGGATTCCGTTGCGCTCCATAAAAATATATTGCGCCATTTTTGGGTTCCATTTGCGGGTAAGGTGACCAAAATGTACACCTGCATCCAATAAATCTTGATATGTTGTTCTTGCCATTGTCGTGTCCTCCTAATTTTAACGTTTACTAAATTGGAATTTTTTACGAGCTTTTGCTCTTCCTGGTTTCTTACGCTCAACCATACGGTTATCACGTGTCATAATGCCTTTTGCTCTAAGCGATGGCTTTCTTATGGGATCCAGTTCAACAATGGCTTTTGCAATGGCTAAACGAACGGCCTCGGCCTGTCCTTTAACGCCACCACCTGCAACATTTACCTTAACATCAAATTGGCCAGTAACTTCGGCAACTATAAATGCTTGGTTTACCATATATTGTAATGGCAATGTTGGAAAGTACTCTTTGTGGTCTTTACCGTTAACGATAATTGTACCGTTACCCTCTGTTAAATAGATACGGGCAACAGCGGTTTTTCTTCTACCTGATGTGTTTGTAACCGACATTTCTTTTCTCTTTTAAATTTAAAATTTAATTTCTTTAGGGTTTTGTGCAACGTGTGGATGCTCGCTACCTGCATATATATACAGGTTTTTGAAGATTGCTCTTCCTAAACGATTGCGGGGTAACATACCACGTACTGCCTTCTCGATTACACGAGTAGGGTGTTTTGCCATTAACTCTCTAGGAGAAATAAAACGTTGGCCACCAGGATATCCGGTGTAAGAAATATATGTCTTATTCGACAATTTATTTCCTGTGAGTTTTACCTTGTCTGCATTGATAACGATAACGTTATCGCCGCAATCTACGTTTGGGGTAAATGATGGCTTGTTTTTTCCTCTAATCACTTTTGCGATATTGGAAGACAGGCGCCCCAAAATCTCGTTCTGAGCATCAACAACAATCCATTGTTTATCAACGGTTTTGTTGTTAGCAGAGACAGTTTTGTAACTTAACGTATTCACTTGCTTGTTATTTAGTTTGTTAAAAAAATTATTTTGCCCTAAATTTAGGGACTGCAAAGATAAAATTATATGTTTAAAAATCAAATAGTTTGTTGATTATAATTTTATATCTGGGTAAAAGATAAAGAGTTAATTACCTATATCTAGAAGCACAATATTTTAATTATTTTATTTGGGTAGGAATTTGGCGTTTCCTATTTACGGCAGGTCAATGAAATCCGTCGGGAGTTAATTGATACTTGTAACTGTATCATTTCTCAACAACAATCAAATCGAATTACCACTTTTTATACACGCTTAAATTCTTCTTTTAAGTGTAATAATATCTCGTATTAAAATATCATTTCGCATATATTCAATATATAAATTTTTATTATTTTGAGATTGTAATAGCTGTATAATTTCTTCGAGGTTCAAATCTTTTACTTTTTTAAAATTGACATTTATTAGTTCATCATTTTTTTTTATGCCAATATTATCTGCTGGTGAGTTAGGTTCAACACGATTTACAAATATCCTATCGAAATTTTCGCCGCTAGCAAAAAGCTCTAAACCGCTCATATCATGCTCAAAAGTACTTTTGTAGTTTATATTGGGTTTTAGGTACATTAAGTTATTTTGATAATCGAAAATAACATTAAATTTTTTCAACAATAAATTGCCAATACTGCCATTTCGTGGTATGCTATATGTTTTTGAAGCCACGTCGGCATAGTTAGGGAAAGCACAAATAGGGTTGCTAAATAAAAATTTACCAAGGTTTATTGATTTTAAACGCCCTAAAAAACCACCTATATTGCCATTAAGTCCAATACCTAAATTTGCTGGTATGTGTTCGTCGGGTAGCGGGAAAGGGGCTTCTTTGTAAGTTTCAAGCGCTACCGCATGCCCAGCTCCAGTATCTATAAGCATTTTAAGAAATTGTTTTTTAATGGCTGGTGTTTCTACATTTAGTAGACAATACGGTTTGTTGTTTTCTATAGTTAATGGGACTTTATGGTATTTTTTAGAAATTTTTTTTGTGCCGTCAGTGTATAAATTTATGATTTCATTTTCGTAAAAAATATGTACCCTAAAACTTATAAAAAAATCGTACCCAATTAATCCATGAATAGGAATACCCGCGTAAGCCGAAAGATTAAAAACATCTTCCCCAAAAATAGCAGCAGGCAATTGTTCGGCTATTATATTACCCAATTTAACGTTTAAGGCAGGAGTTACGTAAGCATCTACATCGGGTTTTTCGCCCAAACCGCTAATTTTAATTTTTTTAACATATTGTATTTTTAGCGAATCGCGAAGCGCAGGGTCTGTAATTAAAAATATGCCTATGCCTGTATCCAAAATTAGATTAAAGGGCCCTTTGTTATTAATTAATGCCTGAATTATCATTAAGCCACGCACCTTTTTAAACGACAATTGTTCGTTATTTCGATTATATATAAACTTAAAATCAGCTTGCGCTACACTTCTTTCATGGTAAATAATACCAATTATTAATAATAAAAGTTTTGTAAGCCATAATGTGCGCATTTGTAGTTTCAATTTAATTTTAAAATTAGTGCTTAAATATGCCGAATAATAAATTCGAATAGTATACAATCATCATATATTCTAAATATATTTGTTTTAAAATTTACCATTTTTATCTATGAAAAAAATTTATTGGATACTTTTTACAGTATCGGTTTTACTAAACGCGTGTACTTTACAAAAAAAAACGCTTAACAAATACATATCCAGTGGTTTAAACAATCCAGTTTTTTCAAATTATCAAATAGGGTTTTCTTTGTATGATTTAACAACACAATCATTACTATTTGAAAAAAACGCTAACAAATTTTTTATACCTGCCTCAAACACAAAGCTACTCACTTTTTACGCAGGCTTATGCGCCTTGGGCGATTCGGTAGCTACAATAAAATATATTACTAATAACGATTCGTTACTTATTTACCCTCAAGGAGATCCTTCATTTCTACATCCCAATTTTCCTAAGCAGCCCGCATTTGATTTTTTAACTAGCATGCATAAAGATATTTTTTTAGTTTGTAATACTTATAAAGGTGAAAAATTTGGTTTCGGTTGGTCTTGGGATGATTATAACGATAACTATTCTACACAAATTACCGATATGCCTTTGTATGGTAATATGATCTCGTTAAACTTTAATAACGAAAAACTTATTATACAACCTGATTTACAAGCCATGTTTTTATGTGATACCTCCACATCGGGCACATTAAAGTTTGCACAAAGAGAAGAAACAAACAATAATATTTTATTGCCAAAAGAATTTAATAATAATTTTACCCAAAAAATACCTTTATATTTTGATAGTAAAACAACTTTAGTATTATTATCGGATACTTTATTGGCTACTGGGTTAATAACAAAAGAAGTAAAACAAATAGCGAACAATAAAAGATTTGAAACCGCAAAAAAACTATATACAACCAAAGCAGATACTTTGTATAAACACATGTTACAACCTAGCGATAATTTTATTGCAGAGCAATTACTGCTTTGTATTGCCTACAATAATAACTTGGTAACTAAACAGGATAGTATTATAAAATATATCAAAAATAATTATTTGGGCTTTTTGCCCGATACTTTACAATGGGTTGATGGTTCGGGCCTATCGCGAATGAATTTGAATACGCCTCGTAACTTTACTGCGTTATTAAAAGCTATTTACCTAAAAGCGGGAGAAAAAAGATGTTTCGAATTGCTTTCGGGTGGTGGCGTAAATGGTTCTTTAAAAAACCAATTCTTAAATACAGAAATGCCCTACGTATATGCCAAAACTGGTACGGTTTCAAATAATTATTGCCTTAGCGGCTTTTTAATTGGCAATAGTGGCAAGCGGTATGCTTTTTCGTTTATGAATAATAACTATATGTTGCCAGTAAAAAACGTTATGTTAGAAGTAGAAAGTTTTATTACTTCCTTAAAAAATCAATTATAAGTATTTTAGTAGCCATTTGTAAAAACTAAGAAAACGCCATCAAACCATTTTCGACAGCGTTTTTATAGGATTTATAATATATATTAAACTTTTTTATATAGCGGGTGTTTACCCATCATTTCATTCACTTTTTCTCGTACGTTTTCTAAAATTAAATCTTCGCTGTGGTTATTAATAACTTCATCAATAAATTCAACAATTTTTACCATGTGTTTTTCTTTTAATCCACGTGTACTTATAGCTGCAGTGCCTACACGTATGCCCGATGTTACAAAAGGAGAGCGGGTATCAAAAGGAACCATGTTTTTGTTTACGGTAATATCGGCTTTGCCTAATGCTTCTTCGGCGGCTTTACCTGATATATTTTTGTTTGTTAAATCTATCAGCATTAAATGGTTATCGGTACCGCCCGAAATAAGTGTATATCCACGGGCGACAAATTCGTTAGCCATTGCATGGGCATTTTTTTTCACTTGTAATATATATTTCATGTAACCATCGCTTAATGCTTCGCCAAATGCAATAGCTTTAGCGGCAATAATATGCTCGAGCGGGCCACCTTGTATGCCAGGGAAAACGGCCGAGTCTAACAAAGCCGACATCATGCGCAATTCTCCTTTAGGGTTTTTAATTCCAAATGGGTTTTCAAAATCTTTACCTAACATAATTAAACCTCCACGTGGGCCACGCAAAGTTTTATGTGTAGTTGTGGTAACAATATGGCAATGTGGTAGTGGATCTTTTAACAAGCCACGAGCAATTAACCCCGACGGATGTGAAATATCGGCTAATACAATGGCACCAATTTTATCGGCAACAGCCCTAATAAATTCATAATCCCAATCTCGAGAGTAGGCAGATGCACCGCAAATAATCATTTTTGGCTTTTCGGCTAAGGCTACTTTTTCTAATTGTTTATAATCTATTAAGCCAGTTTCTTTTTCAACTCCATAAAAAAATGGAGTATAATATTTACCCGAAAAATTAACAGGCGAACCGTGTGTTAAATGACCACCGTGTGATAAATCGAAACCTAAAATTTTATCGCCCGGTTTTAAAACGGCTAAAAAAACTGCTGCATTGGCCTGTGCGCCCGAATGGGGTTGAACATTTGCCCAAGCAGCATTAAATAATTTTTTTGCCCTATCAATAGCAATATTTTCTATCACATCAACTACTTCGCAGCCACCATAATAGCGTTTTCCTGGCAATCCTTCGGCATATTTATTGGTTAAAACCGAGCCAGCTGCTTTCATAACCTGCTCGCTTACAAAGTTTTCGGAAGCTATAAGTTCAATGCCGTTTTCTTGACGAGCTTCCTCTTCATCAATAAGGTTAAATATAAGTTTGTCTTTTTTCATCTAATTATTAAACACCAGTATTAATTAATTGTTATGTATTTTATGTAAAAATTGTAAATTGCAAGCTATAAACCGAAAAGCAATTTTATTAAGAGCCATAAAATTAGCTAAAAAATTTCAATATTTTAATAAATTTACAGTATGAATAAAATTCAGTTTGTTATTGTAGGCGTTGGCCGTATAGGTTCAAAATACAGCAAAATAATAAGCGAAAACCCTAATGCCGAATTAATAGCAGCAGTTGATGTTAATTTTAGTAAAAGAAAATCTATAACTAGTTTAATTCCTTTTTTTAATAATATTGCCGATTTTTTAGATTCTGGAATTAAAGCTGATATAGTATGTGTGTGTACCCCTAACGGTTTACACGCCACCCATACAATTACTTTTTTAGAAGCTGGGTTTCATGTAATATGTGAAAAACCTATTGCTTTACATATTGCCGACGGAGTTAAAATGATTGAAGCTGAAAAGGCTTCGGGAAAAAAAGTATTTGCTGTAATGCAAAATCGGTATAGCCCAGTTTCTATTTGGCTAAAAAAACTTATCGACAATAAAAAATTGGGAGATATTAAATTTATTCAAATTAATTGTTTTTGGAACCGTAGTCAACAATATTATAATGAATCGCCATGGCGAGCAACCTTAGAATTAGGTGGTGGCCCATTGTTTACTCAGTTTTCGCATTTTATTGATTTAATGATTTGGCTAACAGGCCAACCTAAAAATATTGTTGCTGAGAGTTTTAATTTGAACCAACAAATAAAAACAGAGTTTAACGATAGTGGCATTATTAAGTTTAATTTAGAAAACGGAGGCATTGGCACTTTTAATTATACCAACGCGGCATTTGAGAGAAATGTAGAAAGTAGCTTAACCATTATTGCTACCAAAGGTAATATTAAAGTTGGTGGGCAATATATGGAAAAATTGGAATATGTAAACCTTGACAAAAGTACACAAATACCTGTATTTGATAATGTTACTACTGCCAACGATTACCAGTTTTACCAAGGTTCCCTAGATAAACACGATGAGTTTTTGGTCAATGTTATACATTGTTTAAAGCATAATTTACAACCTGAAGTAGGTATAGAAGATGGTATTAAAATTGTGAGTTTTATTGAAGAGGCAATGGCTTCGGTTGCACATAAAAGTTATTAAACCCTAGCCCTATTTCTATATTTATCATGCTTTCTTGCACCATTTCTAATATGGCTAAAAAACTGTAAACCAATTCCATTTTACTTTTTGCATTGCTTTTTATTTGTAAATAACTTAGCTTTTGGTTTAACAACATTAATTGTTTTATAATTTCTTTTTGCTGTGAAATGGAAAATTGTTGTTGAACCACAACATGTGTATGCGAAATAGTTTGTTGGTTATATTTTGCTATTAATGTATTATATATTTTTAGTAGTTTATATATATCAAAGCTTAATACATCGTTATTGTAATTGCCTACTGCATTGCAGGCTAAACCAACATCGTAAGCTATGTTTCCACGCTTTTTTTGTAAACTTCGGGTTTCTTCAAATGCTTTTAAAATTTCGCTTTGTTGTTTAATATTTTTGTAGGCAATTAATCGGTTTATAAGTTCTTCTTCCGTAATTGTATTTTCTTCATCGTTTTCGGGATGATGTATAGGCAATAAAGTTTTGGCTTTTATACGCATTAAGGTAGCGGCAACCAATATAAAATCGGCTGCTACTTCCACATTTAGGGCAGTTAATCGGTTTATATATTCTAAAAAATCATTCGTTATTTTGGCAATAGGTATAGCGTGTATTTCAAGCTCGTCGCGTTCTATAAAAAACAATAATAAATCAAAAGGACCATCAAATTGTGGTAAGTGAATTTCAAAATTTGTTTCAGGCATTTTTGGTTTATTTAATAAATAATTTTCTAGTTTCAAATTTAATAATTTTTGCGTTTATTAATCTTTAGCAATTAAACATAAAAAAGCCACCTTATTTAACACAAGGTGGCTTTTATAATCATTAAAAAAACTAATTCACTTATATTAAACTTACACTTCTATTTACAAACTCGGTTAAATTTGCACCGGTTAACATTCCTTGAGAAAGTAAGGCTAAATCAAAAGCTTGTTTGGCCAGTTGAGTTTGCTCGGCTTCATCGGTACTGTTGGCTATGCGGGTAACTAATTTATGGTTACCGTTAATAGCTACTTTGTAACTATCGGGCATATTGCCGTAAAAACTCATACCGCCACCCATTGCAGCCATATCTTTCATACGGCGCATAAATTCGTCCATAGTTACAGTAACGGGCATTTCATCGGGACTTAAAGCATCAATTTCTACTTGGTAAACAGGTTTGTTAATGGCTTTTTCAAAAACTTCTTTAACTTTTTTAGTTTGATCTTCGCTTAAAACGTGTTCCATTTTTTCGCCTTTATCAATCAATTTATCGGCAACTCCACTATCTACTCGTTTAAGTTGGGTTTTGTCTAATTTCTGCTCAAGCTGACTTACAAAATGGCTGTCAATTGGCGAATCCATTAACAATACATCGTAATCTTTTTTCTGTGCCGATTGTATAAAAGCATCTTGTTTTGCGGGGTCAACGGTGTAAATGTAAACCACGTTACCATCTTTATCGGTTTGTGCAGGAGCTACTTTTGTACGGTATTCGTCTAAAGTAAAATACTCTTTTTGGGTGTTGGTTAATAAGGCAAAATCTTTTGCTTTATCGTAAAATTTCTCTTCGCTTACCATACCATATTTTACAAAAAGGCCAATATCTTCCCACTTGGTTTCGTAAGCTTTACGGTCTTTTTTAAACAATTCGGCCAATTTTTCGCCTACTTTTTTTGTTATGTAGCTGTTTATTTTTTTAACATTACCATCGGCTTGTAAAAAACTACGAGATACGTTAAGTGGAATGTCTGGCGAATCTATCACACCGTGTAGCATCATTAAAAACTCGGGAACAATATCTTTAACCTCATCGGTAATAAATACTTGGCGACTGTATAATTTTATTTTGTTGCGCTGTATTTCAAAATCCTTTTTAAGTTTTGGGAAATATAAAACTCCGGTAAGGTTAAAAGGATAATCTACGTTTAGGTGAATCCAAAACAAAGGGTCTTCCGAGTAAGGGTAAAGCTCTTTGTAAAAATTAAGATAATCTTCGTCGGTTAAATCGGCAGGCGCTTTAGTCCAAATTGGTGTACCAGCATTAATAATGTTGTCAACTTCTATTGATGCGTATTTGGTTTTACCTTCCTCATCTACACCATCTTCAACGCTATCGGTTTTGGTACCAAACTTAACGGGTACGGGTATAAATTTAAAGTATTTTTCAAGAATAGTTTCTAACTTGTTTTTATCTAAAAACTCTTCCGACTCGGCATTTATATGTAACGTAATTTCGGTTCCACGGGTGGTACGTGTGCCTTCTGTAATTTCAAAAGAAGTACTTCCATCGCAAATCCAACGGGCAGGTTCGGCACCATCTTGGTACGATAAAGTGTTGATTTCTACATTATCAGATACCATAAAGGCCGAGTAAAAACCTAAACCAAACTTTCCAATAATTTCGTTAGCATCTTTAGCGTCTTTAAATTTCTCAACAAACTCGGTAGCACCCGAAAATGCAATTTGGTTAATGTATTTTTTAATCTCTTCGGCCGTCATACCTAAACCATTATCAGTAATGGTAATGGTTTTTTTATCGGCATCAAAAGCAACATTAACTTGTAAATCGCCAACTTCGCCGCCGTATTGGCCTAAAGATGATAAACGTTTTAGTTTTTGAGTAGCATCAACTGCGTTTGAAACCAGTTCTCTTAAAAAAATCTCGTTATCAGAGTATAAAAACTTTTTAATTATAGGGAAAATGTTTTCGGTATGGATAGATATCGACCCTTTTTCTTGTATCATATTTTTATTTAATTATTTTAATACAAACCAATATACAAGGGTTGTTCCAAAAATTTAATAGTGCCACATTGACAGTTAGTATATAACTTTTGTAAATTTATGTCGCTTGTGTGCGAAAGTTTGCATAAAAGAGTTTTCTTTGCAGAAATTAATTGCAGTTTGACAAATAACTTAAAACTTTAATCAATTTTAGCAGTTTAACAAAAAAACTCTTTTATATTAATATGTATATTCTTTTATTTTTTCTCACACACTGGTTTCTTTCTTTATTTTCTCAAACATTTTTTTTACATCGCTACGCATCTCATAAAATGTTTAGCTTGAATAAGTTTTGGGAAAAGTTTTTTTACACACTAACTTATGTTTCGCAAGGTTCATCTTACCTAAACCCTAAGGCTTATGCCATTATGCACCGCATGCACCATGCGTTTAGCGATACAGAAAAAGATCCACACTCGCCCCATTTTTTTGAAGATGTTTTTCAAATGATGTGGAACACCCGTGGTATGTATGTAGGTTTCGAACGTGGTACCATGCAACCCGAAAAAGAGTTTGCTGGCAATTACCCAATTTGGAAAAGTATGGACGAATTTGCAACCTCTTATTTTTCGAGAATAACCTTTTCTTTAGGATATATTGCCTTTTATGTAGCATTTGCAACCCATTGGTGGATGTTTTTATTATTGCCAATACATTTTATAATGGGTCCTTTACACGGCGCAATTGTAAATTGGTGTGGGCACAAATACGGATACTCAAATTTCGATAATAACGATAAATCTAAGAATACTACGCCTTTGGGTTTTATGATGTTGGGAGAGTTGTTTCAAAATAACCACCACAAGTTTCCTAACAGTCCTAACTTCGCCAAAAAATGGTACGAGATTGATCCTGTTTATCCTATATTAAAAACATTACATTTTTTAAGGATAATTAGACTTAGGAAAGCGTAGCATAGCGGCAGCGGGCTTCTGGCTTCGGGCTTCGGGCAACGGGCAGCGGGCTTCTGGAAAGAATTATAATTCAACAATCACAAATAAAAAATTTATTATATGGGTTTATTTTCCAGCCTTTTGGGCAATGCAGGCGTAGCTTCGGCCGATGATTTACAAAAAGAATGCGGTAATTTATTAACTGGTAACGAAACTATTGAAATTGGGTTTAAGCTTATACGCGATGTTTTTGTGTTTACTAATAAACGTTTAATTTTAGTTGACAAACAAGGTATAACAGGCAGAAAAGTAGAATATCTTTCTATTGCTTACAAAGCAATTTCGAGGTTTAGTATTGAAACAGCTGGTAGCTTTGAGTTGGATGCCGAATTAAAAATTTGGATATCGGGCGAAAGCCAACCCAGTATTTCCAAAAAATTTGATAGAAACGTAAACATTTACGACTTGCAAAAAGTGTTAGCACAACACGTATTGTAATAAAAACAAACATTACAAATCTTGTTTATTTTTAAAAATATTGTATTGGGGTTTTTTTAATTTTTGCTGGGTAAAAAAATCTATATAATACGCAATAAAGTAGGCTATTACACAAGTTATCACTATATAAACAGCACAATTAATACCAAACAACTCAACACCCATTACCAAGCAAGCCAATGGTGCTTTACTAACTCCTGCAAATACAGCCACAAAACCCATAGCAGCCAATAAGCTTATAGGCAATGGAATAATTAAAAACAAAGCATTTCCCAAGGCTGCACCTATAAAAAATAACGGTGTTACTTCGCCACCTTTAAAGCCTGCCGATAACGTTACCACTGTAAAAATTATTTTTATAGCAAAAGTATAAGTGGGCAAAGGCAACGTAAATGAAGCTACAATAGTAGGAATACCCAGCCCGATATAGGTTGTGTTACCCATTGCAAAAACTGCAGAAGCAATAATTACACCTCCTATTAATGGCCTAAAAGGTGCATATTTAACAAATTTTTTGAAACCTACACTTGTCCACTGCATAGCATTATTAAATATTGCCGCACAAATACCGAACATTATGGCAGCTATTAAGCAGTAAATTATGGTTATATATGATAAGTTAGGCAATACCACTACTGGAAATTGAGTATGAATAACACCCCAATACATACAAACAATATGGGCAAGTAAAGCTGCTAAAAAAGCAGGCAAAATTGCTTTGTAACGCAAACGACTAATAAATGCTACCTCCAGCGCAAAAACAGCCCCAGCCATGGGTGTACCAAACACCGAACCAAAACCAGCTGCAATAGCCGCAATAAGTAATGTATTTTTTTCGCTTGAAGTAATATTTAGTGGCTTAGCTAATGGATAACTCACAGCAGTAGCCATTTGTATCGCTGCACCTTCCCGACCTGCACTACCACCCAATAAATGAGTTACCATAGTGCCTATATAAGTAAATGGCGCCATTTTAAACGGAATTGTTTGCTCGGGATGGCGTAGCGCATTTAACCAAATAGCATTTCCTCCTTCAATATTTTGGCCTTTAATGTGGTACAACAATCCCACCAAAAAACCCCCAATAGGCAACAACGCAATAAGCCATAAATGATTTTCGCGGTATTGAGTTACCCAATGTAAACTATGTAAAAAAATGGCTGATGTGCTGCCCACCAAAACACCAATGATGGCACATATTAGAAGCCATTTAACCAAATAAAGCCATGCCGAATGCGAAAAAATTGATTTTGCCGTTTTAATATTTTTTTAATTTTAATAGGTTAAACATTATTTTTTAAAGCGGTATAATAATATGAAAGCGAAAATATAGTGCTACTACATTTAGGCTAGCCCCCGCTTTTTGCTTTAGTCCTCACTCTCCACCACTTTTTTCCACCACATCGTTGCGGGCTACCGCTTCAATCGGGCTTAGATACAAGGTATTGGTGCAAATTACTTAAATTTTAAAACGTAATAATCCAATATTTTGTAAAAATCTTTTACCAAAAATTAAATAGTTAATATACCTAAGCCTACATTGTCATTTAATACATATTTGCCATTTTCAAAATTTGGCGTTTGGTAAGGATTGTTATTTGTTAAAAATGGACCATCTAAATCCACAAAATCACATAAAGGTGCAAGTGCTGCAGCGGCTAAAGTGGCAATGCTGGTTTCGCTCATGCAGCCAATCATAACTTTTAAACCCAATTCTCGGGCTTTTTTTATCATTAAACTGGCTTCGTACATTCCGCCAGATTTCATGAGTTTAATATTTATGCCATGGTAATTGCCAGCAGCTTTGGTTACATCGTGAAGGCGTTGTACGGCTTCGTCGGCAATAATAGGTATAGGGCTGTTCTGGGTAATGTATTTATTGCCTTCAGTATCGGTTTTTAACATCGGTTGTTCAACTAAAACTACGCCTTGCTTGGAAAGCCAGTTTACCATATTTAGACCTTCTTCTTTAGTTTTCCAGCCTTGGTTGGCATCCACGTAAAGTGGCAAATTAGTTACCGAGCGTACGGTGTTTATTAACAATTTATCATCGTTACTGCCTAATTTTATTTTTATAATTTTAAAACCTAACGCGAGGGCATCATTCGTTTTTTGTAGCATAACCGCTGGCTCATCAATACCTAAAGTATAACTCGTTAAGGGCATTAAAGTAGGGTTTGCGCCATAAATTTTATAACAAGGTAGTTGGGTAACTTTACCTATTAAATCATGCAGGGCTATATCTATGGCGGCTTTTATAGCAGGTAAACCAGCTGAAACAGAATCTAAATAAGTTATTATTTCATCCATTTTAAATGGGAAACTGAAACTTGTCAAGTCAATTTTATTTAAAAACTGGGTAGCCGTTTCTATACTTTCGCCCAAATATGGCACCATAGATGCTTCGCCAAAACCCGTATAATTTTGGTATTTTATTTCTAATAAAAGTATTGGTGTTGCTGTACGGCTAAACCCCGATATGGTAAAAGGGTGTTTTAGTTGTAGCTGAAACGGGCGGTAGGTTATTTGCATTTTGTTAGGCTTTGGGTATTTGCTTCAGACATCGGGCTTCGAACTTTGGGCTTTAAGCTACGCTACTTTACACTAAATTTATACAATGATGTACTTTTAAAAACTTCGCCAGGTTTTAAAACCGTAGTTGGGAAGTTGGGTTGGTTGGGCGAATTGGGAAAATGTTGAGTTTCTAAACAAAAAGCGGTTCGGTAATCATCTTTTGAGCCATTGGAAAATGTATTTTTTCCTGCCATAAAATTACCCGTATAAAATTGCATGCCCGGTTCGGTGGTAAACACATCCATAACAATTCCCGACTTATCCCCATCTACGGTGGCTGCATAATTCATCCCCCGTTGTTGCTTTGCGCCTAAAACAAAGTTATGGTCGTAACCACTACCATACAAAAGCTGTTGGTTTTTAACATTTATACGAGAGCCAATTTCGGCAAATTTCGTAAAATCAAATGGGGTATTTTTAACTTTTTCTATTTTACCTGTGGGTATTAATGTGCTATCAATAGGAGTATATTCGTTGGCATTAATTTGTAAACAATGCTTTAATATGCTGCCGCTACCCTCGCCGTTAAGGTTAAAAAATGCGTGGTTGGTAAGGTTAATAACTGTTGGCTTATCAGTTACAGCTTCATATTCCATTCTTAACCCTTGGGCACAACATACACTATAAGTTACGGTAACATTTAGGTTGCCTGGGTATCCTTCTTCGCCATCTTTACTTTTATATTTTAAAACTAAAGTACTATCATTAGGTTGTTGGGCAGCCCAAACTACGTATTGAAAACCAACTTTGCCACCATGTAATGAGTTAGGCCCGTTGTTGTTAAATAGGGTGTAGTTTTTATCATTCAAAGTAAACTTACCTTTTGCAATGCGGTTGCCATATCTGCCAATAGTAGCCCCAAAATAAGGTTCGGTTGCATTTATATAATCGTTTACTGATGCCATACCTACCACAACATTAATCATTTTGCCTTTTTTATTGGGCACTCGTAAGCTAACTAAACGGCCACCATAGTTGGTAAATTTGGCTTCAATTTTTTTATTTCTAATGGTGTATAGTTTTACAGCTTGGTTGTTAATTGTGGTATCGAATCCATTGTTACTTACTTTGGCTGTCTGCGTATTTTTTTGTGGGTTATTACACGCAGCTAAACTTAAAAAAGTTAGCGAGGCTACACATAACCTTATTTTTAATTTTTTCATTTTATTAAGGCATTTTATTGTAAAATTTGGGGATTCGTTTTTCCATTTTCCATAAACTCCGATGGTGTTAATTGAAACTGTTGATAAAAGCATTTCGAAAAATAGCTATGCGAATTAAAGCCAACTAAGTAACCAATTTCGGATATACTGTATTGTTTTTCACTTAATAACTTTGCAGCATATTTTAATCTAATTAAACGTATAAATTCGTTAGGCACTTGGCCTGTAATAGTTTTAACCTTTTTATAAAGGCTCGACCTGCTCATTCCTACTTCTCTGCTAATATCTTCAACCGATAGCTGAGTATCGGTTATATGGTTTTCGATAAATTGAGTTAATTTAAGCATAAAAGTTTTATCTCTATTGCTTGATGGTAAAATATCGCTTGCGGCAAATGGGTGTTGTGCAAAGTGTTGTTTTAAATTGGTACGAAGTTCTAATAAATTTTTAGTTATTAAAGATATTTGTTTCCACTTAAACGGTTTTGCTATGTAAGCATCGGCACCACTTTCTAAACCTTCAATTTCGGCTTCCGAATTTGTTTTAGCAGTTAGCAATATAACCGGTATATGGCAGTAATTAATATCTTTTTTTAGGGTGCTACAAAAAGTTATACCATCCATAATGGGCATCATAATATCCGAAATAATAATATCTACTTTATGGTTTTCTAACTGTGTTAATCCGTCGGCACCGTTAACTGCTTTAATAGTATGGTAGCCATCCTGAATAAAGCTTTTATAAATAAAATCCAACAATGCTGCGTCGTCTTCAACTACTAATACGGTTTGTTTATCATCATTGTATAACAAATCGTTTTCGGTTTTAGGGTTTATTGTAGGTATTATGTGGTGTTCTTCTACATAAGGAATTAGCACTGTAAAAATAGTTTTTACATTTTGTTGGCTCTCTACCAACAATTTACCGCCATGTTTTTCAGATAATGATTTAGCCAATGCTAAGCCAATGCCTGTACCACCTAAGTTGCTATATTGATGTTGATTGGATGTGATTTTAAAAAACTTTTGGAAAATATGCTCCAATTGCTCTTGAGGTATGCCTATGCCGTCGTCGTGAATGCTTATAGACAACATTTGATGTTCATCTTCTAAAACTATGTCGTTTATACAAATTTCTACACAATTGCGGGTAAATTTAAAAGCATTTACAAGCAAATTATTTAATATTTTGGTTAATGCCTCAGGGTCGGCATTAATGTTTAGTTTTTCTGTTTTAGGGCTGTAAGTAAAAGTAATTTCCTTATTAATTGCCAATGGCGAAAAACTATCGTGTAACGCTTGTACAAAAGAAATGAGTTCTATATTTTCTGTATGTATTTCAAAAATCTCACTTTCTATACGCCTAAAATCTAATAATTGATTTACCAAATTTAATAGCCTATCAGAGTTGTCGTCCATTAATTTTAATTGTTCCCAATTATCGGATGTTTCATCAGTGTTATTTATCAATTTTTCTAAAGGGGCAATTATTAGCGAAAGTGGTGTTCTAATTTCGTGGGCCATTGCCGTAAAAAACTCTATTTTTTGTTTGTAAAATTCTTGTTCGTTTATGTTTTTAAGCTTTTCTAAATTAGCTTGGTTACTTTTGCGTGTTTTAGCAATGGTATATTTACGGTAATAAAATAAGGCAAGTATTAGCGTTAAAGCATAAAAAATATAGGCCCATATACTTAGGTAAAATGGAGGCAGTACTTTAACCTTAATACTTGTAGTGTTTTTGCTAATGTTGCCATCATTATCTAATTGACTAACTTTAAAAACATAATTACCAGCTGGTAAATTGGTGTAAGTAGCTTTACGTTGTGCACCTACAATGTTCCAATCTTTATCAAAACCCTCCATTTTATAGGCATACCTAATTTTGCTAGGTGCTATATAACTTAGTGCCGAGTAAGTAAAACTAATTACCGATTGTTGTGCATTTAATGTAATAATATTGCTATAATTTATAGCCTTTTGTAAAGGACTATTATTTGCACTTATGGGTAAATCTTTATTATATAATTGAAAATTTGTAAAAGAAATGGTAGCCGGAAAATCGAGATTATTTATACTATCAGGATAAAACGCATTGAAGCCATTTATCCCACCAAAATACATTTTGTTATTATTACTTTTATAATATGCTTTGTAATTATACTGTTGGCTTTGTAAATTATCCCATTTACCAAAATAGGTTTTACTTTTATTTTTAGGGTTAAAAGCTAACATACCATTATTTGTACTACACCAAAGGTTTCCTTTTGCATCAGCCAAAATGCCATAAACAACTGCACTGTTGGTGCTGTATGCGTTATCGATAACCGTAAATTTTTTAGTGGCTTTATTAAACCTATTTAACCCTCCACCATCGGTACCTAACCATAAGTTACCTTTATTATCGTCGTATATGGATATTACCTTGTTAGTACTTATGGAGTTTTTGTTAGGGTTGTGGTTGTATTGTTCTAATTTATTATTTTTTGTATCTAAACTTACAAGTCCATTATCATAAGTTGCAATCCAAACTATTCCGTTAGTATCTTGGTGCACTTGATAAACGCAACTTTTATCTAAATTTTTACCTTTAATACGTGTAAAATTATCGGTTAAAGGGTTGTATAAATTTAAACCCGAAATTGTAGAAATCCAAATACGGCCACTCAAATCTTCATCAATTGAATAAATACTGTTATCGCTTAATGTTGTTGTATCGTTAGCTACGCTTTTATACCGTTTTATTTTACCAGTTTTAGGGTTTAAAATATTTAAACCACCAGTGTACATACCAATCCAAATATTCCCTTTTTTATCTTTATACAATGCGTGTATATTATGGTAAGATAGGCTATCTTGAGAAGGTAAAAAGGGATATTTTTTAAACGTTTTTTCAATAGCATTAAAAAAATTAAGTCCGCCATCTTCGGTGCCTATTAAAAAATTGCTTGGGCTAATTTCTAAAAAAGCACTTACGGCATTGCCCGATAAAGAATTACTTACACCCGTAGGGTAATAATACTCGAAACCTGAAACCTTAGGATGGTAATAATTTAAACCACCAAAATAAGTTCCTGCCCATATACCGCCCTGCTTATCTTTAAATATTTTATAAACAGCATCATCGCTTATACTATATTGGTCGTTGTTTTTATTTTGGTAAGATGTAAAATGGTTTAATTTAACATCAAATATGTTTAATCCTTTTTCGGTAGCTAAATACAAAATACCAGGCTTAGGTTGGTATATAGACCGCACAATATTATCGCTGATAGAGTTTTTGTTTCCTTTAATATATACCGTAAAATTATCCTTGTCGGGATTGTATTTGTTTAATCCCCCCGACATAGTACCCACCCAAATTATCCCAGCTAAATCTTGATAAATATCTAATATAACATTGTTAGATAAGTTGTCTATTTGTCCAGATGCTCTAAAATGTTTAAATTTTTGAGTTTTAGCCACTAAAACGTCAATACCCTTACCATAAGTACCAAACCAAATATTGCCATTATTATCCTCTAATAATTTGGAGACTTCATTTGAAGAAATATCTGTCGAATTAATACTTAATCTAGTAACCTTATTGTTTTTTGGTTTAAAAGTATAAACTCCATTGTTTTTGGTAGCAATTAAAATGCTTCCATCTTTGGTTCTAATTATATCATTAATAAATTGTTTACCCAAAGGCTCGAACAAAGAAAATTTTTCGGTTTCGAGGTTAAATATATAAATGCCTTGGTCGGTACCTATCCAAAAAGTTGTGGTATTGTAATTAAATATTTTGCGTATAAAATTATTTCCTATTGATTGTGAATTATTTTTTTGATACTGAAAATTTTTGAACTCGTAACCATCAAATCGGCTAAGACCATATTTGGTGCCAAACCACATATAACCTTGCGCATCTTGAGCTATGTCCCAAACTGTATTGGCACTTAAACCATCAGAAACCGTATAGTTTTTAAAAAATACAGTTTGCGCAATGTTGTTGTGTACCGATAATAATACGAGCGCAAGCGCAAACACTATTTTACTTTTAAAAATGTGCATCAAGGTTGGTTTATAGTTTGCAAAAGTAACAAACAAAAATCTTGCCTTTATATAAAATAATTTTTAATAACCCAATCTGATACTATTTTAAACCATTCATTTTTTTTATTAGTTCAACTTCATCATTTCTGTAAGCTGTACCATCTTTATTAAAAACATCGTGAAACCATTCTATTGGTTGTTCGCCATTTGGCAAAGGCACATCCCAAGCAAAAATAGTATTTGATTTACCAGCTACTAAACCCCAATTTATAGCACCAATGTTTTCTTTTTTTAGCAAGGGTAAAATATTTGCAAATCTACTATTTCTTGTCCTTGCCATGTATTCGGTGCATATAAGTGGCTTACCAAAAGCCCTTAATAAATCAATAGTGCGTTGGTGCAATTGCGGCTCTTCGTAATTATGGTAGGTAATAATATCCGAATTTAAAGCCTGAAAAGCATTCAATTCCTTAAATCCCCAATTCCATAAGCCCGCACTTAAAGGTTGTTGAGGATTAACCGCTCTGGCCCATTCAAAAACTTTTTCTAATAGTGGTAAAGAAGTAACTAATTTTTCTGAGTTTCCTGGCTCGTTGTATAAATCCCAGAGTATAATTCGCTTATCTGTTTTAAAAGTGGTAAGAATATCCTTAACATATTTTTCTAATTCGCCAAATTTTTCGGGTTGTTTAGAGTTTGGGTCGCCAGGATCTTGTACCCAGCCCGAGTTATGAATACCTGTTTTAGGTTCGGGTTGCTTGCCTGCAAAGCCTTGTTTATTCCAACAATCATCAAAAAAAACAAATATTGTTTTAATTTTATGCTTGTCAGCGATGTCTAAATAGGAATTTAAACGCAACTTAAATCCTTTAGAATCTTGCTGCCATGCAATGCTGTGTAAATATACCCGCATTGTATTCATACCAATATTATGTGCCCAGCCTAGTTCTTTATCTATTGTAATGGGATCGAAAGTTTCTTTCTGCCACATTTCTAACTGATTAATAGCGGTACTAGGTAAAAAATTGGCTCCATTTATCCATGTGTAGTTTTTATACCAATTGTTTGCTTTTTCAACACTCCATATTTTTTCGGGCGCAACTATTTTGGTAATTTCATTCTGAGCCAATAAATAAATGGGTTGTAATAGTATGGTTAATGCAATTAGGTTTTTAAATAAGTACTTCATAATTTATTTTTTTTTAGTGGAGGGTATTTTAATTTTAGTAGCTGTTGATAATGGCTTACCAAAAAAAGGAGTTCCATCTTTTTTCCAGGTAAATTTTTGCGCTCGTGGCGATCTATCATTTCCACAACCTTGATTGGGCATAGGGTTAGCATGGTACAATATCCAATCTTCTTTTCCATCTGGTGATTTGAAAAATGAATTATGACCAGGTGCGTACACTGAATTGTCTGCTGATTGTTTAAAAACTGGGTTCTTGCTTTTTACCCAAGAACTGGCTTTCATAATATCTTTACCTTTTAAGGTAAGCATACCTAAAGCATAATAATCTGTCCAACAACCGCTTGCCGAGTAAATCAAAAATGTTTTCGCTTTATGTTTTAATATTTGCGGTCCTTCGTTTACTGCAACGTGTGGTGGGTTGCCCTCGTTGTTTAAATCGCCATGTTTTTCCCATTCGTACAAAGGGCTCGAAATTTTAACCCGTTTGCTAGCAATAGTCCAAGGGTTTTTCATTTTTGCAATATAAATTTCTTGTTTAAAATTTACATCGCCTTCCCAACCTGCCCACACCATATACAATTGTTTTTGATGGTAAAATACCGAGCCGTCAATAGCCCATTTATCAGTTATGTCGGCAACTTTACCTTTCAATATCCATTTCCCTAACATCGGGTTGGCTGAAGCGTTTTCTAAAACATACATTCTATGGTTTTCGTTTTTACCATCATCAGCTGCAAAATACACGTACCATTTATTGTTTATAAAATGTATTTCGGGTGCCCATAATTCTTTTGAGTAAGGTTTACCTAATTCTGGAATGAAAATGGTTTTACGTTCGGCAGTACCCAGTTTTGCTAAACTGGTAGTTTTCCATATTACGATACTATCTTGCATGGTATGCGTATAATAATAATAACCGTTTTTGTAAATACTCCAAGGGTCGGCACCGCTTGGTAAAAGTGGGTTGGTAAATGTTTGGCCAAACAAAAATCCCCCGAAAGGGATAAAGCCTAACAATAAAATAAATTTCAACAATTGGTTTTTTAACATAATTATTCTCCAGATGGTTTAGCTACTCTTAACCCTACTGCCACAGGTTCGCCCAACTTTGGTGACCCATCGGGATTAAGGGTAAATTTTTGCATTCGTACGTTTCTTTTATCAGCGCATCCCTGATTAGTGAAACTATTGGCATGGTAAATTATCCAATCTTCGGTACCGTCGGGTGATTTAAAAAACGAATTATGCCCTGGCCCAAAAGCATTATTTGTTGGACTTTTGCTAAATACAGGTTGTGGGCTTTTTGTCCAATCGGAAAGTGTCAATGGGTTTCCTCCCACTTTTAAAGCAAGTTGACCTAATGCGTAATCATCTGTACCGCAATAACTAGCCGAATAAATTAAGTAGTATTTATTCTCTGGGTTTTTATATATTTCGGGCCCTTCATTAACCCCAAATCCGTTTCTTTCCCAGTTAAATTCAGGTGTGGTTAAACGCGTAACTTCACCTTCTAATTGGGTTGGATTAGTCATTCTTGATATATAAATATTTTGAGTTAAATCAACAGAACCGCCTAAATATGGTCTGCCACACCAAATAAAATACAACTTATTGTCATATTGCAATACAGTGCCATCAATTGCCCAAAAGTTAGCGTTATCATTTGATAATTTCCCTTTATCTACCCATGTGCCTTGGGTGGGATCTGCGTTGCTATTTTCTAATACCCATGTTCGTTGGCTTAAATCGGCACCATTACCTGCTGTGTAATACATATACCATTTCCCCTCTAAAAAATGTAATTCGGGTGCCCAAACATTTTGAGAGTTTTGTGCGCCAATAGTTGGTGTATAAACCGTTTGTGGGTTTACAGTAATTAAGTTACTTAGGGTTTTAGTTTTCCAAATACGTATGTTACTACCCGTAGTTTGGGTGTAATAATAGTTTCCATCCTTTTGGTAAACCGATGGATCGGCACCCGTTATTAATGGGTTAGTAAATGTATTTAAAGCTACTGGAGGCGGTGTTACCTGTGGAGGTGTTTCGGTTTTTTTACAATTTATTGCCGAAATACTTACCGTGAATAAGGTAAATATACATGCTACTTTAAATATATTTATTGTTTTTAAAATGTTTTTCATATAAGATAATTTTAATATTGGCAGAAAATAAATACAATATTATCTGCCAATAATTACTAATATTTAGGATTTTGAGTCATGTTAGGATTCAAATCAATATCACTTTGTGGTAACGGATAATATTCGTGTTTGCCCACTACAAAGTTTAAAAAATCGGCATCTCTGGTGGCTAATGCAGGCGATAAATCGCCCCATCGCTGTAAATCGGCAAATCGCCATCCTTCCCCAGATAATTCTACAATACGTTCATGTTTTAATTGTTCTAAAAACTGAGGTTGACTAAGCCCAGGTTTAGCAACTGTTAAGGTTAATAAACCAGCTCTTTGTCTTACTCTATCCACAAAAGGGTACGCTTGTGTAGTTTGGTTTAAAGCATTTAAACATTCGGCATACATTAATAAAACATCGGCATAACGTATTAAGCGGTAGTTGTTTGGCGAACGAAAGCCTTCTTCGTTTTTCCAGTGGTCGTTTAATAATTTACGAAACCACACCCCATTTGCATCTGGGCCGTTGCCAAATCTTTGCGCAAATGTACGACCGTATACATTGGTGAAATTGGGGCCACGCACATCGGTATTGTTAAATATAAAAGAAGCTGCTAAGCGAGGGTCGCGGGTGTTTAAGGCAGTATTTTCTTTCAAAAATTCATCGGTTACCCAGCGGCGGGCAGCACCATCGTTAAAACCGATACCTGGAGGTGCAAAAAACTGTGCTATTGAAGTACCAGTATTACTAATACGACTTTCGTCAGCATCATTATCTGTGTTCTCAGCCAGATTTTCATTAAACTGTATTTCAAATACCGATTCGCTATTGTTTTCTTTAGTGATAATAAAATTGTCGCGATAGTCGGTGGTAAGTGTGTAAATATCTTTACCTGGCCCTGTTACTAACCATGCAAAAGCATCGGCTGCCAATGAATAATTTTTGGCTTGCAAATAAGCCTTGCCTAGCAATGCGTAAGCAGCACCTTTAGTTGCTCTACCCAAATCGGTATTTGGATAGCTTGTAGGCAGTGCTGGAATAGCTTCGGTTAAATCTTTTGCTACTTGCGCATAAGCTTCGGCTGTTGTGGCATTTCGAGGTTTATCATCTAATTGAGAAGGAGATAACAATATTGGAGGTCTGCCAAAATAAAGGGTAAGGTTAAAATAATATAATGCCCGCAAAAATTTTGCTTCACCAATTATTCTTTGTTTTAATGTTTCATCCATAGCAATACCAGGCACATTGGCAATTACTTGGTTTGCCCTAAAAATGCCCACATAAAGCGTTTGGTAGGTAAGTGCCGTTAAACCGTCATCGTAGTTGGTTTGATTAAAACGCATTAAATTATTTAAACCACCATCACCTCCCGAACCAAAACCTTCGTCAGATTTTAAAATTCCATGATAAAACAACCACCTTGAGTAAGTTCCTGGTGTGCGTTTTAAGGTACTATATACTGCATTTGCACCTTTTATTGCATCGTTTGGTGTTTTCCAAAATACGGCAATTGTGGCAGCATTAGGGTTTGGTGCTTCAAAATCTCGTTTACAACCTACCACCAATGCGGTGGTAATAGTTAATAATAATATAATTTTTTTCATTTTTTTTAAATTAAATAGGTTATTAAAATCCAAATCCTAAACCAAAAGATAAAATGCGAGACGATGGATAATTTCCATTATCAACGCCCGGTTCAAAGTTTTGGTTAGCGCCAACAACATCGGGGTCTAAACCTTGGTATTTTGTTAAAGTAACTAGGTTTTGACCACTTACAAATACCCTAGCATTGGATATTTTGGCTTTCCCAAATATTTTAGAAGGTATGGTGTAACCCAATTCTAAATTTCGTAATCTTAAAAATGAGCCATCTTCAAGCCATCTATCTGAGTTTCCTCTAGCATTTGATTCCATACCTCTATCGGGCGAAAACTGGTAGCCCAATCTCGGAAAACTTGTATCGGTATTGGTTGGCGTCCATGGATTTATAGCCGTACGGTAGTTAGAATTACCATAACTATCTAAATCTCTTAATACATCGTTATACAATGTTTGGCCAAAAGCACCATATAATTGCATACTTAATGTAAAATTTTTATAAGATGAATTAAACTGAAAACCTGTGGTAAACTTAGGCCAAGCCGAGCCTGCATACTGTCTATCTCTATCGTTTATATCATCATTGCTACCACCATTAAGTAAATTCACATAACGTATATCACCAGGTTTTGCATACGCACTTTGTGCTTGATGCGCATCAATTTCGGCTTGGTTTTGAAAAATCCCATCGGTTTTTAATAAAAAATATTCTCCGATAGAACGTCCAACTTGTGTACGGGTATTACCTGTTTGTAAATAATCTCGTGGTAAGCCTGTTTCATTATCAATACCCAAATTACCTAATGCAAGTACTTTATTTCTAATAAAACTTATATTGGCAGCTATATCCCACTTAAAATCGGATGTTTGGTTATTGGGTCTATAACCTAATTCAATTTCTAAACCCTGGTTTTGTAGTTTTGCAATATTTTGTAAAGGTCTAAGGCCATCGCTACCTAAATATTGAGGTATAGGGATATCAGTTAATACATCGGTTGAAATAGAACGAAATACATCGACACTTAAATTTAAACTGCTGTTTAAAAAAGCTGCATCAATACCAATGTTGGTGGTTCTTTTAATTTCCCATTTTATTTTTTCATTTACAATATTTGTTTGAATTGCACCCGCAACCACTTGCTGGCCTGACCCAAAAACATAGCTAGGTGCTTGATTTAAAAACCCTGTATAACGATACCTAGGTAAAGCATTTACACCTAACTCACCGTAGGATCCTCTTAATTTTAAATTATTTATCCATCCGACCTTAAAAAATTCCTCTTTCGATATACGCCAAGCAACAGCTCCCGATGGGAAAAAACCTGTTTTAAAAGTTGGTGAAAATCTTGAATCTTTATCTGATCTAAATGTAAAAGTGGCTAAATATCTATCGTCATAATTATAGTTTAACCTTCCTAGGTAAGAATTTAATAAATTTTGACCCGAACTACCAGAGGAAGTTCTATCGCCAGGAATATTACTAGTTGCATTAAGATTAGTAAAATAAGTACCCCCATAATTTGCAATACGCACTCCCTCTCCAGATACGTTTTCGTCTTTGGTAGTTTGTTCGGTGTAACCTACCACACCATTAAAGCTGTGTTTTTTAAATGTTTTATTAAAATTTAAAGTGTGCTCAAAAAGATAGCTCATAAATTGTGAGCGGTTTTCTCCTAGCCTAGTTAAATCTGGCGACTGGTTTTGATACCACGACCCTTCTTTTCTTACTGATTTTGATTTATCGAAACTGGTTTCTAAACCCGCATTGAAACGGTACGATAACCAGTCGGCAATTTTAAAATCCATAAAAGCATTACCAAAAATTTTGGTAAAATTGCTACGGGTATTGGTAATATTGGCAATAGCAACTTGGTTACGCGAAAAAGTATTCACGTTTCCATTATTACCGTATCCCCAACCACCTGGGTTATTATTGCTAATTAAGGCATCACTTTGTACAGGTATTATTGGGACGCTATTAAAGGCATCGTACCATGGGTTTCCCTCTGCAAATCCTCCCTGAAAAGGTGTGGTATTGTTAGAGCTAGAAATAGCTAAGTTTTCACCAAACTTAAACCTACCTTTAGTGGTTTCAGTATTGATACGCAATGAGGTACGGTCGAAATTTCGAGCTAGCAAAGTACCATCGTCTTTAAAATACCCAGCCGAGATTAAATAATTAGAAGTATTGCTACCACCCGATATGGTTGCATTATAATCTTGTACTGCGCCATTACCTATAAGCTCATCGGCCCAGTTGGTATTGGTAACTCCATCATAATTAACAATGCCAGGTTGTGGTACTAAACCAACATTGGCATAAGCCAACCTATTGGTAGCCGCATATTGGGCTCCATTCATCATATCGTACTTTTTGGGTATTTGCGATACGCTGTAGCGTGAGGTTATTGAAATTTTGGGTTCACCAATTTTACCTTTTTTGGTTGTAATAATAATTACCCCATTACCTGCTCTTGAGCCATAAATTGCAGCTGCCGATGCATCTTTTAAGATTTGAATACTTTCAACATCGTTGGGGTTAATGGTAGTATTAGGGTCGGTAAACATACCATCTATTACATATAATGGGTTAGCGGGGCCAAAAGTGCCTAATCCACGAATATTTACCACAGCCTCTTGCCCAGGTGCGCCGCCATTACGTACAGAAACACCAGCAGATGCCCCTTGCAATGCTTCGGGTACTGAGCGAGTAACAATACGTTCGGTATTTTTGGTATTTACTATGCCCGTTGCACCTGTTAAATCTTTTCTTCTAACCGTTTGGTAACCAATAACTACTACTTCTTCTAACGATTCTGCTGAGGCTGTCATCGTTACATTTATATTAGTTTGGTTGTTAATTGCGATTTCTTGCTTATTAAAGCCTAAATATGTAAACTCTAATACAGCCGTGGGTGTGGTTTTTATACTGTACTTTCCATTTACATCTGATTGCGTAGCCATAGTAGTTCCTTTTACAGATATAGAAACTCCTGGCAAAGTTTCTCCTTTACCGTCGGTTACGGTACCACTTACAGTAAATTCTTGCTGTTGTAAGTCGTTTAAGGTCGTATTTTGAGCCTTAGCGGAGATGCCTAAAAGCATAGTGAAATTTAGTAAAATTACGTATGTAACTTTTCTTAGGTAATAATGCTGCAACGACTTAAAGCTGTTGAGCAATTTTAGTAAAATTTTCTCTTTCATAAATTTTGGGTTAATAAAACCTAACAAGGATATTTTAATACCGAATTTAGATTTTATGACATGAATAATTGGTAGCACAATAGTACGGTAAGAAGCGAACGCAAATTATCAATTTTGTGTTTTTTACTATAAAATTTGTTTCAAATTTGCGAAAATGGCAGTTTGGAGGGGTATATTTAAATTTTTTTTATAATTAAGTTTTGCAGTTAAGGCGAATTTTTTGTGATATTTAAGGAAAGAACTGAACCTTTTTAATTTTAACATAAAAAAAGCCCCTCTATTTTTTAGAAGGACTTTTTGCAATATGATTTTTAATGTTGTATTACAATTTGTTTTATGATGGTTTCTTTGCCCTAAAAAGGTGTTTTGTATGAAATCTTGTTGGTATAAAAGGTAATAAATTTTTAATCTAAAAAGCTAAAAAATTTACTGTTTATTAATATAAAACAAAAATCTACGCAGGGTCGCATGTTTCTTGTTTTGCGTTACTTTTTAATTAGATTTGTCCTTAGTTTTAAAGCGAAGTACTTCTTATTTTGAAACAATAAAACCTACAAACCGTAATCATAATTATAACATACTTCAAACTAACTTCATTTCAAACTCCTAAAAAATAAAATGAAATTCTTCAAAAGACTAAAATTATCTAAAGATGCTTTGGCAATGCTAATAACATCTCTTTTTTTAATGATGCATTTTTCTTGCACAAAAGAAACGGCAATTTCTCTAAAACCTGCTGTAATTTTAGCGGCACCTGATGCTATACCGTCTAGCTTTGTTTCAGCTGCTGCCGTTATAGAAACAATGGGGACGGGTTACAACTTGGGTAATACATTCGATTTAAATTACCAAAATTCTGACCCTGCTTCAATATACCCAATAATTGATAAGTTTTATAATATAGGTATGAGACATATCCGCATACCTGTAACTTGGATTGGCGGATTTAATGGAGTCCACCTAGCCGATAATAATGGAAATATAAACTTTCAACATCCAAGATTTTTACAATTGAAAGCGGTAATTGATTATGCTATCAATAAAGAAATGATTGTTGTTATAAATACTCACCATGAAGATTGGCTGTATAAGAACTACGACGGTTCGGCACAGTATGATAATAAATTTGCAAATATTTGGACTGGTATTGCAAATCATTTCATAGACTATTCGGACTTGTTAGTTTTTGAAATTTTAAATGAACCACAGGGTGTATTTGGAGATTGGATTGGTGGAGCTGATCCATTTAATGCTACGGCACTGGCATTAACACGAAAAATAAATAAAGTAGGTTATGATGCAGTTAGAAATACAGGTGGAAAAAATGCTGAACGTGTAATTATGGTTTCTAGTAATGGAATGGGATCTCATATACAATTAGACGATGTTTATCCTTCAAAAGCAAGTCTGCCCGGAGGTGGCTTAGATAAATATTTAGCAATTCATGTTCACTCCTATGACCCTTGGTCGTTTTGCGGACCAACAGGGAGCAACTCATTTTGGCCAGGAAACGATGCTGTTGCGAGTCCATTGGTAACTTTAGCCAATTATGCAAAAACATTAGATGTGCCCGTTAACTTAGGCGAATTTGCAGTTGGACGAGAAACAAACGTGTCTGAAAGAAATACGGATATAGTAAGGGATTATTATAGAACAACACGTTTAACTTGTTTAAACAACAATATCTCTCCAACTGTTTGGGAAGATAGAGGTTGGTATGGATTAATTGATTTAAGTGGCAGTAATTTTTTATACAATATTGTGCCTTATATGATGGAAGCGGATGTAACCTTATCGTTGTAAGGCGCTCATTACCAAAATCTTCTTCCTAATGACAGGAAGAAATAATTCTAAAAAATAATAAAGAGAGTTTTTCGGAACTCTCTTTATTTGTTTAATAAGATTCATAAAAATTTATAAGTGCCTCCCGTAAAATACGCAGTTCGTCGTTTGGGTTTCCTTTTGTATTTCTGCCACCTTTACAACATCATTATTCATTGACTCAATCAATCTAAAACTCAAAATGAAAAAAATCTTAAACTTAACCCACATTGCTTACTAACCAGATGCAATTCTTTTGTATTCAGTGATTTGCGGTTTTTTTGTTTCGGTTTGTGTAAACAGATTTCAATTTCGTGAATGGTCTATTTTTAATTTTTAAAGCGGTGTGCAAGGCTTCAAGTTTTTCTTCTGGCTCGGTGCATTTTCGCACCATAATTTCTTTTGATGCTTTATTGTATCCAGTGGTGGTGATTACTTTTTGAGTGTTACCTATTCTCACTATCTCTTTCCAGCAATAATTTATGCCGTTTAACTTTAATTGGCATCGAATGGTATTGGCTAACCAATAGCTCAGTAATCCTAAATTCAAATGTGCGATGGTGGATTCGTCTTTCTTGTGATTTATGGGACGTAAATCCAAGTCTGTCTTCAAGGTACGGAATGTGTTTTCTATTTTCCTGATGGTATTGTTAACATTCCAAACGATTACATCCTGTTTCATGTCCATACTTGTTCTGATAAAGTATTTGCCCAAATCGTCGGTAGCTAGGTTTTCTTTAGTGGCTATACCGGCATCAAATAAACTTACAGGCTTGTGTTTGCCTATCACATTATCTAGGCTGGTTATTATCGCCTCTATACTAGAGCAATCAGAAAAATTACCCTCATGTATGGAAGAGTGTTTTATGAATCCATAAATATTAACTACCAATGCCAATACAATTAGTTTACAGTCGCTACGTTTTTCTTTGCTCCTGCCGTATTTTGCTAATTTACTATTGCGTTTTTCTCCTTCAAAATAAGTGTTGGTTAGGTCATAGAGCACTATTTTGTCTTGTATATCAAAAAGCTCATTGGTTTTTATGGACAGGTGTTGTTCTAGCTGGGTTTTGATACTGTTTAGTTTAAGCGCACTCTTGTACAGGCGGTCTTTATTCATCTTCTCTAAAGGGTAGCCTGTTAGCTCTGTAATAGCCGAGTTCTCTTTAATCCACTTTGTGGTAGCCAATTCCGAGCAGGGGTATAAGGCCCTACTTATTACTTGAGTTTACCCTCGCAGATATTTGATTCGCTAATATTTGTTGCCCATCTTTACGCTTGTAAGATGGTCGTAAATTTAATTCGATAGCAATATCTGTGCTGGTCAGCGGATAATCCGAGACGGTAAGTAAATCTTGTATTGCTTCATGTAATGTCATATATTTTCACAAATGAAAGAAGAACCTATGCAATGTATTTGCATTCTTGTTTTTTATAGTTTTAACCTTAATGAAAAATAAACAAAGCAGATTCCGTATACATATGTAACAAAATCTTCTATAGCATTTAATTCTCCGAAGTAACTTGTTCCTTTTGGAGCATGATAATATGCTTGGCTAATTTGGTCTTTTGGCTCTTGGTTAATGTTGATTCTGCCGAAGTATAGTTTCATAAGATTTCAATTATAGTTTATTAAAGCATTGCAATTTTTTACTTAAATCTTTTAGTATTCATTATATATTGATTATTCCAGAAATACATATTAGATATTTTAAAGAGAATTTATATACTGTTGATCGTTAGCCAAACAATTTTTAGCAATAGCTTTCCAGTAATTGATTCCATAATTAAAGCTTTCTTCAATACTTTCAGCAATAAGAAGATTGGATATATTCTGCATACTTATATTTGCATTAATTCTTCTTTGGGCTTTCACTGATCTTTCAATCTCAGCTAATAATTCGTTACAAGCTTTTTGATACCTATCTGCTAACTCAAGTTTATTGAAATGTTCCGAAATAATTGTAAATAAATTAATTGGAATAATATTATTTGTATTACTAATTGTCCAATTGAATTGTGGCAAGCTATTTACAAAGTTTAGTGTTCCGAACAGAAACTGGATATTAGGCATTATATCTTTGTACAAATGCAAAAAAGTTCTTGTTGATTGGTTGTTTGTTCGCCAATATTGATTCTTTTTCTTGTTGCAAACAGAACAAATGGGAACCAAATTACTAGCTAAAACACAAAATTCTGCAAATTCTTCTTTAGGGATATAATGATCTGTTTCTTCAATTTTATTATATAAACAATATGAGCAAATATGTTGTAAGTCTATACTTTGATTTTCTTCAATTCTTTTGATTAAATTCTCTAATGCTGCTGTATTTACATTATAACAATGTAAGAGATCAGCTTTTTCCGTTAAGATTGTATAACTAGTAAAAGGTTTGGTGTGAATAGTATTAAAATTAATATTGTAATCATTATAGTCACTCAAAATTCTAGGCCGAAGAACGCCTAAGTGTATTCTTCTAGGATTATGTTTTGAATTGACTATATTATCAAATTCAACTATCTCAATACAGTTTAACGCAGATAAATTTACCATGATCGTTTTAAAGAATTTAAATAAAGTTTAGCATTAAAACTTAGATCTTTGACAAATAATTCTTTTAAACTTTCATCAGAAGTGAGCCAAAATTGATTAAATACTTTTTTATAAAATTCTTCGACATTAATAGTGTCAAAAACTTGATCAGTGATTTCAGAAACATTTTCTCCAAAAGTTTCAATGTGAAGTTTTTTAATTACCGGTGTATTACCTATCCTGTCAAATACGTGAATGTACCTTGATGGGATATTTTGTAGAAATAAAGGCGAATGAGTGCTTATTAAAGCGTAACTCTGAAACTCATCTAATATATTATACAAAGCTTCAATAAGCTCAGATGTTGCTGTTGGATGCAAATGAGTTTCCGGTTCATCAAAAAGTATAAATGATTTAGGTTGAATCTCAGAAATTAATTCGGTAAGTACAAAAAACAAAATACTTTGTCCAGAGCTTAATTTCTTAGTGGCATTGTAGTCAAATTCTTTTACCCATAAATGATTGATCTGTTCAAGATTTTGAAGACCTAAAAATTTAATGTCTATAATTTTTCGCAGAGTGTTATAGAAGAATTCTGTTCTGTTTTTCTCAATAATCTTTACTAAGCTATTATTAATTTTTTTATTTAAAGCTTCGTTGGTTAAAATAACTTCTTCTGATATCCTATAACCAATATAAAAATAACTAAACTTATTGTTTTCTTCTGGTTTTGGGAAATCGTCGAAAATACTGTATGAAATTGCAATTACTTTATTAAATTTTGGTATACTTGGAGAAAATCCTTGTTCATTTTCTACGCCAGCCAGAGCCTTTACTAGGCTCGCTAAGTATTGCGTTTTCCCTGTGCCGTTTTTCCCTATAATAGCATTAATTCGATGAGGAAAAAACCTATTAGAAAAAGGTATGTTTTTTGCTTCATAATCAAACTCAGCTTTGTGATCATCATTTGCATCTGGCAACCTAAATTTATATGTGAAATTAGATAGATTTTCAATGTCCATTCTATTTTCAAGAATATAGTCTTTAACATTTTCAATAAGCATTTGTGAACTTGTAAATCGCAGCAATGCTTTTTGGTACCCATCCAATTTTTCAGCCTGTAACCTCAATTTATCATTAAAAGCTATATCATTTAAAGCTTTTAAAATACTCAAGACCTCATTTATAGGAAATTTTGCCTTTAGGTTTTCATAATATTCTAAAGATGTACCTAATGAAACTGACGTAATATTTAATTCTAAAAAACTACTTGGTAAATTTGTATTTAACCCGATACTATCTAAAATTTTTAACGAACCTATATGATATTGGTCTCCGAATTCTATTTCATAATAGATATCAAAGGTGATTTTATAGTTGTAATCATCCCAATTGTCTTTGTGTAAAACAATACAAGGAAATTCCTTTTTACTGTGTTCCTGAGTATAAAACTGCATAATTAGACTTTAAGTTTCATTCTTATTTCTTCACTTTTTTATAAACCGCCTGCTCCTCTGCTACCTGTAACAATTCTGGCAATTGATCTACAGCATACAACAAACTGTTAGCATCTCCATCTGTGGGGTTTTGCGCAACCAATTCTCCTTTAAATGCTTTAGCTAAAAGGGCTTGTGGTAGTTTGTCTGTTTTTGCGTTTAGGACTTTGTACTGGCATTCTATCTTATCGGCTATTGAGAATAAGGATTCTAATTTCTGAACGATTCCCTTTTGTTCATCGATGTTAGGTAATGGTATTTGAAGGTTTTTTATTTCATCAGTATTTATATTATTAATTCCTGATGTTGAGCGAGCCATCTCTTCTATTTGTTTTCGAAGAAAATTACTTTTGAATACGTAATTTAGGTACTCAGCATTAAGTTGACTATTCGTTCTTAATCTTACTAAATAACCAGCATACGCATATCCCGCACTTTCTTTCCTTATAATAGCTGTTTGACCTACGATTGAAATACTTCCATTAGATCTAATGATCAAAATATCACCTTCTGAAAGTTTCAGCTTGTCGTACTCCCTAGCCTCAAGATTCGAATATTTTAAATTCCCAATTTCGATTTCCCCGTATTTTACATTAGGTATTCTCAAAACGGGAGTTCCGTCACTGTCATAAAAGGATTTTTGGGAGGTTCCGTATTTGACATCAGCTAATTCACCTCCTAAAGAAACAATATCGAATCCGTTTATATTAATTAACTTACCAGTTACCGCATGGGTTAAAACGGTTTGCTTAAATTGCTTTAACAATACTGGAATACCATCTAATTTGCTTTTTAAAATCTCAATATGTTTAAAGGTTTCATCTAGCTTGGCAACAATTCGCTTTTGTTCTGCTAATGGAGGAAGGGGTATTAGTGATTCTTTTAAAATAGAAAGATTTATATTTTTTTGAGCAACTCCTTTCGCTTTTTCTAGAAATGTTTTAGAAAGCTGAATCAAAGCATAAACTAAAAATTTAGATTCGATTTTTTCGTTTGGTGTTATACCTGCAATAGCTTGATTAGTAGTTGCGTCAAAATTTAATATACCAATTCGACCTATTGTTGCGAAAATTGTAAGTAAGATAGTGCCTTTCGGAAAAATTCGAGCAGAAGAGTTTTTTAAACCGTCTTCAGTAATGAACTCCGTTGCCTCATCAACGTATAGCTGTTTAATATCAGAAATCTTAACCCACGGAATATCTCCTCCCCAATAACTTGGCTTACTTCTCGATGGCGTACCACCACTTTGTATTATAGCTAATTCTCCTAATGCAACTAATTCCCATTTATCAGTAAAACTCATCCTAACAATCCCATTATCGCATCCAATTCTTTTTGTATCGCTTTTAACTCGGCGGAAGCCTCTTTAATCAAATCTATTGGCTCTGCGGTATTTTCGTTCTCACTAAAAGAACTATCGGGCATTAAGCCTAAATCTAAAGAATCATTTTTAGCGGTAATTTCTTCACGGCTTAGGCAAGTCCATCTTTCATCTTTAATCTTTGCTCTTTTAACATCGTCAACAGCACCATCAAAATCTGTTTTTACGTTTTCAATGGCAATGCCACCGGTATAGGCTTTTACAAAATCGGCGAAAGCCAAACGGGTAAAAGGCGTACGCTTGCCATAACTTGGGCCATTGGTGCGCATATCATAAAACCAAACGTTTTTTGTGTTAGCAGTTTCGGTTTTTCCTCGTTCAAAAAACAGCACATTGGTTTTTACGCCAGCTGCATAAAAAATACCTGTAGGCAAACGTAAAATGGTATGCAAACGGCATTTGTCCATTAAATCTTTTCTTATTTTTTTACCGTCGCCATCCTCAAAAAGCACATTATCTGGCAACACCACTGCCGATCGGGCTTTGCCATTTCGTTTTAAAGAGCGGTAAATGTGCTGTAAAAAGTTGAGCTGTTTGTTGCTGGTTGCAAAAGTAAAATCATCACGAGATGGTCTTTCGCCACCTTGTTTTGTGCCAAAAGGCGGGTTTGCCAATACGCCATCTAATTCTTTAAATTGTTTTCCTACATCAGATAGGGTATCGCCCATTAAAATGGTGCTTTCCAAACCATGTAGTTTGGCGTTCATTAATGCTAAACGGTGCGCATCTTGTACCAGTTCGCTTCCGCTAAAAGCTTCTTCTACCTGGAACTTGCGTTGTTTGTCATTTAACTCGTAATAATTAGTGTGTTTTTCTTTAAGGTATTGGTCAATGGCAATCATAAAACCAAAAGTCCCTGCAGCAGGGTCGTTCCATTTTTCGCCTAATTTGGGAACCAATAAATCCACCATCACGTTAATTAATGGTCGGGGCGTAAAATACTGCCCAGCACCACTTTTCTTTTCGCCTGCATTTTTTTCTAGCAGTTCTTCATAAATGGTGGCAATACGGTCTTGCTCGTGTTCATCATACCAATCAATACCATCCAAACTGGTAATCAAACTACGCAGGTTTACTGGTTTACGTAAAGTGGTAGAAGCATTGGTGTAAATTTCTTTGATATTTTGATTGGTAGATTTGTTACCTATGGTAGCCAAAAGCTCGCGATAACGGTCAAAAAGCTCTTTATTATCTTTAATCTCTTTTAAAGTATTCCAGCGGTATTCTTCTGGCAATTCATCTTCAAACTTTTTAATTTCTGAAAGGCGAAGGAACAGTAAATAGGTTAATTCGTTTAAATATTGGTGGTAGGTAACGCCGTCATCACGTAATACATTACATAAGCTCCACAGCTTATTGGCAATTTCATCAGCACTCATCTGTTATGCGGTTTGGTTTTCGTATAAATAATCATTCATTTGGTCTAGTAGTTGGCTCAGCTGGTTTTCAAAAATCTTATCGAGCCGTGTAAAGCCTCCGGCATCGCTAAAAGGTGCACTGTCTAAATCGGCTTTGGTTAAAATGGTTTCGGCAAGCAATTGCTTTTCTATCCTATCTAGCCAGTTAATTTGTGTTTTGTTCCATTGCTTTTGCGCCTTAATTTTAGCCATGGCATTTTTTATGCGCTCTTCTTTACTTACCAAGGTGTTGCCCATCATTAGGGTGCGGATGTAGGCAATAATATCTGCGGCCACATCTTGGTGTTTGCTAGCCAGCCAGGCGGCGTGTAAAGTGCTGGCGTTATAACCTTGCTGATCCAACTGCAGTAATAGTTCTTTTAAAGCTGTACGGCTCAACTCTTTTGGAGCGGTACAAATAAGTTTTAAAGCAGCAATTTGGTTGATGTTGTTTTTTAAGTATTCGGTAAAGTTAGCGATATAATCTTCGGGTTTAGTCGCTTTGCCGTAGCCTCTTTGTGTTTCCCTAAACTGATCTGGATGGTCAGAATATAGCTGATAAGGCGGAGGCGGTTTTAGCTCGTCCAAATATTTCCAAAGCCCTGGCATTTGTTGTATGTTTTTGATAGACTCAAAAGCGTCATCGTTTTTTAAGTTGATAATTAAGCTTTCTAAATCTGTGCCGCCACTATTAAACCGAAAGGTTTCGGCATTGATATTGGTGTTTTGTTTTTTACGTTGCATTTTGGCTATTAGCTGTTCAATTTGAATAACCACCCTATTTTTGGATGAAATTGCTGGCAACTCTTGCACCAACTGCGCAAAACTGGCCGATGGGTTTACGACAACGGGTTTCATTTGCGTGTAATCTTCTAAAGCTTCGTAAATGCCTACTGCATCAAATATTCTGAAACTCTGCTTGTTAATTTCGGGACATAAGCGGGTTGCCCTGCCCAGCATTTGCTCATATAAAATCCGGGATTTTACTCGCCTTAAAAACACGATATTAGCGATAGCCGGAACATCAATACCGGTAGTTAGTAAATCAACCGTAACAGCAATGTTTGGGTATTTTTCGTTTTTATAGCGTTTTACCTGTTCGGCAGGATTATAAGAGTTGCCTGTTATTTTCTTAATAGCTTCATCTGGAATTACTGCACCAATGTTTGCAAATTCTTCTTTAAAAATCTTTACCACCAAATCAGCATGTTCATCTGTAGCTGCAAAAACCATTGTTTTTTCATCTCCGTCTGGGTCAATTTCCTGCACCAACTGTTGTATCACGGTTCGGTTAAAAGGTTCGGTAATTACCCTTTTGTTAAAACCTGTAATTTCTATCTGTAGTTCATCTTCTAGCTCATCCAGCTCTTTGATTGCGTTTTCTTCCCGATCGTAAACCTTTGGCTTTTCCCCGGCTTTCCAAACAATTCCTTCTTCACTTAGTTTGGTTTTAATAATATATGGCGGTTCATGATCTACCAAAAAACCATCTATTACCGCTTCCCGGTAAGTATAGAAAAAAACTGGCGCACCAAAAATATCGGAGGTATGTAAAGCTGGCGTTGCTGTTAAGCCCACGCCAAAAGCGTTAAAATAATCTAAAACTTGGCGGTACTTGCTTACATAATCATCCTGGTCTTTAAATTGGAGTTCTTCATCATCCAATTCTTTATCCAAAAGGTAACCTCGGTGCGCTTCGTCAATAATGATACAATCGTAAGCATCTACCGGTATTGGCAAACTCTTACTATCTTCATCCCGATAAAACAGACGCTTTACCATGCCTTGTACAGTGGCAAAATGTAACCGTGTTTCTGTATCAGGGATTAAATCTTTAAGGTTTTTTACTTTGTAAGTATCCGAAAAGGTTAATAAATCCTCAATCTTATTGTCCTTAAAGGCATCATAAGCTTGTTGCGCCAACAAACTCCTGTCCACCAAAAACAATATCCTGTCGAATCTATTGTTCTGGATCAAATGGTAGCACAGCCCAATTACTGTTCGGGTTTTGCCAGTTCCTGTCGCCATGGCAAGCAATGCTCTTTTTTGTTCAGGATGATTAATTATTGTTTGCTCAACCGCCTTGATGGCATCAATTTGATATTCTCGTAGATTTAAACCAGCAGAACTTTTTAAAAATTCTAATGATTTTTCTTCGAGGTTTCGGTTGGATGCTTCGATATTCCTGTCGAACATTCTTTGCAATCCCTCTGGACTTAGCCAGCCAAACAGCGGTTTTGCATTGTTGTAGGTTGCTCTTACATCTAAAAACCAGACACCGCTTTTCGTCTCAATTTGTTTGAGGTAAGGTCTGCCGTTGGTAGAAAAAAGAAAAGGAACTCTGAAATCGCCCCATTTGCCAATAAATTGAATATCATGATTTTCCGTTATGCTTTCAGCATATATTTTAGACTGCTGTAAATTTGTAGAAATATCCTGACCATATTTTTTTGCTTCCACTAGCGCATAAAGCTCGGTACCGATAAACAAAGCATAATCTGCCCAAAGTTTACCGCATGGCCACTCTGCAATAGCCATGTTCTTGTTTTTTTGAGGAAGTGTTTTATTCGTTTTATAGTTGAGGTTTAGCGTATCTACCAACCAGCCGGCTTCTGCTAATTTTGCATCGATAATTTTTCGGGTCTCGGCTTCAGAAAACTCCAGTTTTTTGGCTGCTTGTTCTGAGCGTTGTACAAAGATAGCCTTTTGTGCTTCTGGAATTGTTTTCGCCTTTGTCTGTAGTTTCTCAAATGCTTCTTTTAGTGCTTCAAGCTCTTTATTTAATTCAGTTAAAGCATGGCGGGCATCTAAATTTTCTGGAATTACGAAAACGAAGTGGCTAAGGTCGTTATTTTTAACAGAATACGATTCGTAAAACCACTTGGCTAATTTGAAACAAGAATGTAATGCCTGACTTGCATCTTCATACGAACCAGTAAATTCATGGTTTGCCGTATTACCCTTTATCCGTACGTTTGCAAACAACTCGCTAACGTTGTTAGGCAGGATTTTTTCGTCGCTCAATTTCCGCAACTTGCAAACAAACCTTTTGTCTTCCGGGTAATCTAAACCCAAGGTTTCGTAAATCAACTCGGTAAGGTGTTCCACAAATTGCCTTAACTTCATCAAAGAAGTACCTGCATCTTGGTGTAGGTTGTATTCGGCTGCTTTACCCAGATTATGCAGTAGTAAAAACTCGTCTTCTAAGAAATCAAAATTTGATGTGATTGCTGGCATTAACCGAATATTAAACTTATTGCACTAAAATATATATTTTGCGTGTATTAACCTGCTATATTGCCGATTTTTTCAATTATTTCTCTAAAAAATCCTCTTTTATCCGGTAACTCGTACTTCTTCCAGCTCCTTCTTGTACTAGAATATCTTTTTTTAACAAATCTTGAATATCCCTTAATGCAGTATCAGTCGATGTTTTTGTCATTTTTGCCCATTTGGAAACATTCATTTTACCGAAGAAATCATCTAATAAAACCTTTAGCATTTTCTGTTGTCTGGCATTAAAATCTAATGACTGATGTACTTCCCAAAACCTAGCTCTTTCTAATGCCTTTTCGATGGTTTTTTCTGTGCTTTCCATAGAACGGAAAAGGCAATTCAAAAACCAATCCAGCCATTTGGTAATGTCGAGATCTCCTTTTTGTGTACGTTCCAAAATTGCGTAATAGTCATTTCGCTCCTGCTGGATTTGAGCGGACATGGAATAAAACCGCTGTGAGCTTTGATCTGCCCGAGCCAATAGTAGATCGGCAATGGCTCTGGCAGTACGTCCGTTTCCATCATCAAATGGGTGTATGGTTACAAACCATAGATGAGCATTGCCGCTTTTATTACAGCATCTAATTCATTCTTGCCGTTTAGCCAAGTTAGAAAGGATTGCATTTCCTTGTCTAGTCTATCAGCTTCCGGAGCGTGGAAATGCACAAGTTCTTTGCCCATATTTCCAGAAGTAACCTGCATTGGATGTTCTCGCCAAGCGCCAACATTTATTTTGTGCATCCCACTTCTTCCAGTTGGGAATAGCGCTGCATGCCAACCAAAAAGGCGTTCTTCTGTTAGTTCGTTCTTATAGTTTTGTGTAGCGTCCAACATCATTTCTACCACACCTTCCACATCGCGTTCGGCATGTATCGCACCAGCAACATCTATTCCTAACCGTCTGGCAATTGAGGATCTAACCTGTTCGGGATTTAGTAGCTGTCCCTCAATCTCGCTAGATTTTAATACATCTTGCGTTAGCGTATATAACAATGTTTCTTCTTGAAACTTAAATCCCAAAGCCTTAACCTGACCCAAAATTTTGCCCTGTTGGTGCCTGACTTTTCCAAGCTTTGCTGATAAATCGTCTGAATTCCAATGAAACTCGGGCCACTTTGTTAACTGATGCGCATACATATCGTTGCAAATATGCGGTGAATATAAAGTTTAATTATCGCATCTCGAAAAGTATCCATCAGCAATGCGGTGATTATCATGGTTAATTACCGCAAGTATGCGTTGAATATTCATGATACGAATTGATTTTAATTATAAACATGAGCCGATTATTTCTATTAATCGGCTCATTGACCTTAGACTAATGCCTTTCATAGAGATGCCATATCGCTCCCTAACTTACTTTCTACAACCTTAGCGTAAATTTGTGTAGTACTTAGTTTTGTCTGCCCAAGTATTTTACTTATCGACTCAATAGGAACTTCGTTTGTAAGTGTAATGGTAGTAGCAAAAGTATGCCTCGCAATATGGAATGTAAGTGGTTTGGTAATTTTACAAGCAGTTGCAATTTCTTTGAGGTAGCTATTTAATTTTTAGTTAGCGTAAGTCGGCAATAGTTTTCCTTCAAAAAGAACCTTAAGATGCTCCTTATATTTTTCGATAACTGCGATAGCTTTGGGCAGTAAAGAAACAGTAACCGGTGTACTGGTTTTGGGTCAGGTTAAATTAGTTGCATTTTTATAACATTATTAGAAAATATAAAAACAGAAAAAAATTTAGATTTAATATTAACTCATTTTTTAAGTAAAAATAATAATACTACTACATGTTTATTAACATTTAATGATTATGCGTAAATCGCAATATAAATTCAGGTATAAAAGAAACTTAATTAGAAAACATGCTACTATATTTTTTGGTAATTTACTGGTTATTGATTTTTAAATCCTAATTTTAAAAACGGCAACTGTACTAAAATATATTTTATTAAACCTAAAATTAAATGAAATCAACACTCTTTAAATACGAACAAAATCAATGGGTGTGCCAAAATAATCAAGAGCAGATGAGCAACGAAGATTATCAATTGATACTTTGCTTTGGATGCAAAAATAATTTATTAGAGGCAGATGTTTTTGGAGATTTAAAGTCGGAATTTAAAAATGCTGAAATCTCGCTTTGTAGTACAGGTGGAGAAATTTATCAAGAAACGGTATTAGATAATTCGTTAATTGCGGTTGCCTTAAAGTTTGATTCTACCATAGTAAAAACTTCTTCAATTAATATTAAAGATTATCAAAATAGCTACGATGCTGCAATACAATTAATAAATAATTTACCAAAACAGGGCTTAAGTTACATTATGGTTTTTTCGGACGGTAGCATTGTAAATGGTAGCGAACTTTCGAAGGGTTTAAATGTAGCGGCTGGCAATGTTTTGATAACTGGTGGATTGGCCGGTGACGGTGCTAATTTTAAATCAACGCTTGTAGGTTTAAATCAAAATCCAATTGAAGGTAATATTGTAGCCATTGGTTTTTATGGCGAAAAATTAGTAGTTACCCATGGTACGCAAGGCGGGTGGGATATGTTTGGTTTAGAAAGAACAGTAACAAAATCAGAAGCTAACGTATTATATGAAATTAATGGAATTAATGCCCTAGATTTATATAAGAAATATTCAATTTCTGATGTTAAGGATTTAGCAGCCTCTGCATTGTTGTTTCCGTTAGCAATCATTACTCCTGATTCTTCTGAACCTATTGTACGCACTATTCTTTCTATTGATGAAGATAAAAAAACAATGACTTTTGCCGGAGATATCCCCACGGGTTCGCGGGTAAAATTAATGAAAGCAAATTTTGATAAATTAATCGGCGCTTCGTTTACTGCCGCCGAAAATAGTTTAATAAGAAATGAAAAACCCAACTTTGTTTTACTTATCAGTTGTATTGGCCGAAAACTGATATTTGGTTTGCGTACGGAAGAAGAAGTTGAGGCTGTTGCCGATACGTTTTCTAATAAGCCCACTATGGCAGGTTTTTATTCTTATGGCGAAATATCTCCTTTTAATAATAGTGGTGCCTGCCAGCTACATAACCAAACCATGACTATCACTTCATTTTATGAATTACCATAAATTACTCAATCGTCAAATTACTAAATATTTATCTGCAGATATAGCAGAGAATCCGGATGTAAAAAAGTTTTTAAGTGTAATTGACAGCTCTTATGATGCTTTGCAAAAAGATAATATTTTACTTGAAAAAGCTTTCTCAATTAGTGAAGAAGAATATATTGAATTAAACAGACAGCTCAAAAATGAAGTAGAAGTAAAGAAAAAATCTATTGAACAATTAAAAATTACTTTAGGCGAGATTGGTGGTATTGATTTAGATAAAAATTCCGATGATTTACTTTCTATTACAGAATACCTTAATGAGCAAATTGTACAAAGAAAAAGTGCCGAAAAGGTATTTAAATCTTTAGTAAACAATTCGCAAAGTGGAATATTATTAGAAAATGAGGACAGAAAAATAGTTTTTGCCAATCAATTGTTTTGCGATATTTTCAGAATCACGGCACTACCCGAAATTTTAATTGGAGCCGATTGCAGCGAAAGCGCAGAAGAAACTAAGGTCTTATTTAAAAATCCTGAAGAATTTGTTTCACAAATAAATATCATTTTAGAAGAAAGAATATTTGTAAGTAACGATTTGGTTTTAGCTGATGACAGAATTTTGAGGCGAGAATATATCCCAATTTTTATAGACGACATTTACAAAGGGCATCTATGGAGCTATACCGATATTACCGAAAAGAAAAAAATTCAGGAAGCTTTAGAGCAGAGCGAATTAAAAAATCGTTTGATTATGAATTCCGCTTTGGATGCCATAATCACTATTGACAGTCGCGGGTTAATCACTTTCTGGAATCCACAAGCCGAAAAAATATTTGGATGGAAGGAGTCGGAGGTTTTAGGAAAACGTTTGTCAGACAATATTATTCCAGCGTATCACAAAAATGGTCATGAAATAGGGATGAACAATTATCGTCAAAGCGGAAAGGGACCCGTTCTTAATAAAATAATTGAGTTACCTGCGGTTAATATTAAAGGGGACGAGTTTCCGATAGAGCTCTCTATTATCCCTGTAAAGCAAGGAAACACAGAGTTTTTCTGTTCGTTTATTAGAGATATATCTGACCGTAAAAAAAATGAAGAAGCATTAAAAGCAAGTCAAGAATTATGGCAGTTTGCCTTGGAAGGAGCTGGTGATGGTGTTTGGGAATATAATTTTCAAAGCAAAAATGTATTTTATTCAAAGCAATATAAAAATATGCTGGGCTATGAAGATAAAGATTTTGCCAACAATCCTAATGAATGGTTAAGTCGTGTACATCCCGAAGATCTTCCAATAATCGAACTTACAGATAAAAAGTATTTTTCAGGAGAAACAAATTCTCATCAAAGAGAATATAGAATATTGCACAAAAATGGTACATATATTTGGGTGCTAGATAGAGGAATGCTGGTAAATAGAACACCGGATGGATTGCCCGCAAGAATTATTGGAACACATACAGATATTACAGACCGTAAGCTATCGGAGCAAGCATTAAGTATTAAGGAAGAAAAATACCGCAGCATTATCACCAATATGAATTTGGGTTTAATTGAAGTAGATAATGATGAAATTATACAATTTGCAAATCAAACCTTTTGTAAAATGAGCGGATATACAGAGGCCGAACTTATCAATTCTAAAACAACAGATTTATTAATTTTAGCACAAAACAAAGGGCTAATGGAATCTAAAAGAGAGTTGAGAAAGCAAGAACAATCTGATGCTTACGAAGTTAACTTACATAACAATAATGGCGAATTAAAATGGTGGCTAATTAGTGGTGCCCCAAGGTTTAATGATAAGGGGGATTTAGTGGGCTCTATTGGTATTCATTTAGATATTTCGGAGCAGAAAACGCTGGAAATAGATTTGATAAAAGCCCGCAATGCTGCCGAGGCTTCTAAAAAAGCTAAAGACACTTTTTTGGCAAATATGAGTCACGAGATTAGAACACCAATGAATGCCATTTCTGGCATGGCTAATTTGTTAAATAAAACAACTTTAAGTAGTAACCAGCAATTTTTTTTAGATACAATACGCTCCTCTACAGATAATCTTTTAGTAATTATTAATGATATTTTAGACCTAAGTAAAATTGAATCGGGCAAATTAAGTATCGAAAAAATAGGCTTAGAACCTACAAAAATAATTAGTCATGTAATGAAGGTAATGCAACATAGAGCCGAAGAAAAAGGTTTAATATTTACTAATTCTTTTTCCGATACACAACTTGCTGGCATTTTAATTGGCGACCCTTACCGCTTGTCTCAAATAATGCTTAATTTGGTTACTAATGCCATAAAATTTACAAACGAGGGTACAGTAGATATCTCTTGTAGTGTTTTACAGGATTTTGAAAACGAACAACTTTTAGAACTTAAGGTGTACGATACAGGAGTAGGTATGGATGAAAAGTTTATTGCACTGCTTTTTGATAAATTTTCTCAGGAAGATAATTCGGTAACCCGCAAATTTGGTGGAACCGGGCTGGGTATGAGTATTTGTAAAGAATTAGTTGAATTAATGGGCGGCACAATAAAGGCAACCAGCAAAAAAAATAAAGGAACTACCATATCAGTTGTACTAAAAATGCCTAAAGGAACTCAAAATGACTTGCCTGAACAAGAAAATTTGGAGGTAAATACCAAATTACTGAACAATAAACGCATTTTAGTTACCGACGACAATGAAATTAACCGGTTTTTAGCTTTAACGATATTAAATAATTTTGGAGCCCACGTTACCGAAGCTGCAAACGGATTGGAAGCTATTAAGCTTATTAAGGCTAATAATTTTGATTTGGTTTTGATGGATGTTCAAATGCCAATAATGGATGGTTTAGAGGCCACAAAATTGATTAGAAAAGTTATAGATAAAAACATTCCAATTATAGCATTAACTGCTTTTGCTTTAAAAGGAGACAATAGTAAATGTTTTGAAGCGGGTATGAACGATTATTTATCAAAACCATTTGAAGAAAAACAATTGCTAGAAATAGTGGCTAAGTGGTTAGATAAATCTAATAATTTACCAACCCAGCCGGTTAGTACAATTGAAGAGAAAGTTCCACTTTTTAATTTGTCGCAAATTGAAGATATAGCAAGGGGTAACCAAGAATTTATTACGAAAATGATTGGGTTATTTGTAGAAACTATTCCTAAATCTATAAATGAGATAAATGAAGCTTTTAAAAATGCCGATTTTAATAAAATTTCTAATGTAATTCACCGCATAAAACCTTCTATAGAAACCATGGGAATAATTAGTTTGAAAGAAAGGGTTATTGAGATTGAGCAATTTGCATCTAAATACGGCGAATCAGATATATTAGAAGAATTATTAAAAATTGTAGAAAACGTATTAAATGAGGTTATTGAGCAACTTAAAATCAAATATTTATAAACTTTAATTTTTTACAATTATGTTATTTTAAATTTTTTTGATAAATAAAGTTTTTGAATCTATGTAGTAAGTTTTTAGATAAATATTATTTTCTATTAGGCTGAAATGCTGGTTCACAACAATACTGAACTTAACAATTCGAAAACTATTTTATATTTTGGTAGGTAATTATTCCAATCAAAAATAAACAGGCACCACATCCTTTTTTTCTATCCTATTTTACCATTTTTATCTACGCTTTAGTAACCATTTACCCCATTTCCTGACTTTCGTTTTTCGTTATTGCAAAGTGCTATAGTTGAACTATTTATTCCTTACTTGTTTCCCCTTGTCGCACTAAATTAAAAAGCACACTGTTAGTCAGTTGTTTATGCTGTAAAAAAAACGCAATTTGTCGCACTAATGGTTTTTTATGTTGCGAATTCGAAATGTTATAACTGCATCTGGATCTAAAGCAGTTCAGGTTATTTATTAATAAATCGTAAAAGGTTGTTTTTTAAACATATCGGTTTGGCTAAATCGAATAGTGAACTTGAAGCATTAACGTTGATTGCGATTGATTGCATTGACAATTACATACCAGAATTGCCTTTTTCAGAAGAAACCAAATTTGATAATCTACCTTATCTTGATAAGACACAATTTATAGGAGTGTATTAAACATTTATTTACGAGGTTTTTTCATGTCTTGTTCAGAAAGTTGGTTTATTACAATTTCGAAAGCCGCTGCTGTTGGATCTTGTGATCATGCGTATTGTAGAACCAGCCTCTAAATTACGCTCCATTGAACTTTTGGATAACTATTTCGGTGTAAAACACAGAAGGCAGTCTTTTTATAAAAATAACATAAAGCAGATTTTACAAAAACTAAATCTGCCGCAATAAAAGGGACAAGTCAGGAAAATATATTATTGGATGGTAAATTTAAGATTTATCCCAAAATTGCTAAATGCTGTAATAAAAGTTTGCGAAGTGTAAGGTTGGGTAATGTTGGTATCGTAAAATAAGCGAACATTAAAACGTTGGTTTATAACATAATCGATACTTGGCCTGTAGGTTATATTTTTAGAACCAGTAGATATTTCGGCTTCGTTTGTATCCGATCTATATATTACCGTTTTATTGTCTCGTAAGGCAATGTCTATTTTAAAATTAAGATCGTTTTTTAAAACTACACCTTTTAAAATACCAAACGGGAAACGGAAATTAGCTGTCCGGTAGCCCAATCCAAATACAATTGCATCATCATTTTGTTGTGCTAATTGGCTATTAGTAATCCCAAAACTTAAACTTCTTGATTTACGAAACTCAAGATTAGTGGTAACATTATTTTTCATCCTTACATCAACCCCTATTAAAGGTGAAAATTGCTCGAAAATAGTTACTTGGCTAATTTGAAACTTGGGTATAAAATTATTATTTAGATCGCGTACGCTAGCTGCGCCGTTTGCTTCATTATACCTTATTAGCGTATTAAATGAATTTACGTTATAAGTGGATGTGTAACCATGTGTAATATCAATAGAAGTAAATATTTCCTTAAAAATTGAAACTTTTGTTAAACCATTATAGGCTAATCGCCAGTTGGGTATGGGTATATTTGGGAAGTTGTTAAGGCTCGATTTAGACGCATCTTTCCCTTTATAAGCAGCTAAAAATGCGGGTATTAAAACATCTTGCGAATTTTTACCGTAACCATCAGCAAATTCATCACTGCTTGTGCCACTATTAGGGTTTTCCCTACCTAATCTGTTAGAAATTATTTCTCGGTTAGCTAAAAAATCTTGAAAAACTGAAGAAACTACATCTGAGTTATTGTCTTTAAAAGCCGTATTTAAGGCTATAAACGAAACGCTATAACTTCCAGTAGTTATTGGGCTTAAATTATTGAAACTATTATTAATATTATCAAACCTAAAATTGGTAGAATAATTTTTTGTTTCATTTTTAAATGCAGTTAATTCAATACGTAAATCGGTAACTGGTTCTAGTGTCCCACGTAAATTTAACTTGCTGTCCATTGTATTTACGTACAATTGGTTTTGTAGGGTATCGTTTGTTATCCATCCGTTAACTAAAGCTTTCGATCGTATATCATTTTGCGAACCCAATAAAAAACCTACACCCGGCGAACTTGCATCAAAATTGTACCCTAATATTTTGGTTTCGGGTAAATAACCGGGTAAAAATGTTCCTTCGTTTTTAGAATAAGTACCTCCTACATTTTTTAAACTTAAAAGTACTTTAAAAATACTTTGCGCTATGGTAGTTTTTTTGGTGGTGTCAATAACAGTTAATCGTTTGTAAAAAGGAAATTTATCATATAAACTTACAAGATTTAATGTAGGGTTAACTTGTATAGTTCGTTGATTTTGAATGGTATTTCCAAAATTAATATTAGGGTCTGTTAATGTTAATAACGGTTCGCTTCGCCAATTAAAGGTAGTTTGATATCGGGTAATTAAGTTAATAAAATTTAAGTAAGGTATTTTATTTAACGGCACAGTATAACTAAAATTTAGGCTGTGGTTATAATCGGTTGTGCGCCCTAGGTTTTGTAAGTTTTGCCATAGAGTATCTCTTTTAAAACCCGTAATACGTCCTTCTGGTTCGTCTACAACCCCTAAATTGGTAGCGTTAAAATCCATTTTTAACGATTTTGATAAATCCCAACTTACACCATACAATCGGTTTATTATAAAATTTTTATTAAAAGTTGTATTTACTGGGATAAAATTAGTTGGGTCGTTATTATTTCGTAATGAATTTTCGGAGTAAAGCCTATCAAGCTCTATTCTAAAATTAAGCACCGAAGGCAAAAGGTTAAAATTAAAATCGCGTAACAAGGCTAGCATATTACTTTTAATTCTTTTTTGAAGAGGAGAGTAAAATTTGGCGGTTGAATTATAATTATACCCTAAAGCGGCTCGGTAATTTTTTTGAAAGTTACTTTGCGTAATAAAATCTTTTTGGTTAAACTCGTTATAAGCTAGGGTAGCGTTAAGGTTTTCTACGTCCCATAAATGTGATTTGGCGGCTGGGTCTGTTTTAATTTTACGGATGTTAGTAAAGTTTATACTTTTTCGTACAGCAACATTTTGCGAATAATCTAAAATCTCTCTTTGTTGTTCGTTGGATAATGAGCTAAGCACTGTTTTTAATTCAATATCGGGTTGTTTGGGATCAAATTGAGGTGTGCTTACCTGATTCGAGTAATTTACCGAAACAGGTAATTTTACACCTGCTTTATCAGGGAAAAATTTTCCCAGCTCTAAACTAGTAGCAATATCAATTGATTTATCCTCGGTTCTTCTGGTTTCGCTTACTCTTTGCTCTAAGGAACCAAAACCAATAGAAGTTTGATTTGCCGAAACGGTAATATCTCCAAAATCCGCCAATTGGGCATTCATTCTAGCGGTTGCAGCCCATCCTCCACGTTGGTCGAAATCGGTTACCCTCAATTCGTTAAACCATACTTCGGCAGTTTTCTCTAAACCATCATCTATATTTATACCATTTTTTAAGGGATTATGCACTCCCAGCATAATTGTGCGAACTTTACTAAAATCGGGTTGACCTTTAATAACTATAAAGTTTTTCCCATCTATGGAGTATGAGTAAGGTTCGTTTACTGAGCTGTGGGTATTATTAGCAATGGCTGCATTACGAGCTGTTTTAGCCAATTGAAAAAAACGGAATTCAATATCCATTTGGTTTTGTGCTGGCCATATAAGATCGGGGTCGCGGGTCCCTGGTTGTGTTACCTTTAGTGGGACGTTATATTCGTAATAATTATCTTGGTAATCGGTTCCTACCCTTAAAAATGCGCTTACATCCGCATCTCTAAGCTGGTCGCCTTGAGCATGTATAAACATTTGTAAACGTTTATACGATCTAAAGTCGTTGACAGTAGTTTTAAATACTGCCTTACCAAATCCGTCGCTAAGGTTTTTAACTTTTAACAGTAGCGATTGTTCGTTTTGGCGACTTTCACCTCTGAAATTAGAAAAATCTCTTTCGCGAAGTATTCCTGGTGGCACAACATAAGGAATGGGAGTTTTCGATCCGTTTTCTTCGATATTTACAACCCCAATATCTAGCACTGAGTTATCGCTGCCTGTAGCTAATAAATCTTTAATTACTTTCGAAATATTTCTTTCGGCATTATACCTACGCCATTCGCCACGAATTAATTGTAGCCTTGCAAAACGTAACACGGTTGTATCTACAAAATCTGTCATAAACATCCGCATAAAGCGTATAGATCTAAAATCTTGTATGTTTCCTACCTTATCATCAAATTGTGCAATTGGTATTCGAAATTGATACCAGGTTGAAGGTTTTGAAGTTCCATCAACTAATTTTACTGTTGTAGTAATTTTATCTACTATATGATTTCTACCCACTTCCATATCTTGAGGTCGAAGGCTTACTTTGTATTGAAAATACTCATCAGAGCGGGTAAAGTTATTGTCCCTGTTTAAATCTTCGCCGTCGGGCAAAGCGGTTGATGCAGAGTTTTCGATACCTAATTCACTAACTGATTGTAAGGCAGTTTTTGAGTTTCCCTCTGTGCCATTAAAATTTTCGTAGCGTTTTAAAATGCCCGCACTTTGTTGGTCTAATAATGGTCCCCTAAAATAAGAATAATCATCTGTTGATGGGTCGGCATTTAGTTGTGCAGCCGCCCCAGGATTTAATTGTGCTACAATAGGCTGTAATACGGTTGCATATTTTTGCTGTTCTACTGTACTACTAATTCCATCAATACCCACATCTTGTTTTTGCCTAGCATCTGGGTTATTATCGAAAGCCTGAATAATAGGCTGTAATTTAGGCACTAAACCCCAAACGGTTTCATCGGTACGGCTGGGGTCGCTATCGGCAGGTAGGCCATTTTCTAATCCTCTTCTACCATCCCTTAATATATCTTCCGAAAGGTTACCAAGGTTAAAATATAAATCGCCACCTGTAGCATTTGGCTTTTTTATAAACGGGTCTAAAACCCAAAATTCAATAAACTCAATATTTAAAGCCTCAAAATCATTGTTATCAATACGGCGATATATACCTCCCCACTTACTTCGTGGATTGTTAAATGTGCCATTATTATTTAACCCTAAACCCGTAAAATTATAAGGACCACGTAAGGTAGGATAGTACGCAACATTAAAGGTAGGTAACGACAAAATGGTGCCGGCTGGGTTTTGCCTAAAAGGGAAAACCTCTGTTTCAATTACCTCTCGCACATAAGGGTCGGATAGTTCTGTTCTACTGTTTTTTATATTTGCGGGTGTAAGTGCCCCTGTTCGGTTATAAAACAATGGGTCGATATTAAAAAAAGCAAGTTTTGCTCGGTTAAATCCATAAGATATATCATTTGATAAAGTTGCCTCTGGAAAAAACTGTGGCGTCCCAGATATTTGCCACATGCTTGCTGCTTTCAAATCTATAATTGACCTACTGGCCTCAAAATCATCAATATAACTAGACCCATTGGCATTGCCAGCAAAATTTAATGCCTTTGGGTGGCCCGGCTGAAACTTAGCAAACTCGCCATTAAATGATACAGAGGAAGGTGCTTTGGTGGAAATAAAGGGCAACTTATCTATCATACGAGTTAAAAACCTACTTGAGGCACTATAATTAACATCGAAACCATAAATACTGTTAGCTACCGATTCTTCACCAATGTTTACTTTAGGGGTTAATGGTTGTTCGGTAAGTTTTAAATAAGTACCTCCAAAACGTATTTTTTCGCTTATCTTATAATCTAACCGTGTACCAAAAAGGCTTTTTTGTTGTACGCCAAATAGTTCGTTGCTTTCTAAGCGTATTTTTATGGGTTGCCCCGAGCTAAGTAAAGCAGTATTTAAAATTTTTACTCGGCCTACATTATAATCAACCGTATAATCGGAACCTTCAACTAATTTTAAAGTTCCCGATGTTACCACAACCGAGCCTTCGGGAACATTAATTGCATTTAACTGAAACTCGGAGCTTGCTGACGATTGGTAAGTACCTTTAATTACATACCTATTAAGTTCGGGATGTAATTGTTGTGCAAGTGCTTGGGTAGAGTCGTATAGCGGTTGGTAAACGTATTTTTCAATTAAATCACGCTCACTTGGCCTTGCAATAGGGTCGGATGGGTCGGCAGTTTCTCTAAATTTTGCCCTTAAATCTTTACCAAAAGGTTCAATAAATGGGAAAATAATACGTCCATTATTAGGGTCGATGGTTACGCCGGGTATAAAATCGAAAAACCCATCGGGTACAGCATCTCGTTGTTGGTTTATCCTATCTAAACCTGTAACTTGTAGCCATAATTTACCCGAAAGTTTTGTTCTTTTTAATGGATTTACGGGGTTTACAGGGTCAATAAGTGTTCCTTCGTTTATGACCGGGTTTTCAACACCTTTATCGTTATCTACCCGTGTAATGCTTAGTTTAAAATCTTGTGGGCTAATTTCAAAAGCATTTAATGAGTAAATATTTTTCATCATTAAATCCCAAATAGGCAACTGGGTTTTTATAACTTGGTTTTTTAATAACTTAGTGTACAATACTCTAGGAGTGGCAGCATCAACAGGAAGATCGTTAGAAAACTCTCCTACTTGATACTCGATACCGTTTAAAGTGTAACGATAAGCTACTGCTAAAACTTCATCATTATTTAAAGCACCATTTAACGATATAAAACCTAGGATGGGGTTTAGTGTAAACTCTCTTTCGTTCAGTTTTCGAGCATAGGTAAGTTTAGTATAATTATCGGGTCCTTCATTGTTTTGAAAAAATTCGTCCACCTCGTTGTTATTGGTTAATCGGGCATTGGCCGGAATTCTTTGCAATAAATTGTTGGATTGTAATTGAGGAAAATTAGGATCGGTAAAAGCTGAAGGAAAACTACTAAAACCAGCACCACCTTGAAAAAGTGTGGTATTATAAGGTCTATTTTCTCCTAAATCCATAAAAGCCAATATATCTCGCGAGTCGTTAATAGTATTGTTTCTATTGGTTACCCATACTTCTATTTTTGTAATGTTTACCGCCGAAGTTATAATAGGCAAATTAGCCATGGCTTTGTTGTAATTATTGCGAAAATAATGCCCTAAAAAAAAGTGTTTATTGGCTTCATACGCATCAGATGTTATTCTAAATTCGTTTTGTTGAGATCCGTTGGTAATGGTAATTTCTTTGGCTTGAGAACGCTGCTGCGAAAATAAAGATGTAATACCCAAGCGGCCAAATTGCAGTTGTGTTTTTACGCCAAACAGGGCTTGTGTACCTGTAATTAATTGTGTTGTAAGTGGGAAACTAACTACACCAAGTTCCAGTCGTTGTAAAATATCATCTTTTTTACCTGGAAAATCTAACTTTATTTGATTTTCGAAATCAAATTGCGCTTCGGTACTGTAATTCAAATTTAGTTTTAACCTTTCGCCTATTTTACCTGCCACATTCATTTGTATGCGTTGGTCGAAATCAAAGTTTCTTTGTATTCTTTGTTTCTCGTTAAATAACGGGTTTTCGTTTCGGTTTACTCGGCCACCAAAAGTTAAATCGGCACTTCCTCTGGGTGTAACGCTAATTGTATTGCCGCCAAATACGGTTTCAAAAATTTTATTTCTAATTTTTATACTTGCTCCTAAACCTTTATTTCCAGCGGCTCCCGCATTGGTTACAAGTCCGTCCCAATATTCTTTTTTTATTCTTTCAAGTTCAATTTTTTGGTATTCTTTAAAAGTAAGGGATTGTGGTTGACGATATAATTGTCCGCCTACTGTTTCTTTTATAATGTAGCGGTTGGTTTTGGCATCATATTCTACCGTACGTTTTATATTTTCGGCTGGGTTGAGGCTAAATTCGGTAGGTGCAATAAAAGGTGTGGTATAACTATCTTTAAACCTATATTTTAATTTTAAGCTATCCGCTGGATTTTTAGTGCCAGGTTTAATTACTTGTGCCAAAAGATGCATCTGCGCTAAGCACAAAAACAAAATTATAAACGCAAATAAAATGGATATTTTTTTCAAAAGGTACTGCGTGTAATTTTTATAATGTTTTTAATGTTGTTTTAATTATTTGTTCAACAGATAATGTTTCGGACGAGTTTTTTAAAACATTATCAATAGCTTTATCTGCTGCTATTTTAGCAAAACCTAACATTATAAGTGCTGATAACGCTTCCTCGCGGGCAGTATTGTTTAGTGGTGCAGATATTAATGTCCCACTGCCTTCCTTTTGTAGTTTATCTTGCAATTCTATAATTAATCGTTGAGCCGATTTTGGTCCAATACCTTTAATGCGTTTAATTTGATTTACATCGCCTTTTATAATTGCTTCTTGTATTTCTATGGGTGTAATGGATGATAGCATCATTCTAGCAGTACCCGGCCCAATACCATTTACAGAAATAAGATGTAAAAATAGCCGTTTTTCTCCCTCTTCGGCAAAGCCATAAAAGGTAAGCGCATCTTCTTTTACATGTTGCCAAACGTATAATTTACAATTTTCTTGATCTTTTATGGCTATAAAAGTATGAACCGAAATAAGTAATTGATAACCTATTCCACCAGCTTCTAATATAACATAAGTTGGACATTTGAAAGTGAGTTTACCATTTATATAAGCGTACATTTTTTATAATTTTTTTATTTAGTGGGAGTTAAAAATTATTTTTTTTTAATCAAAGAATCTTGTTTTGTTTGTACATCAACTACAGCAATAGTTACCATATTTACAATTTCGCGAACCGAACTATCTAATTGTAATACATGTACAGGTTTATTCATACCCAAAAGTATGGGACCAATGGCTTCTGCACCTCCTATTTCTTGTAATAGTTTATAGGCAATATTGCCCGAATCGAGGTTGGGAAAAACTAGGGTATTGGCAGCAGCTTCTTTTAATTTAGAAAACGGAAAATTATCGTTTAGTAATCCTGAATTAAGCGCAAAGTTGGCCTGCATTTCACCATCAACAATCATATCGGGATAGGTTTTATGTAAAATGCTTACCGCTTGGCTTATTTTATGTGGCGTATCTCCTTCATTAGAACCAAAATTAGAGTAAGATAATAAGGCTATGCGTGGTTCGATATTAAATTGCTTAACCGATTTATTAACCAATACGGTAATATCTACAAGTTCCTGTGCATCGGGGTTTACATTTATGGTTGTATCGGCAAAAAATACTGGCCCTCGTTTAGTTAGCATCATGTACATACCCGCCACCCTATTTACACCAGCTTGTGTACCTATAATTTGCAATGCTGGTTTTACTGTGGTAGCATAATTTCGGGTCAGGCCCGATATTAAAGCATCTGCTTCGCCAAACTCAACCATAGATGCGCCAAAGTAATTACGGTCTCGCATAAGTTTTCGGGCTTCAAATAAATTTATTCCTCGGCGGCCACGTTTTTGATATAAGTTTTGTGCATATTTTTCGAAAAGTTCTTTTTCCTCCATCGGGTCTATAATTAAAACACCTTCGAGTTCTAGTTCGTTTTCACGGATAATTTTATTGATAACATTTTTATTGCCTAACAAAATTGGTATGGCTATGCCATCGTCTTTAACTATCTGTGCCGATTTTAATATTTTATAATTATCCGCCTCAGCGAAAACAACTTTTTTAGGATTTGCCTTTGCTTTGTTGGTAATAGTACGCAAAATCACATCGTCCATCCCTAAGCGCTGTTTAAGTTCTTGACTGTATTTTTCCCAGTCGGTAATATCAATACGAGCAACGCCCGATGCCATTGCAGCTTTTGCCACCGCTGGGGCTACGGCAGTTATTAACCTAAAATCAATAGGTTTTGGAATAATATAATCTTTGCCAAAACGAATATTTTTGGTATTGTAAGCTAAGTTTACAGCTTCGGGAACGGGTTCTTTAGCTAGGTCGGCTAGGGCTTTTACTGCGGCAATTTTCATAGCTTCGTTAATTGCCGTTGCCCTTACATCTAGTGCACCTCTAAAAATATAAGGAAAACCTAAAACGTTATTTACCTGGTTAGGATAATCGGACCGGCCAGTTGCCATAATTATATCTTTGCGAGTTTTTACGGCTAAGTCGTATTCGATTTCGGGATTGGGGTTGGCCATGGCAAATACAATAGGATTTTTTGCCATAGATAATAACATATCAACGCTTAACACATCAGCCGATGACAAGCCAATAAAAACATCTGCATTTTTAATTGCATCAGTTAAGGTAAATAAATCGCGGGTAGTGGCAAATTCGGCTTTTGTAGGCTCCAAGTTTTCGCGGTTTGCCCTGATAACTCCAGTGCGATCTAACATTACAATATTTTCTTTTCGGGCACCTAACGATACATAAAGCCTTGTACATGATATAGCCGCAGCGCCAGCGCCATTAATTACAATTTTTACTTTATCTAATTTCTTTTTTTGTATTTCGCATGAGTTTAGCAAAGCAGCAGCCGATATAATGGCTGTACCATGTTGGTCGTCATGCATTACCGGAATATTCATTTCGGCTTTTAACCTTCTTTCTATTTCAAAACATTCGGGCGCTTTAATATCTTCTAAATTTATACCGCCAAAGGTTGGTTCCAGTGCTTTTACAATCATTACAAACTCATCAACATTTTCGGTATCTAATTCTAAATCAAATACATCAATATCGGCAAATATTTTAAATAAAATACCCTTGCCCTCCATTACAGGTTTGCCAGCTTCGGGGCCTATGTTACCTAAACCTAGTACTGCTGTACCATTACTTATTACGGCAACTAAATTTCCTTTAGCAGTATATTTATACACATCGTTTTTGTTTTCGGCAATTTTTAAACAAGGTACGGCAACACCAGGCGAATAAGCTAAAGCTAAATCGCGTTGTGTATTGGTAGGTTTAGTAGGTACAACCTGAATTTTACCTGGCCTACCCATGGAATGATAGTCCAATGCATCTTGCTTTTTATTTGCTTTACTCATAGTGTAAAAGTTTTAATATGAAGGCCAAAATTACAATTCTAATTTTGTGATTGGCACATTTATAGAAATAATTTGCTCTAAAATTATTCGATAACTACCAAAACAACCTATTTCATTAAACTATATCGAAATTTTTTTAAATATTAGTTTTAGTTAAAATATACAATTTTTGAAACTTTGGTTCTTTAGGTAGAATAGAATATTGTTTTTTATGAAAAGAAATTGAAAATAATTATTTTTTAAATAAAAGGTTTTTTAACATATCGTTAATATTTTAATACCAATTTGTAAAAAATAAAAAAACATGAAAAAAATCAGCGTTTTGATTGCATTGCTATTTTGTATAGCAAAAAGTTGGACGCAAAGCAATCAAAAATTTTCTGTAGCTTTTGGCTCTTGCAATAATCAAAATTTAGAGCAGCCCATGTGGAATTTTATAGCTTAAAATAATCCTGATGTATGGGTTTGGCTTGGGGATAACATTTACGGCGATTCTAATGATATGAATATTATAAAAGCCAAATACGATTTACAATTGGCTAATAAACAATATAAAAAAATTAATGGCCAAAGCCAAAGTAATTGGAACTTGGGATGATTATGATTTCGGACGAAATGATGCGGGTAAGGAATTCCCTTTTAAAAAGCAAACTCAGCAATTAGCTTTAGATTTTTTAAATGTAGCCGCTAACAGCCCATTAAGAGAAATAGAAGGTTTATACTCTTCAAACACTTACCAAATTGGTAGCAAAGGCGCAATTTTATTAAGTGGTGATAGACATATTGGCGAGGTGTCTAAAATTGATTTAGGCGGTTTAAACTTTCCGTTATTTGATATTACTTCAAGTGGTTTAACCCACTCGGCTATAAATAATACTAAAGAGCCTAATGCTTTAAGAGGTGGCTCTTTGGTAAACCAAAAGAATTTTGGTTTAATTCGTTTCAAAGAATGTAACCAACAAATAGAAATTGAATTAAAGGGTGTAGAAAATAAGCGCTTTAATATTGAAAAGCTAGTGTTTTAAAATTTCAAAACGCAGGGTCCTCTGTGAGAGACCCTGCTCGGACTAAAAATAAGCGCTATCATATTGAAAAGCTAGTGTTTTAAAGTTTCAAAACGCAGGGTCCTCTGTGAGAGACCCTGCTCGGACTAAAACGTTAAAACTTTCAAAATTCAAAATTTTTGTTGCATTTTAAAGCAAACAACTCTTTTTGTTAATTCACTTATTTTAAATCTGTTATCGCTTCGCATACCACAAAGCCAAATTATTTGGCCATTACCATTAACCAAAATAGGTATTTCGGTTTTTTGAAAAACCGATAGCTTTTTGTTAATAAAATAATCGCTTACTTTTTTCTTCGTTTTCATCCCAAAAGGGATAAAATAATCACCCTGTTGCCAAGCTCGCATGGTTAATGGGTAAACGAGTTTATCAGCATCAATAAAAATGGTGTCTAAGTTTGTTGTTAAAACTTCCGGTAAATTTCGTAAACCAGTTTGTGTAAAACAGGTTGTGTTAAAAGTAATTTCGGTATCGGTTTCGTTAATTTTAATTTCTGCAAGCGAAACATTTGTTATTGGTTTTATATAAATATTTTCTCTATCAATTATTAAATGATATGTTTTAGAAAAAAAATTTAAGCCTGAAGTAGTATCTAATTTTAAAATTATTTGTTCACAATCAATACCACTAAAACCAAATGGTTTTAAAAGTTCGTAAACTATTAATGAGTGTTGAGCTTTTAATTTTTGCTTATTAACGGTTATTAAATTATTGGTTTTAACAATTATATCCTCTTCCGTTTTAATTACTTGTTGTGCTAAATAACTTTCAACTTGTTGGTAATAGGCTATGTTTTTTTTAAACGTTTTTTCGAGCCCTGGATTTACAACCCTCATAGCTGGTATAACCGTTTGGCGTATATGGTTGCGTGTATATCTTTTAGATTCATTAGAGCTATCTTCTACATAAGTAAACCCTTGTTTGTGTATTTTACTATCTATTTCGCCTCTATCAAAACACATTAAGGGCCTAATAATTTGCCCTCTTTTCGATTTTATACCATGTAAGCCGGCAATGCCTGTACCTCTTATTAAGTTAAATAAAACCGTTTCTATTGCATCGTTTTGGTGATGTGCGGTGGCTATTTTTTGGTAATTATGTTGCTGCCTAATATCTTCAAAATATTGGTAACGTAACTCTCGGGCAGCCAATTGAATGCTTATTTTGTTGGTAAAAGCATACTCGTAGGTATTAAAATTAATGGTATAAAATGGCACCTTAAATTCATCGGCCAAAGCCAAAACAAAATTTTGATCTCTTAAACTTTCATCTCCACGCAAGCCAAAATTACAATGGGCAATGCCAAAATTATAATTAGCTTGTTTAAAAAGTTGCGCCATTAATACCGAATCTTTGCCACCACTTACAGCTAACAATATTTTATCACCTTCGGCAAACAAGCAATTTTGTTCTATAAAATCGATAAAACGGGCTAAAAACATGTTTCAAAAATAACCCTTTAAAATGGTTAGCAAAAAAGTAATTTTACCGATGTGAAAAAACTGCTGCTCGTACTATTTATTTTAAATGCAACCTTTGGTTTTGCCCAAAAAATTACGCGGGTTAATTTGCTACAATCCGAAAGTTTTATTGGAATGAAAGTAAATGGTAAAAGTACACAAAAGGTTATTAAACCTGTTTTTAGTCAGGACAATGCTACCTTAATATGTGATAGTGCTTTTTTTTATATCGAAAAAAATAGTTTCGATGCCTTTGGTAATGTGCATATAAACCAAGCCGATACAATTAATATTTATTCGGATTTACTAAAGTACGATGGCAACACCAAGTTAGCCATTTTAAGAAATAATGTGCGTATGATTGATAAAGACGCTGTTTTAACTACCAATAATCTTGATTACGATATGGGAACAAAGATTGCGTATTATTTTAATGGAGGTAAAATAGTAAACGGTGAAAATATACTTACCAGCACAAGAGGCTATTACTTTTCCACTTCCCGTGATGCTTATTTTAGATACAACGTAAAAGTAAACTCGCCCGATGCTATTATTTTATCGGATACTTTAAAGTATAATACATTATCAAAAATCGCATATTTTTTTGGGCCTACCAATATTTATGGTAAAGAGGATACCCTATATACCGAAAATGGACAATACAATACCACGAACAACCAAGCAGAGTTTGGTAAACAAAACCTATATCGGCAAGGTAGTAAAAGCCTTAAAGGAGATAGCTTATTTTATAATGGCAAGGCAGGTTATGGACGGGCGGTTAAAAATATATTATTTAAAGATACTACTCAAAAAATAGAATTACGTGGCGATTTAGGTATTTACCGAAAAAAAGACGAAAGTATTGAGGTTACCAAAAATGCGTATGTAATTATTGAAAGCGAAAAAGATTCGTTAAAAAAAGATAGTATGTATTTAACTGCTGATACTTTAAGAAGTAGGATTTTGCGTAAAAACGAGCTATATAAATTAAAAATTAAAAACGAAGATATTAATTTAGCATTACTAGCAGTAGGTAAAAAAAAAATAGACATTGATGATACAGAAACCGACATAGAAAACTCTCAAAGTAATAATATTACAAACGATAGTTTAAAAACTAAAACTGTAAATGACAGTGTAGCTATACTTAAACCTAAAATTATAGATATTTTACCAATAGCAAAACCTAAAAAAATACCTAAAAAGGAAAACCTTAAACCTAGTCCAATAAACGTAAATTTAGTTATACTCGCTCCTTATATTATTGCCGTTATTCCTAAATTAGAAATTATAAATAAAAAAAAATTAGGTATAAAAGCTATTTCTCCAAAAACCAAAACTGTAACTATATTAATAAAACCACCACTGCCACCCGAAGCTAACGATACTTCAAAAATTAGGGTTTTAAGTGCGTATAAAAAAGTTAAAATTTTTAAATCGGATTTACAAGTTGTGGCCGATTCAACCTTTTTTAGTTACGGCGATTCTATATTGCGTATTTACCAAAACCCTATGCTATGGACACAGGGCAGCCAAATTACAGCTGATACCATGTACCTGCAAATGAGAAACAAAAAGGTAGATAATATGGATTTAATTAAAAATGCCATTATTGTAAATACCGAAAAAGATTCGTTAAACTTTAACCAAATGGCGGGTAAAAATATGAAAGGTTATTTTGTGAAAGAAAAACTAGACCGTGTATTTGTTGATGGCAATGCCGAAAGTATTTATTTCCCTCAAGATAGTTCGCAAAAAGGAAGTATGATACGCACCATTGCTGCCCGTATGCGTATTAACTTTGCAAAAGATAGTTTAAAATCTATTTTATGGATAAGAAAACCCGAAGTAAAGATATATCCTAAAGAAAAACTTACCGAAGAGCTTAAAACATTAACGAATTTTAGTTGGAAACCAAAAGATAGGCCAATTTCTAAAGAACAAATTATACCATCATTACGCAAAATGAGTTTAAAGCCGGCTGTAAAAAAGAAAAAAGTACCTTTAAAGGTTAAATCTAAAGCTGTTGTAAAAAAGTAATCAACTTTTGCATAGCCAATCCTCGGTGGCTTATTTTATTTTTTTCATCTAAATCCATCTCGGCAAACGTAATATTATATCCATTAGGTTCAAAAACAGCATCATACCCAAAACCACCTGTACCACTGCGTTGTTGCCTAATTAATCCATTAACTACACCTTCGAAAATATATTCTTGTTTATTAATAATTAACGAAATAACGGTTCTAAAACGGGCTTTACGGTTACCAATACCATCAAGTTTTTGCAATACCAAGTCTATATTTTTTTCGCTGTCGCGAGAGCCACTGTACCTTGCCGAATATACACCCGGCTGGTTATTCAAAGCCTCAATTTCTAAACCAGTATCGTCACCAAAACAATTAATTTGGTAATTATTAAAAATATAATGGCTTTTAATTGATGCGTTTTCATTTAAAGTTAAACCTGTTTCGGCAATATCGTGGGTGCAATTAATATCGGTTAAACTTAAAATTTTAAATGCTGAGCCTACTTTTGCCTGTACTTCATGCTGTTTATTAGGGTTGTTGGTGGCAAATACTAAACTTATCATAGTAGTTTTTTAAATTCGGTCCAAAATATTAATTTCTTTTTCTCGTCAAGCTGCATTTGTTTTAAGTGCCAAGTTCCTAAAATAGGAATGCCCTCAAAAATAAAAATCTGATTAGCAACCATGCCTATAATACCTAACTCTTTAGGATTAATGCCAAAAAGCAATAATTTATTAAAGCCGAAAAAATCTTTAAGTTGTGTGTAATTTAAGTTATCGTTTTTTTGAATATTTAATAAAGCAACGTCTTTAATTTCGAGTTTACGGGCGGCTAGTAATTTATTTAAAGCCAATAAATCCTCTTTTTTAAGCGTTTCGGCATCGGGTTCATTGATTATAATAAGTATCGATTTATGGTTATCGCCCGTATAAATGTAGCTGGGTTTATCGCTTGTGGGTAATTGGGCTACGGGTTTAAGTATAGGTTTTGGTGGGATGTTTGGTGTAATTTCTTCGGCTAATGCTGGTACAATAGGTGTTACTACAATATCCGCAAAAGCTAAATTAGGTGTTTTTATTTGATAGATATCCTCGTTAATAAGTAAGCTTGCAGCAATAGGATTTTGAGATATCAGTTTGTTCATTATTTTCAAAAATAACTTTTATTTTCCATGTGTTAAAATTGGTTAAAGCAAAAAATAGCTGCTATAAATGATTTTATATTCGTATGGGTATTATTGATAGCTTTTTACAATAGTTATTAATCTTTTGCCTTTTTTTAGAGGTTTCTTAATAATTAGGATTATCAAAAATAAGATTGCATAATTAAGCGTTACAATTACCAATATAACTTCTATTTTTACAATTCAAGTTTCAAATAAATAGCTTTAATAAAAAGCACAAATCATAATAAATGAAAAAAAACATTTTGCTAATAATAGCAATTTTTACCCTTTACAGCACTATTGCAACTGCGCAAAAAAAAGTGCTTGATAAGGTGGTAGCTGTAGTAGGCAATAATATAATACTGCTATCAGAAATAGACCAACAATATGCACAATATTTAGTTCAAGGTAATAAACCCGACCCAAGTATTCGCTGTTATTTTATACAAACTATGCTTAGCCAAAAGTTGCTATCGCAGCAAGCAGCTATCGACTCTATAAAAGTAGAAGAAGACCAAATAGATGATGAGATAAATCGCCGTATGCGTACCATGATTTCGCGAGCACAAGGGCAAGAAAAATTAGAAGAGTTTTTAGGCCGTTCGGTATTGCAATACAAAGACGAGATAAGACCTGATATTAAGGAACAAATGGTTGCGCAAAGAATGCAATCGAAAATTACCGAAAAGGTAGAAATTACCCCACTAGAAATTAAACGGTTTTTTGAAGCTATCCCTAAAGATTCGCTACCTAACTATAATACCGAGGTAGAAATAGGCGAAATAGTAATTCATCCTAAACTAACTAAAAAAGAGAAAGAATTTTTTAAAGATAAAGCCGAAGGCTTGCGTTTACGCATAAAAGGCGGCGATAGTTTTGCTACCCTAGCAAGGTTATATTCACAAGATCCGGGCTCGACTAGAGAAGGTGGCGACCTTGGCTTTTTCGACCGACAAACCATGGCAAAAGAATTTACCGCTTGGTCGTTCAAACTTAAAGAAGGCGAAATTTCGCCTGTTTTTGAAACCGAGTTTGGATTTCATTTTTTAGAAGTATTAGAACGCCGAGGTGAGCAAGTGCGTGTTCGCCATATTTTAATTATACCAGATAACACAAAAGAATCTTTAGCTAGAGATAAAATAGAAATTGATTCTGTTTACAATTTGGTAGTTTCTAAAAAATTAGATTTTGCAACTGCTGCTTCCCTAAATTCGGATAATAACGACACAAAATTTAATGGTGGTATGTTGATGAATTCGGAAGGCGTATCCGCCAGAACCACTTTTATACCAACCGACAAGCTAGACCCTACAGTTTTTTTAATTGTTGATACCATGAAAGTAGGAAGCTACTCTACACCCGATATATTTATTGATGCTAGAGGAAAAACAGCTTACCGTTTTTTATATTTGAAATCGAAAATACCCCCACATGTGGCTAATTTAGATCAAGATTTACCCAAAATTAAAGATGCCGCTTACGAAAATCAAGTTAATAAGTTAGTAAGTGAATGGTTTGATAAGCGCCGAAAACTTACTTACATAAAAATAGATAAAGATTTTGCAGATTGTGAAAGTTTAAAAGATTGGGTTAAACCTACAACAGCCAGCGCAGCCAAATAAATGATGTATACTTCCGAAGCTAAAGCCATTGATGCGCTATGCGCCTACTACAAAGAAACAAAAAACGAAATAGCCAAAGTAATTGTTGGGCAGGATGATGTAATTAAAGCAGTACTAATTTCGGTTTTTAGCAATGGCCATTGTTTATTAGTAGGCGTACCTGGTTTAGCCAAAACACTTTTAGTGCAAACAGTAGCTAGAGTGTTAGATTTAAGTTTTAACCGCATACAATTTACGCCCGATTTAATGCCTTCGGATATTATTGGTAGTGAAATATTGGGCGAAGACCGACATTTTAAATTTGTAAAAGGGCCAGTGTTTTCTAATATTATACTCGCCGACGAAATAAACCGTACCCCACCAAAAACGCAAGCTGCTTTATTGGAAGCTATGCAAGAAAAATCAATTACAGTTGCTGGCGTTACCCACCAATTACCTAAACCTTTTTTTGTATTGGCTACCCAAAACCCTATTGAGCAAGAAGGAACTTATCCTTTACCCGAAGCGCAGTTAGATCGTTTTATGTTTAATGTAATGTTAGGCTATCCGTCTTATGCCGAAGAAGTAAACATTGTAAAAAATACCACGGGTAACAATGTTTCCGATTTAAAAAAAATACTGGATACTACACAAATTAGCTATTTCCAGCAACTTATACGCAGCATACCCGTAGCCGATAATGTATTGGAGTATGCGGTAACTATGGTAGCCAAAACGCGTCCCAATACCCCTCTTGCTACTGTTGTCACCAATAATTATTTAACTTGGGGAGCTGGACCAAGGGCTTCACAAAATTTAATTATTGGTGCCAAATGCCATGCGGCTATTATGGGTAAATATTCGCCCGATGTAGAAGATGTACAAGCTGTTGCCGAGGCTATTTTACGCCACCGCATTGTGCGAAATTATAAAGCTGAGGCAGAGGGCATTAATGCTACCGATATTATTAAAGGACTTTTTTAATTATTATCTTACCTTAAATACAAACATTACTACACCTCTTTGTTCGTCGGGAGCGGTTTCAAGTTTATTAAATTTTGCACCCAACACTGCCCTTTCGCATTTATCGCATAAAAGTGGGTCGGTAAGGGTAGAGCCTCGCCCAGGGGCTTCGGCGGCAGTAACAGTTCCGTTTTTATCTACAATTATATTAACAGCAATTTTACCTGTTTTTTGACCATCGTCTTTAATAATGGGTGGGCTAATAAATCTTCTTCCTTCTAAAGTAAGTGCAACCCCGCCATTGCCACTTCCCGTACCGTTATAATTATTGCTTAGTGGGTCGCCTTCGGGTTTGCCTTGGTTACCAGCCACTTCGCCATTACCATCGCCTTCCTCATCGCCATTATTTTTTTTCCCCTTATATAGTGCGTTTTGGTTAATTACAGGCGCAGCTTCTTTGGCTTCGGTTTTTTGGGTAGGAGGATTATTGTTGCTATTAGGCTTAGTGTTTAGTGAAACTGCATCTTCAACATCTTGGGTAACAATACTTTTATCGCTAGTTTGGGCAGTTGGTGTTTCGGTAGGGATATTTTCATCTGGAGTAACTTTATCAGGAGTTTTATTATTTGCATTAGGCGCTACCGATGGTTCTTTTATACTCATATAATCGCTACCCATCCCTTCATCGGTAGTGCCATAATTTACGGTTATCCCACCTATACCCACCTCTTCGGGCTTAGTTAGGTTTTGACTAATTACGTAAAAAAGACTCAATACCAACAATCCCACCAAAATACTTACCGAACAAGCAATGGCCTTAGGATAGTTGTTATCGGTTTTATAATTTACGCTATGCATTATTTTTTTGTTTCGGTGGCTAGTACCAATTTTATTTTTAATTTATTAGCTATATCAGTAAGATTTACCACGTTTTCTATCGCAATAGACTTATCGGCGTAAAGGATAATTGTAAGGTCGGGGCTGGCTTGTTGGTAAGGCAATATTTTGGCTTCTAAGGCTTCAAAAGGTACTTTTTCTTTTTCAACAAAATATTCTAATTCTTTATTTATTGATACGGTTATGGTTTTTTGTGGGATGGCTTGCCCAGAGTTAGACCGTGGTAAAAAAAGTTTTACCACATTGGGGTTTACCACGGCCGATGCCAGTAAAAAAAATAATAGCAAAAAAAACATAATATCGTTTAGTGCCGATGTATGCACTTCAACATGTGGTCGTTGGCGTTTTCTTAAATTCATTTTTCGGGCTCTTCCAATAAATCAATAAACTCTATGGCATCAGTTTCCATTTGTAAAATTACCCTATCAACCATTATATTGAGGATATTGTAAAGTACATAAGCAATAATACCTATAATTAAGCCCGTTGCCGACGATATCATTTTAATATATAAACCTCCGGATATGGTACCAATTTCAATTATGCCTTTTACCGATACATCATGAAATATAGTAATAACACCAATAATAGTTCCCACAAACCCTAACATAGGGGCAATGCCCGCTATAATGCCTAAAACGCTAATATTTTTTTCGAGTTTTGAAACTTCCAATTTACCCACATTTTCTATAGCTCCTTCAATATCTTTAATGGGCCTACCAATACGCAATAATCCTTTTTGTAACATTCGCCCAATGGGAGTATTACTGTTTTTACATATTGCAATGGCTGAATCTAACCTGCCGTTTTTAACATTATCTTTTACTTGGCTAATTAATTGAGACTGATTTCGGGCTGCTTTGCCAACAGTAAAATACCGTTCAAAAAAAATAACTAATCCTAACAAAGCTAATAATGCTAAGGGTATCATTACCCAGCCGCCTTTAATTAATAAATCGAAAAGCCGTACTTCTTGTTCGGGTGTGGTAGCATTGGCTAATGTTTGTGTTACACTATCCGTTAATTTATTAATTGTATCTATTTGTAATAAAAACATATTTATTTATTTTGAAATTTCACTAGTTTTGAGGTATGCGTTAGGATAGTATTTAAGCTGTATTATTTTAAGCTGGGCATTTGCCGAATCGGAATTGTAAAATTTAGCCACACTAATTTGGTTAAGTTGAGAACTTGAATCTAACAAAATGTACGCCTTTAACCCCGAGGTTTTTAAATTTTTAATTATGCTTTCAGCCTTTAATTGATTTAAGTTTTCGCGTACAATAATTTCGAATTGTGATGAATAAACCGCTGGTAAAATAACCTTGTTTTTTTTACTTGGTATTGTAACGGGTATTATTTGTTTTTGGTGTAAAGATAATTCAGCTATTTCACTTTTAAATGGTGGGAAATAATATAACGTAGCGGCAATTATAAGGCTCGTTAGCACTAACATTATTACTGCAAAAAACCAAAACCACGAAAATTGGCTTTCGCTTTTTGTGTATGGTTCATTATGTCGGGCGGTTTTTAAAGCTTGCTCGGCAAGGCTGTAAGTTAGTGGAAAATCGTTGTTATCTGCTCGGTTTATAATAGGTTTTATTATGGGAGCTATTGGTAGTTCATTTTCTATAGGTAAAGTTATCGGATGGTTATGTAGGCTTTCCACTATAACAGGTTTAAGGCCAAAAAACGCATTATTTACATAGCTTTCTAATTGTGCTATAAGTTTAATTTTATAATTAATAGCTCGTAAAATACCAATGTTTTCTACACTATAGTTTTGATTATTTTCTAATTCTAATTGTATAATTTCTACTAAATTTTGGATATACTTTTGTGCTCTGCTTATATTAATATTGCATTGTGTACTTATATATTGCGCCAAATTAGAACATTCCGCATCTTTTAAATAAAATTCAACTTCGTAGCAAGGAGGATAAAATGTATTATCTGTTAAAACAAAAAGACCTTTTTTTCTTACCAATGAAAAATTACCCAAACCCGATACAACTACTTTTTTGTGCAAGGTTAAATATTGAGCTAGATAAGGTAAAATATTCATCACGCAAAAATAGTTTTTTTATGGATAAGATAAATTTTTAGTTTATTTTAAGTATGGTTGTTTTATTAGTAGAATTCACCAGGTTTTAAATCCAGTGTTTATATTCTAAACTTTTAAAAAGAATAAGAAACACCCCCTAATACATTTAAGCCAAAACCTGGGTAGTATAAGTAGCGTTGGTAAGTGTTATTTAACAGGTTATTGGCTTTTGCAAAAGCCGAAAACTTTTTATTATAGGCGTAATCTATCCCTAAACTTACATCTATAAAACTAGGTAAGGTTGTAACTATATTTGGTGTATAACCTGGGGTAGCAAAAGCCAATGGATCGGCGTAATTTAATATAAGTGCTTTGCTTAATGATTGGTAAAATAAATCGGCCTCAAGTTTAAATTTTTTAGACACTTTTACACCTGCTGTAGTGGTAAGTTTTAAAGTAGGGTTAAACCATGCATGTTGCTGGTTTTTAAGGTTATATTGATTAAAATCAGCTTTGGTATTAAGATTAAATACATCTGAAAATTTGGCATTTATTTCTCCTACAAAGTTTAAAATATTGGCATCATCGTAACCTACATCAAATTTTTGTTTTTCATCAATATTATTTATAAAATATTGAAAATCGGAAACTGTAATACTTTTTACCATCGCTTTAAAGCCCACATTAGGAACAATGGTACCACGTACTCCGCCCGAAATATTTAATTTTTCGATGGTGTTTTTAATGTTTGGGTTAGTGTTTAAAAATGGGTTTTGTGCTACCAAGTTTCGTAACCTTGTTTTAACAACATCGCCATTAAGCTGCCCAAAAAGAGTTAAATAATCGGCAATTAAAACATAATCGATACTAGCATTGGGGAAAATATGTATCCGTTGGTTACTGCCAAACTCGTTTACATAATTTAAGCCTGCTGTTAATTTAAACCTATCGCCATCTAATTTTATGTAAGGATTTAATTTTAATAAATGATTGCCTAGTTGGTAATTAATATCTTTGGTATTGGTAATATCTACCACGGCATTTACCCCTCCTTGAAACTTTTGCAGATTTTTACTCGCAGCAGCACTTATAGTAATGTTGTTTTCTAAACCATTGTAAGCATTGTTAAGGTAATAGGCATTAATTTTTGATGCAAATGCCAGTTGATTGCTATCGCGGGCGGGTAGGCGTTTGTGAATTTCGGCATCAGCTTCAAATAAATTAAATTTTTGCTGTTGAGGATTTAGGTTACTAAACGATTGTAATTCATCAATACCATAAAAATAATTGGTACGGCGGTTATAGTTCAAGTTGCCTAGCAATACTAATTTTTCGCCAATTATTTTACCATAGGCATTAGCTATTTGTTGGCTAGTATTTTGTTGGTTTAATTTCCCTTTTTGTGCTAAATGATCAAAATTGAAACCAGCTTGTAATGCTTCATCTTGGCCCGTTGCTATATTTAATTGTGCGAGTGTTGTGCCTAAGTTTCCTAAGCCTATTTTGGCATAATTATTTTTTAGTACTTCGTTGTTGGGTTTAAGTATTTTTTGGATTTCAAGTTCCCTAATTTCATTATTTAACTCTAACCGTTTATCCAATATATTGTAGCTTAATTTGGATTTGCTAGTTTTTATATCCGATAAATTAGGGCTTCGCCTTATTTTTACGGCTTCGGCTAATACAGGTTTATAAGCTCTTATTACTTCTACTTCTTGGTTTACGGTTTTACTAGTATCGGTAAGCGGTTTAATAGCCACGTTTTTTTCTTGTGCATATAAGCCAATACTGCCAAAAAAAAGTGCTAAAAAAAAGAATTGGGTTATTTTGTTTTTAATAAGCATACCTATTGGGCATTTAATAATTTTAGTTTTTGTTTAGCTGTTTCCAATATTTCATCTTTACCTTCATAATTATCAATGATGCTTTTTAAAGTAGCAATGGCTTGCACATTATCATTTGTGGCAACATAATTATCGGCAAGTAATAAAAAAGTTTTACTAACCCAATAATCGTAATTGGGCATATTATTTATTAAATCGAAACAAGTTTTTTGCGATAGTTTATACTCTTTTTTTAGATATTGGATTTCGGCAACTTTGTATTTAGCCTCAGCGCCTATAATTGTTTTGGTAGCTTTTATAACGGCATCAAGTTGTTGCAAGGCCAAAGTAGTATCGCTTTTTAGCAAATAAGCTTTACCAGCAAAAAGTCCGGCTAAGTTTCGCTGCTCTTCCGACGATTTTTCGTACTCTTTTACCAAATCTACATATTTAAGTGTTTCATCGGGTTTTAATATGGCAGCATAAGCCATCATTAGGTTTTGAATAGCAAAACTGTAATTGGATTTATATTCGGATGTTATTTCAAGTTTCTTTAGGTGTACAATGGCTTCATTATATTGCTTATCGCTAATATATATTGTTGCAATACTTAGCAAAGCCCGTTCGGTGTATTCACTCGTCCAGTCGTTCAAAATATATTCATAATCGGCAATGGCGGCAGTATAGTTTTTTAATTTATTATAACTTTCGGCCCGTATAAATTTAGCTTGCTTGTCTTTTATAGGCTTGGGAAATTTATCAAAATAAGCATTAACGGCTAATACTGTACCCGCCCAATCGTTTTGTATAAACCTATTATTAGCCGACTTAAACAAAATATTATCTTGCTCGGCATTGGTATAATTGCCTATGGATGTGCTATTTGCATAGTTTATAAACTCGGTAGCATTGCCAGCATCAATATATATACGTTCAATAAGTTTTAGTGCTTGCTGTGCTTCGTTGCTTGCTTTGTAATCGTTGATTACTTTTTTAAACATTTGTAAAGCTTCGGCATCTTTTTGCTGGTCGTAATTTACTAGCCCAATGGTTAATAAAGTTCTTGGCAAATATGAGCTTTGAGGATACTTATCGGCCAAATTTACCAAATCTGTTTTTGCTTTATCGCCCTGCCCCAATAAAAAATAGGTGTAGGCAATCTCAAAACTGGCATCATCGGCATAATTTGAAACAGGAAAACGTTTTAATAAGGCTTGTAAAGTAGCTATTTTTTCATCGGGTTGGCTTTGTAAACCTTGTATTACTCCACGCTGAAACAAGGCATAATCTTCACTTGCTACATTTTTTGTAATAACTCGGTTGTAATTTACTAAGGCTTTACTATAACTTTTGGCACCAAAATAGGCATCGGCCAAGCGCAATGTAGCATCAATTATAATTTTGGGGTCTTTATCCTTACCATTTAAAAACTTTTCATAATAGGTTGCGGCTTTAACGTAATCTTCGTTTTCCAAAGCTGCATAACCTAAACCATAATTTGCAAAATTAAATACCTCTGTTTTTTTAGCTGCTGGCAAGGTTAAAAAATTGCTGAAATAATTTACCGCTTCGCTGTATTTTCTTACTTCATACATTGCTTCTGCACACCAATAGGTAGATAGTGCATTAATTTCGGCATCCATCGCAAAATTATTTGAGCGTAAAAAATGTGAAATGGCGTTTTCAAATGCTCGCTCGTTGTAAAATTCGAGCCCTTTAAAATAGGTTACTTTTTGGTAAGTTTCTTTTGCCTCTTCGCTTTTGTTAGGCATAGCTTCTAATACATCAATAGCGTCCTTATAATTTTTGGTGCTTAGCAAAATTTTAGCTTGCAAGGTTTTAGCTTCGTTTTTTTTATCGGAATATGGATAGTTTTTAACAAAATCCATCACAGCATCTAAAGCCATGTTGTGAAACTCCAACTCGTATGATAGCTTGGCAAAGTTCAGCAACGCATCTTCTTGCAGGACTTTATCAAAATCTAATTTTGAAGCTACATCAAAAGCATTTCTTGCACTTTGCTTGTTTTTGGCAGTAAGGTAAGTATCGCCCAGTGTATATATTCCGTATTGACTGTATATGTTTTTATCGTTTATTAATTTACCCAATTGTGCAATGGCTAGGTTATATTTTTTTAATTTGTAAAAGGTATAACCTATTTGATAACTGTCTTGATAATTTTGTGTAGAATTATTATCACTAGCCATAAAACTTTGATAATATTTAGCAGCGTTTACATAATCGGCTTTGGCAAAATACGATGCTGCCACAATACGTAACATTTCAGTTGAATTAATTTGTTCTGTATTTTTAAGTATCGGGATAGTATATGCTAGCACATCATCATATCGTTTATCTAAAAAATAAATGGCTGCGATATAGTACGGATAGCTATTTTCGTAATTTTTAGATCCTTTTAACCTTTCAAAATTTGATAAGGCAAGCTTATAGTTTTTTTGTAGGTAAGCTATGTAGGCATAGTAATAAGTAGCTTGTTCCGAGTAAGCCGAAGGACTATCTTTTATTAAGCCGAATAATGGTTTAGCTGCTTCATAATCTTTAGTTTCTAAATATGCGTAAGCAGTTATAAACCTATATTCGGTATTATCATTAAATGATAAATCAAGCGAATTAACCTTTTTAAACCATATCAACGCTGCTTCATAATTATTTTTGTTAAAATATGATTTACCTATTTGGTAATACGCTTGTTTAGTTTTAGGGCTTTCGGGATGTTGCTTTATAAATTGTAAAAATTGTTCTTCGGCATCGTCGTTATCTAATTGTAAAGCGCACATAGCCATTAAATACTGGGCATCGGTTTTTAAATTGCTTAAATCTGTATTACTAGTATTGGGGCTTGTAATATTTGATTTTTCTACCTCGTTAAATTTATCGGCTGCAGCAGCAAACTTTCCGTTTTCATACAGTTCAATAGCTTTTTTAAAGGCTACATTATAGGTATAATATGCGGTAGTTTGGGCATTTGTAATTATAGAAATTAAAACCATAATTACTGTAACAAATGTTTTTTGAGGCATATAAAATTTAATACTAATGATAACTGCGAAGTTATTTAATTTATTGATGATGTTTTAACGGTTTTTTTAAACAATTCATATTTTTTAATTTTTTATTTGGACGTTCCCCGAAAATGGGGCCGGCTTTTAGTTTATCCTGACAAAGGAAGGGTTACAAGTCCTAGCCCTACAAAGTTTATGCAAAAAATAGAATTTGTGCTAGGGCTGTAGGCTTTTTACTGCTATCCCTAACGCAAATACAGCATGTAAAATAAAAGCCACAAAAACATAAAATTGTTATAAAAAAGTTAAGCTCCAACGGGGAGATGGAGCTTAAACTAACCAATTATAAACCTAAATTATGAGAAGCTGTAGGGGTAGGAGTCGAACCTACACAAAGCAGTTATTTCCCATTTCTGGTATTTCCCAAACCTTCGCCACCGAGACAAGGAGGTGTGTCTGCCAATTTCACCACCCTACAGTATATTTATTTAAAATTTGTTTTCAGAAATCTCGATATTTTAAATTTCTAGTACAAATGTAAAATAATACCTTATACATTGCAAATTTTTTAACATAATAATTTAATTATTATGTATTTTTTATTTATTTTTGTTAATTGATAAAATTTATTAAAACATGATTGATAAAACTCGTTTAAATTTAGAAATTGATAATCTAGATATTGATATTCTCTCTATCTTGATGAAAGATGCTACAACAGCATATACCGAAATAGCCAAAGAGCTTATTGTATCGGGCGGTACCATACATGTGCGTATGAAAAAAATGGAGGATCTTGGTATTATAAAAGGCTCAAACCTTATTGTTGATGCACAAAAAGTTGGTTACGATGTGTGTGCTTTTTTAGGCATTTACCTCGAAAAAGGGTCTATTTATAATGATGCAGTTGCTCAATTAAAAAAAATTAGCGAAATAGTTGAACTACATTATACCACTGGCGCTTACTCTATGTTTGCCAAAATTATATGCAGAGATACCAATCATTTACGACATGTGCTTAATGACGAGGTGCAATCAATTGCAGGTATACAACGTACCGAAACTTTTATTTCGTTAGAAGAAAGTATTAAAAGACAAATTAGTTTAAAATAACATGGCAAGATTATTGATATTTTAATGATATCACTAAATCTATTTTATTATGAAAAATGCAAAAAAATGGGAGTCAAGTGCCGAACCTTTAAAACCCGATGCTAGGTTAAAGGATCAACTCGTAAGAGCAAAAAAAGAGGTCGAACGCCAAAATAAAAACTTAGAAAAGCCTACAGAAGGTGCCTATAGAGAAAAAAATGGTGACGAAAACACCCAATACGAGGGCTTAAAAAACGAGCCTAAAACTGATCAGGAAACAGATTCCTCTTCATAATAAAATTAGGTTAATTTTTGAGTTCTCGGTTTAGGTAGGTATTAAATGCAATTCTAAAAAAAACTACACTACACCAAAAATTATTCAATAAAATTCAAAATGAATTCAAATTCATCGAATAAAATTACAAAATGAAAATTCTGATAATTGAAGATGAAAAAGAACTTGGACATGATATTGCGAAATATTTGGCAGAAGAGAATTATTTGTGTGAATTTGCTTATACTTTTCAGGAGGCTTTAGAGAAAATTTAAACATATATTTATGACTGCATTTTGTTGGATATTATGCTGCCTGACGGAAACGGAATTCAGCTTTTACAAGAACTAAAAAATCAAAACAAGCAAGATGGTGTAATAATAATATCTGCCAAAAATGCCTTAGATGATAAAATTAAGGGTTTATAGCTTGGTGCTGATGATTACTTAGCTAAACCTTTTCATTTTTCGGAATTAGCGGCAAGAATATTTTCAGTTATAAGAAGAAAACAATTTGAAAACTCAAAAATCTTAACACAAAACGAGCTAAAAATAGACTTGATTACAAAAACATTCCTAGTGGATAACGAACCTATAGAACTGACTAAATAAGAAATAGATTTATTGCTATTTTTTATTGGAAATAAAAATCGAGTGATCTCAAAAAGTACTTTAGCAGAGCATCTTTCAGGCGATTTGGCCGATATGCTGGATAATCATGATTTTGTTTATTCTCATATCAAAAATCTAAAAAAGAATCTGAAAAATGCAGGCTGTGATTCCTATTTAAAAACAGTATATGGTACAGGCTATAAATGGGAATTATGAAAAATTTATTGAACAAATCACTAAAAACATTTACTATTTACTCATTGCTTGTTTTAATAATAAGTGTTCCTGCCTATTACTATTTGATTGACAATATTTGGCTGAATGAGTTGGATGAAAATAATGAGCTAATTGCCGAAAGAACGGAACAAGAACTAAATCGACTAAATCTCAATAATAATGAGCTTGAAAAAAGCCTTTTCCTATGGAATAAAATTCAACCTCACACGAGTTTAAAAGAACTTGAATCTAAATTTAAAACATCCGATAGCACCTACACAACTTCTAGACAAAACCCATATGCCAAAGAAGTAGACATAAACCGATTTCGTGGTGTTCAAAAAACAATAAAAATAAATAACGCTTACTTTTTATTGACTGTTGAAACAATTATTGAAGAGAGTGAGGAGACTGTGTGGGCAATTGCTAAACTAACATTTCTGTTTTTTATTCTTTTGATTATTGGTTTTTTAGTTCTAAACAGAAGATTATCCTATCAGCTTTGGAAACCGTTCAGACATACTCTTTCTCAGCTCAAGTCTTTTCAACTCAATAAGCAATCTAAAATTGAGTTTACTAAATCAAATAATGTTGAGTTTGAAGAATTAAATACTTCACTCACAAAACTTATAGAACAAAACATCAGTGTTTACAAGTCCCAAAAAAAATTTACGGAAAATGCTTCACACGAATTGCAAACACCATTGGCTCTAATAAAGGGAAAATTAGACCTTCTAATTCAGCAAGAATCTTTAACAAACAAACAGTATGAAATTGTAGAGGAAATAAATTTGGCTTTAAACAGAGTTTCTCGAATCAATAAAAACCTATTACTGCTTGCCAAAATGGAAAATTACCAATTTGAAAAAAACAGTAACATAAATATAAGTGAAATAACTTCAGTGTGTGTAAAATCGTTGGACGAGCATTTTAGTGTAAAAAAATTAATTTTTACACAACAAATTGAAGATTATATAAAAGTTGATGGAAATTCGGCATTGATAGAAATTCTTATTAACAATTTACTTTTAAATACCATTAAACATTCTTCAAAGAATTCCAAAATCACGATAGTGTTAAATAGAAAAGGCATCATTGTATCAAATTTTGGAGAAAAGGCTTTAAATGAAAATAGACTATTCAATAGTTTTAGTTTTGTAACAGAAATTGCTTTGGGTAGTGGGTTAGGACTGGCAATTATCAAGCAAGTTTGCGAAGTTCATGGTTGGAATATTGCATACAATTATCAAAATAATTTCCATAATTTCTCGGTAGCGTTTTAAATCCAAATTTTCTTCAAAATCGCTTCAGACTTTTGTAGAGTAAATAAAATTATCCAATTATGAAGCAAATAATAGCTACGATATTCATTGTACTTACATTTACAATGGCAAAAGCACAGGAGAAAGACACTGTTTCGTTTATACAATCTAAACGTATGTCGGACGTAGACTTAGTAAAAAAACGAGAAGGAACATTTATAACAGGCATTCCAGACTTTTCTTCGGACCCGGTAACTGGTTTTGGACTTGGTGTGAGAACAAATATATATTGGAATGGCAAACGTGAAAATCCATTTTTTGCTTATACGCCTTACCTAATGAAACTTAAAGCTAACGCAGCTTATTATACTTCAAATGCAAGAGAATTAATTTTATCGCTTGATGTGCCTTATTATAAAGGAACTCGTTGGCGTTTTAAAATAGACTTTAGGGCACAACAAAACCCCGCAAATCTTTATTTTGGTTCAACAGAATTAACACTTGGAGAACTAAGACTGCCTTCGACACCAAACGGTGGACAAACTTATTCAACTTATTCATCCTTTGATAATGCTAGAAAAACCCTACGACCAGGCGGCATAGGTGAAGAAAATTTGGTAACTGATGCTTTATCGAACAGGTTTAGAGAAACAGAATATATGCTTAATCTAAAAGCTGACTATGCCCTTGGGGAAAAAGGTAAATGGAGAATAATGGGAGGTTATGAAATTCAACATTTGAGTTACAAAACTTTTGAAGGAACTGAGGCAGAAGCAACTGACCCAAACACAGGACAAGGGGTTAAAGCACCTAATGGAACTTCACTTTTAAGAAGAGACTTCCAACAAGGTTTGGTTTCTGGACTTGACGGTGGTTGGGTTTCCATATTGCAAACGGCTCTTATATACGACACAAGAGATTTTGAACCCGACCCAACACGTGGTTATTATTTTGAAATTGCTAATGAATTTTCAAGTCCAATAATAGGTTCACAATTCAACTTCAATAAACTTTTTATCCAAGGTAGAGTTTACAAGAAAATTCCGATTGGTTCACGTACAGTTTTTGGTGGACGCTTTGGTGTAGGAAATATATTTGGAGAAAAAGCTCCGTTTTTTGAATTTCAAGACCAATGGAGTCCAGAAGGTAGTATAAATTCATTAGGTGGCAAACAATCACTTCGTGGATACAGAGCAAACAGATATTTAGCTCGTTCATTGGCATTTGCAAACTTTGAATTACGTGTAAGAGTTGGTGAGATAAAGTTAAAAAAACAACGTTTTGCATTTGGAGTTGCTCCATTATTTGACGCAGGAACAGTAAGAGACAATTGGAAAGACTTTGACTTTAAAAATATAAAAACTTCATACGGTGGTGGTTTAAGAATTGCTTGGAATCAGTCGACAATTCTTTCATTCGACTATGGCGTTTCAAAAGAGGATAAATTATTTTACTTTGGTATTGGACAAGCATTTTAAAACAGAAGTTTTTCTTCTTCTTTACATTGAAAAAAAAGTCTGCACATTTTTGGTCAACCAAACATTAGATATTTGTTTTAACATTTGTTGTAAAAAATACCAACTTCTTTCAATTGCAAAACGTTTTATGTAGATTTAAACCTCAATCGTACCAAAATCTTACCTAAAAATTTATCTTTGCAAAATCATTATTTTCGCAATTAGGTTTGGAACAAGATACATTTAAACGATTCACCGTAACATCGGCATTGCCTTACGCAAACGGACCACTACATATTGGCCATTTGGCAGGTGCTTATTTGCCTGCTGATATTTTTGTGCGCCACCTGCGTTTGCAACGTAAAGATGTGGTTTACGTTTGCGGATCCGACGAACACGGTGCAGCCATTACCATAAAAGCTAAAAAAGAAAACACTACACCACAGGCAATTATAGATAAATACCATCATCAAATTAAAGATAGTTTTCAGGATTTTGGTATAGCTTTCGATATTTATCACCGTACCTCATCGGCTATTCATCATACTTTATCGCAAGAGTTTTTTTTAAATTTATACGAAAAAGGCGAGTTTATCGAAAAATACTCGGATCAATATTTTGATGAACAATTTCAGCAATTTTTAGCCGATAGATACATAATTGGCACTTGCCCAAATTGCGCCAACGAAAATGCCTACGGCGACCAATGCGAAAAATGTGGCAGCACCTTAAATCCAACCGATTTAATAAATCCAAAATCCACGCTAAGTGGTAACCAACCCATTTTAAAAGCCACCAAACATTGGTATTTGCCATTAGATAAATACCAACCTTGGCTGGAAGAATGGCTGTTAGAAGGGAAAAAAGATGTTTGGAAAACCAATGTTTATGGTCAATGCAGTTCGTGGTTAAAGCAAGGTTTACAACCCCGCTCTATGACGCGAGATTTAGATTGGGGTATTGATGTGCCCCTGCCCGAAGCCGTAGGTAAAAAACTATATGTTTGGTTAGATGCCCCAATTGGCTATATTTCGGCTACCAAACAATGGGCTTTAGATAATGGTAAGGACTGGAAATTGTACTGGAAAAAACAAGCCAACCCTGCTGACGATTCTTGCTTAATTAATTTTATTGGAAAAGATAATATCGTTTTCCATTGCATTACCTTTCCATCAATATTAAATGCACACGGCGATTATATTTTACCGCAAAATGTACCTGCCAACGAGTTTCTAAACCTTGAGGGCGATAAATTATCTACCTCTCGCAACCACGCTGTTTGGCTTCACGAATATTTAGAAGAATTTGCTGATAAGCAAGATGAATTACGCTTTGTGCTTACCTCTATAATGCCCGAAACTAGCGATAGCGAATTTACCTGGAAAGATTACCAAGCCCGTGTAAATAACGAGTTGGTAGCAATTTTAGGTAATTTTGTAAACCGAGTTATGATACTAATGCACAAGTATTATAATGGTGTGATGCAAGATGGCAAACAGCTTAAAAAACAAGACATTAACACTCAAATTAACAATGCTTACACTTTGGTGGATGAGCATATTAGGGCTTATAAATTCAGAAATGCTTTATCGGCAATGATGGATGTAGCCCGCTTGGGTAACCGCTACCTTACCGAAACCGAGCCTTGGAAAACCTTTAAAACCGAGCCTGAAGCTGCCCGAGAAGTATTGCAAAATTGTTTACATATTATTGGCCATTTATCGGTTTTAATGCAACCTTTTTTACCACACTCGGCAAAAAAAATACAGGGTATGCTAAACCTAAAAGGCGATGTTTTTTATTACGATGAGAATCTTGTTTTTGAAGACGGACATCAATTAAACCCTGCCCAATTATTGTACGAAAAAGTGGAGGATGCCGCAATGGATTTTCAAATTGAAAAATTGCACCATAAAAAAACAGAAGCTTTGCAAAGCCAAAAAGTAACACAACCAGCAAAAACGAACATAACTTTCGAGCAATTTGCCGATTTAGATATACGAACCGCCACCATTTTAACCGCCGAAAAAGTGGCTAAAACCAAAAAATTATTAAAACTTACCGTTGATACCGGATTTGATACAAGAACCATAGTTTCGGGCATTGCCGAGTTTTTTGAACCCGAAAATATTATTGGTAAGCAAGTTAGCATCTTGGTTAATTTAGCTCCGCGAGAAATAAAAGGAATTTTATCGCAAGGAATGATTTTAATGGCCGAAAATACCGATGGAAAACTTAGTTTTGTAGCACCTGATAATAAGGTGGATGATGGGAGTGTGGTGAGGTAGATTTTTATAGTAATTTTGGGTTTGCATTAGGGATTGAAGAGAAAATCAATTTTGCATCGCAAAATTATTGCAACGGAAAGCCCGACCCTTGGGTAATGCCCAAAAAATTAGTTCAAATGCTGATAAGATATTGGTCTCGTAGTTCAACGGATAGAATAGAAGTTTCCTAAACTTTAGATATGAGTTCGATTCTCGTCGGGACCACTTTTTAGAATTTAAAAGCCTGTAAATATGATGTTTACAGCTTTTTTATTTTACGACCTTTTAAAAAATGAAAGAATTCGGACGTATAACCAAATCCAACCTTAAATTACTCATTATTTAAGGTTGAATGCAAAATCCTCATCAATTTAAACCCAACCAACCCCGCTGACCTTAAATATTGCTATTTTTGAGGTTAGAAAAATTTTACCCCAGTTTAAGGTCATATTCCCAACTCGCATTAAAATATTTGAATTTTAAGGTGAAATTTTATGCATTTGAGTATGCCATACCCAATAAACCCAGATAGAAACGTTCTTTGGAACGCAATGCCAAATCTCCCAATAGCCGAAGAGTTATTTGAAGATGTTGCGATATATAAGCAATTGGGAAATGCAAAAGCCGCTTTGGGAAGGCTTCAAGGTCGAAGTATAGCTATCCCAAATCAAGGTCTTTTAATTAATACAATCAGTTTACAAGAAGCAAAGGCTTCGAGTGCAGTAGAAAATATCTTCACTACAGACGATGAATTATATAAGGCTTATAGTGAACAGAATGTTCAACAACTAAACAGTTCGGCCAAAGAAATTCTTTTTTATAGGTAAGCGTTATGGGAAGGCGATGCGTACCTTAAACAAGGAAATATAATTGACCGGAAATATTTTATTAAAATTTAAAAAGCAGTTACAGGCTACAACGACGGCATTAGACCTACTGTTGCGCAAACCGTAATCAAAGAAGTTGGAACTGGACCAAATGCAGGAAAAGTAATTTATACACCGCCAAGAGGTGCGGGAATTATTGAGGCAAAAATGGATAATCTCGTGGAGTTTTTAAACAATGATGAAACTTATCCCTTAGACCCATTATTGAAAATGGCCATTGGCCACTACCAATTTGAAACTATCCACCCATTTAGGGACGGCAACGGGCGAACAGGAAGAATTTTTATTATCAATTATCTTACTAGCAAGGGTTTATTAGACTATCCAATACTTTTCTTGAGTAAATTTATGATTGAGAATAAAGATGATTACTATGCAGGCTTATCGGGAATATCCCAAAGAGGTAGTTGGAAAGCGTGGCTATTGTATATGTTGAAGGCGGTTGAAAATACATCGAACCACACATACCACAAAATCAATGACATCATCGGAACAAAAGAAGCGATTTTAGCCGCAATTATATCACAGACCGATATTGCAAGGCCAGAAAGTTTAGTCAATGCCATATTCACCCAGCCTTATACACGCGTAAAACATCTTGTGGATAGTAAGTTATATGCAGAAAATATCGCAAAAAAATATTTAGACAAGCTTGTTGAAATTGGAATATTGGAAAAGAGGAACATTGGCGGTGCCAATTATTACTTGAACTTAGAATTGTTTAGGATATTATCGGAATAGAACATATTTGCAACAAAAATGCGCTGTTATAAAATAGTTGTGCTTAGTTAAAGGGAGGGTAAATACCATCAAAAACGTTATGAAACTCAACAGTTAGCCGCGTAAATAGTGTATTGTTAAGATATAAAAATAGTCTAAAAATTTAAAATCATAAATCAAAATTTTAGATGCTTTTTTTTACCACAAAACAAGAACAAACTAATAAGAAAAAAAGGCTGATACCTATATTGATATTGGTAGTTTCTTGAAATTGGTATTGATAGATAAATATTACTATAAACATATATCCTAAAATACAGGCTACAGGAACAAATAAGCTTTCAAAATGATTTTTAACTTTAGTTTTTTGCATTGCTAAACTTTTTTAATAGTTTGATAATTAATATTATAGCTAATATACTGAGTGTTATGTAAACTGAAAAAGTTACAACTGCCGATGTAATTACATAACCTACAATGATGTGGAAAAATGCTATAATAAATGTTATAAATATTGTTGCTGCTGTCCAAATCAATACTTTTTGTTTTGCGGTAAGTTTTGCGACTTGATTTTTTTCTTGCTTAGATCTTTTTAGGTATATGAAAAATCCTGATATTGATAAAAAACTTCCTGTTAAACCAAACACACCGTAGAGAATTTTTAACGAAATACCGGCAAAGTCGCCAAAATGCAACGCTTCTTGAATAAAATAAAACTTAGCTCCAAAATTAGCTTTTCGTGTATCAAACTGAAACAATAAGTTAAGATTACTTTTATCAAATACTTGTTTAAAAGAACCCCTTTCGTAAACAGCGCCTTTAATATCGCCGTTAACTTCAATAGTTGATGAACCATCATTTGAAAAACTTATAGAAGAAGGAGTCATTTCGGGAAATTTGATTTTACTTTCTTTCAAGATGCTTGATATATCATAATATATACTTTCATCAAGCTTTTTATCAATAATGGCTTTACGTTCAAATCTATTAGGATTTTTTATATCTAACCAATTCATTAGTTTCGGTTGCAAGCCCAGCCAAGCTCCAGTAAATGCAATTACAAAATTAAAAGCCAATGCGGTTATTCCAATAAACTTGTGCCAGTCGCCCCAATAAATTCTACTTCCTTTATTTTTTCTTATTTCCCCATAATTTTGCTTACGCATAAAGCCTCCATAAATTAGTAAACCAGTAATGGTTATTCCTAAAAGTCCTATACCTGCCAAACCAACAATTTGCCTGCCGTACCAATTGTCAAATAATCGCACATGAAACTGGCGCAAAAAATTTGTTATCCCATCTAAATGATTTTTATATGTTATTATATTGCCATTATTAGGATTTATGTAAACATGGTATTGACGAGAATCTAATTTGGACAGTCCTGATTTACCAATAAAAGCAACAATTGGGTCTGTATTGGTTTGCGGTAATTTGATAGATAAAATCTTGAAACCAGGGAAATCAACCATAATTTTTTTCAAATTCACATCTGTAAACTGATATTTCCCGGCTTCTATAGCTTTAACTTGGTTTTTTTTTAAATATAATGCTGATTCAACCTCGGGTATAAATAAGGCTAATACACCCGTAAAACATAAAACACCAATAACTAAGCCTGTATAAAGACCTAGCCATTGATGTATTTTCCAAAGTTTTTGATTCATTAATTTATAGTATAAGAAATTCCCACTAAAAAGTTTCGAGGGTTACCAGGAAACAAGCGGTTAAAATCGTATCCGCCAATCCAATGCGTTTCATTAAAAACATTAAACATATTGGCCGAGATTTGAAAATTGTTTACTTTATAATAAATTGCTGCATCATATACTTGATAACTTGGTAAAGTTAAAATTGTACTAAACGTTCTTCTTCCCGATACAAAATTGCTTCCTAAACCAAAACCTAAACCTTCAAAATTACCTTTTAACACATTATATCTCGCCCATAAACCTCCTTGATGTTGTGGCGCATTTTCTTTAATTTTACCAATATTTTCTACATTACTATCTTTAGTAATAATGGTTTTACTAAAAGAATAATTAGCAGAAATATTAAGGTTAGATAGTAATTGTCCATTTAAATCAAACTCTATTCCCCTGCCCCTTTCTTGCCCTCTTTGTTGTAATAACTCTGGATTTCCTGCAACATTGGCATTAACTAAAATATTGTTTTGCTCTATTTGATAAATTCCAGTAGTGGCTAATAAACGTTTATTAAAAAATTCGGACTTAAAACCACCTTCTATCATTTTACTGGTTAAAGGGTCAAAAGGCCCTCCACTATTTGGGTTTGCTAAAGTTGATGATGCTTGAGGCACAAAACCTTCAACGTATGTTGAGTAGAAATTTATGTTAGGCAATAAACTATATACTAAACCTATTCTTGGTATCAAAGCATCTTGTTTTATTTTTTCTTCATTGGGCTTGTTATAATTTACATAATCGGTAATAAACTCTTTTCGTAAGCCTAGTAATACAGATAGTTTTTTCCATTTTAATTGATCTTGGATATAAATACCATGATAAGCCCCTAAAGCTTCTGGGCTTGAAGTTGATGTAACTGTATAAGCATTGGTATTAGCCATCGAATAATCGGGGTTAACCAAATTAAAATGAGGAACATTAGGTACAGGATTTCCTTGTGCATCTAGTTGAAATTCTGTTCTCCTTGCAGGATTATATGTATTGCTAATACCCCCATTTAGCAAACGATAACCTCTGGCTGTTTGTGACGACCCTCCTTGTGGAACAGAAATTCGGTTATAATCGTATCCTAATAAAATTTGATGACTAATTTCTCCTGTATTAGCCTTTTGAACAAAATAGGTAGTAATATTATCATTATAAACATTGCTTAAACGCTTAACAGTTTGCAGTTGCATAAGTGTTGGAATTTGTCTGCCATTTCCATCTACCGCAAAACTGTTTGAAGTTCTATGCTCTTGTAAATTTTCTTTATACTGATATTTTAAATAGGAAGCATTGAAACTTAAGTTTTTATTAAATTGATGGTTTAAAGAAATGGTGGAGTAAAAGTTTTTCTGTTTCTGAAAATCATTGGCTTTAGCAATAGCAAAGCCAATAGGGGTTGAGTTTAAATTGGTGCCTGCTGTGGCTCCAAATATTGCTTGACCGCGATAAAGTTTACCATCGGTAACCGAGTATGCTAAATCAAAATTTACCCTTGTTTTATCGTTTGGAATAAAAGTGATTGAAGGCGCAATAGTAATATCCTGAAACCCTTGTAAAGTTTTAAAAGTTTCTGAATTTTCATACCCTACATTTAAACGGTACAATAAAGTTTTAGATTCATTTGCGGGCCCTGTTAAATCTATGGTTGCTCTGTTAGTATTAAAACTGCCTGTAGAAAAAGAAATAGATTTTCTATTAAAATCAAGAGGTCTTTTAGTTACGCGGTTTATGGTACCGCCTGGGTCTGTATTGCCAAACATAGCAGCAGCTGGCCCTTTAATAATTTCTACACGTTCTATATTAACTAAATTAGGCTGACTCCAAAAACCAGTTACAGTTCGTAAACCATTTATTAATTGAGTGTTGCTTCTAAAACCTCTTAAAGTAATATCGTCGTACGCCGAAAACTGGTTTACACCACTCACATTTTTTACCACATCGCCGGTTCTAAATCCTTGCTGATCCTGAATAAGTTCTTTGGTAATTACTGAAACAGATTGTGGAATATCTATTAAGGCCGCCCCCGTTTTAGTAGCAGAAAATGTGTAATCTGGTTTATACCCCTGGCCTTTACTACCAATAACTTCTACTTGCTGTAATGCTAATTCCGACTCTTTTAACTGAATTGCTACATTATTACTAGGTTGGTTTAAAATAAGTTCGCTTGTTTCGAACCCAAGGTAAGTTATAACCAAGGTTATAGGATATTTTAATTCTCCTTTAAGCTCGAACCCACCTTGTTTATTTGTAATAGTATTTATTTTTTGGTTTTTAACGCTTACAGTAACGCCAGAAAGTACCTGTTCTGTTTGGTCTTTTATTACACCTTTAATGGTAGACAATTGTCCAAAACTAGTTTGAAAGTAAAAACTGATTGCAATAAGTAAAAAATATTTCATGTTTATTAAGACTAATTATAAATAGTGGCACAAACATATAACTTTAAAAAGTTTATGCAAATATTATTTAGAATTATTTTAAATTAGAAATTATACTTTTTTAATCAATTGTATATCAACTATATAATTAATTTAAAAAGTATAAGCCGCAACCTTTTAGTGGTTTAAGGCTATGCAATAGTTGTAAACCGTTACGGTTTGCGGCTTTTTTTTAACTTCACAATCTTTGATAAATTAACTCTTTTAGATTTCAAGCTCATCAATACCCATATTTTACCCACAGTTTTTTTAACAAATCTCTGATTTTATTTTCACTAGCATTATTGCCTGGGTTGTACAATTTTTTACCCATTAATTGTTCTGGGAAAAACTCTTGCTCAACAAAATTACCCGCATAAGCATGGGCATATTTATAATCAACGCCATAGTTTAGTTTTTTCATTAACTCGGTTGGGGCGTTGCGCAAATGCAAGGGAACAGATAAGTCGCCAGTTTCTTTTACCAGTTGTTGCGCTTTATTTATTGCCTCGTAGCAAGCATTACTTTTGGGTGATGTAGCTAGGTAAATAACCGTTTGCGATAATATTATACGGCTTTCGGGCCAGCCAATTACGCTTACAGTATTAAAACATGTATTTGCTAATAAAAGTGCATTTGGGTTGGCATTGCCTACATCTTCGGAGGCTAAAATTAACAGTCGGCGGGCAATAAAGCTAGGTTGCTCGCCACCCTCAATCATTCGGGCCAGCCAGTAAACGGCGGCGTTAGGGTCGCTACCTCGTATAGATTTTATGAAAGCCGAAATAATATCATAATGTTGTTCGCCCGATTTATCATACAATGCTATGTTTTGCTGTACACTACTTAAAACCAAAGCGTTTGTAACTGTTGCTTCATTACTATTAATTGTATTAAGCACAATCTCAAAAGTATTTAGCAGTTTTCTACCATCGCCACCCGATAGCCTTAATAGTGCTTCGGATTCTTTCAATTTAATAGTTTTAAGCTTTAAAACTGGGTCACTTTGTATGGCCTGTGTTAGTAAAGTTAATAATTCGCTTTCGCTGAGGACTTGTAAAACATATACTTGACAGCGAGAAAGCAAGGCAGAAATTACCTCAAACGATGGATTTTCGGTGGTTGCCCCAATTAATATAACCAACCCTTTTTCCACTGCGGCTAATAACGAATCTTGCTGTGATTTAGAAAAACGGTGAATTTCGTCGATAAATAATATAGGCCGAATGCCTCCTTTATGGTAAACAATTGCCTTTTCAATAACGTCTCTAATATCTTTAACCCCTGAATTTATAGCACTTAACGAAAAAAAAGGGCGCTGTAAGGTTTCCGAAATTATAAATGCTAACGTAGTTTTACCCACGCCTGGCGGCCCCCAAAATACCATACTTGGTAAATTGCCACTTTCAATGGCTTTGCGCAATACGGCATTAGGCCCCACTAAATGTTGCTGGCCTATGTAACTGTCCAGTGTTTTTGGCCGCATGCGTTCGGCAAGTGGTATTGTTAAGTTCAACTTTTGCGTTTATTATTTGTTAAAAATAAGTTTTTTACTATGACTCATAATTCAATTTTTGACTGTGGCTTAATTAGGTAGATTATGCATTGCAGCAAAGGGGGGAATTTATATTTTTTTCTCGCACTACTGAAAAATATTTTTTAACTGTTAAATTAAATTTGAAAAGATTGTATTAATTATTTTTAAATAAACAAATTTAAACTAGTACATAAAACCACATTCCTTAATGTGGTAAATATGCTTGTGGATATTGCTTATTTTAAAGAGAATTTCGTGTAATAATATTATAGTAAGCTTTAAAAGATAGTTTTTTTGAAAAAATCTAAAAATCCTGAGTTATATCATTTTTAAATAGCCTATTAGCCAAAATATAATTAAAACATGAATTATGATATCCTCTATTATTCCGCTGTTAAATTATCTTTAAACGTTAATGGCCCTGCACCTTGTTTAATTTCGTAATAACTAAAATCTTCTTTCGCCCAAAACTTGGTACCCGAAATCTCGGCCGATTTTGTGGTAATATTTACCACTACATTTGAAAAAAATATCCTTTTATTTTGGTCCCAAGTAAGTTCTTCTGATTTGAATGTTTCGCCTTTATTATTCACAGCTACAACATTTTTACGCAATTCTAGTATTTTTTGGTTGTCTTTGGTAATGGCATAATCAGAAGTTACTTTGCTTGATTGTATTAAGCTATCATCATAAAAAATAACCTGCATTCCTTTAGGCATTTCATAAAAAGGGGTGTCGGTTTTATTATTTAGCAATAAAGGTGTGGTAAGTTTTGCCTTTACTTTAGCCGAGTCGCTATATATCATTTCAGCATATAATGTAGTTTCGGTGGTTATTTTTCGTTTTAATTTAACCGCTTTAAGTTTGCTAATGTCGTTTTTACAGCTATTTAAAACTATCATGGTAGCTAAGCCTATTAATACAAAACGAGAACCCATAATAGCTTAATCAAATTTATATTTTTGAAACCACCTATCGTTAACGGTAAATCCTAAGTTAATGTTTATAAATCTTTCTTTTACCAAATTATTATCAGTTGAACCCCTAGTGCCTATTTCGGCTGCTAAGTTTACTTTATAAAAAGTACTACGCCCCGAAAGCAATGGCAAACCTAGGCCTACGTTTAAACTACTCGATTTTATGTTGGTTTGGTTCACGGTCATAAAGGTTTTGTCGTAGTTTATTCCCAAACGGTAATCAATTAATGCTAAGTAATTGGATGTTGCGTTTATATTTGGCGTAATTTGCCCTCCTACCGATACACCCCAGCTATCGTTTAAATTTTGATTTTCGTTATTTCGAACTAATTGTGACCAACCAGTCGATCTGAAATCGGCACCTATTAACCATTTATTAAGTTTTTCGATGCTGAACCCAAAATTGTTACTTGTAGGTAAAACTAGCTTTCCTGTCGCTTCATTTAGAAACTTAATGGTATCACTCACAAATTCTCTATCGGAAGATATATTTTTTTGATACCTAGAATACAAGGTTTTGTTTGTGGTTTCAAGATTGCTTTTAAAATTGCCCGCATAGCCAATAGTTAGCTTGGTTTTTTTGTTTAAAGCGGTCATATACTGCATGCCATATTCGGCTATTAGGCCACCTACACTGTTTTCAATTTGCTTACGCGAATTCAAGAAACCTACATATTTCGAAAATTCGGTTGCTGTACTTTGTTTTAGGTTTCCGAATAAATAAGTTAAGTTAGCTCCAAAACTAAAATGTTTTCCCAGTTGGATACCATAACCCAAATATGCCTTTGCTATACCACCTTCGCCTCTGTATATATGTTCAATATTTAAAGTATCAACTCGGGCAGCGTTAGTAAAATTGTACCCTAAATTACTGTAAGGCATTATGCCAAAACTCATTGCCGATTTTTTGGTAATAGGTATAGCAAAAGCTAAGTGGCTTAATGCACCATTAAAACCATTTTCGGAAAGATTATTTTTTGTAAGATTTTGTATTTCGCCTCTTGCGCCAATATCAAAAGTAGTTAAACGTATTTGTGAATAAGATGCCGGGTTCGAAACATTAATATTTTGATACCCACCGTAACTACTTATGCCAAAACCTAAATTTCCCATTCCTCTATTTTGTGGGAGATAAGCACCTTTAATAGTGCCTACTCCAAATTTAGAATACGGCGAATTGGTAGTAGGTTGTGCTATACTTGCAAAACAAATAGCAAGCAAAGAAAGGGTAAAATAAAATTTTTTAAATTTAATCATTATTATAATTTAATAGCGAATTTAACCCGATAAGCACTAAATGTGGTTCGCAATTAATTTGTGGAGCAAAGATGCTGTTTTTTAGTCGTGTATCAAAAAACGCGGCATCGCCACCACATAGTATAATTTTTAAATCGGCGACAAGCAAATTGTAGTTATTTATAAACTGGGTAGTTTCGGCCAAAGTGCCGTTTATTACACCTGATAATATGGATTCGCTTGTATTTTTACCATAAGATGCAGTAAAATCTCGGTCTAAAGTTACCAATGGTAGTTTTTTAGTTTGTTGATTTAGCGCATTAAAACGCATATTTAAACCCAATGAAATACTCCCTCCATAATAATTACTTTCGGCATCTACATAATCGTAGGTTATACAAGTTCCTGCATCTATTATCAAAACAGGTTTTTTTTTATAAATTTTTTTTGCCCCAATAACGGCTGCTAGCCTATCGTTACCTAAAGTATCAGGGCTTTTATAATGATTGTGAATACTACTAGGGCTAAGTGAATTAAAAAACAATATTTCTTTTTTTTTGGCTAAGGCCGATAAGCTTTTGGGCACTTTAGCCAGTACCGACGATACGATAACCATATCAATCATATATTGCTGAAGTATTGGTAAAAAGTTGTGTGAATTTACATCCTCCGCTTTAGCGAAATTAATAATATTATCGCCATTAAAAACAGCTATTTTGGTAAATGTATTGCCAATATCAATAACCAAATTATTCATTTAAGCATTTACCAAATGTAGTATAGATTCAAAAATAGCCAATCCATCTTGGTTACCTAAAATTGAATTGGCGGCTCTTTCGGGGTGTGGCATCATACCAAAAACATTGCGATTTAGATTACATACTCCGGCAATATTTTCTAAGGAACCATTTGGATTGGCCTGTGAAGTTATTTTACCCTCACTGTCACAATATCTAAAAAGCACTTGATTATTATCGTTAACTTTTTTTAAATCATCTGCGGAAGCGTAAAATTTACCTTCACCGTGTGCAATAGGTATTTTTAAAACTTCATTTAAGTTTATTTGGGAGGTTAGTAAACTGTTGCTGGTTTGGGCTTTTATGTAAGTGTTTTTACAAATAAATTTTCGCGTATCGTTATGAAGTAAAGCACCTGGCAATAAACCGGCTTCGGTAAGTATCTGAAAACCATTGCAAATGCCTAATACATAGCCTCCTTTACCTGCAAATTTTATAACCTCCTGCATTATAGGCGAAAAACGGGCAATTGCACCCGAGCGTAAATAATCACCAAACGAAAACCCGCCAGGTAGAGCTACAAAATCTACGTTTTGTAGGTTATGGTCTTTATGCCAAAGTTTTACTACTTGTTGACCAGGTATATTTTCAATCACATCTACCAAGTCTTGATCGCAATTAGAACCCGGAAACACTACTACACCAAATTTCATTTTTTATTTTTTAAAATTATGAACAAAATTATTAAAAATTAGCTTCTTTTACTGTTATTAATCGTTAAATTTTTGATTAAGAAGTAAATTGAAAGTAAGCTATAAAAATAATAATTAAAATAAACTGTGTTTCATATATCCATTTAATGCGGGCATTTAAAAAATAATAGCCGCATAAAATGGCTGCTGGCGTTGCTAACAAAATAAAATGCCTAAGTTTAAACGCTGGGGAAAGATAAAACGAAAATGTAATAACTACTGTAAGCAACAATAAAACAATAAAAGTTTTTCGTACCAAAACAATTGTTTTAAAAAAGTTTAAGCGTAAATGTAAAATTCCTAAAAGTAGCGAAACCGCCAATGGCAATAAAACAAGGTAGTTGATTGCATTAAATTTTATAAATAGAGTTATAGGACTTCGTATAGGTTGCCAAAATTTTAGCATCAAATTAAAGCTATTGTTGTAATAATAAAATACTGCCAAAAAAAACTGAATTAACAAAAAAGCTATGAATGGACTTAGCCACTCTCGCCAGTAAAATGGACGTAAAATTATTAAAGAAACCCATATCCATACCAATAAAACCAAAAACGGAAAATACAAAATAGTTCCTAACCCAATGACTAAGCCAATATCAAAAAATGTGGATATAGCATCGGGTTTTTTATAGCCCGAGAGTAGCTTATAAAAAATATATAGTACAAAAAAATTAGCTACCAATGCTGGAGAAAGTGTTAAAAATGGGCTTAATATACTACAATATATAATATAAAACAAAGCTGGTAAATAGGTGAGTTTACCTAAAATAACGTATTTATTAGTGATGAAATTAAGCAGCATAGCTTGTATAAAAACAATTATACAGGCAATAATTAAGCTGTTATGGTAACTAATATAATATTGGTTATTAATTGGTATTAATAAGTGTTGTAAAAGCGATGAAAAGGGCTGTTGGTTGTAGGTTGTTAATTTTGCAAAAGGTGAGATGCGTAAAGCAAATGTTATAACAGCTAACCAAAAAATATGTATGGGTTGCGAGTTTCTAAATAGCTTAATCATTGGGTATAGTGTATTATTGGATTAAACAATAATAGTTATAAAATATTATACAGCGTATTTATTTACCATGTTTGATACAATAGCTTCGGTTTCATCAGGAAAGTGAACAATTACTTTGTGGTTATTTTCTATCCATTTTTTAAGATTGCTCGTAAAGTTACCATCAATTTTATGAATAACCTCTACGCCTAATAAATGGGCAGCTTCGGCATTACACTCTTGCTCATATTGGTTGTGCATGGGTATCATTAATAGTTTTTTTCCTAAGTAAAGTGCTTCGGCAGGTCCTTCAAAACCGCCACCTGTAAGCAAGCCTTCGCAGCCTGCTAAACTTTTATTAAAGGCTTCGTTGTTTATTGCGTTTACTTTTACATTGGCATAAGTATAAGGTGTTTTTTGATGTTTACTAAATATCTGCCACTGTGTGTTAGGTAAGGCTAATAAAAGTTTTACCAGTATTTTATCGTCGATAGCTGGCAAATAAACGGTATAATGGCCAAGGTTTTGTGTTTGTAAGTTACGTATTTGAGAGCGTATTACAGGTGTATGAATAAAACTATCGTAAGCTTTAAAATGAAACCCAATGTGATAACTTGTTGGGGCGTAGTAATTTAATATCCATTCGGCATACCTAAGACCACGCTTTAACGGTCGTGGCGTTTTATCTGATTCAAAAGATGCTTGATGACTTAACGATACACTGTTTACTTTTTTTAATTTGCAAGCCCAAGCGGTTAATGGTTCAAAATCGTTTACTATTAAGTTATAATCGTGTATGGGTATGCTATGCATATCTTTCCAAAACTGTTTTAATTTAATAATTTTTAATGTTTGCCAATGGTTAACTCCACCATTTTTGCCAAATACAAAGCTAAAGCCATGAAACTTATATTTAACTGGCTGCGATAGTACAACATCGGCTTGTGTGCCACTAATTAAAATATCAACCTCGCCGTGTAATTGCAGGTACGGGATTATTTCCCTAGCCCGGCTAATATGACCGTTGCCTGTACCCTGTATGGCATAAAGTATTTTCATGATTTTGATGTTTAATTTTAAAAGTAAACTTAGGTAAAATGCACACATTTTTATAGCTAACTTGCTTTATATAATTTAACTTAAAGGTGGCTTAGCTTTTAAAATAAGATTGTATGTTTTCGGAATTAAAAAATTATGAGAGCATTTAAAAACACGGCTTTATTATGTTTGATTTATATTGTAACACTTTATGATTGTTCGACCCAATTAAAAACCAACCTTGTATCTGTTACAAACTTAAAACGATTGGGGCTTGATGAAAAAAATAATATCCCATTATTTGTAATGTCCGAAAAATTTACACTTCTTACCAAAACAAAAAAATTGGCTATGCTGCCATTGCCTTTTTAGCCGGTAGTAAATATTTTATGGGTTTAAATGCCAATGTGCTAGGAGCGGTTATTGAAAAAGTATCGGGCTTACCGCTCAATACGGTTGTAACCGAAACCGTTTTGTTGCCCTTGGGGATGGTAAACACTTAATTTTTTACCACTTAATAAAGCAAATAGGTTAGCTACGATGTATAGTGAATTACCTAACGGTAGGTTTATACGCAGCCCAATTATACAAAAACAACTTAATTTAAACTACCCAATTACTGGGGCTAAAAGTTGCCTTTCGGGAGCTAGCGGTTTGGTTTCTACAGCCGAGGATTATGCAAAGTTTTTACAAATGATACTAAATAAAGGAATGTTCAAAAGTAAACAAATAGCATCAGAAAAAACTATTGCATTAATAACAACCAATCAAACAGGAAATTTAATGGTGGGTAAAAATAATTATAGTTTTGGTTTCAATGTGGTTATAAGTGCAAATTTTGCAACCAAGTAAAAGCCAAATAAACTTAGCAAAAAAGAAGAATTTAATACTTATTGTTGTACAGATGGGCAAAGAAGTACAATTACGCTTTTAATTTATGCAAGGGTATCCTAGTATTAATGGCGAAAAGCTAATAAAAGATTTTGAACGTATTGTAAACGAAATAGTTGATGGTGCAAAAGTTAAGTAGCCAATCTTTTTAACTAACTAATAATTTATAGCCTCTGCCATGCACATTAATAATTTCAACTTTATTGTCGTCTTTTAAAAACTTGCGTAGTTTACTTAAAAATACATCCATACTTCGGCCGTTAAAGTAGTTATCATCATGCCAAATTTTTAATAAAGCTTCTTCACGAGTAAGCACATCGTTTATTTTTAGGCAAAGTAAACGCAATAATTCGGCTTCTTTGGTACTTAGTTTTTGCTGTTGTTCATTTCTGGTTATTACTTGGTTGGTATAATCAAAATAATAGGTACTTATGGTAAAGTTTGTAGCTTTATTTTCGTGTTGTGCATTATCGTTTTTGCTTCGTTTTAAAAGTGCCTTTATGCGTAAAAGTAACTCTTCAATACGAAATGGCTTAATAATATAATCATCGCCACCTAAATTATAAGCTGTTGTTTTATCGTCCATCATACTTTTTGCTGTGGCAAATATGATGGGTACATGGGCATTTATTTTGCGTATTTCTTTGGCTAAAGTAAATCCATCTTTTTTGGGCATCATTACATCTAAAATACATATATCAAAATCATCTGCTGTAAAAGCCCGCAAACCTGCATCGCCATCTTTAGTTAGCACAACTTTAAACTTACCTTTAAGTTGTAAGTAATCCTCTAAAAGTAACCCCAAATTAGGGTCGTCTTCTACCAAAAGTATTTTTTGTTGTTGCATTGTATTTTTTTAAGTGGGTAGCTAAGATTTTTTAAATTTAATAATAAACTCCGAACCAATATCTTTTTCACTATTTACTTGTATGCTTCCATTCATTTTTTTAATCATGCTGTTTACATAGCTTAACCCTAGGCCAAAACCTTTTACATCGTGTATATTACCTGTTGGTATGCGGTAAAATTGTTCAAATATTTTTTTTTGTTGGTCTTTATTCATGCCTATTCCTTTGTCGGCAATTTTTATTATCAATTCGTTAGTAGTGTTTAGGGTGCTTATATTTATTATAGGTTCGTCTTTACTATATTTTATGGCATTATCAATTAAATTAAATATCACATTTGATAGGTGTAAAAAATCGCCAATAATGGTATCATTATTGGCATTTAATTGTAAAGTAAATGTAGCATCGCACTTTTGTAATTGTAAGCGCATGCTATCGGCAACGGCTAATATAATATCATTTACAGCAATAAGATTTTTTTCTATTGTTACATTTTCATCTTCGGTTTTTGCAATATTAAGCACCCTTTCTATGTGATCGCCTAATCGCTTATTTTCATCATAAATTATGCCAGCAAGTCGAGTAACGCGGTTATTATCAAAATTAATTTCGGGGTCGCTTAATGCTTCGCTAGCAATCATAATGGTGGCAACTGGTGTTTTAAATTCGTGGGTCATGTTATTGATAAAATCTGTTTTCATTTCGGCTAGCTTTTTTTGCCTTAAAATAGAAAAAATCGTATAGCTAAAACTGCCAATTAATATTAATAATAAGGCTGTTGATGAGGCCAGTATCATACGCATATTATTTAAAATAACTGTATTTTTTTGTGGGAAAGTAAGGGTTAAATAGCCAGCGTCTCGTACTACATCGCTGCTAAATAAGGGTGTTCTATAACTATTATTAGGTTCAAAATTATCTTTTTCAACAGCCGATTTTAAAAATATTAACGAATCTTTGTAATTGCTAGATATTTTATAGTTATAGTTTAAATAAATACCTCTGTTATATAGTTCAGCATTTATTAAGGAATCGGTAATATGAGGGTTTATTCTATTTTTAAGTGGGATGTTTACCTGCTGATATTCGTTTGCTATATCTTGTAAAATACGTTTTTTTCCTATTTTATTTTCAACCGAGTCTAAAAAAAACTTTACGTTTTTTGCATCGTTTTCTTGTTTTAGATGGCTTTTTTGCATCTCCAAATTTTCCGCTTTTATGCCTGCCAAATAATTAGAGCGTGGCAAAACTTTTAATACCGGGCCAGCCTGAGGGTCGAAAATGAGGTATTGCCTTACCGAATCTACCACGGCTGGAAACTTCCACCTACCGTCTTTATTTTTTTGTGTTTTTTCTTTTGTTACACTTTGTATTATATTATGGCTGTAACCAAACTCATCTTCTACTTGTTCTATGTTAATGCTAAAATTATAGTTTACGGCATCAACTGAAGCGGCATCGTTAAATACCAACACATTGGGGTATTTAATTTTAATTAAACTATCTTGAATTTTAAATAAACTATCGGCTTTTGCCTGCTTGTACCTCATTAATTTAGCAAATGCTTCAACATTATTTAAAATACTTTTAGGCTTTAAATACTTTGTTTTTTTAGGCCTTACAAAAGTTTGTAAAAGTTTTGCTTTTTGTATAGCTTTTTGAGATAAAAAAATTGCGGCTTCCTGTTTTTCTAACTTTAACGATACGTTTTTTAATGCTTCATTTATGGTACGATCAAATAGTTGCGCTTTAAATAAAAACGATTCTTTGATAAAATAATATTGCATCGCTAACACTCCTAAAAGTGCGCAACTCATTAATATAATAATAAAGCGAACGCTTTGTTTACTCATAAAACAAATGTATTGTTGATATTAATTTATTAATTGCTTTTTAACACTATTTAACGGCAGCTAGTGTTTTTAAGTTGTGTGTTTTAAAAATTTATCTATAACAGCAATAGCGTTGCTTAATCGGGTTTGTTTGCCACTAATTAAGGTATAATTTGCACCCAATGCTTGCAATTCTTTGTGCCACACTTGCATAAAATGGTCGCTTAGGTTTTCAAAATCTCTAAGTGGGTCGGGTTGCCAAGGTAAGTCTATATCCATTAACAGGTACAAATCGTAATGCTTAGTTTTTAAGGTATCTAAAACTATTTGTGGAGTTATGCCTAATTGGTAATCACTCCAAATTTTTACTGTTAAAAATGTGGTATCGCATAATAAAAGGTTATTATTGGTAACAGTTTCCATGGCTGCCTCTAAAGCCAACTGGCCAAAAAATATATTTTCTTCATCCTGTAAAGTACATGGCTTTTGTAAAGCTTCGCAATAATATCGGGCATATTCTGGCACCCATACGGTATGGTAATGTTGAGCCAATAGGGTAGCCATTGTGCTTTTTCCAGTAGATTCGGGACCTACAATTGCAATTTTAATTAACTTATGCAGCATTGTTTCATCGCTTTTTTCCAATCTAAATATCCTTTTAAAGCTATAAAAAGAAAAACAAAATACAATATAGCCGTTGCCAATAATCCTTTATGTATATATAATGGGATGTAAAGGGCATCCACAAATATCCAAATTAACCAATTTTCGAGTTTTTTACGGGTCATTAAAAACTGAGCAATAAAACTAGTAACAGTGCACAAACCATCAATAAAAGGTACATCAGTATCGGTATAATTTTTCAATAATAACCCAGCTATACTGCTCAGTGATATCCATATTATGAAAATAAAGACCCACTCTTTTTTTGTAATTTTAACAATTTCCCTTTCCGACTTTAATGTTTTTGTATTTCCGTTAGCCCAGTAATACCACCCATATATTGCCGTACCTAAAAAGTAAAATTGTAAAATAGTATCTCCATATAATTTAGCATGATAAAAAATATAGCTGTATGCAAGTACACTTAAAATAGAAACAGGCCAGCTTAAAATATTTTGCTTTACCGCCAAATAAACACAAGATACCCCTGTAATTACACCAAACCACTCGAGCGGCGATATAGCCTTAAACTGTTTTACAATTTCAATGATTATAATGTTCAAAATTTTAAAGCTTTTTATATTTGAAGTTTAAAAACTTAGGTTCAAAAAAAATATGCCGTTGCTAATAACACCTACAATTAATAAGCTAATTATTGCTTAAATGAAGTTTTTTGTTTCAAAAAACGTCACTTTGTTATAGCTGCAAAGCGAAAGATTTTTTAAAATAATTATATAATTTTAGATTTGTTATAGGCCTTATATCAAGCGTATTCTATTGAAAAATAAAGTTTTCAAAAATCTGTTTAACATAAAAATGATTTATAATTAAGTCTTTTTTATTATCATGAATGATTTTCAAATTCTAATACCAGTTATTAAACACTTTCGATAATAGGGAAAATTTACTTAATATTTTAAATTTCTCTTTTATTAATACAATTCCTACCAAAAACTCAATTTTTTTTTTTAATCCTTAAATTCACTAATACTGCAAAAATAATAAGAATTGTTTATATGTTAATTTATTGCATCATAATTTAGTATTTGCCCAATATCTGAAACAATTTTTTGGTTTTTTATATTATCTATTGCATAAAATATTACCATAAAATGCAGGCAAACTTAAATCAGTTTAGACAGTTAGGAGACCAATTAGCCGATGATTTCGTAACCCTTTATTTTTCTGATTCCGAAAAGAAGAAAAAACTTAATCAGGCTTTAGCTGAGTTAAAAACCAATGCAAACTGGCCTAATTTTTTGTTGCAAATACCCGAAGCTGCATGGTTCGATAGCGAACTTTTAAGGCTAGGTAATTTTGATATTTTGTTAAGAAACAGAGTGCTAAAGTTTTATAATCAAAAATCAGCTTACATTCTCCAATTATTAGGCCTGCTATCCTTACCTTATTGTTACGCCGCTGCTGATGGGGCGATGGTGCTTTACCAAACCGAAAGAATGTATAAAGATGTAGCAAAACGATTGGAAGAAACTGGAATGTTTGTAGCTTCAATGATGAACCCCAAAGGTTTTGATAACGATGGAGATGCAAAAATACAATTGTTTAAGGTGAGAACAATGCATGCCGCTGGTCGATTCTATTTACAAAAATCAAACTGGGATAATAGTTTAGGATTGCCAGTTAACCAAGAAGATATGGCGGGTACTAACCTTTCTTTTTCGTTAATAGTTATTAGAGGCTTACGTAAAATGGGTTTTACAATATCGTATCAACAGCAAATGGATTATATTGTGTATTGGAGTTGGCTAGGAGGGATTTTAGGTTTAAACGAAGCTTTATTACCAAAAGATGGTAAACAAGCTTTCGATTTAGAAAAAGCCATAAGCGATAGACATTTTAAACCATCAGAAGCGGGTAAACAGCTTACCAAATCGTTATTACAATGTTTTTATAATTTAAACGACGAAAAACAAATTAAAAATGCAGAAATAGCTGGCTTTATGCGGTTTTTATTGGGAGATGATGTGTCGAATTTATTGGATATTCCTAAAGCAAATTTCCCATTATCAAAACAATTACTGCTTAAGTTGAAAGTAAACCTTTCTTAGATAAAAATAGATGTAAATATATTTCAACTTCTAAGTAAAAGCGCAATAGTATTTCATTTTTAAATTCTTTGAAAATTTTAAAAAAGCTTGTTTAATTCAAAATATTCAATATTTTTTGTAAACGGCTAATTGTGATTGAGAATTAAAAATCTTTAGCGCCTTTACCTTCTAAATTTATTATGTACAATCACATTTTTTAATTTTGCTTTTAAATCCTCGCCAGAGTAAAAAACCATTTGTTCGTTAGTGGGAAATGCCATAGGCCTTTGGTTAAAGTATCTGAAATAATTTTCGTCGCAAGCCTCTCTATCACCATTGAAAGTAGCATAAATATTTTCGAAAACAAATAAACTGTTAATAGGGAAAGTTTCGATAGGCTGGTTGGTATTATTATCGATATAATCTATTTTAGCAGTTACTTGACAGCTTTTTGTTTGTTTAAATTCGTAAACGCTAGCAAATATTTTTTTAAAATTATCAACCATTAACACCTTTCCTTTATCATCTTTTACTTCCTTCCCATTGGCATCCAGCACTGTTTTTCGGCCATCTTTAATTTCCTTTTCTTTGGTAAATTGTCTTTCAAATATTTGCTCGGGCGAAATATTTATTTGTCTAAAACTCACCAACATCCCATAATCATATTTTAAATCTTTTTGCCTATTAGCGTGGTAAACAACCCATCTATCATTTAATCCATAGGTATTAAAATCTAATAAATCATTCTCTAAATTTCTTGGGATAACCATGTTAGTTTCATTCTTAGTATATACATATACATAATCAGTTCCCTTAAAAAGTGCTTCATCCATTAATGATTGTACATTTTTATAATCCGAATATAAGCTGTTTAAATAATCCAAATCGTCATAAGCTTTTCTAAAATCAAATTTATTGTTGGATTTTAATAGCCTGTTGGCGTTGCTATATAAATATTTTGACAATGCTATTTTACTATTTACAATTTGAGTACTGTAGTTTTCGAAATTAAAAGTAGCATTGCGGCTTTGCCCGATAACTGGTAGCGGTAATAAGGGTTTTATTTGCTCTTGTCGGTTATTTAACTGCAAATAAGTGGTGTATATTTTTTCTAAATTGGCGTCATTTCTGTCTTTCAACATTATATCTAAAGTATTAAAATCTCGTTCTTTTGCCTTTGCAAAAGCAGCCTCCAATATTAAAATGTACTCTTGTTTGCCTTTTGCTGTTTTTCTGGTTATCAAATTTTGAATAGCTGTTTTTATGGCATTGTCGTAATTACCCGTATTTAAAAACTTCTCGGTTTTACGCAATCCACACGAAATACAAAATAAACAGAATAAGGATAATATAATTTTTCGCATTATATAATATTTTTTTAATTAAGTGATACTTTAGTACATGCCAAAAATAAATTTGAATAAAAATCAACAAACTAAAAATACAGGGCTAAAAGTTACTGGAAAAACTGGAATACTTTTAAAAGCTAAACATAAACAACATTGATATAAAACTGAAATAAAACCTTTGCTTTTTGAATTTAAAAACAAAAAAACATTTAATTGAGGGATAGTTTTATTGAAAATGCACTGAAACTTGCTAACGAAAAATAACTCCTAAAAATTTGCAGCCGCCTAACAGCCGTTTGGCGAGATTGGGGTTTTAGTCGAATTAGCGTTTTAGTTCGTATTTTCGTTTTGGCAGAAAATACTCAGTTTAAAATCCCCTACATTGTCAAGCGCCAAAAAGTTTAGTTTAGTAATATGAATATACACTATTGGAATTGTAACTTGTTTTCAACAACCCATTAAACTATAAAATTCCACCCATACTTATCTTCAATTCTTCCGTATTTAATATCTAATAAAGTTTTGCTTAATCGTTGTGTAAACTCGCTATTTGTAGGATCTGGTAAATCGTATTTTTGGTTTTTATAAGTAATAGAAATTACCGAAGCTACACCAGCAGCAGTACCTGCACCAAATGCATCTGTAAGTTTGCCATTTTGTGCCGCTTCAATTATTTCGGAAACCGATACTCTACGCTCTTCAACAGGCATTCCCCAATCTTTAGCAATCGTTAGCACACTATCGCGGGTAACGCCATTTAAAACAGTATCGCGAGTGGTTGGAGTAATTAGTTTTCCATCAATTAAAAACATAATATTGGCCGCACCCATTTCTTCAATGTAGGCATGGTCTTTCGAGTCGGTCCACATTAATTGGTCGTACCCTTGCTGCGTACCTAATTTTGATGGATACATGGCACCACCGTAATTGCCCGCACATTTAGCAAAACCAAAGCCACCTTCCGATGCCCTGGAGTATTCGGTTTCTATTTTTACATTTAAGTTTTTCGAAAAATAAGCTCCCACTGGACCCGTAAGTACCATGTATTTATACGTTGTAGATGGGGCTACACCCAAAAAGGGGTCGGTAGCAAACATAAATGGCCTTATATATAAGGCACTATTGGCTTGGTTGGGTATCCAGTTTTTCTCTAAGTTTACCAAAGTGCTAATACTTTCGATAAATATATCTTCGGGTAATGCAGGCATACACATACGTTCGGCCGAAGCATTAAATCTGGCTGCATTTTTATCGGGTCGGAATATAGAAACTAAACCATTGGCATGTTTAAATGCTTTTAAACCTTCAAAAAAAGATTGGCCGTAATGTAACGACGACATTGCTGGCGATATAGAAATTTCGCCGTAAGGCACTATTTTAAAATTGCCCCATTCGCCATTGGCATAATCGGCAGTAAACATGTGGTCGGTAAAAGTTTTACCAAATTGTAAATTATCAAAATCTACATTTTCTAAATTTGATTGTGCTGTTTTAGTGATTTTTATAGCCAATGTATCGGTCATAATGTAATTATTTTTCGAATTGGCAATTTACAAAATATTGTTTGTTTTTGGTTTAGCAAATTTTAAATATAACTATTTTAAAATAACTGTCAATTATTGCCAGTTATATTGATAATAAAATTCAGTATGAATTTATACATTTGATAACCGTAAAGCTGGCTTAAGCTTGCGCCTATAATTCTTAAAATAATAAAGATAACAAACAAAAAATGAAAGCATATATTTTCCCCGGACAGGGAGCTCAATTTGTGGGTATGGGCAGTAACTTATACCAAGCATCGGCGCAAGCCAAACAATTATTTGAACAGGCAAACGATATATTAGGTTTCCGCATAACCGATTTAATGTTTACAGGAACCGATGAAGATTTAAAGCAAACCAATGTTACCCAACCTGCTATATTTTTACATTCGGTAATTTTAGCTAAAGAATTAGGCGATAATTTTAAACCCGATATGGTTGCAGGGCATTCACTGGGCGAATTTTCGGCCTTGGTTGCTGCTGGCTCTTTATCGTTTGAAGATGGTTTAAAATTGGTAGCCGCCCGAGCAAATGCGATGCAAAAAGCTTGCGAATTACAACCCTCAACTATGGCCGCTATTTTAGGTTTAGATGATGATGTAGTTGAAAACATTTGTACCCAAGTAAGCGATATAGTTGTGCCAGCGAACTATAATTGTCCTGGGCAACTGGTAATTAGTGGCAATATAAAAGGTATTGATAAAGCTTGCGAATTGCTAACCGCTGCTGGTGCTAAAAGAGCTATCAAGTTAAACGTAGGTGGCGCATTTCATTCGCCTTTAATGGAAGTAGCAAGGGTTGAGCTTGAAAAAGCGATTTTGGCTGTTGATTTTAAACAACCTATATGCCCAGTGTATCAAAATATTGATGCCCAACCTTACCAAACAGTAGCCGAAATAAAACAAAACCTAATTTCGCAACTTACAGGTGCGGTACGCTGGAGCCAAACCATACAATTAATGATACTTAACGGAGCCACCGATTTTGTTGAAGTTGGGCCAGGTAATGTATTACAAGGCTTGGTAAAAAAAGTAAATAGAGGGTTAAATACTTCATCGGCAGCAGATATATTAAACACCTAGATTTAGGTTTAATGTTATTTTAATTTTTTACGATAAAAAACAAAAATTTATCTTAAAAAATCTTTTGTATATTTAAATTATCGTTTAGCTTTGGCAAATAAATTAAAATAGTGAAATTAATATACACAACCACAACATTTACAACCGTTACGCTTAAAGCGTAAGGGGAGCGATAGAGTGGTTAAATAAATACACACAGCGTCTTCCCTTAAATTGGAAGGCGTTTTTTTTTATAAAATTATGAAGATTGTAAAATTTGGTGGCACATCGGTAGGTAGTATAGAGGCATTAAAAGCCTTGGTTTCCATTGTTAAACACAATATCGATAATCAAGAAAAGATAACATTGGTAGTTTCGGCAATGGGCGGCCTTACCAACCAATTAATTACCATGGCCGAGGGTGCCGTTACCGGGATTGATTATGCCGATGAATTGGCGCAAATAGAAAAACGCCATTTTACGGTAGTTAAAGAGCTAGTGCCATTGCAACAACAAAACCAAGTTTTAACTACTTTAAAGCTATATTTTCAGGCATTGGAAGATTTAATGCAAGGCATAACTGCCCTGCAAGAACTTAGCCCTAAAACCCGTGATGCCGTTTTAAGCTATGGTGAAAAATGTTCAGCTTTTTTAATTAGCCGTATTTTACGAGCCGATTATGAAGTTGTTGAGTTTTTAAATACCTGCGATATTATTAAAACCGATAGCACTTTTGGCAATGCCAAAGTTGATTTCGAGCAAAGCAACTTCTTAATTAAAAATTATTTCGACCACCACAAACACGCCATTGTAGTAGCTACAGGCTTTATTGCCAGCGACAACCATAACCGCATTACTACCCTTGGCCGCGGTGGCAGCGATTACACCGCCGCAATTTTAGGTGCCGCTTTAGATTGCGAAAGCATAGAAATTTGGACTGATGTAGATGGAATGATGACCGCCGACCCAAGGCGTGTGCAAAAAGCTTTTTCGATGGACGAGCTTTCGTACACCGAAGCTATGGAGCTTTCGTTTTTTGGTGCAAAGGTAATTTACCCTCCTACTATGACGCCAGCTTTCCTCAAAAAAATCCCCATAGTAATAAAAAATACTTTTAATACCGCATTTGCTGGCACTGTTATTCGCCACAATATTAAACCATCAACACAAAATATACGGGGCATTTCATCGGTTGATAATGTTAGCATTATTAATATCCAAGGCAGCGGCATGGTGGGTAAAGCAGGCTTTAGCGGCCGTTTGTTTTCATTACTTTCGCGAGAACAAGTAAACGTTATACTTATTACACAATCATCATCCGAGCATTCGATAACCTTTGCCGTTAACCCGCAACACGCCCAAAAAGCCAAAGAATTAATTGAGCAAGAGTTTGAGCTGGAGCTGGAAGCTGGAAAATTAAATCCCGTTATTATCGAAAACAATTTAGCCGTACTAGCTATTGTAGGCGAAAATATGAAGAAAACTACAGGCATTGCCGCCAAACTTTTTAACGCTTTAGGCCGTAATGGGGTTAATGTTGTGGCTATCGCACAAGGCTCGTCCGAGTATAATATTTCGGTAATTATAAATAATGCCGATTTATCAAAAGCCTTAAACACAGTTCATACTGCATTTTTTGATACCTTACAAAAAACCCTACATGTATTTGTGGTTGGTGTTGGCAATATTGGTAAAGAATTATTGAGCCAAATTAATGCACACCACAAATTTTTGCAAAAGCATAATTTAATAAATATTAAGGTGGTAGGATTAAGCAATACCAAAAAAATGATTTTCGATGTTAATGGCTTAGATTTGAATACTTGGCAACAAAATTTAGCCCTTTCGGAGGATGCACACCTGCCCGATTTTGTGCAGCAAATGAAAACCCTAAACTTACCCAACTGTGTTTTTATTGATAACACGGCCAGCGTGTCGCCATCAAAATACTATGTCGAGATTTTTAAAGCCAATATATCAGTTGTTACTTGTAACAAAATAGCCAACTCGGCAAGCTACAGCCAATTTGCCGAACTGCGAGATACTGCCCAAAAACATGGCGTCGATTTTTTTTACGAAACTAATGTAGGTGCCGGCTTACCAATTATTAAAACTTTAAACGATTTAATTATAAGTGGCGACGATGTAGTTAAAATAGAAGCCATACTATCCGGAACTATTTCTTTTATTTTTAACAACTTTAAAGGCGATGTAAGTTTCCACGACATTGTTAAACAAGCACAAGAAAAAGGCTTTACCGAACCCGATCCTCGCGACGATTTAGGTGGTGTAGATTTTATGCGCAAAATGCTAATTTTAGCCCGAAATACAGGTTTGCCAGTAGAAGCTACCGACGTTGATTTAGGGGCAATTTTACCCGATAGTTGCTTAACAGCACCAACCGTTGAAGCTTTTTACGAAGAATTAAAAAAAGCCGAAAGCTTTTTTGCCAAAATTAAAGATGATGCCGAGAGTAAAAACGAAGTATTGCGTTACATTGGTAAATTAGAAAATGGCAAAATTAGCATCAGCTTACAATCGGTTGGGGCAAACCATCCTTTTTATGCGCTATCAGGCAGCGATAATATAATTGCCTTTACCACCGAGCGTTACAACGAAACCCAAATGGTAGTAAAAGGCCCAGGTGCAGGTGCAGCGGTTACCGCAGCAGGCGTTTTTGCCGACTTAGTAAAAGTAGGAGCAAGCCAATGAGCAGTAAATCTATAAAAGTTTTTGCCCCTGCAACCGTAGCCAACGTGGTATGTGGGTTCGATATATTAGGCTTTGCTGTAAACCAACCCGGCGACGAATTGGTAATGAAAACCACCAACAACCCAGGCGTAATTATCGAAAATATTATTGGCGACGAAGGCAAACTAACCCGCGACCCGTTAAAAAATACCGTTAGTGCTTGCGTAATAAGTTTGCTAAAACATTTGGGTCGCGATGATGTGGGACTTAGCATTAGCTTAGAAAAAAAGATGCCTTTGGGCAGCGGTTTAGGCTCAAGTGCAGCCAGTGCAGTAGCAGGTTTATTTGCAGCCAACGAATTATTAGGCAAGCCATTAACCCGAATGCAACTGTTGCCTTTTGCCATGGAAGGAGAAGCTTTAGCTTGCGGCCACGGCCATGCCGATAATGTAGCACCATCGCTTTTAGGTGGCTTTACACTCATAAAAAGTTACACACCTTTAGAAGTTATTGCCCTGCCAGTTCCCGATTTATACTGCGCTTTACTTTACCCACATGTAGATGTACCCACCCGCGATGCAAGGCAAATTATACGCTCGAAAGTATTATTAAAAGATGCTGTAATACAATGGGGAAATATAGCAGGTTTGGTAAGTGCCTTATACCAAAAAGATTACGATTTATTAGGTCGATGTATGAAAGATGTAATTGTAGAACCCATACGCTCTATGCTAATACCCGAGTTTGATACTCTAAAAGAATTAGCCTTAAACAATGGTGCAATTAGTTTCGGTATTTCGGGTTCGGGGCCAACAGTTTTTTCTTTATTTCGCTCGGTGGCCGATGCCCAAAAAGCGGTAAACATACAACAACAATATTTATTGCAACACCACATAAAATCAAATATTTACATCTCCGAAATCAATAAAACAGGCCCCATAATTTTAGGATAATAAAGCTTAGGTTAGATTTTGTTATTGTTTTTATAGAAACTAAAAACCTATACCATAAATCCACTACTATGATTTTAATTTGTAAAATAATTCTTACAAGTATTTTTAGAAGCTAATCCCGCTTTTTGTTCCAATAATTTTGCTGCAAAAATTGTGGTAATAACCAAAATACTGCTAGCAAAATTGATTTCCACGGCAATCGGGGCTAAAAAAAATGTTTTAAAACAATATTTGTCTAATCGGTTTGCAGCTACAAGATTTGGCGATTTTTACCATAAATGTGTCTGCGGAGAACCAATGTTTGATTAACCACAAATGTGTCTGCGGAGTACGAAACCCCGCCTTTTGGGTAGGTGCTGTTAGCAGATGGCGTTCTTGTCCTCCGAGCTTGTAAATCATTTTCGTTGTTGAGTTGTTGTGTCATTGAAAGTCAGCTGTGCGTTGCGTTTTTTATTTTTTTTGAAACGTTGGAAATTTTTTAAATACAATTTTACTTTTGGGTTGGCTTTGCAAGCTTTATTAAAAACTTTGGTCGTGTGTTCGCTTGTGCAGTTTTTAATTGTGCTTGCAAAATGCGTTAGCTTCTTTCTAAATTTCAAAGAAACATTTAGTCCTCCCAAATAATGCTCAAAATGGTTTTGTATTTCTTTGTTGGAATGCAGTATTCGTAAAAGTCGGTATCTTCATTATCGTATTCATTTAGAGTGAACCAAGTGGACTTACTTATTGTCTGTGCTTTCTCGTCTAACTTGTAAAGAAATTCGTAATCTTTTTTTATGTATTCCGCTGCAACTGAATCAGAGGGTGGCGCTAAGCGTGTGTAGTCGCCAAGCCAAACTTTTAAGCCCTCTGATTTTTTCCAATACTTTACAATTCCGTTATCAATAAATACAAGGCAAAGAGGGTGGAGTTCATCAAATTGTAAGTAGCGAAAAACTGTTGCTGTTAAACTTGCTTTGAATCTTGCAGCAAGTTGTTGGATTAGCAACGGTGTAAATTTCTTTCCCTTCGCTTCTTTGAGAAATAGTTTTTCAGGCATTAAAAGCTCACTGGCAAATTCGTTTGCTTCCAACTCCTGTTTGCCAAACTTCAATGCCTTCTCCATGCCTGCAATGATGTTGAAGTTTTGAAAAGTATCGTCAGGCAATTGCATGTTCTTGTGCATGAGCAAGTGTCCGATTTCATGTGCTGCAACAAATCTTTTTCTTTCTTGAAATTGAATCAGAGAATTGACTTTGATTACTGCCTTGCTTTTTCCGAAAATAATTTTGCCATCACAATTGTTGAGTTCTTCTTCAATTAGAATTGCATCTAAACCTGCAACAAATAAATCCATTGGCAAATCGGTGATTTCATCTAACCCACAATTAGCCAAAAGTTCTT
>Ga0335395_10000021_pt1 | contig 165750 bp, 158 predicted proteins | sample MAT02_FD_205744 | JGI IMG/M metagenome (GOLD analysis project Ga0335395, IMG submission 205744) | Freshwater microbial communities from Lake Fryxell liftoff mats and glacier meltwater in Antarctica - MAT-02 (spades assembly) (version 2) ...
AAGTTTTGAGTTGACATATTATATTTGGTTTTTATATTTGAAGAAATTTTGTTTTATATCTAATTGTGGAACTATCGTAGCCTAATGGCCGATAAATTTGGGAAGCCAATGCTGGCATTTTACATACAACAACACATTATAAAAATCGGAAACGATTTTAAAATGTTAGCATTGTTTAGCGGTTGTGGTAGATTTGCAAATGTAGTGTTGTAGTAATTCATGTCTTTTAATTTAAAATTTATTTGTCCCATACGGGGCAGGAATTGGCACCTTTCTCTAATTAAAGGGAGGTTGCCAGTGGGTCTGCGAGCCTGATCTCTTGCCACTTCTTAATAAACCAAAGACCTTTTGAAAGGTTTCGATTTTGGTATCTCAACCAAATTATGTTTCGAATATAGGATGTTTAAACTATATCTACCAAATTTAATTTTTATTTTTTTGATAAAGTATTGGTTACAAGCAGAATATTTTTTAATAATACCTATGGGTTTACTAGATTAATTTTGAATCTTTATTATTTTAATCCCAATTTTTTAATAGCTATATCTAATTGGTTAGCACTAACAAGTAAGGTATTTCAAAAAATCCTAAACAATAAGCTGCATTAAACCTATGTCGGCCATCTTCTATAATTAGATTTTCACTATCATTAAACCAACCTATGGTAGGTGGAGTTAATTTTTGTCCTAATTTCAAATGCTGAATAATGATTTAGGTAAGATTGAAGAAGACAATGCAAGATATTCAGCATATATTTTGTTTCTTACAATACACTTTAAGAAATACGAGAATTATATTAAAACAGGTTCGATAGCATTAAATACCTTAATGTTGTATCATCAAAGTTTTCAATACAAGAATGAAGCAGATGTTTTTTACAACGAGTTCGAGAAAAAGGTATTGAGTAATTTAAGTGAGAATGATTCTGAAAAAATCGGGATATAGTTTTACGCATATTCGAGTAAAGTTACTTACAACGGTTTGGTTAATTTTTCTGCATTCTGTCTGGAATATTTTTGTTTAAATTTAATGTTTTTAGAATTTAGATATTTTTTTCAGTAAAGGTTTGCTGCTACAAGAAGTTGGTGATTTGAAAGCACTAAACGGTCTGCCACCACAAAATCCCGCCATGCGAAGCACAAAGCTTTATTTAACCACTGAACCGCCAATTTCTTATAGGTGCTGTTAGCGGTTTGGGCTTTTTCTGTCTGTCGTTTTGTTTCCATTTTGTCAATGCCTAGGCCATGGTGCGTGTCTTCTCGCCCCAAAAATATCACATTTACTAAATATTTAAAACTCATTTCTTAAATCTTTTAAAAAGTGAAAAATATTCCCAAAAATATCACATTTATCCCAGCTCTTCGTGGTTTGTAACCCCAAACCCCAAATCGTAGGGTTTGCAACCCGACAATAAAACTAACCAAAATAGCTCAATTTCAATAAGTCTTTTCTATTCGCAAAATAATTGATGCGCTATCAAATAAGTATTCTTTTTCAATTAAAGTGTTTGCATTAAGGTTGGCGGTTTAGAAATCGTACAATATAAATTTTGAGATTGTAAATTTGGAATGGTGTGGGGTTTAAAACTCTTTACATATTATAATTCATAGACCCTTTACGAAGTATAAAACTTCTTTTATTTAAGCTCACAAGTAACGCCGAAAAAGCTTAACACTTGCGAGAGCGGGGAGTAAATACATCAACCCATTCTACCACCGCAAATGTTATGAAATGTATCTCTTGCTGATTTCTAATTTGATATCCTCTTTCTGACATAATCTAAAATAGGTATATTTTTTTATTGTTTAGTCGGAGACTAAATTTTATTGACCAATCCGTAGTCCCCTGCACTCTTTACCCGCCCGTCAGACTACGGATAAACGGGTAAAATTTATTTGACATATATTTAAAACTGAATAAGCTATAATTTTTTATTTACCTATTTATAAAGAGATAAACTGTTTATTAAAACATATCCATCTATAAATCTAAAATTTGAGGTACTGACGTTTGGGTTTGCTACTTTATGTTCTATTTTACCAGTATTTTTATTTATTACCACAAATAATTTTTGACTTGGTATAATAGCTAAAACGTGATTTTTATGGATACCTACAAAATCTAAATACGGTATTGTCCATAACTTTTTATTAGTAACCATATCGATGCACAGTAAAGTATTTTTATTATTTGTACTGCTAGTATATAGTTTTTTATTTTCTACAAAATATGTTTGGTATTGCGACTCCTTACTAACAATATCTTTCCATGGAGTTTTACTTACTGTTTTACCAGTTATTAAATCAAAAAGATAACAGGCAGAATCAGTGGGTATTACTAAATCATTTCCATCATTTAAAATATGCTCAATTGGGGTTGCGTTGAATCCGTTTTTAAAACCACCATATATGCCTAGACCTATTTTTCTTGACCATTCTACTATTAAATTATCTAAATTTAAACAAGAAACGTACCCCCTGCCACTAAAAATAAGTCGCCTTCCAATAATGGTGCTCCAAAATGGAGATAACTCTTTCTGATACTTCCGTTCCCATAGTAGTTGTTGGTTTTTGAGATTGAATAAAAAAATACCATTCATACTGTTTACAACCGCCAAATTTTTATATAACAAAACTTTGTTTGCATAAAACAGGGTATCATTGTATTGTTTAAAATATTCTGTAAGCTTACCATCCGAGCACAAAGACTGTACAGTACTTTTACCGAACCTTCCAAAATATAAACAACCATTTCGAAATTGATCTATGGGGCTAATACTAGGGAAACGTAATTCAGGATTGTTAAATTCAATTTTATTTTGAGGTTTATCAATGCTCTGTACTGAATATATATGATTTTCATCCACTAAATTCGTTTTTTTGTTAAACACATTACTCACAGTAAAAGCAACTATTGTATCGTTAAATATTCTAATTTGTGAATTTCCGTAGTCATTTTTTAAAACAAACTTAAGCCCTAAAACTTTTACCATCTTATATTCAAATGCCTTATAATCTTCTAAACTTGTTTGTTCGCAAGAACAAAAAATGATATAAAAGCCAATTAATATAAAATATATTATATTTTTTGGGTTATTCATAAAAAGATTTTTTAATACGCTTATTTGTATTTACATAGCTTAGATAGATCTGTCTATCTCTATTATATATTGAAGAATTTAATATTGTTTCAACACCTCTTTTTAATGTTTTGGCAAACTTTCTTTCTTTAATTGCAATATCATTGGGAACTGTCTCAAGTACATCATTATAAAAATATTCATTCGGATATAACATAGCCAATGGCACCAAAGTTCTGGCCTCCACACCAAGTAAAGTACCCTCAAGATTAGAGTCGTATTGATCTGGATACACGGGTATAAAAACAGCATCAATTAATGAAAGACTCTCTGCTAGGCCATGGTGCGTGTCTTCTCGCCCCAAAAATATCACATTTACTACATAATTAAAACTCATTTCTTAAATCTTTTAAAAAGTGAAAAATATTTCCCAAAAATATCACATTTATCCCGGCTCTTCGTGGTTTGTAACCCCAAACCCCAAATCGTAGGGTTTGCAACCCGACAGTAAAACTAACCAAAATAGCTGAATTCCAATAAGCCTTTTTTATTCGCAAAATAATTGATGCGCTATTAAATAAGTATTCTTTTGCTATAAATGCAGTAAATTGTATGTTAATAAAACCCATTTTTTTCTATCGAGTCTAGTTTATATTCAATTAATTTTTTATTCAACTTATTATTACTATCAATTTTATTATAAAGCATATATTTACTTTCATTATAAATCAAATTCTCTACATTTATTTTTAAGGGTGTCAAAATGATAAATTTGTAATTACCTCTATAGTTCTTCGAAATAGTATAACCTTGCTTAGCTATAAAATCTACATCAAAATCAATATTGTTAGGTAACCCCCTACTTAAATAATAAACCTTATCATCAGTTAAATTAATATTTATTATTTTAGGTTTAAAAAACGTAAAAAAATAATCGCCCCACTTTAAGTAATTGTTTGCAGCAATAAAATAAAATTTATTTTGATGTTGTGGCACTTTGATTTTAAACTGGTAGGATTTTACAATAACTTCGAAAAAAAATGATATTATAAAATACATTATAAAAAAAGACACAATTAACAATTGATCAGAATTAATATTATACCTAGTAAAAATTATTATAAAAATCCCTGAAATCATAAACAAATAAGGCGCATACGTAAAAGTATCTCCTAACAATATTAGGCTTATACCCATTATTATAAGAGTAACACCAATAAATAAACTTATCCTTTTTTTTAAATTATATTTTTTTGATTTGTTTTGGATCATCAATTTAAATTTAATGAATATACATTTATGTTTAAGTTATGAGATATAACCTCAATAGTGGTTCCATTGATTTTATATCCTTTTAATAGAATGTCAAAAACAGTATAATTTTGATTGCCTAGGCCATGGTGCGTGTCTTCTCGCCCCAAAATAATCACATTAACTACAAAGTTAAAACTCATTTCTTAAATCTTTTAAAAAGTGAAAAATATTTCCCAAAAATATCACATTTATCCCGGCTCTTCGTGGTTTGTAACCCCAAACCCCAAATCGCAGGGTTTGCAACCCGACAATAAAACTAACCAAAATAGCTGAATTCCAATAAACCTTTTTTATTCGCAAAATACTTGATGCGCTATTAAATAAGTATTCTTTTTTAATTAAAGTGTTTGCACTAGGGTTGGCGGTTTAGAAATCCTACAATATAAATTTTGAGATTGTAAATTTGGAATGGTGTGGGGTTTAAAACTCTTTACATATTATAATTCATAGACCCTTTACGAAGTTTAAAACTTCTTTTATTTAAGCTCACAAGTGACGCCAAAAATTCTTAACACTTGCGAGAGAAGGGAGTAAATACATCAACCCATTCTACCACCGCAAATGTTATGAAATGTATCTCTTGCTGATTTCTAATTTGATATCCTCTTTCTGACATAATCTAAAATAGGTATATTTTTTTATTGTTTAGTCGGAGACTAAATTTTATTGACCAATCCGTAGTCCCCTGCACTCTTTACCCGCCCGTCAGACTACGGATAAACGGGTAAAATTTATTTGACATATATTTAAAACTGAATAAGCTATAATTTTTTATTTACCTATTTATAAAGAGATAAACTGTTTATTAAAACATATCCATCTATAAATCTAAAATTTGAGGTACTGACGTTTGGGTTTGCTACTTTATGTTCTATTTTACCAGTATTTTTATTTATTACCACAAATAATTTTTGACTTGGTATAATAGCTAAAACGTGATTTTTATGGATACCTACAAAATCTAAATACGGTATTGTCCATAACTTTTTATTAGTAACCATATCGATGCACAGTAAAGTATTTTTATTATTTGTACTGCTAGTATATAGTTTTTTATTTTCTACAAAATATGTTTGGTATTGCGACTCCTTACTAACAATATCTTTCCATGGAGTTTTACTTACTGTTTTACCAGTTATTAAATCAAAAAGATAACAGGCAGAATCAGTGGGTATTACTAAATCATTTCCATCATTTAAAATATGCTCAATTGGGGTTGCGTTGAATCCGTTTTTAAAACCACCATATATGCCTAGACCTATTTTTCTTGACCATTCTACTATTAAATTATCTAAATTTAAACAAGAAACGTACCCCCTGCCACTAAAAATAAGTCGCCTTCCAATAATGGTGCTCCAAAATGGAGATAACTCTTTCTGATACTTCCGTTCCCATAGTAGTTGTTGGTTTTTGAGATTGAATAAAAAAATACCATTCATACTGTTTACAACCGCCAAATTTTTATATAACAAAACTTTGTTTGCATAAAACAGGGTATCATTGTATTGTTTAAAATATTCTGTAAGCTTACCATCCGAGCACAAAGACTGTACAGTACTTTTACCGAACCTTCCAAAATATAAACAACCATTTCGAAATTGATCTATGGGGCTAATACTAGGGAAACGTAATTCAGGATTGTTAAATTCAATTTTATTTTGAGGTTTATCAATGCTCTGTACTGAATATATATGATTTTCATCCACTAAATTCGTTTTTTTGTTAAACACATTACTCACAGTAAAAGCAACTATTGTATCGTTAAATATTCTAATTTGTGAATTTCCGTAGTCATTTTTTAAAACAAACTTAAGCCCTAAAACTTTTACCATCTTATATTCAAATGCCTTATAATCTTCTAAACTTGTTTGTTCGCAAGAACAAAAAATGATATAAAAGCCAATTAATATAAAATATATTATATTTTTTGGGTTATTCATAAAAAGATTTTTTAATACGCTTATTTGTATTTACATAGCTTAGATAGATCTGTCTATCTCTATTATATATTGAAGAATTTAATATTGTTTCAACACCTCTTTTTAATGTTTTGGCAAACTTTCTTTCTTTAATTGCAATATCATTGGGAACTGTCTCAAGTACATCATTATAAAAATATTCATTCGGATATAACATAGCCAATGGCACCAAAGTTCTGGCCTCCACACCAAGTAAAGTACCCTCAAGATTAGAGTCGTATTGATCTGGATACACGGGTATAAAAACAGCATCAATTAATGAAAGACTCTCTGCTAGGCCATGGTGCGTGTCTTCTCGCCCCAAAAATATCACATTTACTACATAATTAAAACTCATTTCTTAAATCTTTTAAAAAGTGAAAAATATTTCCCAAAAATATCACATTTATCCCGGCTCTTCGTGGTTTGTAACCCCAAACCCCAAATCGTAGGGTTTGCAACCCGACAGTAAAACTAACCAAAATAGCTGAATTCCAATAAGCCTTTTTTATTCGCAAAATAATTGATGCGCTATTAAATAAGTATTCTTTTGCTATAAATGCAGTAAATTGTATGTTAATAAAACCCATTTTTTTCTATCGAGTCTAGTTTATATTCAATTAATTTTTTATTCAACTTATTATTACTATCAATTTTATTATAAAGCATATATTTACTTTCATTATAAATCAAATTCTCTACATTTATTTTTAAGGGTGTCAAAATGATAAATTTGTAATTACCTCTATAGTTCTTCGAAATAGTATAACCTTGCTTAGCTATAAAATCTACATCAAAATCAATATTGTTAGGTAACCCCCTACTTAAATAATAAACCTTATCATCAGTTAAATTAATATTTATTATTTTAGGTTTAAAAAACGTAAAAAAATAATCGCCCCACTTTAAGTAATTGTTTGCAGCAATAAAATAAAATTTATTTTGATGTTGTGGCACTTTGATTTTAAACTGGTAGGATTTTACAATAACTTCGAAAAAAAATGATATTATAAAATACATTATAAAAAAAGACACAATTAACAATTGATCAGAATTAATATTATACCTAGTAAAAATTATTATAAAAATCCCTGAAATCATAAACAAATAAGGCGCATACGTAAAAGTATCTCCTAACAATATTAGGCTTATACCCATTATTATAAGAGTAACACCAATAAATAAACTTATCCTTTTTTTTAAATTATATTTTTTTGATTTGTTTTGGATCATCAATTTAAATTTAATGAATATACATTTATGTTTAAGTTATGAGATATAACCTCAATAGTGGTTCCATTGATTTTATATCCTTTTAATAGAATGTCAAAAACAGTATAATTTTGATTGCCTAGGCCATGGTGCGTGTCTTCTCGCCCCAAAATAATCACATTAACTACAAAGTTAAAACTCATTTCTTAAATCTTTTAAAAAGTGAAAAATATTTCCCAAAAATATCACATTTATCCCGGCTCTTCGTGGTTTGTAACCCCAAACCCCAAATCGCAGGGTTTGCAACCCGACAATAAAACTAACCAAAATAGCTGAATTCCAATAAACCTTTTTTATTCGCAAAATACTTGATGCGCTATTAAATAAGTATTCTTTTTTAATTAAAGTGTTTGCACTAGGGTTGGCGGTTTAGAAATCCTACAATATAAATTTTGAGATTGTAAATTTGGAATGGTGTGGGGTTTAAAACTCTTTACATATTATAATTCATAGACCCTTTACGAAGTTTAAAACTTCTTTTATTTAAGCTAACAAGTGACGCCGAAAAGGCTTAACACTTGCGAGAGAAGGGAGTAAATACATCAACCCATTCTACCACCGCAAATGTTATGAAATGTATCTCTTGCTGATTTCTAATTTGATATCCTCTTTCTAACATAATCTAAAATAGGTATATTTTTTTATTGTTTAGTCGGAGACTAAATTTTATTGACCAATCCGGTGTTGCTGTAAATTCTAATAAAATATTTTCAAAGCTTGATTTGTGCAAATCATCTATAAGTTTTTCCCAACTTTTAAAAAGTTCTAATTGGCTTTTTGAATTTGCATTAGAATGATGAGCTTCATCTCCCAATAAAACAATTTTTTTGTCTTTAAAATCTTCTAAACTTAATGCATTTTCCTTTTCATTCCGAACCAAGTCAGAATGTAGTTTTTGAATAGATGTGAAATGAATATTTATATTCTGATTGTCGGCTTCATCAAAATTATTTACTTGCTTAATCAATACTTCTCTACTATTGATAACAATTTTATTTGCAAACAAATATTTCGAAGATTTCTGATTGAGAAAATTATCTTTTGTCTTTTCTAAAATATTATTGGTGTGAACAAAAAACAAAAAATTGCGATACCCTTTTTCATACAAATAAAGCATCAAGCCAGCCATTACCAATGTTTTTCCGCTTCCTGTTGCCATATTATAAAGCAAGTGAGTTGGTTTATTAGGCTTCCCTTCAAAATTATTATTCAAAAAATAATCAAACCTTGAAAACGATTTTACTTGATATTCTCTAATAGGAAATCTTGTATTTAGATTATCTTCAATTAGCGAAAATCTAGTTTTGTCTATGGGAACAAAGCCCGATACTGCATTTAATGTTTCGTATAAAAATGCCATTAATTTAATTTTTTATTTTTATCATCCAAAAGTTTCTTTGCCGAAATTGTGCTCACTACTTTTTTGCCTGTTTTTTCTTCAATTTCTTTTCTGGTATTACCTGCAATTGTACCTCCTTGGTTGGCTATTTTTTTGTTTTCGGCAAAGGTTTTTGGTTTTTTTTCTTTGCTTATTTCGGTGGTGGTAGCTTCGGCAAGCATATTTAAAACCAATTCTAAATTGGTCATATTATCCCTTAGGTTTTCCTTTTTTAGGTCTTTGTGTTTCTTGTATTCTTTTACCGAAAAACCACTCCAAGCTTTGGTTATCTCATCAGTGAGTATAGCATATTCTTGTCCTTTTTTTACGCTTCTTTCGTCCCATTCGTCTGTTAGTTCTTTTCTTACCTCAATGCTTTTTAGACGTTGATTTATCCATTCTTTGCTGTACCCTTTTTTTAGATAGGTTTCCATTAGTCGGTATATGCCTATTTCTGGGTCTTCAATTTCGTCTATTCTTTCTCTAGCTACTTTTGCAATCCAAAGTTTAAATGGTTCTGCTTTGGGCGATGGTACGGATTGCACCAATCTAAAAATAGTTTCTGTATCGGCTACATCGGTTAGGTATTGTTTGCCATCATTAGCTTCCAATTTCAGTTTGTCACAGTTTGTGACAACCTCACTTCCTTCTTTTTTCAATCGACCTTTCAAGGTTGTCCAATAGCTCTGTGCTTTTTTATACTCTGCTTGGTCAGTTAACACAGCAATAATATCAATTACCGAAAAATACCATTTTTCATTTTCATCGCTCCAAACTGAACGTACTTTTTTTTCTTCAAAAAGCTTAATAGAAGTTTCCTTTTTCATCTTTTTACTTTTTTAATTGGTAGAAATCTTGTGTCACTTTCTTTTCTTCTGCTGAAACGGCAAAGTCTTTATCGTTTAGCGATGAAAGGTTTGCTGCTACAAGAAGTTGGTAATTTGAAAGCACTAAACGTTCAGCCACCACAAAATCCCGCCATGCGAAGCACAAAGCTTCATCCAACCACTGAACCGCCAATTTCTTATAGGTGCTGTTAGCGGTTCGGGCTTTTTCTGTCTGTCGTTTTGTTTCCATTTTGTCAATGCTGTTTTTGCCGTTTTTTCAAATGAAATGCTCTGCGTCTCTATTTTTTTCTGCTTCAATGTCTTTGTCAAGATAACCAATGTATGAAGTTGCCCATTCTCTTACACTTTCCGTCTTGTGATTAGTTAATTGCTTAAATAATTCCTTTTTAGATTCAAGAAAAGGCACAACTGAACCTGTCCAAGAATATGTTCCCATATTAAAATTCAAATGGCTACGAACTTCTTCTATGGCGCCATATTCGTCTATAAGTCTAAGTGCTACTGGATGCCATTTCGCATAGTCTGTATTATTGTTGTCAAATATTGGTGTCAGTTCAGCAAGTCTCGCTGGCGCAAGTGGTTTATTACCTCCACACCAACTAAAAATAGAATCAATGTCACCGTAAAACAACACACCAACGCTTCTACCAACACCGCCAATATGAGACCCTAAAATATGTTTTAGACCATAAAATGTAATGTAGTTTTCTTCGGATGAAAGCAATGCGTCCGACAAATCTTTCCAAATTTTATTGAAATGCACTTTCAATAAAATTTCATACACTCGTTGAATATTATGGTTAAGATGATATGAGTTTTTCCAAATGATAGAATCTATTACTGACTTATTTATAAATTTAGCAAAGTCAACTTCTTTTTCGTCAGATATTATAAACGAAATTGCTTCTGTCCATTTATAGTCATCTAATTGTCGTTTAAATTTTCGATTAAACCCTAATTTTAAAATACACTTTTTAAAGATTGATGTAAGTGATTTTTTCTTTGCTTCGTCTCCATAACTAAGGTCAACATACAAATCAAAAACAACTGCATAACCATCATCACCGTATGCAAAGAGTTTTTCACTTAAAGTATTTAATTCTTCTAAACTTAATTGTGTTAAAGTATTGCTGTATGTAAAAGCGTAAAAACTGTTTACATTATAAACATTGTTTTCAATTAACTGAAATAATAAATCAAAGTATTCTTTACCCGATTTATCAATGGATAGAAAATAAAATAATTGATTACTATACTCAGAAGATTGAAACAATCTTGAATAAAATTCTTTCTTTATTTCGTCACCTGAATTTGCAACGAAACCACCAAGAACTGTGAAATTTCTTTCCTTTTGTGGTATCTGTGAAATAATTTCTAAAGAGTAATCTATAAAACGACTGATTTTAATTTTATCATCTTTCAATAATTCAGATAACCGTTTGCCAAAGTGGTAGGAAAAAACTTGTTGATTTTTATAAAACGAAGGAAAGGTTTCGTACCACGAAATATTGTTAGAAATAAAATCGTCAGCTAATTTGATTATAGCTTCAATTACTTTTTCACTTGAATAAGTTTCGTCATTATCTAAATGATAAGAAGTAGATAATGTCAAATACTTAGTTGAAAAATCCGTTTTGGTAAGCAACTCAACTAAACTATTTATGTCTTCAAGCTGTCTTTCAGAAATAGAATCCTTTTCATATTTTCTTGCAAACTTCAATCCTTTTAAACCTTCGTCCCAGTCGTTGTTTTTCAATTCTGAAATTTCTCTCAAAAATGGTAATATCAATTCTCCCATCTTTGTATGAAACATTGTTCCTATGCTGTTTGCAATAGCTTCACTCGCTAAATAAGAATATTCATTTTTTGATTTAATAATTTCAAGAAGTTTATTAAGAATGTTTATCCAATATTCTTCTATTTCTTTCCAAGTTGGATTGTTGTCAACTAATCTTCTGCTACCTTGTTGTTCTGCACCACCCATTCTACTAGCGTGTCCGAAATTCAAACCTATTTCCATCGCTCTAATGGCAAATTCATAGTGAGCTTTATCTTCTTTATTTAAAGCCCATTCAATTATTTTCCATCGTTCACCTAAATCAGCTTCTGTTCCGGAAAGATGTGTATTGAATAGATGTAAAAACTGGCTCGTGGCATTATTTGCCCAAGTTTCATTTTCTGCAATCGCAAATTGCAAAAGAACTTTAATACTATCAGAAAATGTTCTTTTGTCAAAACACAATTTTTCCAAAGTCCAAACTATGTTTCTTCGTCCTGCTTCAATTTTTAATAATTCTTCTTTGGATTTATTTAAAAATTGACGTTTGAAATTTTGAGAAACAGCAATGGGATTCACTTCTACAAAAGAGCGGAAGAGGCGTGAACCCAACTCTGTATTTAAAACTTCCGCATCATCGAAAGGGCTTTGAGCTCCTACAATTTTATTTACAATTTCTACAGCCTTTTCATTGTAATCAAGATATTTCATTTGCTCAGCAAGTGAATTTATCAAGTGCTTTTTATGTGGCTCTTCAAGATTAGAGATGTCTTCAATAACTTGTAGCATTCTATCAGAAGTACAAGTATCCAGCCATTCAACTGCTAAAGCCATTGAAAGTGGGAATGGTCTAATACTTAAATACCGTCCTTGTTTTTCAAAAATTTCTCTAGCCTTAAAGTGCTTAACAACATCTAAAAATGTACTAATTCTTACTTGTTCTGTATTATTTGATATAGTGATGTTTTGATTTGTAGCGATAAATTTGTACTGAGATTCGAGTTCATTTTCAAAACCCAAATAGCTAAACATTGAACAGGACTTTAGAATACTTCGCCACTCTTGCTCTTTGCCTTTTGCACCAAGAAGTTTATCCAACAAATCTTTGTCATCTAATTTCCCGACAAACTGTTCACCGTTACTCACGCTTTCGCCAAGCAGAACCGCCATTAACGGAATTCCTTGTGAAAATTCCTTTATTTTTTTCTTACTTTCTTCATTTAAGTTATTGAATCTACTGGATAGTAATTCGTCAACAACTGATGACATTTCCTGCTTTCTTATGGTTATATAATTTACACCATTTACCTTATCGTTCTCAATTTCTTCAGGATTAGAATCGAGAGATATTAAAGACGCTTTATTTCCTTCTCTATTTATAAGTTGAAGTAGCTGTCTGTGAACTGAGAGTGGGCAGTTGTCTAAAACAAGAATTGGATCTGATTGCTCTGAAATAGCTTTTGAAATAATGCTTTGGTAGTCTACATTCGGGTATATGTTACAATTTATATAAAGTACTCGACTTGAAAGCAAAATAGAATTATCATCAGAATTAATTGGTCTAAATATCTCTAATAAATTTCTTGTTTTACCTAATCCAGATAACCCTAAAATTCTTATTGTCTGAATAGCACTTTTTAAACCATCAAGAACCAAACCCGCTATTTCTTTTGTCTTATCATTCGGAATAAATGGTTGTGGTGTTAAAATGGAATTTTCCCAATCACTCCAAACTTGCAAAGGGTGGAATTTACTTTTTTGACTCAGTAAAGCAAATTTTGCAGTTTCTTTTATTGCTGAGGCTAAATCATCAATTAATTTCTTTTGAACCTCATCTCTGTTTTTTGATTTTTCTGAATATTTATATCCGATAGGAAATCTAATGTGTTTTAAGTCAAACGGAATATTGTCAGGATTTTCATTAGGAGAACCATAAGTTTTATTTAAAACCCCAATCATTTTTTCAAGTCCAATAGCATTGTAAGCTACACCGTATTCATAAATTACATTGTTGTTTTGGAATGGTTTGAATTTGTCCCCGACAGCATTGCGTATAATTTTTTGGAAAGAACTAATTTGATTAACTACTGAAAGGTCAGAAATAAAAATATCGGATGTTGGAATTCTTTCATCTGCAATTTTTGAGGCGACTTGAGGCGAACCCGGTTCTCCCGTTACTCCCTCAAGAATTACAAATTCCACGTCTTTAAGTTCTGGTTTTAGTTTAACCTTCTTGACAGCTTTTTCAATACAGGTTAAAATGAAATTCTTGTTGTATTTAGTGTTGGTTGTTGTCTGCCAAGAGTAAAAGATTTTTATTTTCATTAAATTCAGGTTTGATGGTTGTCGTTGTCAGATGTCGTTCGTAGCCTGACCGCTAACTCTCAAATATACGCAAGTTGTCCACATGCCAACATATTGTATAAACAAAAACTACTTTAAACAGTAAGTCTTAAATTTAATTCCAAAATCGTTAATGAAATTGATAAAAACCCGATTTAACCCGATATATGAACAACCCACCCTCAACCCCAAAAAATTATTTACAATAACTCTTGCATTTATACAATACTTATGTAAATTTGCATCACAAAAATAAAAATGATTTTAAACAACTCATATTACTACGGCTACTTTTTCTATGGATATAGAAACGGGGCTTAGTATGTAAAAAATATATAAACATACAAAAAAGACCCGGCTGCAAAGTACGGGTCTTTTTTTTATCACAAAAATAACGAACCAATTAAAATAATTAAAACCTAAAATACCCTTTAAAATGAAATTAGAATTAAATATTGCGCCTTTAAGCAGCTGGATGCCCCTTACAAGCGAACCATTAATTATTTCGGGCCCTTGTAGTGCCGAAACCGAAGAACAATTACTTGCTACCGCACACTTGTTAAAAGCAACAGGTAAGGTTAGCGTTTTAAGAGCAGGTGTTTGGAAACCACGTACCCGTCCAGGTGAGTTTGAAGGCATTGGTGCCGAAGGTTTAACATGGCTTAACCGAGCAAAACAAGAAACAGGTTTACCCATAGCTGTTGAAGTTGCTACTGCAAAACATGTAGAAATGGCTTTAAAAGCAGGTGTTGATATTTTGTGGATAGGAGCGAGGAGTACCGTAAACCCTTTTACTGTACAAGATATTGCCGATGCTTTACAAGGTGTTGATATCCCAGTAATGGTAAAAAACCCTATAAACCCCGATTTATCTTTATGGATTGGTGCTTTAGAGCGCATAAACAGAGCTGGCATTACCAAATTGGCGGCCATTCACCGTGGTTTTTCGAGCTACGAAAAATCGGCGTTTAGAAACGAACCGATGTGGGATTTAGCCATATCGCTTAAAACTCTTGCTCCTAATTTACCTATTTTAAACGACCCAAGTCATATTTGCGGTACCAGAGATTTAATAGGTTTTATCTCTCAAAAAGCTTTAGATTTAGATATGCAAGGGCTTATGATTGAGGCGCATATAGACCCATCAGTAGCTTGGACAGACGCTAAACAACAACTAACTCCAGCTGCTTTAAGCGAACTTATTGATACCTTAACTTTACGTACGCCCGATTCGGAAAACTCTGAATTTACCAACAAACTTTCGGAAATGAGAGGCAGCATTGATAGGATTGATGACCAAATTTTTCAAAAATTAGCCGAACGTATGTCGATAGTTGAAAAAATTGGAACATACAAACGTGATAACGATGTTACCATTTTACAAGTTAACCGTTGGGACGAGATTTTGCAAAAAAGAACCGCGGTAGGAGAGGCCTTAAAATTAGATAAAGATTTTATAGAGAAAGTTTTAGAATTGATACATAGCGAATCTATACGCAAGCAAACCGCTATTATGAACGAAGAAAAAACGACTGCAAAATAGTATGAGCAACATCCTGTTAAAGAAAAAAACGTTTAATACCGATGCCCTAATTCAACTTACGGGTTCTAAAAGCGAAAGCAATAGGGCATTAATTTTAGCCGCATTAAGCAACGGAAAAGTTAAAATAAACAACCTTTCTACCGCCGCAGATACCGTAACGCTTAACCATATTTTAAATCATCAGGCTACAGCCGATGAAGTAAATGTTGGCCCAGCAGGTACTGCAATGCGTTTTTTAACAGCTTATTATGCCATAAAAAACAATAAAATTACACTTACCGGTTCCGATAGGATGAAACAACGCCCTATCGGAATTTTGGTAAATGCCTTGCGAGATTTAGGTGCGCAAATAAAATATGTAGAAAACGATGGCTTCCCACCTTTGGCATTCGATGGTAATTTTGTTCAAAAAACCAATCATATTAAAATAAAAGGCAACATAAGCTCGCAATATATAACTGCTTTATTGTTAATTGCCAACAGTTTACCCAATGGTTTATCTGTAGAAATTGAAGGCGTACTTACCTCGCAACCTTATATAGAAATGACGTTGGCTATGCTTGCACAATGCGGCATATTACACCAATGGGAAAATAATATTATTAGCATTGCCCATCAAAATTTTATAGAAGCTACTTTAACTATTGAGCCCGATTGGAGTGCAGCATCTTATTGGTTTATGGTTTTGGCTTTCGCCGATGATAGTTGCATAACCTTGCCAAACCTAAAAAAATATAGTTTACAAGGCGATAGTGCCATTACCCAAATTATGGAAAACTTTGGTGTTGCATCGGCTTTTGAAGGCGATAATTTGATTATCAAAAATAAAAACAAAGATTTTAAAGTACAATTATTTGATTTAAAAAAATGCCCCGATTTGGCACAATCAATTATTGTAGCCTGTGCAGTTTTAGGAGTTGATGCCAGCTTTACAGGCCTCGAAACACTAAAAATTAAAGAAACCGACCGTATTGCAGCCCTGCAAAATGAATTAGCTAAAATTGGTGTTAAACTAATTGAGCATCAAGAAGTTTATCAATTGGATTGCTCACAAAAACAATATCCTAAAAAAATTACTATAAAAACTTACGAAGATCACCGTATGGCAATGGCTTTTGCGCCTTTAGCAATGGTTATTGATGAAGTGGAGATTGAAGAAGCTATGGTAGTAGAAAAATCGTACCCCATGTTTTGGGATGATTTTGCGAGTTTGGGATTTGAGTGTAGATTAATTTAGCTTATAAATGCTGATTAAAAACATGTCTTAGAGTTTAACGATAACCACTTTATACATTATAACTCAACCAATAAAATAACTTCCTCAACGAGTAATTTCAATAGTTTTACATTTGTCCTATAATTAATATTATGTTAAGTAGATATATTTAATATTTCAACATTCCCTTTTAAACTGTCCGAATAAATTCTAATATATACTCATATATTAAATAATTAATTATCCACACCTACTCACTTATCAACGATTAAAGCTCAATTAGTTTAAAATACACACATTGCCACTAACTATGTTTGTATCTATTACCATCGTAAAATATCCCCGAAAATATATCCCATTTGCATTTATAGCTATGGCTTTACATAGGTTACCTATGTTGTTTAATAAAAAATGTAGTTTTTGGAAACTATTGGGTTGTGGTAAAAATGGAACTTTCGACATTCATCCCGATTATCAAAAATGGGGTTTACTAGCAGTTTGGGAAAATGAAATTGATTTTGATGATTTTTTATCGCATTCATTCGTTGCCAAATGGTGGAAATTATTTACCCTCGAGCAATACCATATTTTTACCATGCCGTTAGAATCTCACGGAAAATGGAGTGGTAAACAACCCTTTGGAAATCCAAAAATTAAAGACCACCAAGGAATGGTTGCAGTGCTTACCCGAGCCACGATTAGGCTAAACAAACTAAAAAACTTTTGGGCTAATGTGCCTGCCGTAGCCAACATAATGGCTAGTGCAAAAGGCTTCGTAACTTCCATAGGAATTGGCGAAGCACCGTTTTTTATGCAGGCTACTTTATCGGTTTGGCAAAGCGTAGATGATGTTAAAAATTTTGCTTATAAATCCAAAGAACATGCAGATGTTATTAAACTTACTAAGGATCAAAACTGGTATGCCGAGGAATTATTTGCCCGCTTTAAAATTTTAAAAACCATTGGAACTATCGATGGAATTAATCCTATAAAAATAATATCATGAGAGTAATTGCCGAACTGCCCCACCCCGATTGTAAAATTACCTTGTTTAATATGAACAGTAAATACATTATAAAATTTGAAAAAGGCAAGCTTGAACAAACCTATAAAATTGCAGAAATAGATATTTTAGGAGGCGTTAACGGAGTCTTCGAAATATTGGACGAAGCATTTATTCAAACCGTAGTTTTACGGTTTAACAACATGAACAACGATTTTTTGTTGGCTTACAATAAGTATCAATAATAACTTAATATAACCATTATATATACTTCTATTATAGGAGTTTAAGTTATAATTATTGTGAATACCAAATTTTATATGGTTAATATCATTAAATTAAGAAACAAGCAATCTTACTATTTAATGTATATGTTTAATTAAACTATGTAAGTATCTCAAAAATAGATATATAAACATTATAACAGAATAATATTTTGTCATTTATTTTAACCAAATAAATGAACTTATACTCTCAAAAAACAAAAAGTAAAATGAATTTTGATAAAGACATTCGAGATAAAATAAATAACAAAACTAAGCCATTAGGTTCCTTAGGGATGCTCGAAGATATAGCCTACCAAGTTGCTTTAATTCAAAACACTTTACATCCAAAAATTACACAACCTACCCTAGTAATTTTTGCTGCCGACCATGGTATTGTAGCCGAGGGTGTAAGCCCCTATCCGCAAGATGTAACTTGGCAAATGGTTATGAATTTTATTTCGGGCGGTGCAGCCATAAATATTTTTACAAAACAAAACGGATGGAATATTGAAATTGTTGATGCAGGTGTAAACCATAATTTCGATGTAGGCTTACCCATACGTAATTTTAAAATAGCTCACGGAACGCATAATTTTTTACACGAAACTGCCATGAGTTCGGATGAATTATTTGCAGCTTTTGATAAAGCCGATGCACTCGTAAATGAACTTTTTGCCAATGGTTGCAATTGTATTTCTTTCGGTGAAATGGGCATTGGCAACACTTCATCAGCGGCAGTAATTATGAGCAAAATTACAGGTATCCCCATTGCCGATTGTGCTGGAAAAGGAACCGGTTTAAGTAACGATGGACTTGTACACAAAATAAATGTTTTGCACAAAGCGATGCAAAATCATACCACTACTTCGGCCAATAATATTTTACAAACTTTTGGCGGTTTCGAAATAGCTATGATAACTGCTGCCATATTAAAAGCCGCCGAAAATAAAATGTTAATTATTATTGATGGCTTTATTGTTACAGCAGCATTGCTGGTTAGTCATCTCATAAATCCACAGGTGTTAGATTATTGTGTATTTGCACATCAGTCGGACGAAAAAGGACATAAAGCCATGTTAAAATATTTAGATGTTCAAACACTTTTACAATTAAATATGCGCTTGGGTGAAGGAACTGGGGCCGCATTGGCTTTGCCTTTGGTACAAGCAGCCGTAAATTTCTTTAACGATATGGCAAGCTTCGATCAAGCCGACGTTTCCAAAATTATAGCATAGCCAGTTTCTAAAATAAAACTTTCATCAAAACCAAAAAAATGATTAAACAAGAAATACGAATATTTTTTACCGCATTAATGTTTTTTACACGCATTCCTTGCCCACCCAGTACCGATCATTCTGATGAATACCTAAACCGAGCATCAAAGTATTTTACGTTAGTAGGAATCATTGTGGGATGCTTGGTGGCACTATCCTATTGGCTTTTTAATTTAATTTTTAGTGCCGATGTTGCCATATTGCTAAGTTTTGTGGTTTCATTATTAATTACGGGAGCTTTTCATGAAGATGGCTTTGCCGATGTATGCGATGGTTTTGGCGGCGGCTACACCAAAGGAAAAATATTAGAAATAATGAAAGACTCGCAAGTGGGTACTTACGGAGCTGCTGGTTTAATACTCATTTTTGGTTTAAAATATTTAGCACTCACCCACATAAACTCTCAAATAGTTATAATTACTTTTATTAGCGCACACGCTTTAAGCCGTTTAATTGCCGTAAGTTTAATTTATACCCAGCAATATGCCCGAGAAGATCTATTAAGCAAGGCCAAACCTTTAGCTACCAAAATGAGACATTCCGATTTTATAACAGCTTGTGTTTTCGGCCTTGGTCCCCTATTTTTATTTGGCAATTATTTTGTTTTTTTAGCACTTATACCTCTCCTATTTTTAAAATTATATTTTGCTAATTACTTTAATAAATGGATTGGAGGCTACACTGGCGATTGCCTAGGTGCAGTACAGCAAATGTCCGAAGTAGTTTTTTATCTCACTATCATACTTATTTTTAAATATTTATAAAATGGATATTTATTTAATTAGGCATTCGGCCGTGTACAATCCCGGTAAATTATGCTACGGACAATCCGAAATACCACTCGAAGAAAATTTTACAAACGATTTTAATAGCCTAGAAATAAGCCTAGGATCTGCCCTACAAACCGATGCTTTATTTTACAGCAGTCCATTGCGGCGTTGTACCAAGTTGGCAAGTTTTTTAAGCAATAACAATTACCTAACCGACTACCGTATTCAAGAACTAAACTTTGGCGATTGGGAGTTACAACCTTGGGACAGTATTGATAGCAAACAATTAAATACCTGGATGGCCGATTTTGTAAATGTTACCATCCCAAACGGAGAAAATTTTATTGATTTAGCCCATCGTTGCCAATTATTTTGGAATCAATTAAAACAAAATACATCCCACCAAAACCTTTTTATAATTACCCATGCTGGCGTTATACGCTCAGTATTGGCAAATATTTTAGAATTTCCGTTGCATAAAAGTTTCGATATACAGGTTGATTACGCATCCATTACTAAAATTAATTATCAACCAAAAACCGATATAACCTCCATCCAATATATCAACAATACAACCTTAACCAAAAATAATTAATATAAATCTTTGGAAAAGCAAGGCTAGCATTTCAAACCAGAAGCTAGCCCCGCTATACGCAATAGTCCTCATTTTGCCCTACATAAAAGCCAACAAACATTCCGGGCTATTTGCTGCTATCGGGTTTATTTAACGCAGGATGGTGCTACTAATATTGGTTTTGTTGGCGTTAGTAATTGTGTAGTCTTGTTATTTTGAAACAATAAAAAATAAATTTTTACCTGAGTTATTTTGTTGTTAGTTAAAGTTTGTAACATTGTTGAAAAACAATTTAATGCGCTATTTGTAAATAATTTAAAAAAAGATATGAAAAAGTTTCTAAATAATATAACAATATTAGTCTGCATTTTATTAATTGGTCTTCAGTTTTTGTATATTGTTGCTTATGGGCAAAACAATTTTACTACTAAGCAGGCTAAAATAAATATATTTTCATCAACCCCTCTCGAAGATATTAAAGCAGAATCGAACCAAGGCTATTCGGTAATTGTTCCTAAAACTAAAAATATTGTTTTCCAATTAGCTATTACCAGCTTAGTTTTCCCTAGGCCTTTAATGCAAGAACATTTTAACGAAAACTACATGGAGAGCGATAAATATCCCAACGCTTTATTTAAAGGGACAATTATTAACGATATTGATTTTACAAAAGACGGAAAGTATAATGTTAGTGTTAAAGGCACTTTAACTTTACATGGTGTTGCACAGGAAAGAACCATTAAAGGTAAAATTGATATTGTTAATGGAAAGCCTAGTATAACCAGCAACTTTGATGTTTTATGTGCCGACCATAAAATAAAAATACCCAAAATAGTATTTACCAAAATTGCCGAAAATATTAACATTAATGTGGTAGCCAATTATAATTAGTAAAGATGAATTTTATTCTTAAAATAGTTTTTGTTCCTGTATTAATACTAACTCAGTTTCAATTTTCGGAAGCGCAAGATGCCGATTCGCTGCTAAATTTATTAACTGCCGGTAAAGCTCCCGAAAAGGTAACTGCAACATTTAAAAGCCCCAAATTAGTACTTTTAAATACCAACGAAACCCAAAAGAAAAAAGATTTAGCTTTTTGGATAGCACACCGTTTTGGAGATATTGGTGGAGAGTTTGGCGGGTCGCACACTTTATTTGGTTTAGATAATGCCCAAGATATTTATTTCGGTTTTGATTATGGCGTTACAGATAGGCTTACTTTGGGAACAGGACGAAGTAGATATGATGAAACCTTTAGTTTTTCGGGTAAATATAAATTACTTGAACAATTAAATAAAGGAATGCCATTATCACTAACATTATTTGCACAAACAGCTTGGGTAACACGCAAACCATATTTTACCAACGAATTTACCTCTCAAGCTCAACGAATGTCGTATTACCTAAGTGCAATTTTTACTTCAAAAATTAATAGTGGGCTTTCTTTTTTGGTAAGTCCGAGTGTGTTGATACGAAATAAAATTTCCGATGTTGGCGATAAATACGCGTTGCCAGCCATTGGTTTTGGTGGTAGGTGTAAACTTAGCAAAAGGATTGCTTTAATAGTTGATTATACTTTGGTTGAAGGCTTAGGCCGGCCACAAAACTTAGCTACCAAGTATTACAACCCTTTGGGCGCTGGTTTAGAAATTGAAACTGGTGGACATGTATTTAGTTTAAATTTTCAAAACTCACCTTACATTATCGAAAATAATTTTATTGCCAACACACAAAAATCATGGACAAATGGTGGTGTAAGATGGGGATTTGCAGTGTCTAGAAATTTTAGTTTATTTCAAAAGAAAACCAATAAATATTAACCAAATTTTAAAACCAATTTATTATGGAACGTCAAGAATTTTTAAAAACTTTAGGTATTAGTTTTGCAGCGGTTTGCGTTGGGTCGTGTATAAGTGCTTGTAAAAAAGATGCAGTCCCTCCTGCCCCAACCCCGCCAGCTGGTACGGTTTTATCTGCAAACCTATCAGATTTAAGTACCATAGGTACAAAAGTAATAGTAAGTGGTGTAGCTTTTTTTAGAATTGCCGAAGGCAATATGGCTTCCTCTTTTATAGCTACACAATCGTTATGTACGCATCAAAATGGCGATTTAAATTGGATACAAAGTTCAAATTTAATTCAATGCAACGCTCATTTAGCACAATTTAATGCGAGTGGTGTAAATACCCGAGCACCACAAGGAGGAGGATCGGCAAGAAATTTAAAAACTTTTGTAGTAACAGTTAATGCAACAACAGTAACAGCAACAGTTTAAAAACAAAAAAGCCTTAGATTATTAAAAATCTAAGGCTTTTTTGTTTTTCTTATAATTTATAAATTTATTTTACCAAATGCCCAATAAGTAAATTAGCCAGCTCCTCGCCTATTCTTTCTTGTGCTTCGTTGGTTGCAGCACCAATATGAGGTGTTAACGAAACTTTTGGATGTTGCAATAAATCTAATCTTGGAGAGGGTTCGTTATCAAATACATCTAAACCCGCAAAGCCTACTTTGCCCGAGTTTAATGCTTCAATTAAATCATCTTCATTAATTGTGCCACCACGGCTACAGTTTACAATACCTACGCCAGGTTTTACTTTGGCAAATTCGGCAGCTGCTAAAACTGGTTTTTCGGTAAACGGAATATGTAGGCTAATAAAATCGGCATTTGCCAAAAGCTCGTCCATACTTACTTTTTTTACCGGAACAGTTGCCGTAATACCGCCTGATAATTCTAAAGTGAGCGTATTAGGAATATCAAACAAATCGAATGCGATAACATCCATACCAATACCTAAAGCTAGTTTTGCAGTTTCTCGACCTATCCTACCAAAACCTATAATACCAATTGTTTTGCCTTTTAGTTCAATACCAGCGGCGTATTTTTTCTTTAAATCATTAAATTTTGTAGCACCAATAGCAGGCATAGTTCGGTTTGCATCATAAACAAATCGAACTCCGTTAAATAAATGGGTAAAAACCAATTCGGCAACCGATTGTGAAGAAGCTGCAGGGGTGTTTTCAACCGCTACACCTTTACTTTTAGCATATTCTACATCTATGTTATCCATCCCTACACCACCACGGCCAATAACTTTTAGGTTTGGACAGGCATCAATAAGTTCTTTGCGTACTTTTGTGGCACTTCGCACCGTGATACCATCATATGCGTTAAGTTTTGCCATTAATTCATCTTGTGGGATATTTACGGTATCAACTTCAATTCCAGCTTGTTCCAATAATTTTTTACCTAGTGGATCAATGCCATCATTTGCTAAAATTCTCATTTATTTCGTTTTATATTTTATTTAATTTTTTCTTGAAATTCTTGCATAGCATCAATCAAAACATGTACGCTAGTAATTGGCAAAGCATTGTATAACGAAGCCCTAAAACCACCAACACTGCGGTGTCCTTTAATACCTACGCAACCTTTTTCTTCAGCAAGCTTTAAAAATGCTTTTTCGTGTTCGGGGTTTTCCATTACAAAACATACACTCATAATTGACCTGTCTTCAACTGCGGTAGTACCTTTAAATAAAGGATTACGATCAATTTCGGCATAAAGTGCCTTTGCCTTTGCTATATTTTCTATTTGTATTTGGGCAACACCGCCTTTTGCTTTTAACCACCTTAGGTTTAGCATTGATACATATACCGAAAATACGGGTGGTGTATTGAACATCGATTCGCCTTCTATTTGTGTTTTATAGTTTAACATCGAAGGTATTTGGCGGCTAACTTTACCTAATATCTCGTCTTTAATTATAACCAAAGTTGCCCCTGCTGGGCCAATATTTTTTTGTGCACCTGCATATATCAAACCGAAATCAGCAATATTAATTTCTCTACTAAAAATATCAGACGACATATCGCTAACCATACTTACCGGCGAATTAGGAAAGTTGTGTATTTGCGTACCAAAAATGGTATTGTTTGATGTTACATGTAAATATGCACTATCATTTGGAATGTTATAGTTTTTTGGAATATAATTATAATTAGCATCTTTTGAACTTGCAACTACGTTTACATTTCCAAATATTTTGGCCTCGGCCAAAGCTTTTTTAGCCCATACCCCAGTTTCAAGGTAAGCTGCTGTTTGGCCTTCTTCAAGCAAATTCATAGCTAACATGGTAAACTGTAAGCTTGCTCCACCTTGTAAAAATAATACCGAATATCCTTCGGGAACGTTTAATAATTCTTTAACTAAGCTGATTGCTTCATCCATTACAGCAATAAACTCGGGAGCTCTATGCGAAATTTCGAGAATTGATAAGCCTGTGTCGTTAAAATTTAAAACACCTTGCGAAGCTTGTTTAAAAACTTCTTGTGGCAAAATACAAGGACCAGCACCAAAATTATGTTTCATATCTACTATTTAATTTTACGCAAAAATATAACAATTACCATATATATTTGAGTTTATTTTTAAAATTTTGCAATTAATCTAACATTTAATTGCCTTGCTGTTAAAAAATTAGGTATAGCGAATTGTGTATTGTTCACATCTTTAATCCATAAGTAAGATACAGTGTTATTGATATTTAGAAGGTTAAACACCTCTGCGTAAATAATAAACGAATCGAAATATTTTTTAAATAGTGACGGTTGATGGCGTGAATTAGGGTCTAATAAATTTTTCGAAAAGCCTATATCCATTCTTCTATATGCAGGTATTTTAAAAACATCTTCGTACCGCGGTGCTTTTGGCGGGCCAGTGGGCAATGCCGAACCATAAAGTAAATTAATATGCACTTTATATGTTGGGCTTTTTAACAACCTATCTTGAAAAAAAGCCGAAAAATTAAAACGTTGGTCGGTTGGGCGATTAATATATCCTGGATTAATGGTAGTTGAGTTGCCGTTAGCATCTTTTATTATGCGGCTATCGCCTACAATATCTTCGGCTGTTTTCATTAATGAAAGACGGAATGTTGATTCTAACCCTTCTATAAACTCGCCGTTTATGCGTAAATCTATACCTGTTGCATAACCGTTGGCTAGCTGATCGGCATAATAGCGTATTCTTAAATTTTCTATTTTATAAGGTACTAAATCCATCAACATTTTGTAGTAAGCTTCTACAGAAAATTTTAAATCGGTTCCCAAACCTCTAAATTTATAATCGGACGAACCTACAATATGTATAGACTTTTGTGATTTAGTTTGCTGATAAACCGAACCATCGAACAAACGCATTTCGCGGTAAAAAGGTTGTTGAACATATAAGCCTGATGCTAACCTGTATATTAAATCCTTAGTATTATTGGGTTTAAAAGTTAATATTGCCCTTGGGCTAGGTATAAATTCATTGGTAAAAGTATTGTAAAATGCCCGAACCCCTGATGTTAAATTAAACTTTCCGAATTCGTAATTATTTTCTACAAATGCCGAATAGCGTATGGTATTTACTTGGTTTTTAGCTTCGATGCTTTCGGATAATATAAATTCGTTGGATGTATTGGGAAGTATAAAACCAGCTGAATCGGTTAACGAAAACTCTTTAACCCTATCGGTAATTGCATCTTTTTGTAATCTAAAACCTGCTTCCCAAAATGATTTTTTACGACTATAAATCATTCGTAATTCTGAGGAATATACATCGGCTTCAAGTTGGTTACGGCCATAGTTTTGGTAAGCACCTATCCCACGGTTTGCTTTTACTTGTCCAATATTTGGGCCACCAAAATCGTTGTTTATTTCTTCAAATACGTAGCTACCATAAATATCAAAAGTTTCTTTTTCGGTAATAAAAAATGCCGAGTTTATCCATTTGAAGTTTAAATTATTATTGGGTTTATAATTTAGCGTTAATGCGCCTACAAGGTTATTATAACTATCTATTTCTTGTCCTTCGTAATCTACTTTTAACCTTAATACTTGTTGTAAAGTACCAAATTCGGTAGTTTGTGATAATGGAATAATACCAAATCGACTGGTATTATAAACTCCTAACACTTGTAAACTTAATTTTTTACTTACATCGTAACTTAACAACGATTGAAAATCGTAAAATTGTGGATCATAATTACCTACAACTGGCTGTGAGTTTAAAATTAATCTGTTTTGTTTTTGTCGAAAACCAAAAGCGTATTTAAACTTCCCTGGGCCCGAAAAAGCAGTAGCCGAAACACCGTTAGTTCCTACACCAACCTGAAATCTTGTGGTATCTGAGTTTTTGTATTGTATATCTAAAACAGAAGATAGTTTATCACCGTACCTAGCACCAAATCCACCTGCCGAAAATTTTACATTATTTACCAAATCAGGGTTAATTAAACTAAGACCTTCTTGTTGCCCGTTACGTACTAAAAAAGGTTTGTAAATTTCTATATCGTTTATATAAATTAAGTTTTCGTCGAAGTTGCCACCACGTACCGAATACTGCGAACTTAATTCATTATTTACCGATACACCTGGCAGTTGTTTTAAAATAGATTCGAAATTGCCAGATACATTGGGCAGTTGATTTATCAATTTTGGATTTAAGCGAACCATATTTTGGTTTCTACTTGTTTTATCTTCTACTTTAACCTCATCAAGCATTTTTAAATCACGAAACATGGTTGTTTTAAGTTCAAAATATTGGCCAACAAGTAACTTAACTTGCACAGTTTTGGGTACATAACCCAAAAGTTTAAAATTAATTATGCGCAACCCTGGGGCTAACAAAAGGTTAAATTTTCCAAGACTATCGGTTTTTGCAGTTATATTTGAACTTTGAACTTTTATAATCACATTACTTATAGGTTCGAGGTTTTCGGATAATACAATACCATCAACATTAACCCTAGATTGGGCAATTAACGTTGATGGAAATATTAAAATAAGAAAAAATACTTTACAAAGCAGGCGTTTAAATATCAAAATTTTGCGAATTGGGTTGTAAGTTTTTTAAGGTTGAGATAATTTCTTGCGGATATTCGTTGCTAAAAATAGCGTTTCCAGCAACCAATACATCGGCACCAGCCTGTAATAATGATAATGAGTTAGCTACATTTACTCCTCCATCAATTTGGATAAGTAAATTGGGGTTACGCACTATTGCCATTGCCCGCAATTGCGTAATTTTTTTATAGGTATTGTGTATAAACGACTGACCTCCAAAACCTGGATTTACCGACATAATTAACACCATATCAATTTCTTCTAAAATATCTTCTAAAAAACTTATAGGTGTATGTGGGTTTAAAGCTACACCAGCTTTGCAACCTAAAGCTTTAATTTTTTGTATGGTACTGTGTAAATGTATGCAAGCTTCTAAATGTACAGTTATTATATAGGCACCAGCGGCTGCAAATTGCGCCAAATATTTCTCAGGTTCTACAATCATTAAATGCACATCTAAAGGTTTTTGTGCAATATTTTTCACTGCATTTATTACAGGGAAACCAAAAGATATATTAGGTACAAAAACGCCATCCATTACATCTACATGTATCCAATCGGCTTGGCTTTGGTTAAGCATTATTATATCATCTTTAAGATTAGCAAAGTTAGCAGCTAATATAGATGGTGCAACAAGATGGTTCATACGCCAAATATAAAAATATAGCGGGATATCTGAGGTTAAAATATACTAGCAAAAAAATAGTGTTGTACTATCAGTCGTAGTGAAACCTGCATTGTATAATTATACATTTTTAAAAAACTATTAGTTTTGAGTATATGGTACATTAAAAAAGTTTTGGTTAAAATTACTATTCTGCGTACCTAAACCCGATGGCAGCGGATACCGGCCTTGCGCCTAAGGCCTTGTGGCGTATGAGCGTACAGCGGGACTATCCCCTCTATTAAATGCAATAGCCTTGCTTTTTCAAAATAATATAAAACCCTTTGTTTAGATTTGCAATCATGATTTTTACGGATACCCATACACATATTTATTACCTCGAAAACGACATTGAATTACAAGCTTCGATTGATTTATGTGCTGAAAATAATGTAAAAAGATTATTTTTACCATGTGTGGATGTGGCTTCGGTAACGATGATAAAGCGTGTGTGTAAAATATATCCTACCATGTGTTTTCCGATGTTAGGTTTGCATCCTTGCGATGTTAAGGATGATTACGATCAGCAATTGGAGATTTTAAAGCAGGTTTTTGACGATGTAAAACCTTGTGCCATAGGTGAAATAGGGATTGATTTATATTGGGATAAGAGTTTTATTAAACAACAACAAAGGGCTTTTAACTTACAAATTGATTGGGCTAAAGCAAGTAATTTACCTATTAATATTCATTGCAGAGATGCCTTTGAAGAAGTTTTTGAAATATTGGACGGTCAAAAAAGCGATAACTTGCGAGGAATTTTCCATTGTTTTACAGGTAATTTACAACAAGCCGAAAAGGTTATTAGCATGGGATTATATATTGGTATTGGCGGTGTGGTAACATATAAAAATGCAGGTTTAGATAAAGTGGTGGCTCAATTACCTTTAGAAAACTTAGTGTTAGAAACCGATGCGCCTTACCTAGCGCCCGTTCCGTATAGAGGAAAACCAAACCAAAGTGCTTATGTAGTAAAGGTTGCGCAAAAAATTGCAGATTTAAAACAAATATCGATTGAGGAGGTTGCCAAAATAACTACTTTAAATTCGAAAGAAGTTTTTGGAGTATGATATTAAAAGGCTTTATTTTACACAAAAAAAATATCGAAACTATAAAATGACAAAAATTTTTGTAATATATACTGGCGGTACTATTGGTATGATAACTGATGCCGATACAGGGGTTTTGAAACCATTTACGTTTGAGCAAATTATAGAAAATGTACCCGAGTTAAGGCGAATGGATTATGAATTAACCATACATTCATTCGACCCTATTATTGATTCGTCGGATATGACGCCCGAAATTTATGCCACATTGGCCGAGCTAATACGCGATAATTATGATAATCATGATGGTTTTGTGATTTTGCATGGTTCGGATACGATGGCTTTTACAGCATCGGCACTTAGTTTTATGCTCGAAAACCTAAGTAAGCCAGTAATATTTACGGGTTCGCAATTACCCATAAGTGCAGTTCGTACAGATGCAAAGGAAAATTTTATAACTGCATTGGAAATTGCTTCGGCAAAGGTGGACGGCAAAAGCCGAGTACCCGAAGTATGTATTTATTTTGAAAGTAAATTATATAGAGGTAACCGTACTTTTAAATACAACTCGGCTAAATTTGAAGCTTTTAGGTCGCCAAATTATCCAGTTTTGGTTGAAGCTGGTGTACATATTAAATATAACGATGCCGCAATATTAAAAAGTGATGGTGCAAAACTAAAAGTACATACCAACCTAAGCAATGCCATTGCAGTACTTAAACTTTATCCTGGTATTAGTGAACATATTATTGACGCGGTTTTAAACTCGGATGCGCAAGCTATAATTATGGAAACTTTTGGTACAGGTAACACTACCACTGCAAAATGGTTTTTAGACAAATTAAAAAATGCAATAGCTAGCGGAAAAATTATTTTAGACATTTCGCAATGTAAAGTTGGTTCGGTAGAGATGGGAAGATACCAAACTAGCAGCGAACTTAAAAAAATGGGTATTTTAAATGGGTATGATATTACTTTTGAAGCAGCAGTAACTAAACTAATGTATTTATTAGGTCGTAATTACCCTAAAGATAGGTTGTTAAGAAGATTGAGTACATCGTTAAGAGGAGAATTAACCAAAAATTAGATTTTCGGTTAGTATTAAACTTAGCAAATTAAAAATCTTCTTTTTTTAAATATTTTTCCCATTCCCATGCCGATTGCATCATGGTTTCTAAGCCCAACTCGGCCGTCCAACCCAATATTTCGGATGATTTTGTTGCACTACCATAAATTTGTTCGATATCTCCTGCCCTTTTATCGCCAATAACATAATTAAGTTTTACTCCCGTCGATTTTTCAAAAGCAGTAATAACCTCTAAAACCGAGCTTCCTTTACCTGTTCCAATATTAAAAACTTCGTAGTTGCTTTCTGCTTGTTTACTTTCCATGCGTTTAATGGCTGCAACATGTGCTTTTGCTAAATCTACTACATGTATATAATCGCGAATGCAACTTCCATCAGCCGTATTATAGGTATCTCCATAAACGGTTACTTTTTCACGTTTTCCAATAGCTGTTTGTGTAATAAAAGGAACTAAATTTTGAGGTACGCCAATAGGTAATTCGCCAATTAAAGCACTCTCATGTGCCCCAACTGGATTAAAATAGCGTAAGGCAATAACATTATAATTTATATTGGCTTGTGCGGTTTCGCTTAATATTTCTTCGGCAACTTGCTTGGTATTGCCATAAGGCGATTCGGCTTTTTGAACCTCCGCATTTTCACTTACGGGTAATACTTCGGGTTGCCCATAAACGGTACAACTTGATGAAAAAACAAAATTTATAGGCTTGCCTTTGTAAGCATCAAGCAAGTTAATTAACGAAAAAAAATTGTTTCTATAATATTCTAATGGTTTTTCAACCGATTCGCCTACTGCTTTATAAGCTGCAAAATGTATGATACCTACAATATCGCTATGTTGCGCAATAAAGGCTTTTGTTTTAGCTTCATCACATAAATCGAAATTATAAAACTCGGGACGGTGCGAAATAATTTTTTCGATTTGATCTAGTATTTTAATGCTTGAGTTAGCTAAATTATCCACTATTATAGGGATATAGCCCGCGTTGTATAATTCTACAACTGTATGCGAACCTATAAAACCTGTGCCACCTGTAACCAAAACTTTTTTCGACATTGTAATAATTTTTATTAGGAACATCAAAATTAAAAAAATTAAATCAACTGCCAATAAATTAAAATTTTAGCTTTACAGATGCTTTTTTTGTATAACATAAGTATTAGAATTTATTTTTTTTTGATTTGGATAGCTTCTTTTTTTAAGCCAAAAGCTAAAAAATGGATAGCTGGACGATTTAATTGGGAAAGTAAAATCCCAGTTGAATTTAAAAACACTAAAAATGCTTGGTTTCATTTTGCCTCCTTGGGCGAGTTTGAGCAAGGTAAACCATTATTAGAAAAATTCATTAAACATTTTCCCGATTATAAAATTATACTTACTTTTTTTTCGCCTTCGGGTTACGAAATTCGTAAAAATTCGCCTTTGGCACATTTAGTTTTGTATTTGCCTTTAGATACTCTTAGCAATGCACTAAAATTTATTGATTTAATAAACCCAAAAATTGTTTTTGTAACAAAATACGAATATTGGTATCATTTTTTTACAGTACTTAAAAAACGAGAAATCCCATTGTATATGGTTTCGGCGATATTTAGGCCTAAACAAATTTTTTTTAAGCTTTACGGTGGTTTTAACCGCAAAATATTACGATGTGTAACGCATTTTTTTGTACAAAACCAATCGTCGGTTTCACTTTTAAAATCTATTGGAATAAATAACAGTACTTGTGTGGGTGATACCCGTTTTGACAGTGTTATCAATACATTAAAAAATGTAGAATCTTTTGCAATAATTGATGATTTTTGTGCTGATAATCACATATTAATAGCTGGCAGCACTTGGCCTAGCGACGAAGTTTTATTGGCACAACTTATAATAAACTACCCTAATTGGAAACTAATTATTGCCCCACACGAAATCGGCCATAGCCGTATAAAGGAAATAGAAAAACGGTTTTTAAACTGTATTAAATACACTACAATTGCCTCTGCTGCATCGCCTTATCAGGCCTTAAATAATAGCCAAACGTTAATAATTGATACCATTGGCATGCTTTCTTCCCTTTACCAATATGGAAACATTGCTTATATTGGAGGTGGTTTTGGAGTTGGTATTCATAATACTTTAGAGGCCGCAGCATTTGGTTTGCCTGTATTATTTGGTCCAAATTATAAAAAATTTGCCGAAGCTAATGATTTAGTAAAAATTAAAGCTGCATTTTCGATATCTAATCAAACTGAGTTAAATAATGTATTTGAAAAATTGAATACTGACACTAATTTTTGTAAGCAAGCAGGATCAAAAGCAAAAATTTATGTAGAAAGGCACATCGGCGCAAGCCAACAAATTATTGATTATGTGTGTTCACAATAATTTAAAAAAATAGCAAAATTTCTTGTACAAATTATTCTTGAATATAATTTCTAATACAACTGCATTTTTAATAATTTCCTGTTATTTTTACAAAAAATTGTAGACATGAATTTTCCAGAACAACTTAAATACACCAGCGACCACGAGTGGGTAAAAATTGAAGGCAACCAAGCTTATATAGGTATAACCGACTTTGCACAACACGAATTAGGCGATATAGTTTATATTGATATTGAAGTGGGCAAGGAAGTTGCTCAAGGAAAAGTATTTGGTACTGTTGAAGCAGTAAAAACCGTATCCGACTTATTTATGCCTATTACAGGTACGGTTATAGAAGTAAATGAAAAGCTAAATAATAACCCCGAATTGGTAAATACCGACCCTTACGGCGATGGATGGATGGTAAAAATTGATTTGGCGAATGATGATACAACTGCTTTGCTAGATACTGTAGCCTACAAAGCACTTATTGGACAATAAATGTTTAGAACATTAAAGTTTCAATTACCGACTATTTTATGGGCAATTGTAATATTAATTTTATGCAATATGCCTGTAAACAATGCAGGAGATACTTTTAATTATTTCGAAGGATTTGATAAAATAGTACATTTAGGATTATTTTTTGTACTTACAGTTTTAATTATTTGGGGACAAATTTATACAGCAAAAACTTACCAATATCGTTTCATTGGTTTAGTAAAAATTGTACTCATTACATTTATATTTGGTGGTGGTATTGAGCTAATTCAATGGAAATTTTTTACTTACCGATCGGGTGATTGGTGGGATTTATTTTCAGATATGTTAGGTGTTTCAATGGCAATTTTTGCATTTATTGTGTTACATAAAAAACAAGATTTTAAACCTAATAAAACTTTCTAATAATGTTAAATTTATTTAAAAAAATATTTGCAATAATAATTATCTGCCTTGTTTTTTCGGGATGTAATCTTTTTAAAAAAAGTTGCAATTGTCCTAAATTTTATGCGCCAATACAAAATTTAAAGATATTTGTACCCAACTAAAATACATTTTTATTGTATCAAAGATTGTATTTTAAACGCTATTAACATTCAAATTTTTGATTTAATTTTTTTTTGTAAATGAAATTTTAAATGCTCTTCGTAATATTTCAGTCATTACTTTAACGGGCATCAAAAAAAATGAATTAAAGCTTGTAATTTTTATCAATTAATAGCAGATTGCCATCCTAATTTTTTACTTTTGCCAACTAACCAAAAAAATATTCAATTTTAATGGATAATTTATCTTATCTCAGTAACGCCGACCCATCGTTTATTGATTCGCTTTATCAAGCATACCAAACAAATCCAGAATCTGTTGATTTTGGCTGGCAAAAATTTTTCGAAGGTTTTGATTTTGGTCAAGATGGGAAAAATACGTCTTCGCAAAGTACAGATGTAGTATCGGCACACATTTTAAAAGAAATAAATGTGCTTAATATGATAAAGGGCTACCGCGAACGTGGCCATTTATTTACCAAAACTAACCCAGTAAGGGAACGTAGGCAGTATTTCCCTGGAAAAGAAATAGAAACTTTTGGACTTGCCGAAAGCGATTTAGAAACCTATTTTGATGCTGGTATCCAAATTGGCTTAGGCAAAGCTAAACTTAAAGATATTTTAAAACTAATAGAAGTAACTTATTGTGAAGCAATTGGTGTTGAATATCGTTACTTACGAAATCCAATAAAACTCGAATGGTTTGAGAAACAAATAGAACAAGTAGGCGGCATACCCGAATTTAGTGTCGAAAAAAAGAAACAAATATTAAATAAGCTAAACCAAGCTGTAGTATTCGAAAACTTCTTGGGTACAAAGTTTTTAGGTCAGAAACGTTTTTCGCTTGAAGGAGCCGAAAGTATGATACCCGCCCTTGATTTTGTGATAGAAAAAGGTGCCGATTTAGGCATCGAAGAATTTGTGATTGGTATGGCACACCGTGGCCGATTAAACGTTTTGGCCAATATTATGGGCAAAACTTACAAAGATATTTTTTCGGAGTTTGATGGTAAGTACAAAGAAGAATTACCTTTTGGCGGAGACGTAAAATACCATTTAGGTTTCTCAAGCGATATTGTAACCCCTAATGACAAAAAAGTTCATTTAAGCTTGTGTCCAAACCCGTCACACTTAGAAACCGTTAGTGCTGTGGTTGAAGGTATAACACGCTCTAAAATTGATATGAAATTTGAAGGCGATTACAAAAAAATTGCTCCTATTTTAATTCACGGCGATGCCTCAATTGCTGGCCAAGGTTTGGTGTACGAAGTATTGCAAATGGCAAAACTGGATGCTTACACCACCGGCGGCACCATACACTTAATTATAAATAATCAAATTGGTTTTACCACTAATTTTAAAGATGCAAGGTCATCAACCTATTGTACCGATATTGCAAAAATTACCCTATCGCCAGTTTTTCATGTAAATGGCGACGATGTAGAAGCTTTATTGTATGCAATAAATATAGCTATGGAATACCGTCAGCGTTTTCATAACGATGTGTTTATAGATATTTTATGCTACCGCCGTTACGGCCATAACGAAGCCGACGAGCCAAGATTTACGCAGCCTTTGCTCTACAAAAAAATTGAAGCACATCCCAATCCTCGAGAAATTTATTTAGAAAAACTAATCGCTCAAGGCACTATTGATGCTGCCTCTGCCAAACAAATTGATAAAGAATTTAGAGGCTTGCTACAAGAACGTTTAACCGAAGCCAAAGAAGGTAAAGGTGCGATGTCGAATCCTACTTTTTCTGGTGCTTGGTCTAAAATAAGGTTTTCTACCCCTGCCGATTTTGATAAATCTCCGGCCACAGCCGTAACCGAAAAAACATTTTTACCATTAGCCAAAAACATTGCCAGTTTACCTGCCGATAAAAAGTTTTTGAGCAAAATAGATAGGTTGTTTAAAGACCGTTTAAACATGGTTGAAACCAAAACTTTTGATTGGGCAATGGGCGAAGCAATGGCTTATGCCACCCTTTTAGATGAAGGTTACCGTGTGCGTATGAGCGGGCAAGATGTGGAACGTGGTACGTTTTCGCACCGCCATGCTGTTGTTAAAGTAGAAGATTCGGAAGAAGAATACACGCCTTTAGCTAATATTTCGGCCAAGCAAGGTCATTTCGATATTTTTAATTCGCACTTATCCGAGTATGGCGTTTTAGGTTTCGAGTACGGTTACGCAATGGCAAACCCCCATGCGCTAACCATTTGGGAAGCCCAATTTGGCGACTTTTTTAATGGTGCACAAATTATTATTGACCAATATATTGCAGCTGCCGAAACCAAATGGCAACGTGGGAATGGCTTGGTAATGTTGCTTCCTCATGGTTATGAAGGGCAAGGGCCCGAGCATTCATCGGCCAGAATAGAACGCTTTTTAGAGCTTTGCGCCGAGTATAATATGTACGTTACCAATTGCACCACTCCAGCTAATTTTTTCCATGCTTTACGTCGCCAAGTTAAAAGCGATATACGCAAACCGCTAATTGTTTTTAGCCCAAAAAGTTTGCTGCGTTACCCTAAATGTGTATCGCCATTATCCGATTTTACCAGCAAAAATTTTAGCGAAGTTATTGACGACGATAGCGTTAAAGCCCCAAATGTAAACCGTGTTTTGCTTTGTAGCGGTAAAATATATTACGATTTGCTAGAAGAGCAAACAAGAACCGCCCGCACCGATGTTGCCATTGTACGTTTAGAGCAAATGTACCCTACCCCATTTAAGCAATTAGAAGCTATAAAAGCAAAATACAGCAAAGCCGATTTTGTGTGGGTGCAAGAAGAACCCGAAAATATGGGTGCTTGGCCATTTATTTGCCGTACTTTCCGTAAATTATCGTTTAACTTTGAAGTAATATCGCGTAAAGCAAGCAGCAGCCCAGCTACTGGTTTTGCCAAACAACATATTGCAGAACAGTTAGCAATAGTTAGCAAAGCTTTTGAAGTAAGAGCCGACGAAAGCGTAAAACAAATTATAAAAAAAACCACCGAACAGGCTATAAAAGTTGATTAATATTATTTTAAATTGATATGAGTTTAGAAATTAAAGTGCCTACCGTTGGCGAATCTATTACCGAAGTTATTTTATCTAAATGGATAAAAAAAGATGGCGATGCTGTTGAAATGGATGAAGTTATTGCCGAACTAGAATCGGATAAAGCAACTTTTGAACTAACCGCCGAAGCCGCCGGCACTTTAAAAACTATTGCTAATGAAGGCGATACCTTAGCTATTGGTGCTTTGGTTTGCACTATTGATGGTGCTACAACAATCGACGCGGCAAGCGAAGCTATTAAGCCTGTAAAAGATGTAGAAACTGTAACCGTTAATGCTACCCAAAAAACCGCAGCCGTTTTGGAAGTTAAAATACCTGCCGTTGGCGAATCTATTACCGAAGTTACCCTAACCCGTTGGATTAAAAAAGACGGCGAAGCGGTAGAAATGGATGAAGCTATTGCCGAGCTAGAATCGGACAAAGCAACTTTCGAGCTACCTGCCGAGCAAGCTGGCATATTAAAAACTTTGGCAAATGAAGGCGATACTATAGCTATTGGCACCATTGTGGCCAGCATTAGCGGAGGCACAGCATCGGCACAAAGCGAAAGTAAAACCGAAACGGTAATGGCACAAAATCCCGTTACAACGGCAAATAATGTGGCTTACGCCGATAAAACTCCATCGCCAGCGGCAGCAAAAATATTGGCCGAAAAAGGTATTGAAGCCAGCAGCGTAAGCAGCACAGGAGTGGGTGGTAGAATTACCAAAGAAGATGCTTTAAAAGCCGAAGCCCCAAAACCATTGGCTAAAACGGTTGCACCAGTTGCAGTTACAGCAGCACCAATAACTGGCGACCGTGTAGAACGTAGAGAAAAAATGTCGTCTTTGCGCAAAACTATTGCCAAACGTTTGGTTGCGGTTAAAAACGAAACTGCAATGCTTACTACTTTTAACGAAGTAAATATGGCACCGGTAATGGAGTTACGCAAAAAATATAAAGACCAATTTAAAGAAAAACACGGCGTAGGTTTAGGCTTTATGTCGTTTTTTACAAAAGCTGTAACCGAAGCTTTAAAAGATTTCCCGGCAGTGGGTGCCCGTATAGAAGGCGAAGAATTTGTATATAGCAACTTTGCCGATATTTCTATTGCGGTATCGGCTCCTAAAGGATTGGTTGTACCCGTAATACGCAATGCCGATGCAATGAGCTTGGCGCAGATAGAAAAAGCCGTTGTTGCTTTAGCTACCAAAGCCCGCGATAGTAAATTAACTATTGAGGAAATGACAGGCGGAACGTTTACCATTACCAATGGTGGTGTTTTTGGTTCGATGATGAGCACACCTATTATAAATGCACCACAATCGGCCATTTTGGGTATGCACAATATTGTTGAACGCCCAATGGCCGAAAACGGACAAGTAGTAATACGCCCAATGATGTATTTAGCTTTATCGTACGACCATAGAATTATTGACGGCCGTGAATCGGTAGGGTTTTTAGTAAGGGTAAAACAGTTATTGGAAGACCCAAGTAGGTTGTTGTTGGGGGTTTAGTGGAGTCAAAATTTAGTTAAGCATAATTTTATTGGAGTGTAGGGACACGCATCAAGGCGTGGATTGGCCAAATGAAGATATTTGCCTTCAATTTTAATAATTTAATTAATTTTACGACATTAATTAAATTTTTTCTCCTTATGACTAAACGTCTTACTTTATTACTATTATATTTTACCTCATTAAATTTAAACGCACAAACTTACAACGAAAAACATTTCGATAAAAAGATAAAATTTGGTATAGTAAAACCCGAAGAATTTGCTTCAAAAGCATTTGGCAAAGATTCTTTAGCTTCAGCTGTTGAGCTATTTGATATTGGAACTTTATAATTTTCGTTTAGCAACACCGGCAGCTGGAACTACACTTTTGTGCGCCACAAAAGAATTAAAATAATAAGTAAAGACGGTTATTCTTATGCAAATTTTGAAATACCCACTTACCATTCTAATAATTCTTCAAAAGAAAGTTTATCCAATGTTTCTCTTGCGTCTTATAATATTGAAAATGGGATTGTTATACAAAATAAGTTTGCTAAGGATGAAAAGTTTTTAGACAAAAAAAATAATAATGTAGATATTAAGAAATATACCTTATCAAATATCAAAGAAGGGACTATAGTTGAAATAAAATATACGATAAAATCAGATTTTATTTATAACCTAAGAAGTTGGTATTTCCAAAAAGAAATACCTTGTTTATGGAGCGATTTCACTTTTACAATGCCCGAGTATTTTAAATATAAGCTGAATATGCAAACGTTCATACCAATTACCTTGGTAGAAAACCGTGATTTCCAACAAAATTTTTCGGGTAACGCATCAAGTCAAGACGCAGGAAGTGCTAACGAAAGATATAGTTTCAATTGCAGCTCGTCAATAAAAAGATGGGTGGCCGAAAACGTACCTGCATTTAAAAATGAGCCTTTTGTTGCCTGTGAAGATGATTACTTAAGTAAGTTAGACCTCGAATTGCAATACACTCATTTCAAAAATGATATATTAAGAAACTACTCTAGCACTTGGGAAACAATTATAGAGATGTATAAAAAAGCTGAAGGTTTTGGGCAGCTAGTAAAACCAAACTCCTTCACTAAAAACCTAGTATCTTCACTAATTAAACCCCTAGATACCGAAAAAGAAAAAATGAATAGCTTGCTTTTATATACTCAAAAAGCCCTAAAATGGAATGGCATTAATAGGGATTTTGCGACAGAAAAATCTATTAAAAGTATATTTGAAGCCAAAACAGGCAATAGCGCAGAAATAAATTTATCCTTACTGAACCTATTAAAAACAGCAAACTTAAATGCAAAACCCTTGCTAATAAGTACACGAGAAAATGGTGCACACCCTGGCTATCCACTTTCTAGTAAATTCAATTACGTTGCTGTACAGGTGAAAATTGACAATCAAAATTATTTATTAGATGCTACTAATCCTTCACTTACAATAGGTTATTTATCGCCACAAGCATTGAACCATAAGGGTTTTATAATGGATTTAGATAGTGTTAAAGGAGACTGGGTAATGTTAGAACCCAGTAAAATATCAAAAACTTCAATCACTAATATCTTTTCTATAAATGCTGACAATCAGTTAATTGGCGATATAAGCAATAGATATACAGAATATAGTGCTTTAGAAACCAGAGAAAAATACTTTGAGGCAACTAACCAAGAAGAATTTTTAAAGGAATATAAAAGCAATAAACCAAATTTAAAGGTAAATACATACACTCAAACAAATTTAGATAAACTAGAAGAATTTTATAGTGAAACATTTAGCGTTGAATTGAGCGATTACATTGAAGAAGCTGGAAATTTACTCTATCTAAACCCAATGCTTTTCGAAAAAACAAAAGAAAATCCTTTTAAGTTGGACGAAAGGAATTTTCCTGTAGATTTTGATTTCCCCAAAGAAGAAAACTATAAATTTATACTAAATATTCCATCAGGATATGTGGTAGATAAGTTGCCAACTTCTATTTCTTATAAATTGGGAGATAACTCAGCATCGTTTTCTTATAACGTAGTACATTCTGATTCACAAATATTAATCAATAGCAAAATCGCTATTGCAAATACCTTGTATGACCCCAATCAGTATTTTGAAATTAAAGAATTGTTTAAGAAAATTGTAGAAAAACAAGCCGAACTCATTGTTTTCAAAAAACTATAAAATGAAAATACTGTTATTTACGATTGGTTTATTTCTGTGCACAAATCTATATGCTCAAGAATATGCAGTAAGTTTAATTGCACCAGATCTACTAAAAGATGCTAATATGGTTGTGCGCAAAGATCAAACAGTATTGCGCATACAATCAGTTTCTAAAGCAAATGTTAATTTTTTAATGGCTTTTACTATACTTAATAAAAGTGCCGATGATTATTCGCAATTAACATCCTATTACGATGCATTTAAAACTCTATCTAACCTAAAAGCCAATGTTTATGATAAAGATGGACTTAAAATTAAAAGTTTTAACAAATCTGATTTTACTGATCAAAGTGTGGTTTCTGGTATGTATGATGACAATAGAGTGAAGTTCCTTAAAATATCTCAAACAACTTACCCATATACCGTAGAATTTAGTTATACAGAAGATTATTCGGGCGTTTTAAATTACCCGGCCTGGTACACACAAACTAGTTTTAATGTATCGGTAGAACAATCATCTTACCAAATTTATTATCCAGAAAACATTAAAATTAGACTTAAACAGAACTTAAAAATACAACCTGATAGTACCTCTAACAACGGAATTAAAAGCTGTTTCTACGAAGCAAAAAATTTAAAATCTATTCCATATGAGACAATGAGTTTAGATTTACGTAAACACACACCTTGGGTTTTAATAGCACCTACCTTGTTTGAATATGACGGTTCTAAAGGCGACCTAAGCACTTGGGAAACATTTGGAAATTGGGTGTATGATTTAAGTAAAGATGCAGATGTGTTGCCACCAGGTATGGTAACTAAAGTACACGAAATTGCCGATACAATACCTAATTTAAAAGAAAAAACCAAGGCACTATACCAATATATGCAGTCAAAAACCCGATATGTAAGCGTACAATTGGGAATTGGTGGGTTTAAACCTTTTACCGCTCAAAAAGTTGCTACCAATAATTACGGTGATTGTAAAGCTTTGTCTAATTATATGAAAGCCTTATTAAAAGAAGCAGGTATAACAGCAAACTTAGTTGTTATTGGAGCCGCCAGAAAAGGTTCTTTATATTCCGATTTCTCATCAATAGGGCAAGCCAACCATATGATACTTTGTGTGCCTTTACCCCAAGATACCGTATGGTTAGAGTGTACCAACCAACGTTTTCCTTTTAATTATTTAGGAGATTTTACAGACGATAGATCGGCACTTTTAGTGACCAAGGAAGGCGGCAAATTGATACATACACCTGTTTACACACCCAGCCAAAATGCGCAAATCCGAAAAACCAATATAATAATTGATGCCGATGGAAATGCTGCCACAACTATTAATACAACATATAGCGGCCAGCAGTTTGATCAAATCCAAAGCCAACTTTTTAAAGAGGCAAAAGAACAAAAAGAATATTTGTACCAAAATTTAACGATATCAAATCCGGAAATTACATCATATAGTTACCAACAAAAAGATGTAAGTTCTCCAATTTTAACAGAAGATATTGGATTGAAAATCCCTAATTTATTAACTAAGGTAGGTAATATCAGTTTTTTAACCCCAAATCTTTTAAACCGAAAAACTTTTGTTCCCGAAAAATCAGAAAACCGTTTAACAGACTTTGGAATAAATATGAACTATTATGATAAAGACGAAATTACTTACCAACTACCTCCAAATTTAAAAATAGATTTTATCCCCAAAAGCGAAGAAATAAAAACAGATTTTGGGTCTTATAAAATTACCTTAAGTGTTAATAACCAAACAATAACCTACCTGCGAGAACAAACTATGTATAAAAATAAATATCCGGCAGCAAGGTTTAACCAATATGTTGATTTTTTAAAAGCGGTTTACAAAGCCGATAAACAAAAAGTGGTTTTGTCAAGTAAATAATCTTTACAACAAGCAGGCAAAAAAAATTGCCCATTTTTAATTTAGATTATTTTCCAATACACTTAATCCTTTGCTCAGAAAAAATTTGGTATTAGTTAAGGCTTCTCGAAAGGGTGCGAGAACCTTAAAACAACCTTATTTTAACCCACATTGCTTACTAACCAGATGCAATTCTTTTATATTCAGTGATTTGCGGGTTTTTTTGTTTCGGTTTGTGTAAACAGATTTTAATTTCGTGAATGGTCTATTTTTTATTTTTAAAGCGGTGTGTAAGGCTTTTAGTTTTTCCTCTGGCTCGGTGCATTTACGAACTATAATTTCATGATTTGCCTTATTGTACCCAGCAGTGGTAATTACTTTTTGAGTGTTACCTATTCTCACTATCTCTTTCCAGCAATAATTTATGCCGTTTAACTTTAATTGGCATCGAATGGTATTGGCTAACCAATAGCTCAGTAATCCTAAATTCAAATGTGCGATGGTGGATTCGTCTTTCTTGTGATTTATGGGACGTAAATCCAAGTCTGTCTTCAAGGTACGGAATGTGTTTTCTATTTTCCTGATGGTATTGTTAACATTCCAAACGATTACATCCTGTTTCATGTCCATACTTGTTCTGATAAAGTATTTGCCCAAATCGTCGGTAGCTAGGTTTTCTTTAGTGGCTATACCGGCATCAAATAAACTTACAGGCTTGTGTTTGCCTATCACATTATCTAGGCTGGTTATTATCGCCTCTATACTAGAGCAATCAGAAAAATTACCCTCATGTATGGAAGAGTGTTTTATGAATCCATAAATATTAACTACCAATGCCAATACAATTAGTTTACAGTCGCTACGTTTTTCTTTACTCCTGCCGTATTTTGCTAATTTACTATTGCGTTTTTCTCCTTCAAAATAGGTGTTGGTTAAGTCCTAGAGCACTATTTTGTCTTGTATATCAAAAAGCTCATTGGTTTTTATGGACAGGTGTTGTTCTAGCTGGGTTTTGATACTGTTTAGTTTAAGCGCACTCTCGTACAGGCGGCCTTTATTCATCTTCTCTAAAGGATAGCCTGTTAGCTCTGTAATAGCCGAGTTCTCTTTAATCCACTTTGTGGTTGCCAATTCTGAGCATGGGTATAGGCTCTACTTATCACTTGAGTTTGTGCCAGCTGAATTTCTGATTCGCTGAAGTCATTTTCTATCAATACTTTATCTATTCCCAACTGTTGCCAAGTATTATAGCACATCCATTCAGCGCCTATGCCTCTGGCATTGCTGTGTTGCATGGTATCGGCGTTTACCATGCGGCTATTTTCATCGTACAAAGTAAGGTCTAAACGTTTATTAATGACAATCTTACTCCATAAAAAGCTAACCCATTTGTTTACCAAAGGATCTATATTAGGGAAAATAGATGTTTTTTACTGATATATATCGGTAAGGGTTCGTGATATCATATTGAGCTGTTCGGCATGCAAGTCATCTTCTAAGAAACCAATGTTAAGTATCGTTCTGTGGCATATTTTACCCGTAGCATTACGATAGCTTTCCACTAATCGGTAATAGCTTTCGTGTCTTTTGGTACTCGGATTTACTCTGCCACTGGCTTTGAAATACATGCCACAAAGGTACAAAGACAGTTTCCATAAAAACAACTCCCCTGTGTACTACAAAATGAATTTTGAGAAAAAAAAGTGCTTGTGTTCAGCGTGTTATGTTTTAGTAGCCCTCAATTTATACCAATTTTATCCGATTTTTGTTGAATATATTTTTTTATCCAGCCTTTTATCAGGCTCTTGAGCAATGTGGGTTAAAGTATAAATCGTAGGGTTTGTACCTAACCAGAAACTGAGAAGTTACCTGTTTATTTTAATTTTTTAAGTAAGATTAAAAATCCTTTCATACAAATTAAGACGTTTAAATCCTAAATGGCGGTATTCATTAAAGTTTTAATGTTTCGGAAGCGTTGTCCCAGTCTAACATTGTACTTGGGTCAACTTTGCTTTTTTTATTCTATCCAACACTAATTTTTGATGTTCAATTGGAATATCAATATTCTCATTCCAAATAAATTCATTTAATTTCGCTTTTTCTAAAGGCGATAGTTGTTTTACTACCTCAAGAAGTTGTTAAAAATTTAGACTTAAGTTTAATTGCAGATTATTCATTGTTTTTAAGATTCTACGAATTTAAAAAAATCCACTAGTTAATCAGTAGCTCAGGGTTTTATCAATAGTTCACTATTTCATCAATTACCCACGGTTTGAACAATAGCCCACGGTTTCAACCGTGGGTTATTGTAATCATTAATTTTGATGGTTTAAACCATTTATTACCTAATGATAATATTAAAAATACCCAACTATTAAAACCATGCGTAAGCAAAATAACTATTTATGCAACTTACTTCCTATCATTCCTTTAAACTCATTATCGTTCAAAGGAATTGTTAGTGTAATGGATGAATTTGGCACACTCAATCCTTTAACCATCATGGTTTTTTTGGATGCAATGGCAGGTGAACCAGTAGTAAGTACAGATACGGCTAAAGCAAGATTTGTTTCAGTTAAATCGCCAAATTTTTTAGTTAAGTCGTCATTTATAACGAAATCAGGTATAAGTCCAGCAAAATAATCTCCCTCCCCTCTCGAATTTTTTACACTAAACATCGAATAATAAACATCGTACTTATCTATACGGATAGGGAAAAAACCAACTGGTTTACCATAAGTAGTGGTACCCACAGTTTTTACATTCATATAAGGTTTTAAAGCATTTATAACAAGTTCGCTTGCAGAAGCAGTACCCTCCGAAACTATAAATACTACATTTTCTATGTTATTTAATGGGCCTTTTTTTTCAAACCTTGTAACATACCCATCTGATTTATAAGAATACTGATCCAACGTTACAATTTTACCAGCTTCAGTAATAATATTTCCATTGCCATCTCTTGCAGGCTGGTTTTTTAAAAAACTTACATCGCCCCTTTGCATTTTTGCATTGTAATGCTCCGAAAATAACGGACTATTATTTGGTATCCGGCCAGGACCAATTAAGTTTATTAAATATTCGGCAGTAGCTATAAGCCCACCTCCATTGTATCGTAAATCAATAACTAAATCAGTAACACTTTGGCTCGAAAACTTATTAAATATTAAGTTAAAAGCGTTTATTGAATTATTAGCATTCGAAAACCTTGCATAAGCCATGTAACCTATTATTTTAGCACCAACTGTATACACACTGTCTTTGTAAATTGGGCTAGCATTATAATTACTTTTGGTTAATGTAATATTAAAATTTGATCCATCTTGTCGCTTGCCTTCAATATTTACAGTGTTTTTTCTAATTTCATTATTTAAACTTGTATTTTCAGCATTAAAGTTATTGCCGAAACTTACACCATTAATTTTATTGAAATAATAGCCTCTAATAATTCCTGCTTTTTCTGCAGGTGAGTTAGGTGTTACATACCTTATGTACAATGAATAATTAAGATTATTTCCCACTAGCTCTAAACCCAAACCGTTATTAAATGCTTGTCCATCACTACCAACAGTCATTTTGCTATTTTTTATAACGGCTACAGTGCCGTTTGCGTTTAAGTCTTCAATAAACGAATATTTTGTTTCTAAAGGAAAGTTATTTAAATATTCATAGGGTCTATTTGTATTTGGATTTATCCCAAAACGGGTAATTTGAAACAAAACTTTATTAAAGTTTTCTAAATCGTTACCACCATTTTTGTATTGTCGTGGTTTAAAAACGCCATAAGTGGGCAATGCCTCATTCCAGTAATATACTTGCTGTGCATATAAAAACAATGAATCTTTAGTAAGTTCGGCCCTAGTACCTGTGGTGGGTATAGTATTATCAACATCTTTAGTAATGGTACTTTTACGACACGATATAGTTAATAAGATTATAAAAAATAAATAGGTTAAAGGATATAATTTTTTCATATTAAAATATTTGTAATAATATATAGAGATGTTCTTTTAAATGTATGTATAATTGATTATAAACGGCAATTTATTAAAAAAAGTTTTGCATTTAATGTTGTATAATTAAATAATTTATTCCTACCGATTGTGCTATTATTTGCCTGTCGTTTGAACTACCTATCATTATTGTTTTTTCAGCGCTTAGTTTATGCTCAATAATTAAATTATTTAAGGCGGTTTTTAATTTCGGTGTTTCATATTCCTCTTCAAAATATACTTTTAAACAGCTTTCTACACCATTCCATTCTGTTTGTTTTAACTTGTTTAGTTGCATTTCGGCATTGCCAGGTGTTAAAATAAAAATTTGTTTGCGGTTAATAATTATATCTTGAAGTAGGCTTAATACATTTTTGTATAACAAAAGCTTTAAAGGTAGTTTGGCATTTAAAAAAAGTAGATTTAGATTTTGATGGTAACTATCCTCAATTTTAAATTTGTTTTTTAAATTTTCAAACATCTCAACATTACCATAAGAAGCATATCTAAATTTTATAAAATCTACCAATTCAGTTGCGCAAAATTTTGGATTTAAATATTCTATAAAATTGGCAAAAAGATAATAAACTTGCAAGTCGTAATCTTTTGCAGGCAGCAACACATCATCTAGCTCGAAAATAAAGGTGTTGTATTGTGGGTCAATATCAATATATTTCAAACTCAAACCGTAAACATTTTTAAATGTAATAATTCTTCATCTAACATAAATAATTCAAAATATCCTTTTAAATTATGTTCAACATGTAATTTTTTTAATACTAGCTTTTGATTTTCATTTACAATAGTATCATAATATATAGTGTCATTTATAAATAAAACATTTAAAACTAACGGCTTACTTTCATAAACATATATAGGTATAAATGGTTGCAGCTGTAAAAACTTACTAGCTTGTAAAAAAGATATTTCACTTTCTTGTTTCCACAAAGTTTGTAATTTTTTTTGCGTATCGTTTATTTGGTACAATTTCCCGCTAAAATCGGCTTTGCCAAACCACACATTTTTAGATGGATAACCTGCTTTCAATACTGCCGCCGAAAACTCGGTAAAATTGTTTACCTCAATAAAATTAGTATTAAATTTAGAATTGATGTCTTCCAAAATAGCTGGTTGCGTAAGCATTAATTCAATACCAAATTCTTCAAATAATATTTCACTTTCGGACAAAGCCTGTATCTCTAGCATCCGTAAAGGAAAAACCCTAGTTATATTATGTGTTAAACAATACTTTAAAAACTGATGCGAAAATGAATTATCTGTTGGTGGTGGAATAATATTTTTATGCGCTACATTATCACAAAAATGTACAATCTCGTGTTTAAATTGCCAAGCCAATTGGTAAGAAGTTGCGTTATTGGCAGCCGTAATTAAATTAATATTTTGCATAATAACTTATTGTATTAAGCCATCAAGCATGGTAATTTTGCGGTCGGCCATATCGGCCAATTCGTTATTGTGCGTAACAATAATAAAAGTTTGGTTAAACTGCTTACGCAAATCAAAAAATAATTGATGTAATTCTTTGGCAGTGTTAGAGTCTAAATTGCCCGAAGGCTCGTCTGCTAAAATTAATAATGGGTTATTTACCAATGCCCTAGCTACAGCAACTCTTTGTTGTTCGCCACCCGATAATGTGTTAGGTTTGTGCTTTGCCCTATCTTTCAAACCTAAAATATCTAATAAATATAAAGCCCGTTTTTCGGCATCAGCTTTTGATTTTTTGGCAATAAAAGCTGGAATACACACGTTTTCTAATGCAGTAAATTCGGGTAACAAATGGTGGAACTGAAAAATAAATCCCAAATTAATATTTCTAAAATTGCTCAGTTGTTTAGAATTTAAAGAAGTAATATCTACCTCATTAATCACAACTTTACCTTCGGTGGGTTTATCTAAAGTGCCAATAATATGTAGCAGCGTACTTTTTCCAGCTCCCGAAGCACCTACAATACTCACTATTTCGCCTTTATTTACCTTTAAATTTACCCCTTTAAGTATAGGTAACTTACCGTAATTTTTATAAATATTTAAAGCTTGCAACATTAGGCGAAAATAATAAAAAATACCATGCAAACTTGATTGATTTTTTAGCGATAATATTATATTTCACTAAAAATTAAAAAAATATTTTGTTTTTGGCTATGTATTGGTAATTTCACAGAAAATATTTCGAAAAATGAACATTCACGAGTATCAAGGAAAACAAATATTAAAAAGTTTTGGTGTAAACATTCAAGAAGGCATTTTAGCGCACACGCCCGATGAAGCCGTTGCAGCAGCCATAAAACTTAAAGACGATTATAATTCCAGTTGGGTAGTTATAAAAGCGCAAATACATGCGGGTGGCCGTGGTAAAGGCGGAGGTGTAAAATTAGCCAAAAACCTGGATCAAGTAAAACAAATAGCTACCGATATTATTGGTATGCAATTGGTTACGCCACAAACTGGACCCGAAGGCAAATTGGTAAGTAAAATATTGGTGGCACAAGATGTTTATTATCCTGGCGCATCCGAAACCAAAGAATTTTATGTTTCGGTGTTGTTAAATAGAGCCAGCGGACGTAATACTATAATGTATAGCACCGAAGGCGGAATGGATATTGAAGAAGTTGCCGAACATACGCCTCATTTAATTTTTAAAGAAGATATAGATCCAAAAGTTGGTTTACAAGCTTTTCAAACACGTAAAATAGCTTTTAACCTAGGTCTTTCTGGTACTGCGTTTAAAGAAATGACCAAATTTATTGCTGCGCTTTACAAAGCTTACGAGGCCACCGATTCGGCAATGTTCGAAATAAATCCTGTTTTAAAAACATCCGACGATAAAATTTTAGCCGTTGATGCTAAGGTAAATATCGATGACAATGCACTTTTTAGACACCCAAATTTTGCAGCAATGCGAGATACTGCGGAAGAAGATGCAACTGAGGTAGAAGCCAGCCAATCAAACCTTAATTATGTGAAACTTGATGGTAATGTTGGTTGTATGGTAAATGGTGCAGGTTTAGCCATGGCTACTATGGATATTATTAAAATTGCCGGTGGCGAACCCGCTAACTTTTTAGATGTAGGTGGAACCGCCAATGCAACTACGGTAAAAGCCGCTTTTAACATCATTTTAAAAGACCCTAAAGTAGAAGCTATATTAATAAATATTTTTGGTGGGATTGTACGTTGCGACCGTGTGGCACAAGGAGTTATCGATGCTTACAAAGAAATGGGAACCATTAGAGTACCCATTATTGTACGCTTACAAGGCACCAATGCTGTAGAAGCCAAAAAATTAATCGACGAATCGGGTTTAAAAGTATTCTCGGCTATTTTACTAAAAGAAGCAGCCGATTTAGTTTCCGAAGTGTTAGCATAAAATTTATTATACATTTTAAAAAAGGCTTTCTATTATTTAGGAAGCCTTTTTTTTTGGGAAAATCAAAGCTAGTGTAATACAATAAAGCTAGCCCCGCTATTCGCAATAGTCCTCATTTTTGCCCCAGCTAAAAACCCCGCACACATTGCGGGCTATTTGCTGCTATCGGGTTTAGGTAAGCAGGTTTGGTGCAATTAATTTGCGAACGTTTAAAATAAGTTTTATATAGTTGATTGGATTTTATTACAATAATAAAATTGAAATTCTCTGTAAGATAAATCTAAAAAAATTTATTCTAATTAGTTTAATAGTTTAAAAGTTTGAACACCAATAAATTTGGAGTGCTTTTTTTAAATTTAAAACAATACTAATTTTTTAAACCTATAATTTGTTATTTTTGATTATTCCACAATATTTTAACCAATTAATAACTAAATATTATGAAAAAAACGATATCAATATTGGTAGTAATTATAAGTTTGTTTTTTGTACAATGTAAAAAAGAAAAAGAAAATTGTAAAGAGAAAGCCAAAATAAATTGTGTTTGTACGCTTCAATATGATCCCGTTTGTGGATGTAATGGCATAACTTATGGAAACGCTTGTGGTGCAGAATGTAATGGTATAACAGATTACAAGCAAGGAGCTTGCAAATGAAAAATTAAATAAATTTATCGTTATTGTGTTCTTGTTATTAATAACAACACACATTTGTTGCAAAAAGAAATGTTCCACACTTGAAAGTTGCAAATTATTACCTAATACAAGTGATTGTAATGCAGCCATACCAAAATTTTATTATGACAAAATTGATAAAAAATGCAAGCAATTTATTTGGGGTGGTTGCGGAGAAGTTCCATTTAATACAATGGAAAAATGTGAAAAAAAATGTGATTGTAATTAAATAATTTTAAAGTTATTTTCAAAATGCTTTAAAAAATCAAAAGTTTCAAGTTAATATAAATATTTTATAGATAATAAATTAATAAGGTAAAATATATACCCTTATTTACTTTTACATTAAGCCATTTTTTGACAGCAAAGTAACACAATAAAAATATACGATAAATTCGCTAATCTTATTATATATATGATTGTAAAGTAAAAATCATAATATTTTTTAAAATGCAAAAATTAAAAATATTATGAGATTAATTTTATCGAAATCAACCTCATAATTTAATTCATACTAAATTTTACTTTCTAAATTTAGATAGTATGTACAAAACAATTCCTACCAACAAAACAACTATAAAAATGCCTAAATAAAGCCCAGTTTTAAAGATGCCTTCAACAATTTGGCAACTTGATAAAAGCATTAGGCAAAATATAACCGAGGAAAAATATATTTTTTTCATAATAAAAAAAAAGCGGCAGAATGAATTTCCCACCGCTTTTTCAAATATCAAAAGTTGTGCCTTTATTTTGCAGAAGCATAAAGTGAAGCTACTTTATCCCAATTTATCACGTTAAAAAAAGCTGCCATATAATCTGGACGACGGTTTTGGTAATTTAAGTAATATGCGTGTTCCCATACATCCATACCTAAAATAGGCGTACCTTTTACTTCGGCAATATCCATTAATGGGTTATCTTGGTTAGGAGTTGACGTAACCGCCAATTTACCATCTTCTCCTACAATTAACCAAGCCCAACCCGATCCAAAACGGGTAGCACCAGCTTCGGCAAATTTTGTTTTAAAATCGGCAAACGAACCAAAAGCAGCATCAATAGCTGATGCTATTTCGCCAGTTGGGTTTCCGCCAGCATTAGCGGCCATAACAGTCCAAAATAATGAATGGTTAAAATGCCCTCCCCCATTATTGCGTACAGCAACTGGGTATTGCGAAATAGTTTTACATATTTCCTCAATGCTATTATTTGCTTCGTTTTTGCCTTCCAATGCTTTGTTTAAATTGGTAACATAGGCTGCATGATGCTTCCCATGATGTATTTCCATAGTTGTTGCATCAATATGTGGTTCTAATGCGTTGTTTGCGTAAGGTAACGCAGGTAGTTCAAATGCCATAATATTTTATTTAAATGTTTGATTGCAAATATAACCTATGCTTTTTAAAAATGTTTATATTATTGTTGTGATTTTCTTTTATTTATAAAAAAACTTTTAATTAACTGGCTACATTCGTTTTCAAGTACGCCGCCTTTTAATACAGTTTTAGGATGTAAAATTGGGTTTTGTAATTGCTTAAATCCCCGTTGAGGGTCGTAAGCACCAAATACTATTCGGCTAATTTGTGTCCAATAGGCAGCACCAGCACACATTACGCAGGGTTCGAGGGTTACATATAAAGTACAATCTAATAAATACTTGGCACCTAAAAAATTTGTAGCCGCTGTAAAAGCTTGCATTTCGGCATGTGCCGTTACATCATTTAATCTTTGGGTAAGGTTATGCCCACGGCCAATAATTCTGCCGTTGCTCACAATAATTGCCCCAATAGGTATTTCATTCGCAATATTGGCTAGTTTGGCTTCTTTTATTGCCTCTAACATAAAAAACTCATCTTTGGCAGGCAAAAAATCATTTTCAAAATTTACATATTTCATAATTTTTTTATAAACTAAATTGTAGTATCATTATCGGTTGCAATTTCAAATATAAATTCACAAAACTATCTATACATATTTATTGTAAATTAATTTTTATCAAAACAATATATATTTAATGATGTTAAAAAAAAAAGCGCATTTATTTAAAATATTTTGAAAACTTTTTCCATAAGCGATATTGAAAACCTAACAGGTATTAAAGCTCATTCCATTCGTATATGGGAACATCGTTACAATATTATAACCCCTAAACGTACACAAACAAATATTCGTTACTATGATGATTATGATTTGTGTTTATTTTTAAACATAGCTACACTTATTGAAAACGGCTATAAAATAAGTAAAATTGCAGAGCTTAACTTTGATGAAATAGGAAAAGTTGTAAAAAATTTACAGCTCGATCATTACAACGTTAATGTGCAAGTACAAATCCTATCAAATGCCATGCTTACTATGGATGAAACAGAGTTTGATACTATTTTTGAAAAATGTATTTCTACTTTAGGCGTTCAACATACTATCGAAAATATTATTTTTCCGTTTATGCGAAAGGTAGGTTTTATGTGGCAAGTAGGTGCCATTAATATTGCACACGAACATTTTGCAACCCATAAAATAGAACAACGCTTAATAGCTGAAAACGCTTTACTAAAACATAAAATAAACGATAATCAAAAAAAATATCTACTTTTTTTACCTCCACTCGAAACCCATCAGGTAGGTTTACTGTACACACAATACTTGTTAAAACTTAACGGACATAAGGTTTTGTATTTGGGTCAAAATTTACCTTTCGAGAGTTTAAAACAAGCAACTGCATATTTTGAACCCGATTATGCTTTAACAGCGCTTACTATTGCCAACCCTAATTTGGATACATTAACTTTAATTGATAAAATTTTAGAAAGCTTAGGTAACGTTAAGTTATTAGTTGCTGGCGCACTTATACACAATCTACAATTAGATGATAACCCAAAGTTAGTTGTGATAAACAATATGTTTGCTTTTAAAGAAAGTATTGAATTAGCTTGTAAATGATAATAGATTAATCAGTTTAAAAATTTTTATTACTTAGCTTTTTGCTATAATTGTATTTAAACAAAAGATAAAATTTTAAGTTGAGAGAGTACTTACTTTTTATAGATACCGAAGCTACTGGACTACCCAAAAAGTGGAACCAACCTTATAGCAACTCGAAAAATTGGCCTCATATCTTACAATTATCTTGGATAATTTACAACTCGAGTGGTAAGAAAATTAAAAGCGAAAATCATTATATTTTTGAAAACGATTTTAAAATTTCAGTTGAAGCGCATAAAATACATGGCATTAGCAATAATGTTTTAAAAGCAAAAGGTAAAAGTAGGGCATTTGTATTACATGTATTAGCTTATGATTTACACAAATACAAACCTATGTTAGTGGGGCATTTTATTGAATTAGATTTACATTTGCTTAACGCTGATTTTTACCGTTCGGGTATAGAAAGTGGTTTAAAAAATCTTCCCGTTTTTTGCACTATGCTTGCAAGTACTAAATATGTAAAAAATTATGGAGTAGATCATTTACGCTTAGGTGAACTTTATACAATATTGTTTGATAAAAAAGCCGAAAAAATGCACAATGCCTTGTACGATGCTTATGCTACAGCTTCCAGTTTTTTTGAACTACTAAAAAGAGGCGATATAACCCCCGAATTAATTGAACAACAACAGCAAATTATAAGTAAAAAACAGTACCATGATGATAATTACATAAAGTGGGCTTACTGTGCTTTTGTAAGCGTTTTATTAAGCATAATAATTTATTTGGTATGGATAAAAAATTAGCAATTATTAAAAATATAGCACCTTTTAATTTATTATCTAACGATATTTTAACTGAGCTAACACATGTTTTGCAACCCATATCTTTTTTTAAAGAAGAGATTTTGTATAAACAAGGAATATCTAAAATGCGGGGCTTAGATATAATTATTAAAGGCAGCTACGAAACTTTTTTTTATGACAGTTTGGGTAACAAACGATTAATAGAAAACTATGATGCTGGCGAAAGTTATGGTGGAATATCGGTATTACTTAACCGAAAAAAATCTTTAAAAACTGTTATTGTACAAAAAGAAACTGAAATTTATTTTTTACATCGTAAGTATTTAAAAGAAATATGTAATAGCAACGAAGCCTTTTTTCATCACTTTATTGCTGAATTTGGTAAAAGAATGCTAAACGACGAATTTGCCCATTTTTACAAAAAACCAACTGCATTTGATGAAAGCTATATTGCCGCCGAACAAATGTATTCTCGCAAAATTGAAAGCTTAGAATTTAATGAAATAATATATTGTGCTGATATTACGCCAGCTTACCAAACAGCTCAAATAATGGATTTAGCAAAAGTAAGCTGTCTTTTTGTAAAAAATAAGGAACAAAAAATTATAGGTTTCGTAACCGATATAACCCTTCGCAATAATATAATTGCAAAACAAAAAGATGCTAGCCTTGCCATTATTAATTTTATGGCCAACCCAGTTATGCAAATAAATACTCAGGCTTACATATATGAGGCTTTATTAATGATGTTTAGAACCAAAACTCGTTATCTATTGGTGGAAAAAGATGGAAAATACATTGGTTTTTTAAGCAGAAATAAATTACTTAGCGAACAAGCGCAATCGCCATTAATGTTTATACAATCTGTTAAATTGGCAAATTCATACCTCGAATTAAAAAATAAATGGGAAAACGTAGCTACAATGGTTTACCAACTTTTAAATAGAGGTGTATATGCCGAAATTGTAAATCAAGTAATTACAACCATTGCCGATACTATTACCCAAAAAATTATTGATAAGGTAATAGAAAACCTAGGAATACCACCAGCAAAGTTTGTATTTATGGTTACTGGTAGCGAAGGTAGAAAAGAATTGACTTTAAAAACCGACCAAGATAATGCAATTATTTATGAGGATAAAGCAAACGAACAACGTGAAAAAGTGCGAGATTACTTTTTAAAATTTGCTTCCAACATATCAGAACACCTTAATTATGTTGGTATTGTTTATTGTAGTGGCGGTTTTATGGCAAAAAATCCCGATTGGTGTCATTCACTATCACACTGGAAAAATAATTATAAAAGTTGGATGGATGATTCGTTACCCGAAACAGCTATTAAGTTTTCTACATTTTTTGATTGTAGGTTAGTATACGGCGAACCTTTAATAATGGACGAATTAAGGAATTTTTTAGACACGGAACTCCAAAAGCCTCTCGAAAAATTTTATGTGCATATTGCAAAAAATGCGCTTCAGTACGAACCACCACTCACATTTTTCAATAACATTAGAACAAAAACTATGGGCACTCAAGAAGTTTTTGATATTAAAAAAGCAATGACCCCCGTGGTAGATTTGGTTAGAGTTTACGCTTTACAAAACAGAGTTTTTGTAGAAAATACAGGCGAACGTATGAAAGCACTAAAAAACTTACAAGTATTTACGCCTACTCAATACAACGAATTGTATCAATGCTATTATTTTATGATGAGTATGCGTTTAAAAAATCAAGCAAAACAAATAATACAAGATAAAACTTTGCCCGATAATTTTATCAATATCAATAACCTATCTAAAATAGAAGTAGCTACTTTAAAAGAAATATTTAAAACTATTGCTAACTTTCAATCGAGTATAAAAATAAAATTTACTGGCAACTTGTTAAGTTAGAGTGTGGATAGCAGTAAATGGGGGGAGAAGAAAGTAAATAAATAAAAATTACATCTTATAACTTAGCATTAAAAAAATGCTTTTTTTAGTTTGTAGTTTTGTATGTTTCAATTATAAAACAAAAAATAAAATTGAAAGCAAATTATTAAAAAATGTGTAAAAAATTAGATATTAGTAAAACCAAATCTACAAACCACTTCCAACCAACTCTTAACTAATAACTACCTAAAAAGATGACCTCACACGAAATATTAAAAAAATATTGGGGTTTCGATAATTTTAGACCGTTACAGTTAGAAATTATACAATCGGTATTGGATAAAAATGACACCTTGGCTTTATTGCCTACTGGCGGAGGTAAATCTATGTGTTTTCAAATACCTGCTTTAATGATGGAAGGTATTTGCATTGTAATTTCACCACTCATTGCTTTAATGAAAGATCAGGTTGAAAATCTTACCAGTAAAGGAATAGAAGCTATATCTATTACATCGGGAATGACAAAACGTGAAATAGATATTGCCTTAGACAATTGTATTTATGGTAAGATAAAGTTTTTATACCTATCGCCCGAGAGGCTATTTTCGGAGTTAGTTACCGAACGTATAAAATATATGAAAGTTAATTTATTAGCCGTAGATGAAGCACACTGCATATCGCAATGGGGTTACGATTTTAGGCCTCCATACCTTCGCATTGTAAGTTTTAGAGAATTACATCCTAAAGTGCCAGTTTTAGCATTAACCGCTTCGGCAACTTATACTGTACAAAACGATATTTTGGCTAAACTAAATTTTAAATCAAAAAACGTTTTTAAAAAAAGTTTTGAACGCAATAATTTAAGTTATTCTGTTTTAAAACAAGATGATAAATTAAAAAAATTATTAGATGTTTGCCAAAATGTAAAAGGTACAGGTATAGTGTATGCCAACACGCGAAAACAGACTTACGAACTTTCAACCTATTTAAATCAGCATAATATTTTATCAGATTATTACCATGCTGGGCTTGATGCACAACAGCGAAGCCACAAGCAAAATTTATGGAAAAACAATAAAATAAAAGTAATAGTAGCCACCAATGCCTTTGGAATGGGAATAGATAAACCCGATGTACGGTTTGTATTACATTATACCCTACCCGAAAGTTTAGAAGCTTACTATCAAGAAGCTGGCAGGGCTGGCCGCGACGAAAAAAAAGCTTATGCTGTAATACTATATCATAAAAGCGATAAATTAGTTTTCGAGCAAAAGTACATTCAAAGTTTTCCGTCCATAACCGAAATAAAAAAAATATATCACCATTTAGCTAATTATTTTCAACTAGCTATAGGATTGGGCGAGGGTTTAAGTTTCGAGTTTAATATAGCAGATTTTTGTAAAAAGTTTAAAACCGAAATAATTAAAACTATAAATGCCATAAAATTTTTAGAACGAGATGAATATATTGCCCTTAGCGATAATGCGCTTTTACCCTCACGCTTACAGTTTATTGTTAATGGAGAAGATTTATACCGTTTTCAAGTAGAAAACCATATTTACGATGCCTTTATAAAAAATATTTTAAGAGCTTATGGCGGCGCATTCGACCAGTTTATAGTAATAAAAGAAAACGAAATTGCTAAACGATACGGTATTACAAGAGATGAAACAATAAAACTTTTAAACGAATTAAATAACTATGGCATAATATCTTACGTACCACAAAGTAAACTGCCTCAGTTATATTATATTAAACCAAGATGGGTTACCGACGATTTAATTATTAATACCAATTATTACAACGACCGTAAAACCACTTATTATAAAAAAATGCAGGCCATAATTGCTTACGCCGAAAATGAAGTATGTAGAAATATTAGTTTATTATCATACTTTAACGAAAATAAGCCTCAAAAATGTGGCATTTGCGATGTATGCTTACGCCAAAAAAAAGATGTAGAAGGTTTAGAAAAACAAATACAAAAACAAATTCTATCATTATTGAAAAATAACGTTTTAGCGCTTAATCAACTAATAAATAATATTAAATTAGGTAACGACGAGAATAAGATAAGTGCAGTAAGAAACCTTTTAGATGCAACAATAATTACGAAAACTGCAAATGGTTACAAAATTGTTTAACTCAATAAAGTTTTTACGATTAAATACCATAAATAAATATTTGTGTACGCCTATTTAACGATTTACCCAAAGCTGTTGAATTATCGGAAATGGGATTATTTTCGCCAAACCCACTATATTTTAATCTGTCAGATTTTATACCATTATTAATTAAATATTGATATACTGCTTTTGCCCTGTTTTCACTCAACAATTGATTTTCAATACTATCGCCAACATTATCAGTAAAACCGCCAATACCAATTTTTAAATTAATATTTGCAGCTAATAAAACCAATAATCTTTGTAATTCGGCTTTTGATTCTGGCTTAAAATTATATTTATTTTTATCGAAAAAAATATTTTTTAAAACCATGTTTTTCCCAACCTCTAACTTACTTAAAGGTATATCTAAAATAACGGGCTCGTTTAGTTTATGATATGTTGTTTCAAAACTTTCTGAATAATATAAATAACCGTTGGTACTAGCAATTAAAGCATATTGTGTACCAAAAGGTAAAATATTTAAAAAAGTTCCGTCAATTTTATTGGAGTATGAATTAATTAAAACTTCGCCAGTTTCTAAATCTACTATTTGTATTTCGGCTTCTAAAGGAGCTTTTGTATCCATATCGTATACCTTTCCTTTTACATAATTGGTATAAATGGGCATTATTTTTGTTTCTTCAATGTCAAAACTATATAAATCTAAGCCACCAAATCCTGCGTATTGGTCTGATGAAAAATAAGCAGTATTACCGCTTGGATTAATAATTAAACCACCTTCATCATTAAAGGTATTAATAGGAAAACCTAAGTTTTCGGGTAATCCCCATTTTCCATTATCGCTTAAGCGAGATAAAAAAACATCTTTGTTTCCTAAACCTACCCAACCATCCGACGAAAAATATAAGGTTTTATTATCAGGATGAATAAAAGGTGTCATATCATCATAAGGCGTATTAATAGTAGGCCCTAAATTGGTAGCTGAACTCCATTTACCTGTATCATCAAGTTCACTTTTCCAAATATCATAACCACCTAAACCACCTTTTCTATCACTAACAAAATATAAAGTTTTTCCATTTGAAGATATTGAGGGTTGAGATTCCCAGTTTTTAGAATTTATGGGGTAACCTAAGTTTATAGGTTTTACCCATTCTTCTCCATCTTTTTTAGAAATATAAATATCGCACCTGCCAACACCATCGGGGCGGTTACAACCTGTAAAAAAAAGATATTGGCCATCGGGCGATATGCATTGCGCACCTTCATTATATTCGGGAGTGCTTAACACCGAACTTAAAAATTCGGCATTATCCCATAAATTATTTTTTTTATTACTTTGGTAAAAATCTTCCTTAAAATCTATCTGCCGTGTAAATATAAGTTTACTTTCGTCGGCAGTTATAGCAGCCATATATTCATCGTGTACTGTATTAACACTTTCGCCCATGTTTACAGGTTTAAACTTAACGGGATTAATAATTGCTTCGAGGCTAAAATCACAATCTTGGATATATTTTTTTGCCCTAGCTACATTTTTACTTGTAGTACCAACTAGTGATATATATTTATTTAATAAATTTTTGGCTAATTCATATTTCCCTGTTTTAAGAGCTGCCTCTGCGTAAAAAAATATACGTTCGGGGGCATAATTAGGGTCGATAGTATATGCTTTTTCATAAGCAATTAATGCATCATAATAGTTAATTACCGATCGGTAAGCATCACCTAACAAAATGAAAGCTTGTATAAATTGTGGGTCATTTTCGGTAGCTTCGTTTAACTCAATAATAGCTAACCTTATATTATTTTGATTTAAATAACTATTTGCAAGTTTATAATTTTTAAGTGCAGCCTTACTATTACTACTCAAAACCTCTTGAGCCATTGTAAGGTTAGATAATAATAAAATAAAAATTATTACAAATAATTTTCTCATCAGGATTTTAAAATTTATAAATTTATTTATGGAATGTTTAAATATTTGTGCGTTTGTAATGAAATTTCCCATTGTGGGTTATTCATCACATAATCAATAATTAAGGGGGTTATTTCTTTTGATTTCGACCATTCGGGTTGTAAGTATAATTTACAGTTTTCGTTTACCGATTTAGCATGTTCTTCGGCCCAAACCAAATCTGATTTATTAAAAACAATAATTTTAAGTTCATTGGCAAAAGGTAAAATATCGGGCCTTGGCGACTTAAATTTTTTGGGAGATAAGCATATCCAATCCCAATTTCCCGATAATGGGTATGCACCTGATGTTTCAATAAAAGTTTTAATATTATTTTTTTTTAATTCAAATGTTAAATAATCAAGGTTGTATATTAAAGGCTCACCACCTGTTACTACAACGGCTTTTCCAGGATATTTAGTTGCGTTAATTACAATAGTATCTGTTGCTGTTAGGGGGTGTAATGTTGCATCCCAACTTTCTTTAACATCGCACCAATGGCAACCCACATCACAACCACCTAATCGTATAAAATAGGCTGCTTTACCTGTGTTAAACCCTTCACCTTGTATGGTATAAAATTCTTCCATTAAAGGTAATAGTGATCCATCAAGCGGGATTTCTTGTTTACTTACCATGTTTTTAAAAGAGAAATTTATTTTTTAATTATTATGATTTGTTTTTCGCCCGCTTTTAATTTAACGCTTGTGAAAGACGATTGGGGTAATTTATTTAGTGTTAATTTAGCTCTTTGGTTATTTTCTGCCAAAATTTTAATAGTACAATCGTACGATGTTGGGTTTTCTAATTCTAGCGTAATAGTTTTTGAATTATTTTTTATTATTCTAGATTTTACTTGATCAAAATTAGCTACAGTTAAAGTTTGGGTGTTTACATAAATACTTGGCACTTCTAATATTGTTAGCATTAAAGCTGTTTCGGACCAAGTAGACCCAGGGTATATTTCGCCAATTCCTTCTAACCAATCGGTAGTGCTTACCCTTTCAGATAGCCAACCTGGTTGCAATCCAGGAATTGGATTTTTAATTGTGGACATGTATTGTGGTATTGCTTGCGTTATATTTTGTAGTAAATTCAAATAAAATATATTTCCAGTTGCTCGGTATAATCTTAATAAAGCTACTCCTGAATGTGTGCATATACCAGGCGAACCATGCTTATTTTGTGTGTTTGCCCATACGGCACCTGTAGTTGTTTTTCTTAATTTAGCTAAGGTTGATGATGGTGGAAATACAAAATCATACGAGCTTATCCAAGTACTAAACTGAATTGCTACATTTTGCGCTATTTGCAACCATTTAGCCTCCCCAGTAGCTTCGTACAAAGTCATATACGATTCTAATAAAGCGTAAGTTGCTTCACTGTCAAAATTTTGCATAGCATCGCCAGCAGCACCATAAATTAGCCCTTTACTTACATAGTTTTCGTTAAAATTATCAGCAATTTGTTTTGCAACTTCTAAGTATTGTGGCTTACCAAAATATTGTGAAGCTAAGGTTAGTGTAGCAGGCACAATAGCACCACTTGTTGAGCCTCCTATTACAATTTCGCCACTTGTATTATTCACATACTGACCAAGTTGACCATATTTTTGCCAAGTTTTTACAAAAGCGTCGGCAACAGTTTTAGCACCAGCATCCCAACTTGGTTTTACGGGGATATTTAAAGCCTTAAAAGTTGCTAATTCTTTAAAAATATAAAATAAACCATCCCCACTTTTACGCACCAAGTGTAAATCTTTGGCGGTGGCAATATCTTGAAATATCCCAAACCATTGGTTTCCTTTTTGGCCACTATCCCAAAAATATCCCGATGGCGAAACACCGTTAGGGAAAAGCCAATCGAAATTTCGCACCACATTTTTACGGCTTTGTTCGCCTCCAATGGCTAATAATGGGTAGGGTGATATCATTCCACCTGTCCACCCTATTTGCCAATCTTGGTAATAGTTTTCACGCATTCCTACTGAATAATAACCAAAATTAGGCTCAAAATTTTGACGATTAAATTTTTCTTCTTGAATTTTAAATGCTGCAGAAAAAGGTATAGCGTAATTAGGTTTACCTTGCGGCAATAAATCGTTTCGTATTTCTGAAAATTTATTGTACAAAGCTTGTATGTCGGAAGAATCAAAAACATAAATTTTAACAAATAATACTACCGAATCTCCCTCATTATAATTGGCTGGCTTATCAGTTGCGGGGGCACTCATATCTGATATAATATATTGATAGTTTTCACGCACAACTGGTGAAGTTAAAGTTATGGATGCATGTGTGCGATTAAAATTTTCTTCAATATCAATACCATAATCCTTAATACCATTTCCCTGTTGCGCCAATAACCAAAAACCTTTTTTGTCTTTAGGATTGTGAAAACCTATGGCGGGTGTACTCATATCGCCACTCCTTTGTTGAACTCGAGATGGTCCATCATTTATGTTTAAACGTGGTATATCCGAAACAACTTGTGGTTTATTTGGTCCAATATCTTTTATATCCATTAAAAAAGATAAATAAGGATGCACAATTGCTTTTACTCTATTTCCATTGTATAGGGCAGAAGGCATTAAAACGTAATTTTTTATCGACCAATTGTCGAAATCTAAAACCATAGAAACAGCACTATTTTTGGCACTCCCTGATATACATTTAAAAACAAACTTTAGGTTATATCCATTATTAATTGAAGGTTCGATGTTATTGGTAATTACCCACTTTGAGCTATCTGATACTAAATTTGTTTGATTAGAATTTATCTGAATTGTTTTTCGGCATATAACTTTATTAAAATGGTGGGTATCATATTGTGTTATTTGAGCAGATAAACTTAAATTTTTAATGTCATTTGTATTTTGCGCAAAAGATTTTGTATTAATAAATAATAAAATAATTAAAATAGTTTTTTTGAAAATTGAAAGCATGATTAATATCTAATATATATTTAATTTATTGACTATTATTGGTATATTCTTTTTTATATTTTAATGGACTTTTTCCAATGATACTCTTAAAAAACTTATTAAAATTAGAAAAATTATTGAAACCACTTTCATAACAAACTCCACTTATTGTTAGCTTGTTTTCAATCAATAATTTGCAAGAGTAAAGTACCCTAGTTTCAATTAAATATTGTGAGTATGTTTTATTTGTTTTGGTTTTAAAATATCTACAAAACGAATTAGAACTAATATTGGCAACGTCAGCAATCTCATCAAGCGTAATTTTCTTTTTGAAGTTGGCAAGCGAGTATTGATAAATATCGTTAATTCGTTTAGCTTCTGCATCGTTATAATTATTGGTAGCTATAATTGAAGATAAAAAAATAAATTCGGTAGAGCTGGCTATAACTTCTAAAACTTCTAAAAGCAAAATTATACGTTTTAAGTTTTTTTCAACAAGCATTTTATCCATTATTTCAATAACTTTAAGCTTGGTATTTCCAATTATCAAAATCCCTTGAGAAGCTCTTTTATATAAATCTCTTATAATTTTATTTTCGGGTAAGTCTAAAAATTTATCTCCCAAAATATCTTCTAAAAAATGAACTACTTTTGCCTCAACATTTAACTCCGATTTATTTTGAAAATATAAATCTTCACACTTCCAGTGATGGGGCAAATTAGACCCTACTAAAATAACATCACCTTCATTAAAATGATGAATGCTATCTCCTATAAATTGAGTCCCTTTGCCTTTTACAATATGTACCAATTCTATTTCGGCATGGTAATGCCAACGGTTATAAAAATAAGGGACAACATCGTGTCTCACACTAAATGATTGATTTGCTCCTATTGGAACAAACAGTAATTGCGGTTTCATTGGTTATAATTGGGTATTTATTTTATTTTAAAATAAATTTTATGCTAATATAGTTGTAAAAACTATCACTTTAGCACATATTGCAATTATAAATCAAATCTTTTTAATTTTATATAAAATTTTGAAAATAATGAGTATAAATAAAAATCCTTTGAAAATTTTAAATAGTAAGGTTGTTTATGATAACAATTGGATAAACTTAACCAATCATAAAGTAATAAATCCATCGGCAAATGAAGAAATATACAGCATTATTCAATTTAAGAATTTTGCCATTGATATTGTTGCTGTGTGCGAATATCAAAATATTTTTTTAATTGGTCAATATCGTTTACCCTTAAAACAATATAGTTGGGAAATAGCCGAAGGTGATGGCAGTTTAAACCTAGATCCCATTGATTCGGCTTAGCGAGAATTACTTGAAGAAACTGGCTTGGTGGCTAAAGATTGGAAGCAAATTTTGCGTATGCACCTTTCTAATTCGGTAAGCAATGAGTTAATTATTATTTTTTTAGCTACGGGTTTGCAACAATATTAAGCCCAACCCGGAGAAACCGAACAACTTCAAATTAAAAAATTACCATTTAATGAAGCTTATGAAATGGTTACCGAGGGTATAATTACAAATGCTATAAGCAGTAGCAGCTATTTTAAAAATTAAACTTTTACTTTTGGGCAATTATATAAATATAAAAATGATGTTTCGCCGTATTTTGGGTTTTATTTTATCACCTGTCCATCACTTATTTTTTTTGCTTTTTTTAATTATTTTTCAACCTATACAATGGCTAAGCTTAAAACTAGGTGGTTATAAAGCACACAAAACCTCAGTAGATTGTCTTAATTTTTTTTTAGTTGCCACTTACTATATTTTAGGATTAAGCGTTACATTTAATGATAATAAAAACCTTCCTTTAGGAAAATCTATTATTTTTATTGCCAACCACCAAAGTATGTACGATGTTCCAGCATTGATATGGTTTTTAAGAAAATACCACGCAAAATTTATCTCTAAAATCGAGTTAACCAAAAATATCCCCTCTATTTCGTTTAATCTTAAAAATGGTGGAGGTGCAAATATAAATCGGAATGATGCCCGACAATCAATTACCGAATTGCTAAAATTAGGCGAACGTATGCGAGATAATAATTGGTCGGCGGTTATTTTTCCCGAAGGTACACGGGCGAAAAATGGTGTTTTAAAAGATTTTCAAGCAGCTGGTGTAGCCACCTTACTTAAAAAAGTACCCGACGCATTGGTAGTTCCAGTAGTTATTTCAAATTCATGGAAAGTGGTAAAATTCAGCACATTTTGGCTTATGCCGGGCTATCATTTAAGTTTTAAAATTTTGGATGCTATTGATACAAAAAGTAAAAATATATCTATTATTATAGATGAAGTAAAAGCTGAACTTCAAAAAAATTTAAAATAAACGGGGATTTATGTTTGCTACTAACCGTTAAGTGTTAATCAATTATTTAATTTTAATCTATTTGGAAAATTTATACACTCTTTTAAATCTGTTTATAAAAAATTAATGTTCAAACTTATAATTTATTAAATTTACTCTAGAAAAAAATATGAAAACTTATATAAAATTACTGTTAGCATTTTCATTAATGGCTACCACCAAAAACTTATTTGCGCAAAGCGATGGATTTACCACAATAACCAATCCTGTAAGCTTACAACAAACCGATTTAGCAGCGTTACGCGGTAATATTGGATTTCAAGTTCAGTTAGCTTTTTTTAGATTATATAGTACTTACAGCATCAGTAAATATCAAGCAGTTACAGCTGGTATTGGTATTGGTATTGGTAAATAAATTCTTATGTTAAATTTTGATTTTAACAGTCCCGAAATGGAAATATTTTATCCTCCATTTCGTGATTTTAATATTCAGTTATTTTTTAAACGCGACGATTTAATACATCCTTTTATTTCAGGAAATAAATGGCGAAAGTTAAAATACAATTTAATAAAAGCTAAGCAGCAAGAAAAAACTCATTTAATAACATTTGGTGGTGCCTACTCAAACCATTTATTAGCCACTGCCGCAGCTGGTGCGAAATTTAATTTTAAAACAAGCGCATTTGTGCGTGGCGAATGTGTAAGTAACGAAGTACTAACAATTTGTAAAGTGTTTGGGATGCAACTTAATTTTGTTGATCGAGAAACCTATAAAAATAAAATTAAATTGTATCATAATAATTATGGTAATGATAACGCTACATTTTTTATTGATGAAGGTGGCTCGGGAGCCGATGCGGAATTAGGTTGTAGAGAAATTATAAGCGAATTAAAAAATAATTACGGCCACATTTTTTGTTCGGTAGGTACGGGTACAACCTTAGCGGGAATTGTAAATGGCATAAATCAACAAAAAATAAATACCCATGCACACGGAGTAGCAGCTTTAAAAAATGGTGAGTTTTTAAAAACTGATATTGACAAACTACTCATTAAACCTTTAAATTATACCTTACATACCGCATACCATTTTAATGGTTATGCCAAAACTACACCCGAGTTAATAAATTTTATAAAAAATTTTAGCTCCTCAACAGGTATATTAATCGACCCTGTTTATACCGCCAAAACATTGTACACTATTGTAGATTTAGCATCAAAAAACTATTTTTTAGATGGCGCTAAAATATTGATGATACATACTGGTGGTTTGTTTGGATTGTTAGGTATGAAAGAAAAATTTTAAATAAAAAACTCTCAAAAATCCATTAATAAGCTAAATATGTAAGCTTACAGTTTGATTTCAATAAGTCCATTTATAAAATTAGTACAAAAACAGAGTTTAAACGATTTAAAGCCAATTAAAAAAATTTTCAAAAAACTGCTTCTAGCTATTATTATCGAGGTTTTATAGTTAAATTAGAATTTAAAATTTTATAAAACTCTTTTCTAATGTATAAACTATCCATCAATCCTAATAATGTACAACAAGTATTAAGTAAACATGTACTTACCGACGGCTACGACCTTACTTATGATATAGAAAAAAGCAATGGCGTTTATTTTTATGATTCGAAAAATAAACGTACTCTACTCGATTTTTTTACTTGTTTTGCCTCTGTTCCATTAGGATATAATCATCCTAAAATGATAAATGATGAAGCATTTAAAAAAAATTTGCTTTTAGCAGCAATGGCCAATCCTTCAAATTCTGATATATACACAACACAATATGCCCAGTTTGTTGAAACTTTTTCAAGGGTAGGCATTCCGCATTATCTGCCACATGCTTTTTTTATTGCTGGCGGCGGTTTAGCAATTGAAAATGCTTTAAAGGCAGCTATGGACTGGAAAGTGCAAAAAAATTTTTTAAAAGGTTATCGGCATGAAAAAGGTTTTCAGGTTTTACACTTTGATCAAGCTTTCCATGGCCGTACTGGCTATACATTAAGCTTAACTAATACCCTGCCCGATAAAACCAAATGGTTTGCCAAGTTTGATTGGCCTAGGGTAAGCATACCAACAATTAAATTTCCTTACGGGGATGCTAATTATGAAGATTTACTACAACGCGAACAGCTTTCTATCCAACAAATTAAAATGGCTTTTAAGCAAAATCCCGACGATATTTGTTCAATTATTATCGAACCCATACAATCAGAAGGTGGAGACAACCATGTACGCCAAGAGTTTTTAGAACAACTACGCTTGTTGTGCGACCAAAACGATGCGCTTTTAATTTACGATGAAGTGCAAACAGGTGTAGCACTCAGTGGTAAATTTTGGTGTCACCAGCATTTTGGAGAAAACGCCAGACCAGATATAATTGCTTTTGGAAAAAAAATGCAAGTTTGTGGTATTTTGGCTGGCGATAGATTGAATGAAATAGAAAAAAATGTATTTAATACTCCATCACGAATCAATTCTACATGGGGCGGTAACTTAGTTGATATGGTGCGGTCATCAAAAATATTAGAAATAATTGAAGAGGATGATTTGTGTTCCAATGCCACTAATATTGGTCAGTATTTGCAAGATGGACTAATAGATATAGCCGACAACGATGAAAGAATAAGTAATGTTCGCGGGCGAGGACTAATAACCGCTTTCGATTTTAAAGATAAAAAAATTAGAGATCAGTTTATTATAGATGGATTAAAAAATAATGTGCTATTTTTAGGATGTGGTAACAGTACAATTCGTTTTAGACCCGCTTTAATAATGCAAAAACAACATATTGAAGAAGGTTTACATTTAATTAAAAAAATATTAGGCGAATTGTAAAAAGTATAATTTAAGTTTTTATAATACCGGAAATTTCTGTTTTTTATTTTATCGAAATTATATGTATAATTTCGGTAAAATAAAAGCACAAAAAAACGGAGACCGATGTAAACCGAACTCCGTTTTAATAAAATATCTAACTATAACGAATTTACAAATTTTGTAAGTTTCGATTTGTTATTAGCTGCTTTATTTTTGTGTATTACATTTTTTTTAGCCAACCTATCAAGCATTGAAGCTACTTTAGGTAGTAATGCTAAACCATCTTCTTTAGTAACCGAAGCTCTTAATCGTTTAATAAAAGTTCTGGTAGTTTTTGCTTGGTAGCGGTTACGTAAGCGTTTAGCTACGTTTGATCTAATTCTTTTTAATGTTGATTTATGATTTGCCATGTGTAAGCTTATTGTTCCTGTATAAAATATACCCGTTTTACGGTTTGCAAATATAAGCCGAAATAACCAAAATACAAATGGAATATTTAATTATTTTTTTAACAATTAAATTATTTTAAAACTTTATTTTTAGCTATGCTTAAAAACAAATATTTACTTCTATTATTTATTCCTATCCTAATATTATTGAGTTCTTGGGGATTTTTTGCACATCAACGAATTAATAGATTGGCAGTTTTTACATTGCCCGATAATTTAATAGCATTTTATAAAAGTAACATCAATTACATAAGCGAACACGCAGTTGATGCCGATAAACGAAGGTATGCCGACTCACTTGAAGCACCTAGACATTACCTAGATGCCGACCATTACGGTACATCCCCTTTTGATAGTATCCCTCAAAAATGGAACGACGCAGTTGCAAAATATTCCGAAGATAGCTTAAATGCTTATGGCATTGTACCGTGGCATATACAACGTACATATTATAAGTTAGTTAAAGCATTTACCCTCAGAGATTCGGCATTGATACTAAAATACTCCGCAGATTTAGGTCATTATATAGGCGATGCACATGTACCCTTACACACTACCCAAAACTATAATGGCCAAATGACCAACCAAGTAGGTATACACGCTTTTTGGGAAAGTAGGCTACCCGAACTATTTTCTGATAGGTACGATTACTTTGTAGGTAGAGCAAAATATATTGATAATCCATTAACCGAAGCTTGGAAAATATTAAAAACTACAAATTCTAAACTTGATTCAACTTTAAAAATTGAAAAAGAATTAAGCAAATCATTTCCTACCGATCGTAAGTACACTTTTAGCGAACGTAACAATAGGGTAATTAAAGAATATTCTATTGATTATTCAACCGCTTACCATACTGCCCTTAACGGGATGGTAGAAAAACAAATGCGAAGCGCAATTATCGAAATTGGTAGTTTTTGGTATTCGGCATGGATAGATGCTGGCCAACCAGATATGAAAAAACTAATTTACACTGGACAAACGGCAGCCGAAAAGAAAGCTATTGTTGACGAAGAAAAACTTTATTTGAAAGGAAGTATAAAAGGGAGACCAGAAAATTAAGTTGTATGAGATTTAGCTTTGAACGCTGCAATTATTGCAGGTGCAGTTGTTAAAATAATAATTACAATCATTAATTCAGTAAAATATTCTTTTACAGCTGGTATGTTTCCAATTAAATAACCCATAAATAAAAAGCTAATTATCCAAGCTAAACCGCCCACAATATTAAAATAAGTAAACCTACCAATAGGCATTTTTCCAATGCCCGCAACAAAAGGTGCTATGGTTCTAAATATAGGCATAAAACGGCTAAAAATTATTGCTTTGCCGCCGTGTTTGCTAAAAAAAACATTTGTTTTCTCATAATATTCGAGCTTTAATATTTTATTGCCAGATTTAAAAACCTTAGCTCCAAAAAAACTACCTAAATAATAGTTGGTAGTATTGCCTATAAAAGCTGCTATACACAGCAATATGCATAATATATATATATCTAAACCCGTATCGCCTTTGGCAATAATTGCTCCCGCAGCAAAAAGCAAAGAATCGCCTGGTAAAAAAGGAGTTATAACTAAACCTGTTTCGGCAAATATTATTAGAAATAAAATAAGATATGTCCAAACTTTATAATTGCTAATTATTTCGCTTAAATGAACATCAATATGTAATACAAAATCTAATATATTTTTTAAAACTTCCATTAATTTATTTTTTGCAAAACTATGAATATAGCTTAATATACCTTATTTAATTTAAAAATTTGATATTGATATTGCATTTAGAACTCAAGATTATTTTAAATAAACTCTCCAAAAAAAAACCTTACCATTACTGGTAAGGTTGTGAAGATGTTAAATGATTATATGATAGAAATTAGCTTACGCTAATTTAACATTTACTGCATTTAATCCTTTTTTTCCGTCTTGTAGATCGAAAGTTACTTCATCATTTTCTCTGATTTCGTCAATCAGGCCAGAAGCATGTACAAAGTATTCTTTGCCTGTTCCGTCTTCTTTAATAAAACCAAAACCTTTGGTGTCATTAAAGAACTTTACTGTTCCATTGTTCATTTTGTGATAATTAATTTTGACAAAAGTAACAAGTATAATTGGAATAACAATAATTTTTCTAATTTTTTTTTTTAATTATATTTGTAAAAGCTTGTAATTGTAGGTAATAAAAAAAGTATAACCATGATAATTGTAAATATTATTTGGTTTAGTTAAATAGCAGTAATTGTTCATAATTTATTAAATGTTAGTTGATGATTTATTATAAAACCATTAATATTAATCCCACCAAAAAAGCAAATTTTAAAAATTACCAAAAAAAAAGCTACCTCTATAAAAAAGGTAGCTTTACAAAAATGCGTATTATAAATTAATATCTGTAAGCGTCTGATTTAAAAGGACCATCAACTTTAACACCAATATAATCAGCTTGGTGGTTGTTTAACTCATCTAACTCCACGCCTATTTTTGCTAAATGCAAACGAGCAACTTTTTCATCCAAATACTTAGGCAATACATACACTTTGTTTTCGTATTTACCTGGGTTTGTCCAAAGTTCTAATTGTGCTAAAGTTTGATTAGTAAATGAAGCCGACATTACAAAAGATGGATGACCCGTAGCGCAGCCTAAATTTACCAAACGGCCTTCGGCAAGTATAATAATATCCTTACCATCAATCGTATATTTATCAACCTGAGGTTTAATTTCAATTTTAGTATCGCCATAATTACCGTTTAACCAAGCCATATCAATTTCGTTATCAAAATGGCCAATGTTACATACTATAACTTTGTCTTTCATGACTTTAAAATGTTCGCCGCGTACAATATCGCAATTACCTGTTGTAGTTACCACAATATCAGCCTCTAAAACAGCGGTAGCAAACTTTTTAACTTCATAACCTTCCATTGCAGCTTGTAAGGCACAAATTGGATCAATTTCAGTAACAATTACGCGTACACCTTGCGAGCTTAGCGACTCGGCCGAACCTTTACCTACATCGCCATAACCACAAACTACGGCAACTTTACCAGCCATCATTACATCCGTTGCTCTACGTATAGCATCAACCAATGATTCGCGACAACCGTATTTATTATCAAATTTAGACTTGGTTACCGAATCGTTAACGTTTATTGCAGGTAAATGTAAGGTACCGTTTTTCATACGGTCATATAAGCGGTGTACACCCGTAGTAGTTTCTTCGGATAATCCTTTTATAGCTGCAATTAACTCAGGGTAGCGGTCGAAAACCATATTGGTTAAATCGCCACCATCATCTAAAATCATGTTTAATGGCTCGCGGTTTTCGCCAAAAAATAAAGTTTGCTCAATACACCAATCAAATTCTTCTTCGTTTAAACCTTTCCAAGCATAAACTTGTATACCTGCGGCAGCAATAGCTGCAGCGGCATGGTCTTGTGTTGAAAAAATGTTACAAGATGACCAAGTAACATCCGCACCAAGCGCAACCAAAGTTTCGATTAGTACGGCCGTTTGGATAGTCATGTGTAAACAACCGGCAATGCGAGCACCTTTTAAGGGTTGGTTTTCGCCAAATTCTTCTCTAAGTGCCATTAAACCTGGCATTTCTGCCTCGGCTAATCCAATTTCTTTTCTTCCCCATTCGGCAAGAGAAATGTCTTTTACTTTGTAAGGGATAAATTTTGTCTCTACTGATGACATAGCTTTTTGTTTAAGTACCTTTTAAGGTATGTTTAAAATTATATTTATTAAAAAATAATAAAATTTGGCGAGCAAATTTCAATAATATTTTAACTGCAAAGTTGCGCAATTGTTTTACCATTGCCAAACACAATTGAAGGAATAGTTTTAACAATTAAAAAATAATTATTTTTAAAATTTTGATCGAAAAAATATCTTCAATTTTACCCATTTAACAATTATATTACAATACCGCAATCTTTTTATTTTAATATGAGTTTTAAACTATTACCTGTTAATGTAGTTGATGACATTAGTTGTGAAGATTTTACTACCAATTATTTAAAACCCGGAAAGCTCTTAGTTATCAAAAACTTAGCTAAAAGTTGGCCTGCCTATACTAGATGGACTCCTGATTATTTAAAAAAAATAGTGTACAAGCAAGTAGTGCCTTTGTACGATAACTCTAAAGCTGATCCATCAAAACCAATAAATTATGCGGCTACCAAATATGCCATTTAGCGATTATATGGATTTGATATAAAGCCAGCCTACCGAATTACGCATATTTTTCTTTAATATTTTTAAATTTGCACCCAAATTATTAAATGATGTAATTGTGCCCAAAGAATTAATGGGTGGTTTTATTGATAATATGCCTGCTATGTTTTTGGTGACTCTAATTCGGTTACATTTTTACATTACGATATTGATTTAACTGATATTTTTCACACCCATTTTTGCGGTAAAAAAACGTTATACTTTTTAAAAACAAATGGAAAGAGCGTTTATAGTGCATACCAAATGCAACTTATGCTTTAGAAGATTACGACGTTTTAAATCCCGATTTTAAAAAATTTCCTGCATTAGAAGGTGTTATCTTACAAGAATTATTTTTAGAATATGGAGATACTTTATTTATGCCAAGCGGTTACTGGCATTGGATGAAATATTTAAGTGGTTCGTTTTCTTTAAGCCTGCGGGCTTGGGATGCATCTTGGTCTCGAAAAGCTCATAGTTTATATAACTTAGCTGTAAAAGGAGGTTTAGATAGTGTTTTGAAAATGACATTTAAAAGTAATTAAGCCTATTTTAGAGAAAAATTAGTCATAAAATGGGTTGGAGAAGCATTTGAGAAAACGGAAAATAAATTTTTACATTATGGTAAATATTTCATAGCAAAAGCCAATTGTTCAGCTTGGTTTAGGTTAGTATTATCTAAAATAACAGCATCCTCTGATCTTATTAAAGGGCTAACTTCTCTTGTAGTATCTTGAAAATCTCTGTGGGCTAAGTTATCAAACACTTCTTCAAGTGTTACATTTTCGCCCATTGCTTGCGATTCTTTAAATCTTCGCTCGGCCCTTGTTTTTGGGTCGGCGGTCATAAATAATTTAAGCGAAGCATCGGGAAATACAGTAGTTCCAATATCTCTACCATCCATAACAATATTTTTTTGCTTGCCCATTTTTTGCTGCTGCATAACCATACATTGGCGCACTTCTTTAATAGTTGCTATTTCACTAACGTTTTGCGATACTGGCATTTGCCTAATTTCTTCGGAAACCTCTTCGCCATTTAACAATACATGCGATTGGTAATCTCTAGAATGAAAATCAATATTAATAGCTTCTAAAGCTTGTACAATTTCATGGTGGCTTTTTAAATTTATGCCTTGTCTTAAAAAAAATAAAGTTACCGCCCTATACATTGCGCCACTATCAATGTAAATGTAGTTAAGCTTTTGAGCCAAGGCTTTGGCCAATGTACTTTTACCGCAAGATGAATATCCATCAATTGCTATTACTATATTTTTTTTCATTAGCAGTAAAAATACAATTATGATTTTATTTTTACTGCTAATGAAAAACAAAAATATTTTTTTAGGTAAAAAATAAAAAACGAATTATTAAACTGTGTAACTAAAAAACTTTTTTTATGTTTAAGGTATTAGGTAATTTAAATTAATTCATAATTTTTTGGTATAATAATCACATAAGCTAGTATAAAAACTTATTAATGTTCTCCTACCCTACTTCCAATACAATATTTAGCATAAAATCTTTGCAAGAGTTTGAAACTATTGCCCTGCAAGTATTTTATTACCAAGCTATACATAACCCTTTATATGGCGATTTTATTAAACATTTGGGTGTAGCCGTTTCGGATGTTAAAAATATTTATCAAATACCATTTTTACCCATCGATTTTTTTAAACATCACCCTATAATAACGCATAATAGCAAAGTAGAAATAATTTTTAAAAGTTCGGGTACTACTGCATTGTCGCAAAGTAAACATCTTGTAAGCGATATTAAACTTTACGAAAAAAGCTATATAGAAACATTCGAGCATTTTTATGGTAAGATTGAAAATACCTGTATATTAGCACTTTTACCCAACTATTTAGAACGAGACGGCTCATCATTAATTTACATGGTTAATGATTTGATAGTAAAAAGCCAACATCCTCATAGTGGCTTCTTTTTATACAATATTGATGAATTATACCAATTATTACAGCAACAAAAATTAAAAAATCAAAAAACAATACTTATAGGTGTTACTTACGCATTGCTTGATTTTGCAGAAAAATATACGCTTAGCTTCCCTGATTTAATAGTTATGGAAACTGGAGGAATGAAAGGTAAACGCAAAGAAATAATTAGAGAAAGCTTACACGAATTATTACAAAATAGTTTTGGCGTTAGCCACATACATTCCGAATATGGTATGACAGAATTATTATCGCAAGCTTATTCTATTGGTAAAGGAATTTTTAAATACCCCAATTGGATGCAAATACTCATAAGAGATACCAACGACCCTTTAACATTAATAGAGGATGGTAAAACTGGAGGTATTAATGTGATAGATTTAGCAAATTTGCATTCATGTTCGTTTGTAGCTACACAAGATTTAGGTAAAAAACATAACGCAAATTCTTTTGAAGTTTTAGGTAGGTTTGATAATAGCGATATTAGAGGGTGTAATTTATTAGTTAATTAATTTAGCTTGTAAAATTTGAATTCCCGTGTAATTAGCTTTTAAAACTATCGCTATATTGCAAGCTAAATTTTTTAACAACATTTAGGTACACCTTTTATCTAATTAACATCGAAAAATACAATTACAATAATTTTAATGAACGAAGAAACAAAACTTATACGAACCCAAACTGCCCGAAGCCATAATCGCGAGCACTCCGCTCCATTATATCTAACATCGAGTTTTATTTTTGATGATGCCGAACAAGGGCGAGCAATATTTGCCGATGAAGTTGAAGGTAATATATATTCCCGCTACTCTAACCCTAATACTAATGAGTTTATAGAAAAAATTTGTGAAATGGAGGGAGCCGAAGCTGGTTTAGCGTTTGCATCAGGCATGGCTGCTGTATTTGCATCGTTTGCTGGTTTACTAAAAAGTGGCGACCATGTGGTTGCTTACCGAGCTATATTTGGTTCAACACATCAATTATTAACAACTTTATTTCCTCGTTGGGGTATAACAAGTACTTACATAGATGCTGCTAATCCTGATGAATTGTTAGCAGCAATTACACCAGCTACAAAAATGATTTTTTTGGAAACTCCATCAAATCCGGGTTTAGAGTTGGTTGATTTAGAATGGCTTTGTAAAACTATTAAACCAAATCATCCACACATTATTATCAATGTTGATAACTGTTTTGCTACGCCGTATTTACAAAAACCTATGAGTTATGGTGTTGATTTGGTGAGTCATTCGGCTACCAAATATATGGATGGCCAAGGCCGAGTGCTAGGAGGTGTAGTAGTTGGTAATAAAGCACTTATAAAAGAAATGATGTTTTTTATAAGACATACAGGGCCAGCAATGTCGGCCTTTAATGCTTGGCTACTATCTAAAAGTTTAGAAACTTTACCGTTACGGATGGATAGGCATTGTAGCAATGCAAAAAAGGTTGCCGAATTACTTGAGGAAAGTACAGAAGTAGAATTGGTACGTTACCCACATTTACCATCACACCCTCAATATGAGTTGGCTAAAAAGCAAATGAAACAAGGAGGAGGGATTGTAACCTTTATAATAAAAGATGGTTTTGATAGAGCTAAGAAATTTATGGATGCTTTGGATATGATTTTAATATCTTCAAACTTAGGAGATTCGCGAACCATAGCAACTCATCCAGCATCAACTACTCACTCTAAACTTAGCGAAACCGAAAGACAAAGTATTGGTATTTTCCCCGGATCTATTCGTATTTCGGTGGGTTTAGAAAATATTGATGATATACTAACTGATATTAACCAAGCTTTACATAAAACCAGTTAACAATGAAAATAGAATTAAACAGGTTAAACGATGCCGTACATTTTGAGGCATTAGGCTCTGAAAATATTAAAGTACATATTGATGGTTCGCCCGAAATAGGCGGACAAGGCTTGGGTGTGCGCCCTATGGAAATGGTTTTAATGGCTTTAGGTTCGTGTAGCTCAATAGATTTAATAAGTATTTTAAAAAAACAAAGGCAAGTAATCGAAAAATTCTCGGTGGAAGTAAATGGCGAACGTCGCGAACAAATACCCACCGTATTTACCAACATACATATACTTTTTAAACTTATTGGCAAACTTGATGGTGTTAAAGTTAGTAAAGCCGCAGAGTTAGCTGTAAAAAAATATTGTTCGGTACACGATATGTTGGTTGCTGGCGGTGTAAATATTACATACGGAATAGAAATTAACAGCCATGTTGTCTAAAAAAACTAAATATGCTATTAGAGCACTTATTGCTTTAGGGGATAGTTTCGGTAAAAATTCAATCAACATTTCAACCATTGCTGAGCAACAACGTATTCCTAAAAAATTTTTAGAACAAATACTTTTAGAAATGCGCAATGCAGGTTTTTTATATAGTAAAAAAGGTGCTGGTGGAGGTTATTCATTATTAAAAGATCCAAAAGATATTAACCTTGTTCAAGTTATTCGTTTAACGGGTGGCCCAATTTCTCAATTACCCTGTGTGAGTTTAAATTTTTATCAAAAATGTGATGAGTGTAAAGATGAGAAAACTTGTGGCATTCGCGATGCTTTTTTGAATGTACGCGATGCAACATTAAAAGTACTATCCGAAACATCTATTGCCGATTTAATTGAAAAAGAAAAGAGATCGGTAATAGTTAAATGAGATTTTAAAAGAATAATTTAAAAAATTAAAATCATACGTGATACCTGTATTAGGCTAATATAATCCATATTTATAATTATTTGGATGATATGAATTTTTAGAACATTTTTTCAAACATTTTCTAATAAAAAATCTCCACTAATCCCAAGTTTATTATGTACTGCTTTTAAAAAAATAACATCTGGTTCTCTTTTGCCATTAAGTATTTGAGATAATTTAGACGTTCCAAGACCTAATATTTCTGCAAGTTTTACTTGGGTTAAATTTAATTCATTAATTTTATTTTAAACAATAGAATTAATAGTTATGGGCAATGGCATAATTTGCAATACATTATCTTCAAATTTCTCTGCCATTAAGCTAAGTTGTGTAAGTTCGTTAGCATCCTGTTCTGCCAAAGCATTAAATCCACCTGCGGCGGTAGCTTTTTTCAAAAAACCCTCAATCATTAGCATAACTTGATTATATTGAGCCTCATTTCTTATTTTATCAATCATGAATTTTAAATTATTGAACAATCAATTTTGTTATATTGATTATGTGTGCCAATAAAACGTATAAATAATGTTCGTTCGTCAAAAAAAAATCATAGTTACTAATCTAAAATCATTTCCTTTAATATTAAATACTTATCTATCGTTACCTATATAATCAACATTATTAAACACTTTCTTTATATCTGAAATTTTACTCAAATTAGCCAATCTAACAATTTCGTACCATTTATTTAATGGTTCGCTTGCACTTGGATATTTTTTAATAAATTTTGTAAGTGTAACTTTAAAAAGTATCTCCATTAATCAAAAATAATTTATTCATTTCATATTTTACAATATAAAATTTATCAGCATAGTTTAGTTTCAATTAGAAGATTTAAAAAAATCATGTTTTGTATTCATCAAATATTAAAATCTCCAATTATTTAAATAGTTAAAAAATTATGGTCTATGAAACTATGATTAGATACAAATTATTTAAAAAAAACCTTTTTATAAAAAAAAGCCTTTTCTAATTTTAGAAAAGGCTTTTAAATGTGCGCCCACCTGGGCTCGAACCAGGGACCAAAAGATTATGAGTCTTCTACTCTAACCAACTGAGCTATAGGCGCAGAAATCTTTATTGATTTGGGATTGCAATTTTACAAGTTTTAACCGACTTTTGGAAACAAATTATGGAAAATATTAAAAATATACTCTTCGATTATGGTAACGTTATCTTTACCATTGATTTTCAACGTACTCAGCAAGCTTTTATTGATTTAGGTATTATTAATATCGATGAATTTTTCGCTCATAAAGGACACGATGTACTGTTTGATGAATTTGAAAAAGGAAATATAAGTGCAAAAGAGTTTAGAAATGGCATCCGCCGTAAGGCAAACAAACCCCAATTGAGCGACGAACAAATTGATACCGCATGGAATACTATTTTTATAGGTATTGATAAAGGAAACCACGAGTTGCTATTGAAAATAAAACAAAAATACAATACTTTTTTATTAAGCAATACCAATGAAATACATTTTAAATGTTTTAGCGATTATGTAAATAAAACATTTGGGTTAGCCGATAACACTAGCCTATTTAACAAGGTTTATTATTCGCATGAATTGGGAATGCGAAAACCTAATGCCAATATTTTTGAATACGTTTTAAACCAAAATAATTTAGTTGCAGCCGAAACATTATTTATTGACGATAGCCCTCAACACTTAAAAACCGCAAAAGAACTTGGTATGCAAACTTATTTGATGACTGTACCAGATAATTTACAAACTTATTTTAAAACCAACGGTTTACTTTAATTGCTGCCTGCGGGCGAGTTCGGTTTGTAATAACAGCAACTCTCGGCTAGCCTGCCCTGCTATGGCGGTATTTTCTTGTGCCCGCCTAAACAAGTAAGGCATTACTAATTTTACAGGCCCGTAAGGAACATATTTGGCCACATTATATCCTGCATTGGCTAAATTGAAGCTTAAATTATCGCTCATACCTAGTAATTGTGAAAAATAAATATGTTGATGGCTTGTATCTAAATTACTTTCCCGCATTAAGTAAGTTAATAATTTACAACTGTATTCGTTATGTGTGCCTGCTACAAAACTTATACAATTTATGTGATGGATGCAATAGCGTAAAGCATCATTATAATAGTTGTCGGTAGTTTCTTTATCAGGATTTATAACCGTTGGATAACCATAATCTAAAGCTCTTTGTCTTTCTTTTTCCATATAAGCACCACGAACTAACTTTGCCCCTAAGTAAAATTTTTGATGTTGGGCAAGTAAAGTATCCGCTTTAAGCGCTAATAAAGTAGTATTGCGGTACAGCTGATAGGTATTGTAAACGATGGCTTTATGTACGTTAAACTTTTGCATCATAGCTAAAGCTAAATCGTTAATAACTGGCTGAATCCAACTTTCTTCGGCATCTATCATAATTTTAACATCTAAATCGTAAGCTGTTTGGCAAATTTTTAAAACTCTTGCAAAGGCCTTATCGTATTCAAATTTTTCGCTATTTGTAAGGATTTTGTTTTCGCTAACTTTTTGTAAAAGCGTAACCCTAGCCAAACCACTAACTTTAAAAACTGCAAAAGGTATTTGTTGTGGCATTGAAGCCGATTTAATTAAGGTATTGATAATTTCTTGATGCGTATGGTCGAAACTTTTTTCATAATCGTTGCCCTCTACACTATAATCTAATATGGTACCTACATTATAAGTTGCTAATAAATTGATGGTTTTTGAGCAATCATCAATAGTTTCGCCTCCACAAAATTGATTAAATAGGGTATATTTTATCAACTCTTTAATGGGTAATCCAATTTTAAGCGCAAATTGGGTAATTATGGGGCCAATTTTAACTAATACATTGTTATTTATAACTTTAAATAATAAAATCGACTTTTTTAAACTTTGGTTTGATAAATATTTAAACGCTATTTCGGTATCATCAAACGATAAAAGTGCATCATTTTGAATTGAATTTATTTTATTTATACTTGACATAAGCTATTATTAAAATTGATTTTAAGAATTGTTTATTACAACTTGGATGATTTATGTAAGTTTGTTACCTGTTATGATAGAATTTCAATTACTTGGAGAATTTATACATTTAATTCAATTATTAAAAGCCACAGATGCGGTTTCATCGGGTGGCGAAGCACAAATGGTAGTTAGCCAAGGGCTTGTTACCTACAATGGTATAACCGATTACCGCAAAAGACTAAAAGTTAAAAAAGGCGATATCATTACTTATAATAAACAAAGTATAAAAATAATATGAAACAAATTGCATCCGAAGTTTACAATATATTTTTTGATAATACCTTACAAAGTTTAACTGATTTTTTAGTCTCCAATAATTACTCCAAAATATTTATTATTACCGATGAAAATACGGGTAATTATTGCCTGCCCGTTTTACAAAGCAAACTGCCACAGTTAAATACATTTGATATTATAGAAATACCTTACGGCGAAGAAAATAAAAATATTGATTATTGTATAGCTATTTGGCGAATGTTATTAGATTTTGAAGCCGACCGTAAAGCATTAGTCATAAATCTTGGCGGCGGCGTAGTTACTGATATGGGAAGTTTTGCAGCATCAACTTTTAAGCGGGGAATTGATTTTATACAAATACCTACTACCCTATTATCGCAGGTTGATGCCTCGGTTGGTGGTAAAACAGGTATTGATATGAATAGTGTTAAAAATATAATCGGCACATTTGCCCAACCAAAAGCAGTAATTATTAGTACCGATTTTTTAAAAACATTACCTAAAAGAGAGCTTACATCGGGCTTTGCCGAAATGCTTAAACACGGTATTATTGCCGATAAATCTTATTTTGAAACCCTCAACAATATTGATAGTATTGATACCATAAGCGATGATTTAATTTACACTTCCGTTAATATTAAAAATACTATTGTAACCACCGACCCTTACGAAAACGGATTAAGAAAAATACTAAATTACGGACATACTATTGGCCATGCCATTGAAACTTGGAGTTTAAACAACGAAAAAAATAATCTTTTACATGGTGAGGCTATTGCAATTGGAATGGTGTGCGAAGCTTATTTAGCCCACAAAACAGTGCAACTTAGCGAAGCTGATTTACATACAATAAGTAATTCTTTTATAAAGTTTTACGGAAAATATACGTTGAAAAGAAATATCGAAGATGATTTATTTGGTGTTATGCGTAACGACAAGAAAAACAATACAGGAAACATAAATTTTTCGTTACCCAATAAAATAGGTAACTGCCTATACGATATAAAAGTTACCCACAAAGATATTGTAGAAAGTTTAGATTATTATAGGCAACTGTAAAATTTAACTTGTTTCAATAAGCTTACGAAGTTCGTCGTTTAAATCAGTTTCAACATCAACATCAGATAGTACGGGCATAAAACAATGGGTTAAATCTAGTTCTTGTACCCTTTTTATAGTTTCGGATAGTACGGTGTTGGTACTCCAAATAATATTGTCAAATATTTTTGGGGTGGGATTTTTTAAACCTAATAAATAATATCCACCATCTTTGGCAGGGCCAATTACCACATCGTAATGGTTTAATTGGCGAAAAGCATTGCTAATAATTTCTGATGTAAGTTCTATACAATCGGTACCAATAATAATAACTGGGTAATGTGGTTTTTTAAAAACTTCGGCGAAAGCCACCTTCATTTTGTCTCCTAAATTGCCTTGGTTTTGATAGGCAATATGATAATTACCTTCCCAATGTACTGGCTTATGGTTCTCTTTATTAAAGTATAAATATTTTTGTACGGGTAAGTTTTGGGTAATTAAATGGGTGTGTTGCAATAGTTTTTCATAAATTTTTAAAGCGTTGCTATCGCCAATAGTTTTTGCTAGTCGGGTTTTACATAAGCCTAGTTCAGGGTGTTTTAAAAATATAATTAAGGCTCTTGTCATTTTTAAAACCAAGTATTAAGTTTTTAATTTATTGCCTTTCTAATTCTTACCAATTTAACTAATAAGCTTTCTAATAAATCTAAGTGTAACATGTTTGCACCGTCAGATTTTGCATTTTCGGGTTCGGGGTGTGTTTCTATAAATAAACCATCGGCGCCTACGGCTATGGCAGCTTTGGCAATGGTTTCAATTAAAGCGGGCTTGCCTCCAGTTATTCCGCTAGCTTGGTTTGGCTGCTGTAACGAATGTGTACAATCCATTACTACTGGTACATTAAAACTGCGCATTTCGGGAATTCCTCTAAAATCTACCACAATGTCTTGGTAACCAAAAGTATTGCCACGATCGGTTAAAATTACGTTAGGGTTTCCAGATTCGGTTATTTTATTAACTGCAAATTTCATGGCTGCGGCCGACAAAAACTGTCCTTTTTTAATATTTATAACTTTGCCAGTGAGTGCGGCAGCGGTTAATAATTCGGTTTGGCGGCATAAAAAAGCGGGTATTTGTAGCACATCAACATAAGCAGCGGCCATAGCAGCTTCATGGCTTTCGTGTATATCAGTAACGGTGGGTATATCAAACTCGCGGCCAATGCGTTCTAAAATTTTAAGTGCTTTTTCATCGCCAATTCCTTTAAAAGAATCAATTTTTGATCGGTTTGCTTTGCGGTACGAACCTTTGAAAATGTAAGGTATTTCGAGCCTATCTGTAATATTTACTATTTTATCGGCAATGCGTAAAGCCATATCTTCGCTTTCAATGGCACATGGGCCAGCCATTAAAAAAAAATTTCCCGATGATGTATATTGCAATTTATTTAAAATCATTTTAATTTTTTAAAGCAGTTAGTTACCTAATTCCGACATAAATTTAATTCTCATTAATTGTATTTCGTCCCAGTTATAATCATCGTTTCCCAATACTTTTAATGCAGCATCGATAGAATCTATTTCGGCTGTTTTAAAATAATCAAATACCTCATCTTGTCTGTCTTCATCAATCATTTCATCAATAAAATAATTCAAATTAAGTTTTGTACCCGAGCTTACAATTGATTCTACTTCTTTTAAAATATCTTCGTAAGATATACCTTTGGATGATGCAATAACTTCTAAAGATACTTGTTTATCTATATTTTGAATTATTGAAACTTTTAACGCCGATTTGTTAGCTGTTGTTTTAACCACAAAATCAATGGGCCGATCTATTTCATTATCTTCAACATATTGTTTAATAAGTTCAATAAATGCACTTCCAAATTTTAAAGCTTTACCATTTCCCACACCAGAAATATTTTTCAATTCATCCATATTAATCGGATAATTGGTACACATTTCTTCTAATGATGGGTCTTGAAATAATACAAATGGAGGTAAATTTTTTTGCTTGGCTATTTTTTTGCGCAAGTCTTTTAGCATTTTAAGCAGTTCGATATCTAAAGCTCCGGTGCCTCCTTGTAAATTTTCTTCATTGTCGTTTCGGCTTGCACTTTCTATTGGTCGGTTTAAAATATACTTGATATTATAGGGATTTTTAAGGTATTCATGCCCAATCTCTGTTAAGCTTAATAAGCCATAATCATCCACGTCTTTGGCTAAAAAATTATTTAATAATGCTTGACGGATTAATGATTTCCAAAGATTTAAGCCTTCAATTTTGCCTAAACCAAAAACAGGTAATAAGTGATGTTTGTATGATTGTATAGTTAAGGATTCTTCCCCCATCAAAACATTTAAAATGTATATATCGTCAAATTTTTCGCCAAATTCAATAATAGTGTTTAGTAATTGTTTTAAATGCAATTCTGCATCAAAATATTCTATTTGTGCTAATGTAAGGCAATTGTCGCATTTATTAGTACAGTAAGTTTCGTCATAGTTTTCGCCAAAATAATGAAGTATTTGTTTACGTCTACAAACTGCAGATTCTGAATAATCGATAACCTCTTTTAATATTTGGGTACCAATTTCACGTTCGGATACTGGCTTATCTTTCATAAACTTGGTAAGCTTTTCAACATCTTTTTCCGAATAAAAGGCAACACAATTTCCTTCTCCACCATCACGCCCTGCTCTACCAGTTTCCTGGTAATAACCTTCCATACTTTTGGGTATGTCGTGGTGTATTACATAGCGAACATCTGGTTTATCTATCCCCATTCCAAATGCAATTGTAGCTACAATAACATCAACATCTTCCATTAAAAATTTATCTTGTGTATCTGCCCGTATTTTGGGTTCCAACCCAGCGTGATACGGTAAAGATTTTATTCCGTTTATAGTTAAGGCATTTGAAACCTCTTCAACCTTTTTACGGCTTAAGCAATAAATAATTCCCGATTTACCTGTATTATTTTTTACATACCTTATAATATCTTTAAGTACATCTTTTTTTGCTTTTACCTCATAATATAAATTAGGCCTATTAAATGAAGATTTAAAAAGATTAGCATCTGTCATTTGTAAGTTTTTTTGGATATCTTGCTGTACCTTAGGTGTTGCAGTTGCTGTTAATGCTATAATTGAAAGATCTTCTCGAATGTTATTTATAACTTGGCGAATGCGACGATATTCGGGCCTAAAATCATGTCCCCATTCCGATATACAATGAGCTTCATCAACAGCTATAAAAGATATGGTAATGGTTTTTAAAAAATCAACCGTTTCCTGTTTATTTAATGATTCTGGTGCTACATATAAAAGTTTGGTTGCGCCAGCACTTACATCTTCTTTTACTTTGGTACTTTCAGCTTTGTTTAATGAAGAATTTAAGAAATGTGCAATATCATCACGCCCACCAAAAACCCTTAATTGGTCAACTTGGTTTTTCATTAATGCTATTAAAGGAGAAATAACAATGGCCGTTCCTTCGCTCATTAAAGCAGGTAACTGGTAACATATAGATTTTCCGCCACCCGTAGGCATAATAACGAAAGTATCTTTTTTTTCTAAAATGCTGTTAATAATAGCTTCTTGGTCGCCTTTAAAAGTATCAAAACCAAAAAAAGCTTGTAAATTTTCTGCTAATTTGTAATCTATTTGCATTGATAAACTGAGTGATTTATTTATATGATATAAGACTTGAAAATAGCATATTTTTACGACTTGCAATAATTTATTTTAAAAATTATAAAATATTGAAATCTAACAACGAAATACTTGACATTGCTAGGCGAACTTTAAAAATAGAGGCCGAAGCTATACTTAATTTAATGGATTTAATTAGCTCTCCATTTGCTGATTTGGTAAACTATATTTACCATTTAAAAGGCCGCGTAATTATTACTGGTGTGGGTAAAAGTGCCATTATTGCACAAAAAATTGTAGCTACTTTAAACTCTACAGGAACGCCTGCTTTGTTTATGCATGCGGCTGATGCTATACACGGTGATTTAGGAGTAATACAGGTAGATGATTTAATAATATGCTTATCAAAAAGTGGAAATACTGCCGAAATAAAAGTTTTAATTCCGCTTTTAAAGCAAAGAAAAAATAAAATTGCCTGTTTCGTGGGCGATGTAAACTCATATCTAGCCAAACAATCCGATTATATTATCAACACTTTTGTGACTACCGAAGCCTGTCCACATAATTTAGCTCCTACCACAAGCACTACCGCCCAAATGGCCATGGGCGATGCGCTTGCCATAAGTTTGATAGAATATAGGGGATTTTCGGGCATAGATTTTGCAAAGTTTCATCCGGGTGGCTCTTTAGGTAAAAAAATGTATTTAAAAGTTAGCGACTTGGTAATACTAAACGAAAAACCAATGGTAAACGGAGACAGTAAAATACACGATGTAATTCTCGAAATTTCGAGAAAACGCTTAGGAATAGTAGCTGTTATAAATGAAGAAAAATTGGTTGGAGTGATAACAGATGGCGATTTACGCCGAATGATGGAAAAATTTAAAAGTTTTGAAAATTTGGTAGCAATCGATATTATGGGAAAGTATCCTAAAACTATTGATAAAAACGAAATGGCAATAACGGCTTTAGATGTGATGCAAAAAAATCAAATAACCCAATTAATTGTAATGGAAAATGATAATTTTGAAGGCGTAATACATTTACACGATTTATTAAAGGAAGGGCTTTTATAAACCTTTAAAAATTATTTAAACGTTGCAAATTAATGTTGCAAAAAAAAATGAAATGAAAAACAATCAATATGTACTTATACTTGCTGGTGGCGTAGGTAGCAGGTTTTGGCCTGTTAGTCGCAGCACTTATCCCAAACAATTTTTAGATATATTAGGAACGGGTAAAAGCCTAATTCAAAATACTTACGAAAGGTTTGCACAAATTATTCCCAAAGAAAATATTTTTATTTTAACTAACGAAAGCTATTTTGATTTGGTTAATGAACAAATACCTGGTTTACACACCAATCAAATTATTGGTGAGCCTGTTATGCGCAATACTGCACCGTGTATTGCTTATGGTTGTTTTAAAATTAATCAGCTTTGCGCTGATGCCACTATTGTTGTTGCCCCAAGCGATCATTTAATTTTAGATACTCCTGCATTTATCAAAACGATTGAAAATGCGCTAACTATTGCCGAAGAAAACGATTGCTTAATAACTTTAGGCATACAACCTTCGCGGCCCGATACTGGCTATGGTTACATACAATACAACCACCATAAACTTAGCGATAATGTATTTAAAGTTAAAACATTTACTGAAAAACCAACGCTCGAAATTGCAGAATCATTTTTATTAAGTGGTGATTTTTTGTGGAATGCCGGCATTTTTGTATGGTCGGTAAAATCAATATTAAATGCTTTTAAAAACCATTTACCCGATATTTCAGAAATATTTACCGAAGGAAATAGACTTTACAACACGCCATCAGAAAATGAGTTTATACAAACCTGTTTTCAAAAATGTACCAATATTTCTATTGATTATGGTGTGATGGAAAAAGCCAATAACGTATATGTAATGCCATCGGAATTTGGCTGGAGCGATTTAGGCACTTGGGCTTCTATTTACGAATTAGCCAATAAAGATACTACTGGAAATGCCGTTATTCAACCTAGTAATGTTATTATGATAGATAGTAGCAACTGCATAGTAAACGTACCTAAAGATAAATTAGTTATTTTACAAGGCTTACACGATTTTATTGTTGTTGAAGCCAATAATACGCTTTTAATTTCTCCAAAAACTAAAGAACAAACTGTAAAGCAAATAGTTGCCAATGTTAAAACTAAATACGGAAATAAATTTATTTAGTTTTTTAAATATTTATTAGGATTTTGATTTGTGTTGAAATAGCTCTAAACTTAAAAATATGAAAATAGGTTACGAAGCTAAACGCGTTTTTAAAAACTTTACTGGCTTAGGTAATTATAGTAGATGGATTGTACAGTGTTTTGCAAATGCTTATCCTAATAATTCGTTGTTTTTATACACTCCCAAAATTTCTCAAAACACAAGGCTAAAATTTCTACAAAATTTTAAAAATATATTTGTTCGCACACCTACATCAAACCAATTAAAAATTTGGTGGCGAAGTTGGGCAGTTTCACACGATGCTAAAAATGATGGTATTGATATTTTTCATGGGCTTAGCAACGAAATTCCTTTTGGATTAAAACATAAAAAAATAAAATCGGTAGTAACCATACACGACCTTATATTTTTACGCTTTCCTCAATATTTTAAATTTATAGATAGGTTAATTTATAAATTCAAATTCAATTACGCTTGTAAAAACGCCCATACAATTATCGCCATAAGCCAACAAACTAAGCAAGATATTATTAAATATTTTGGCACAAACGAGAATAAAATAGAAGTAGTTTACCAAGGTTGTGATAGTATATTTTATGAAGAAATAAAAACGGAAACTCTACAAAATATAAAACTTACTTACCAACTTCCCGATGTTTTTATATTATGTGTTGGCACTATTGAAACCCGTAAAAATCAATTAATAATTTTAAAAGCATTAATACATTTACCACCTCAAATAAAATTAGTTTTAGTTGGTAAAGCTACCAAGTATAAAGAGGTGTTAAAAGATTACATAAGGCAAAATCAATTAGAAAAACGGGTTCTTTTTTTTGATAACATACCATTTAACGATTTACCTAGCGTATATCAATTAGCTAAAATTTTTGTTTATCCATCTGTATTTGAAGGTTTTGGCATACCTATTTTAGAGGCTTTAAATAGTGGTTTACCCGTAATTGCTGCAACAGGTAGTTGCCTAGAAGAAGCCGGTGGAAGCGATAGCATTTACATACATCCCACCAACGATAAAGCATTGGCCGATAAAATTAATTTGGTTTTAAACGATACTAGTTTACACCAAAATATGGCAAGCGAAGGAAAAATGCATGCACTTAAATTCAGAGAAAATATAATTGTCCAAAACCTACATTCCGTTTACGAAAAAACGCTATTAAAATGTTAAACACCGAAATTAAAAATGCACTTCAAGTATTAAAAAATGGTGATATTATTCTTTATCCTACAGATACCGTTTGGTGCATTGGCTGCGATGCTACCCTTAGCAATGCTGTTGATAAAATTATTGAAATTAAAAAAATAACTAGTAAAAAAGGGTTTATTGTGTTATTAGATAATGAAAATAAGTTGCAAAGCTACGTAAGCCAAGTACCCGAAATTGCCTACAATTTAATAGAATATACCGAAAAACCATTAACTATAATATATTCGGGAGCTAAAAATTTAGCACCCAATGTTATTGCACCCGATGGAAGTGTGGGTATTCGTATTGTGAAGCATAATTTTTGCCAACAACTTATACAGCAATTTCGTAAACCATTAGTTTCTACATCGGCTAATTTTAGTGGAAGTAATTTACCAAAAATATTTATGGATATAAGCCCCGAATTATTAGATATGGTTGATTATGTAGTTAATTTAGAACAAAATGATGTAGAAGAGAAGTTGACCTCAACCATTATGAAACTTGAGGCCGATGGCAAGTTTGAGTTTGTAAAAAAATAATATTTTAGGTGGGATGAGTTATCTGTTTAAAAGTAAAATAATTCAAAGAATTAAACAAATAATACAAATATCTAAAAAACTATTTTGATCTGATAGCCTCTACAGGATCTAAACGTGAAGCAGAAAATGCTGGCCAAAAACCAGAAATTACTCCAATTGTTACCGAGATTGTAATTCCTCTAACTATATTTGCCATATCTAACACAATTTTAAAATCAAAAATATAGGTTGCTGATACAGTTAATAAATACACAACCGTTAGTCCCAAAATCCCACCAATTAAGCAAAGTGCAATGGCTTCAAATAAAAATTGCAGTAAAATAAAATAGTTTTTTGCACCTAACGATTTTTGAATTCCAATAATATTGGTACGTTCTTTAACCGAAACAAACATAATATTAGCGATACCAAAACCTCCTACCAAAATAGAAAAACCACCGATTATCCATCCTGCTACATTTACAATCCCAAAAAGTTGATCAAGCTGACTGCTAATTATGGTTGTTTTGTTTAAAGAAAAATTATCTTCTACTGCAGGGTTTAATCTTTTTATTGATCGCATTATACCCCGTAATTCGCTTTCAACTTCATCAACGGAAACGTTATCTTCACCCCTTACCGTAATTTGTGGGTCGTATCTATCACTTTGAATGTCTATTATATTTTTTGCAAAATTTAAGGGCATCAACAACAGTTTATCTGAAGTAATACCCAACATATCCTCCCCTTCTTTTGCAAATACACCAATAACTTTAAGGTTTCGCCCCATTACTTTAATATTTTTACTTATAGGATTGTTGTTAGCAAATAAGCCATCGGCCAAGTCGGCACCAATTATACACACAGCATTTCCACTGTTACTTTCGTTATCGGTAAAAAACCTACCCTTACTAATTTCGAAATTTTGAGTTTTGTTGTAACTTGTTGAAGCCGTTATAGAAACCCCTTCAATACTATTGCTAAGGTATTTAATGGTTCGGTTATTTAGCGATACATCGAACGAAATACCCGTAAAAGAGGTATTTTTTTCTTTCAACATTTTATAATCTCGGTATGATGGTACTGGGCGCTGAAAATATTTCCACCAAGGATAATCGCTACCACCTCCCCAAGGCCATTTTTGTATATAAATGGTTTTACTACCTAATTTATCTACACTTGTTTGTAAGTTTCCTCTAAAAGTATCAACAGCCGCAAACACCGAAATAATGGTAAAAATACCTATGGTAATACCTAGAAGTGATAAAAAAGTACGGGTACGATTTTGACGCAAAGCATCAAATGCAAAAATGAAACTTTCTCTAAATAGCTTTAAAAATAACATACTTTTATAAGACGTATAAGGGGTTGAAAAGTTACAATTTGATTAATAAATTTTAACCACTAACTCAAATACACATAAGTAATGCCATCGCCACCCCTATCGGCGTGTTCATCTTCGAGGCGTTGCACTTGTGGGTATTTTTTTAAATAATTTCTAGTCAGTTTTCTTAAAATCCCATCACCTTTACCATGAATAATCTTAAAATTTGAAATACCAAACATTAATGCCTTATCAAAATATTTTTCTAATTCGTAAATAGCATCATCGCCACGCTGGCCACGTAAATCAATTTCGCCCGAAAAACTTGCTGCCGATTCGGTATGTCCCATTTTAGCAAATCGTTTAACTTCCTTGGGTACTTCTTTATTAGCCACTTTTTCTACACGGTTTAATTTTACTACCGACCGTAAATCGCCAAAAGCCAATACTACATTATTTTTAGCTACTTCAAGCACTTGAGCAATATTGCCAGTATCAATCATTTTAACCCAATCGCCTTCTTTAAAATTATTTTCGGAAATTGGTTTTGTGGCATCTAGTTTTACCTGATTGTTAAGTAGTTCGGTGTTTAAGTTTGCCCTCAATAATTGTGTTACTTGTTTATCGGCTTTAGTATCCTTAATTTCGGCAATGGTGTTTTCTACTAATTTATTGGCACTTTTAATAATGGTTTGTGCTTCTAGTTTGGCATCTCTTAGTAAGTTTCGTTTGTTTTCGGCGTAATATAATTTAAGTTTTTCGTTAGTTTCTAGTAACTCATTGTAAGTGCGTTGCTGTTTATCGAGGCTTATTTTTTTATCAATAATTTCTTTTTTATCACGTTCTAAATCTATCAGCATGGTATCCATTTTTCGTTGTTGAACACCAATTTTATTTTTAGCTAATTCGATTATATGCTGTGATAATCCTATTTTTTGCGCTATTTCAAATGCGTACGAACTGCCAGGTTTCCCCATCTCCAACATATACATTGGTTTTAAATTAATGTTATCAAAAACCATTGATGCGTTTTCGAGCCCATCGGTATTATTGGCAAATAATTTAAGGTTACTGTAATGTGTGGTAATAACTCCGTAAGCATTTTTTTTATTTACAACTTCTAATACTGCCTCTGCAATAGGGCCTCCAAAAAGTGGGTCGGTTCCTGTACCAAATTCGTCTATAAGCAACAAGGTTTTATCATTGGCAAATGTGGTAAAATGTTTCATTTTGGATAAATGTGCACTGTAAGTACTCAAGTCGCTCTCTATCGATTGGTCGTCGCCAATATCGGCAAAAAGCTGTTTAAAAACCCCTACTTCCGATTGTGAAGCTGCTGGTATTAACAAGCCTGCTTGCACCATAATTTGCAATAAACCAATGGTTTTCATAGCTACCGATTTACCACCTGCATTAGGTCCAGATATTATAACTATACGGCTACTTTCATTTATCGAAATATTTAAAGGTACTACTAATTTACCCACTTTTTTATATGCTAATAACAATAATGGGTGTTGGGCATTAAACAATTTTATAATGGGCTGCTTACTTAAAATAGGTATTTCGGCGTCGATTACAATGGCGAACAGTGCTTTAGCTCGCACAAAATCCAATTTGGTTAAAAACCCATGGTAAGCTATTAAAATGGGAACATAAGGTCTAAGTTTATCTGTAAGGTCAGTTAATATTCTGATAATCTCACGTCTTTTATCAAATTCCAAATCACGCACCAAGTTGTTTAAGCTAAATACCTCTTCGGGTTCAATATATACGGTTTGCCCTGATGCTGATTCATCGTGTATAAAGCCTTTAATTTTTCGTTTATTTTCGGATAAAAGTGGGATACAAATTCTTCCTTCGCGTACTGTTAAACTGCCGTCGGCTAGCCAATTATTATTTTGTGCATTTTTATAAATTTGATCTATTTTTTTGCGAGCTTCGTTTTCGGCTTTGGCAATTGCACTTATTAAGTCGGATAATAATTTTGATGCGTTGGGTTTTATTTTGCCTTTTTCGTCAATAACGGATTCTATATTTTTAAGTATAGCTTTTTCAATTGGCAGGTTTTCAAACAAAGCTTCTAAAGTAGGGTAAACTCCTTTTCGTTTTTCGAAATAACCAATAACTGCAAATACGGTAATTAATGAGGTGTAAACTTGATAAAACTCATCTTCGCTTAAAAAAACACCTTCTACTCGTGTTTTATCAGCCAATCTTTTAATATCGTAAAAGCTTTGTATAGGCAATGCATCTTCCGATGTTAAAATATTTTTAAACTCGGCGGTTTGTTGTAAAAACTTTAAAATTTGGTCGTAATTACTCATAAAACCAATTTTATCAACCATGTTGCGACCCATTTCACTAATGCAATAGGTTTTTATTAATTGTTTTATATCGTTAAACCCTAACTTTTCGAGTGCATTTTCGGGGTAAATCATATAGTTTTATGTTGGTTTAACCTAAAAAAGTATTTTTTTAAAAAGCATAAACAAATATTATTATTTGCGAATATATTTAAGGCTTTATCTATATAGGTAATATTTTAACAAAAAGCCCCAAATGTCTTCGGGGCTTTCCATTTTAAAATTTAAAAAAAATTAAATTAAATCAAAAATTTAAACAAAATAAATTTTTATTTAGTTGAGATATGCGATGACTTAATATTCAACCATATAATTAACATATCTCTACTTTAAAAGTTTAATTAAATTTATAAAAAATGTAATTTATTTTTTAATATTATATTGTTCTAAATGAAATTTTACTAAATCGTCTATTGGTGAGCGAATAATTTTACCCATTTTCATTTCATATTGCTGGGCAACTTCTTCTAACACATTTCTAAAATTGTATGCTACCGAGCCTATGCAGTTAAAGGAATAATCTTTATAATTAGGGTAATGACTTACCAAGTTTTTAAAGAAATCGTTAAATGATGAATGTACAATTCCTCGCGAATATTCCATATTTACATTAACATCATAAACGAATTTGCTAAAACTTGCACAAAATCGGTTTGGTTTAGGCTTTAAGTAAACATTGTCGTAAATATCATCGTGGGTTAATTTAAACGTTTCCCAAAATACTTCACGCACATTTTGTGGCATGTAACCACGAATATAATCGCCTAATAGTTTTTTACCAATATGGCATCCACTACCTTCATCGCCTAAAATATAGGCTAAAGAATCTATGTTAAACGAAATATCGCTTCCATCATAAATACAAGTGTTAGTTCCTGTACCTAATATTGCGGCAAAGCCTTCCTCTTTACCCAACAAAGCCCGGGCAGCAGCCAATAAATCGTGGCCAACATTTACCTTAGCATTGGTAAAAAAACGTTTTAAAGCATCGCTTACAATGCTGGCTTTTTCGTCGTTATGTACGCCTGCTCCGTAATAATTTACTTCTGTAATTTTGGTTAATGGCAAATCTACAGGTACACTTTTGTGCATCGATAAAAATATGCTATCGCTATCCATAAAAAAAGGATTATAACCTTCTGTATTAAATAGCACTTTTTTACCTGTATCATCAATCAGGCACCAATTTGTTTTTGTTGAACCTCCGTCGGCAATTATTATCATTGTTAAAAAATTAATTTAGGTGGCTAAAAGTAGTAAAATCTTGTTATTGTACAAATTACACTAAGCTTTTTAAAAAAACAATCTAAATTATATGGTTATTCTACTAAAATCGTTAAATCTTATAACATATACCTAACAATTTATTAATTTAAAATTTATACGAACAATGTTTCAATCCATTTTCTAGAATTTTTCTTTTTAGGCTTTTGCCGATAAATACGATGCAAGTTTCTCGCTTTTCATCTATTTCCCAAGAATTGCCATCGGTAAATACGGGTGCGCCTTTAACCGATTGTATTATTAATCTTTTATCAAGCCCTTCAATATTTAAAATACCTTTAATACGGTAAAAATAAGTACCCTGTATAAAAAGCATTACAGTAAAATAATGACGGATTTTAAGCAAATCAAAACTTTCGCTAAATCGGAAAGCTTGCGAAACAATATCGTTGTAATTGTGCTGTTTGGCTGGTATAAATAATTGGTTTTTGGTAGGATGAAAGTCTAACTTAAATTGTACTTTGTTTGTTTGATAAGCTTGTAAATTTAAAAGTTGTGCAGTTTCAGTTTCGGCAAAATCACAAAAAGCTATCCCCGCAAAGGGATTTAAACCTTTAATAGTTTCGCTAATTCGGTTTTTTAACTTTTCGCTAGTTGCTGATACTTTGTTAAATATCAAAAAATCGGCGTATGCTATTTGTTTAGATGCAACATCCTCAACCCCTAAAATATTTAATACATTTTCGGTATCAACCAAGCAAATTACTCCATCAAGTTTAAATACAGTTTGTATGTTGTAATCGGTTAAAAAAACGGCCGCTACGGCCGATGGGTCTGCAATACCCGTAGTTTCAATTATTAAATGATTGAAATTATAATTGCCAGTAACCAACTTATTAAGTAAAGCGGCTAAATCCCCGTTAAGGGTACAACAAATACAGCCGTTACTTATTTCAAAAATATTTTCGTTGGTACTTATAACCAACTGGCTATCAATATTAATTTCGCCAAATTCATTTTCTATTATAGCAAATTTTTTATCAGAGTTTTGCTTTATAATATAGTTTAAAAATGTGGTTTTGCCAGCTCCTAAAAAACCAGTTATAATGGTTACAGGTATTGGGTTTATAGGCATTATTAATTCCTTTTTTCGCCGAAACTATTTATCATGCTATTATGCAATGTTTTAGCCGACCAATAACCACTCGCAATAATACGCCTAATGGTGAAAAGTGGGTCTTTTTCATCGCGTTTGGTTGATAAAATATAAGCATCTTTAAATCCACGTTTTTTAAGCTCGGGAATAGCTTCGGGATTCCATAAGCCAAACGGATAAGCAAAATTATCAATTTTTTTTCCAGTAATAGTTTCCAATGTTTTGGTAGGTTTTTCAATTTGTTTTACCCAATCATCGCCTTTATATTTTTTAACATTTTGATGGTCGTATGTATGGCTGCCAATGGTATTGCCTGCATCTGAAAGTTCTTTAATTTGCGCTTTATCCATATATTTAAACCTACCCCGTTTACCTATCGAAACCGTCATAATAAAATATACTCCTTTGTAACCATACTTTTTTAAAGTAGTAGCACCAATCGTATATTGGTCTAAATCGGTATCATCGAAAGTTATCATAACAGGTTTTGCTGGCAATGCATCGCCAAAAGCCAAATAATTATACAATTGGTGTGGCAATATACTGTTGTAGCCACTATCTGCTAACATTTTTATATGTTGCTTAAACGTTTCAACAGGTGTAATATAATCTTTTCCCGATTGGGAGTCGCTGCCAGTCCAGTTTCTTATTTGGTGATAGCACAAAATAGGTACTTGTTTTCGGGCTAAAATGGTTGCTGCATCTGCAATTTTTCGATTTTGATTGGTATTGGTTTTTTCTGACTCAACCTTTGTAGGTTCAACGGCTAACTGGGCAACACTTTTTTGGGGATTGTTATTTACACAATTTGATAGTAGTAAAGTAATACTAATTGCAACAATATTTATGCTTAATTTCATGGTATTTTGATTTTTTGCCAAATCTAAATTTTAATTTGTAAAGTTTTAGCTTTTTTTAAAAACCTATTTGATAGTTCTGAAAAATAGTTAAAATTGCAGTGTTCAATTTAGAAAAAAATATTAAGTTTATTTAATTTTAAAGGAAATTTTATACTTACGGTAAATAAAATTTAGGTTTATAATTTTAAATATTAAAAACAAAAAATCCAACTTAAAGGTGCGTTTTTAATAAAAAGGTATGAGTAAATCTTATATTTTATTATACGGTTTAAATATTGAACCTAATATAATATCAAAAAAATAAGCTTAAATATAAATTTCTCTGAACCTAACACATACGATTATGTTCAAATATTTTTTACAAAAAAAAAGCTGCCTATAAAGACAGCTTTTTAAGTTTTATAAAATTTTAAAATCTTGCACCAAAAGTGATGGATACATTGGTGGTTTCAGTTTTACGATTAGCTACAGGTTCAGTTCTGTTATTTAAGCCATAACTAATAAATTGAGTTTGTAAATTATTTTGATTTAAAATAACTGCACCATCAATATAATAGCTTCCAAACCTATAACCTAAACCTCCCGAATAATTTGTAGATTTAAAATCTATATTTCTATAAGGGTTTCCCATACTGCTGTAACCACCCCTTATCATAAAATTATCAACCAATTTAAACTCGGCACCAAAACTATAATTAAGTGCTTCTTTATATTGGTTGCTTAGAGCCATATTTGTTATTAAATCTACGCCAGAGTTATTAGATCTAAACCTTATAGTGGTATAATCTACAAAATTTACATTGGCTGTTAAAAATCCACTCTTACCTATAAAATATGATATACCTCCATTAAGTTTTAAAGGGGTTGATAACCTATAATCGTAGTTAAAATCATCTCTACCGCCCACTTCAATATTTTTAATATCTCTTAAAGTTAAGTTTTGACTAAAATTATCAGACATAGTGTACCAAGTAGGTGTTTCTAATGATAAACCTATTCTGAATTCATAAACAGGTTTTAATATTGCTCCTAATTTGAAATTAGCACCCGATCCTTGCGTATCAAAATTATTTGAAAAATTGGCATTGTAATCGTAAACAGTTGTTATTTGAGTGTCAAAGTTTTTTACCGATGTAAGTCCTTGCTCGTTTAAAATATTATTTGACCTGTAATTTATTGATGCTAAACCCAGCGTTGCACCTAAATACAATGTATTACTTATATTTAAACCCATCGAAAAATCAACATTTGATTGATTTCCTCTCGTAATTGATCTTAAATTTTGATCAGCATCTATAGCTGTTAATGGATTGTAGCTAGAGGCTGTGGGTCCATTATCTTCAATTAAATAACCCAAATAAGAACCGTAAGTTACATCACTTACAATATCACCAAGTACATTACCTTCACTATTTGCTCGTTCACTAAAATAATCGCCCAAGCCATTTTCGAAAGCAATACCTCCACCAAAATTTAAATCGTTTTTAAATAAGTTTGTTTTTTGATAGCCAACTCCGAAGTTAAATGATAATAAACCTGAGGTTAAATTACCACTTTTAGCCAATGGGCTATGAAACACTATACCCATATTGTTCAAATTTGCATTGCTATTACTTTGGGTAGTATTGGTACCCAAAAAACTAGTTTCATTATTTTTGATATTAAAACTTGGTGTAAAGCTAAACTCCGATCTTGTAAACATACCCAACCCAGCAGGATTACCGTAAAGGGATGTTAAATCGCCACCAATTGAAGTTTGGGGACCACCTAAAGCATTAAACCTTGCAGTTGCACTGTTATTACCTCCCGAGAACCTAAAGGCATCTACATCGTAATTTTGTGCAAGAGATTGTAACGAAGTTGCTACTATAGCAACTGCAAATATTATTTTTTTACGATTCATAAGGTTTTTAATTATTAATTTCTACCAGCTCTACCGCCACCACCTCCGCCGCCACCGCCACCACCACCGCCGCCGCCTCCACCACCAAAGCTTCCTCCTCCGCCCCCTCTATTTCCACCACCGCCAAAGTTACTCGGGCTATCGTATCCTCTATCTTGTCTTTGTGGTCTACTTTCGGTTCGGGTAGGTTGCTGGCGAGGCGCATCATATTGACGATCATTATTGTTGGATCTTGATTGTTCTCTAGTTGGTCTTTGCATTACTGGTGCCTCTCTTCTGCCATTATTGTTTACAGGTTGGCTATTTCTAGGTGCATCATTAACTCTGCTAGGTCGTGAATTGTTATTAGGGACATTACCTCTTCCGCTATTATCGATAGGTTGATTATTACTTGGTCTAACTTCACCACGTGTAGGTCGTGTACTCGAATTAGGCACATTTCCTCTATTATTATCCGATGGTTGATTGCCCGACCTTACATCATCACGAGTAGGGCGTGTATTATTAGGTACATTGCCTCTTACATTATTACCATCGATGGGTTGATCTCCATTTCTTATACCATCCCGGGTTGGCCTACCATTAATATTGTTTCCATTATTAGGATTTCTTGTTCCATCACCGTTAGTATTTGGTCTAGCATTTCTACCATCATTACTTTCAACTCCTCGTTCGCCAACATTTGGTCGTGGTGAATTTCTATTATTTCCTAATCCTCCATTATTAAATCCACCACCACCACCCCAGCCATTATCAAATCCGCCACCCCAGCCGTTATTCCAGCCACCGCCCCAACCGTTGTTAAAACCACCGCCCCAATTATTCCATCCCATTCCCCAACCATTGTTCCATCCACCACCCCAGCCATTGTTGAAACCACCGCCCCAGCCACCACCCCAACCATTGTTCCATCCACCGCCCCAATTATTCCATCCACCACCCCAATTATTCCATCCACCGCCCCAATTATTCCATCCACCGCCCCAATTATTCCATCCCATTCCCCATCTGTTTCCCCAAAAAGGATCTCCAAAACCAATGCCTATACCAAACCCAAATCGGTTAAAGCTATTAAAGCCCCCAATAAATGGGTCGTTAAAATATGGATCGTAACCCTGGTCGTTTCTCCATCTTAAATCGTTTGATCCGTTAAACCTATTATTACGATTAGAATAATTTATGTTGTTATCGCTATCATAGGTAACCGAATCATTTGTATAATCGCGATCATCGTCGAGGTATTGATTGTTATCTCTTGAGTTTGTGAAATCTCTCACATTATCATTAAAACCCTGATTTTGAGGGTCATCGTATTTGGTATAAATTATTTTTTGAGCTTTTATATTATTAAAATAAACATCATCGTCAATTTGTTGCTTTGCTGCTTTCTGAGCATAAGAGTTTATTGAAAAACAAACAAGTAAAAGACAATTGATTACAAAAAATTTAATTATATTCTTTTTCATCGTCGTAAAGATTAATATGTTGAAGTTATTGTTTTTGGTTTTATTATTTTAAGACAAACATAAATTTAAAAGGTTTAAGCAATGATTAAAAACTTTAAGCTTTAAATTTATAACTTTGAAATATTTATTTCAAAGTTAATGCAATTTTAATTCCAAACATATAATGAGTAAAGGATTAACAAGCAGAACGGATGATTATTCGCTGTGGTATAATGAATTGGTCGCAAAAGCCGACCTTGCCGAACATTCATCGGTAAAAGGATGTATGGTTATAAAACCCTATGGTTATGCCATTTGGGAAAAAATACAGGCGGTTTTAGATCAAAAATTTAAAGACACTGGACACAGTAATGCGTATTTTCCGATGTTCATTCCTAAGTCATTTTTTTCTAAAGAAGCCAGCCATGTGGAAGGTTTTGCCACCGAATGTGCAGTTGTTACACATTATAGATTAAAAAATGATGGTAATGGAAATATAATTGTTGATGAAACTGCAAAGCTTGAAGAAGAATTAATTGTTAGGCCAACATCAGAAACTATTATTTGGAACACTTACAAGGGTTGGATACAATCGTACCGAGATTTACCTATTTTAGTAAATCAATGGGCAAATGTTGTACGTTGGGAAATGCGCACCAGATTATTTTTACGTACTACCGAATTTTTATGGCAAGAAGGCCACACCGCACACGCTTCACAAGCCGAAGCCATAGCAGAAACCGAGCAAATGCTACATGTTTATGCCGATTTTGCTGAAAACTGGATGGCAGTACCTGTTTTACGTGGAAAAAAAACCGCTAACGAACGCTTTGCAGGTGCATTAGATACCTATTGTATTGAGGCTTTAATGCAGGATGGTAAAGCGTTACAAGCGGGAACATCGCACTTTTTAGGACAAAACTTTGCCAAAGCTTTCGATGTTAAATTTACTAACCGCGAAGGTAAAATCGAATATGTTTGGGCATCGTCGTGGGGGGTAAGTACCCGCTTAATTGGTGCGTTAATTATGGCGCATTCCGACGATTTTGGTTTGGTACTTCCTCCAAAAATGGCTCCAATACAAGTGGTTATTGTACCTATTTATAAAGGTGATGAGGAGCTGGAAAAAATATCGACCTTAGCCAAACAAATTATGCAAGATTTAAAAGCTAAAGGTATATCGGTTAAATACGATAACCGCGATACCCAACGCCCAGGTTTTAAATTTGCCGAATACGAGATGAAAGGTGTGCCTTTACGAATTGCTATTGGAGGACGAGATTTAGAGAACAACACCGTTGAGCTTGCTCGCCGAGATACACGCACTAAAGAAACTGTTGAAAACAATGGTTTAGCTAATTTGATAGAAAACCTTTTAGCCGAAATACAACAAAGTATTTTTGATAAAGCTTTATTGAACCGAGCCGAAAAAAGCACTAATGTAGATACCTACGAAGAGTTTAAAAAGGTATTAGACGAAAAAACAGGTTTTGTTTACGCTCATTGGGATGGTACACCCGAAACCGAAACCAAAATTAAAGAAGAAACTAAAGCTACCATACGCTGCATTCCTTTAGATAACCCGTTGGAAGATGGCGTTTGTATTTATTCGGGGAAACCTAGTACGCAAAGAGTGGTTTTTGCAAGGGCGTATTAGATTTTTAATTGCGGATGTGTGATTTTTGATTTTTTGATTGGTTTTTAATTTAAAATATTAACTTTTTAATTTAAAAATAAAATTGTAAAATTATCAACTAAACATCAACAACGTTATGAAACTTGACAGATAATACCGTACGTACCGAGGTAAACGAATACCTGCGTATAGCCACATAATTAGACCTAAGAATTACAAAAAGCAGCAAAGAACTTTATTTATTACCTGTAACAGATAAACTTTTTAAGTTGCTTGAAGATTTAGATAACTGCCAACAAATGGGTAAAAACACATTGATTTGATAGAAAGACGGTTGCTCAAAAAAGAGCTTATTCCATCAAACGAGAAAATATACTCATTTTTTTATCTTCATACAGAGTGGATTAGCACAGGGAAACAGAACAAAAATTAGAGTTGGGGGCACAAAATATTGATAAACACCTGCCAACACAATTTTATTTTACACCACAAAGTAATAGAAGCAAAAGCAGATGTTGTAACCATACCACTAGCCGATGCATTGCTATCGAAATACCCCAATGTATGAAGCTGGAGCATAAATAAAGGGTTTTATAGCAAAGAAAACAAACAACTTCTGTCGCTGGTAATTCCGCAATTGAAAATGTCCAAAAAAAGGTAAACTAAACCTAGCTGAAAGGGAGCAAGAATTACAAAAGCAATTCAAAAAACTTAGAAACCATCACAGCGCAATAGAATCAAACATTAATCAATTAGTGCATAATTGCTTAGATAGATGCCCCGATAAAGGGTTAAAAAATTTCAAAAAGTATGTTAGTTTAAGCATCCTCTGTTACAACCTATACCGTTTGGGTAAAATTATGTTGACTATTACAGCCAAAAACGAACTCTAACAGGCAGCGTAAAGCAACAAAAATCAATAAAACCAATTTTAATAAACAAGCTATTGCCTAAAACAGCTTAAAAAAATTAAAATCTGTTCGATATTGCAAAATTAGTCGAATCTGCATTTTTTAAAATATTTGGATAGAAAATATCGATGGGTAAAAATAAAAAAAAACGCCTTTTTTTTAATCAATTTTATGGGTTTCTGTTTGGATACTAATTATTTTACGAACTGTATTTTACGACCGCACTTTATCGGTTTTCGATTATTTTGATTAACCAATAAAACATATAGTTTAATGGATATAAGGCTGTTTTTTGGATGATAGTTCCCAATAGACATCTATTATACTATACAATGTAGCCACAAATTTCAACGGGTGATAACAGTAAATATTATTTGGCATAATTATTATATACTTTTTAGTATAAATTATTATATACTTTTTTGTATATATTAAAAATAAAGGTGTACATTTGTTTAGGTTTTATTTTAAATGCTATAAAATTGGTCGAAGAATCATGAAAATAACAGCACAGGACGAGTATGGTTTACGAATATTAGTGCGAATTGCAAAGTGTAAGGACAATACTGGTTTAAGCATTCCTCAGCTAAGCGAAGCGGAAGGCTTATCACAACCTCACGTTGCCAAATTAACCAGAATACTTCGTATTAAAGGCTTAATTAACAGTACAAAAGGACATGTTGGCGGATATATACTTGCCAGACCTGCAGCCTATATAACGGTAAACGATGTTTTGAAAGCTTTAGGTGGTCGTTTGTTTGATGAAGAATTTTGTGCCAATCATGTGGGGGTAATAAAACTGTGTACTAATTCCGTTGATTGTTCTATTCGTTCACTTTGGACAATGGTGCAATCTACTATCGACAAATTGTTGGATAAGATAACACTGGCAGATTTATCGAATAGCGAAAAAGAAGCTGCTTGTACTATCCAAAGTTTATTTGAGAATATTCCAATTAACATAGAGCGTAAAAACTAATTATTATAAATTAAATAGCTAAACAAAATGATAACAGTTTCGGAAAATGCAAAACAACATGCGTTAAATTTAATAAAAGAAGAAAACAGCCCTGAAGGAACATTTATTCGGGTAGGTGTTGATGGGGGTGGTTGTTCTGGTCTTACTTACAAACTTGCTTTAGATCACGTTATCACAGAAACCGACCAATTTTTTGAGGATAAAGGAATAAAGATTGCCGTCGACAAAAAAAGCTTTTTGTATTTAATAGGTACGGAGCTGGATTATTCTGGAGGTATAAACGGAAAAGGCTTTGTATTTATCAATCCGAACGCAAGCAGAACTTGTGGCTGCGGAGAATCATTTGGAGTTTGATTTAGTTTTAAGGTTGAGGTTGAGGTTAAGGTTAAGGTTAAGGTTAAGGTTAAGGTTAAGGTTAAGGTTAAAAAGTTCAAAGGTTAAAAAGTTTTAAGGTTGAGGTTGAGGTTGAAAAAGTTTAAGTATTTATCACGAGACTTTCTATCCTTCCAACTTTATAACATTCCAACTTTCAAACAATATAAATAATAAAAAAAATGGCAATTATAATTACAGAGGAGTGTATCAATTGTGGAGCATGCGAACCAGAATGCCCAAATAATGCCATTTATGACGCAGGAGCTGAATGGCGTTTTTCTGATGGAACATCAATAAATGGAATGTTTACCTCAAAAAGTGGGCTAACTGCGGATGCGGATGCATCACAATTAGCAATATCAGACGAGGTTTATTATATAGTAGCCGATAAATGTACAGAGTGTGTTGGCTTCCACGATGAACCGCAATGTGCAGCAGTTTGCCCTGTTGATTGTTGCGTGGATGATGAAAACTGGCGTGAAAGCAAAGAAGAATTACTCGCAAAAAAAGATAGTTTGCATTTAATAATTTAATCCAGATGACTATTGAGGATTGGAGAATAAAATTAGTTGAAAAGTTTTAAGGTTGAAAAGTTGAAAGGTTGAAAACTTTCCAACATTTTAACTTTTCAACCCTCTAAGAATAAAAATATTAACACATATATAACATGAACGATTTATTAGAAGAAAAAATCAGCACAGAATATAAATACGGTTTTGTTACCGATATTGAAGCCGACAACGCACCGAAAGGTTTGAATGAAGATATTATTCGTTTTATTTCTGCAAAGAAAAACGAGCCCGAATGGATGTTAGCCTATCGGTTAAAAGCACTGCGCTATTGGCTAACAATGGAGGAACCCAACTGGGCCCATGTTTCTTACCAAAAACCAGACTTTCAGGATATTATTTATTACTCGGCTCCAAAGCCAAAAGTAGCATTGAATAGTTTAGATGAAGTAGATCCCGAGTTATTAAAAACATTCCAAAAGCTTGGCCTTTCTATTTTAGAACAAGAACGGCTTACTGGCGTGGAAAGCCGTATAGCTGTTGATATTATTATGGATAGTGTTTCGGTAAAAACAACTTTTAAAGAAACATTGGCTGAAAAAGGTATCATTTTTTGCTCGTTTGGAGAGGCTATTCAAGAGCATCCGGAATTGGTAAAGAAATACATGAGCTCTGTAGTTCCATATACTGATAATTTTTATGCGGCATTGAATTCTGCTGTTTTTACAGATGGCTCGTTTTGCTATATACCAAAAGGCGTTCGTTGTCCGATGGAACTTTCAACCTATTTCAGAATAAATTCTGCGGGTACAGGTCAGTTTGAGCGAACCTTAATTATTGCTGAAGAAGATTCTTACGTGAGTTACCTTGAAGGTTGTACTGCGCCAATGCGAGATGAAAATCAATTACACGCGGCAGTAGTAGAACTTGTAGCCCATAAAAATGCTCAAATAAAATACAGCACCGTTCAAAATTGGTATCCGGGTGATAAAGATGGCAAAGGAGGAATTTTCAACTTTGTTACTAAACGTGGCATTTGTTTGGAAGAAAATTCTAAAATCTCCTGGACACAAGTAGAAACAGGTTCTGCAATCACATGGAAATACCCATCGGTCATTTTGAAAGGTGATCGTTCGGTTGGTGAATTTTATTCCGTAGCGCTAACAAATAATTATCAGCAAGCCGATACGGGAACAAAAATGATCCATTTAGGAAAAAATACTAAAAGTACAATTATATCAAAAGGTATTTCGGCAGGCTTTAGCAACAATAGTTACAGAGGATTGGTAAAAATTGCAAAAGGGGCAGATAATGCCCGTAATTTTTCGCAATGCGATAGTTTATTGATGAGCGACCAATGCGGAGCACATACCTTTCCATACATTGAAATAAAAAACAACTCCGCCATCGTAGAGCATGAAGCAACAACTTCAAAAATTGGTGAAGACCAGCTGTTTTATTGTAAACAAAGGGGTATAGATAATGAAAAAGCTATTGGTTTAATTGTAAACGGCTATTGCAAAGATGTATTGAATCAGTTACCAATGGAGTTTGCCGTAGAAGCCCAAAAATTGTTGGCGGTTTCTTTGGAAGGATCGGTAGGGTAAAATTAGTTAAGAGGTTGGAAAGTTAGAAAGTTGAAATGTTAGAATGTTAGAATGTTGGAAACATTTTAATGTTCCAACATTAAAACATTAGAACTTAAAAAAAATAATTATATGGCAAAATTTGATAAAATAGAAGATATAGTTGTTTGGCAATTGGCTATAGAATTAACAAATGCCATCTATAAAATTACCAATAATAATGTTTTTAATAAAGATTTTGCATTAAGAGACCAGATAAGAAAGTCTGCAATATCCGTTCCTTCAAATATTGCTGAAGGTTTTGAAAGGAATAGCACAAATCAATTTTTATATTTTTTAGTTATAGCAAAAGGTTCTGCAGGAGAATTACGAACACAATTATTAATTGCGAAAAATCAAAATTATATAAGCCAATCAGAATTTGAAAAAATAAATAAAGATGCTTTAGACGTAAGTAAAAAATTAGGAGCATTTATAACTTACCTTAAAGAATTTAAACTAAAACAATCACAAAACCTTAAAACTTTAAAACCTTGAAACCTTGAAACTTTTATACTATAAAAATTTAAAAAAATGTTATCAATAAAAAATCTACATGCGTCAATAGACGGGAAAGAAATTCTGAAAGGAATTAATTTAGAAATAAAAGCAGGGGAAGTACATGCCATAATGGGACCTAATGGTTCGGGGAAAAGCACCTTGGCTGCGGTGCTTGCTGGGCGTTCCGAATATGAAGTTACAGAAGGTGAAGTAATTTATAACGGTATTAATTTATTGGAATTATCACCGGAAGACAGGGCCAGAGAAGGGGTGTTTCTTGCGTTTCAGTATCCGATTGAAATTCCTGGAGTAAGCAATATTAATTTTTTAAAAACTGCTATCAACGAAATTCGTGAGTACAAAGGTTTAGAACCAATGGAAGCGAAGGATTTTTTAATGATGTTGAAAGAAAAACAAAAGTTAGTTGAGCTAGATGGTAAACTTGCTAAACGCTCGGTAAACGAAGGTTTTAGTGGTGGTGAAAAAAAACGTAATGAAATATTTCAGATGGCAATGCTTGAACCGAAACTTGCCATACTTGATGAAACGGATAGCGGGCTTGATATTGATGCATTACGCATTGTTGCCAATGGAGTAAATAAATTAAAATCGAAAGATAACGCAACCATTATTATTACACACTATCAACGCTTGTTGGATTATATAGTACCCGATTTTGTTCATGTATTGTACAACGGGAAAATTGTAAAATCAGGGCCAAAAGAATTGGCTTTACAGTTGGAAGAAAAAGGATATGATTTTATTAAAGAAGAGGTTGAGTAACAGATTGGAAGATTGCAGATTAGAAGATTACAGATTAGAAGATTGCAGATTGGCAGATTACAGATTGGCAGATTGACAGATTACAGATTGAATAAGAATTTGCAATTTGACAATCTGTAATTAAAAACAGATTGAATAAGAAATTTGCAATTTGACAATCTGTTAATCTGCAATTAAAACAAATTAAAATGGAAACAGCTATTAAAATAAGTACGATAAAAGAGAAATTGATTTCTGAATTTGAGGCGACAAAGAAAATTTTATTTGGCGATCTTCAACTTCGTGAGCAGGCCATAGAAATTTTTGGTAAACAAGGTATTCCAACACGAAAGAATGAAGAATATAAATACACACCAATAGACTCGCTGCTGAAAGAAGAATTTTATTTCTCAGCAACTAAAAATTGCAGTAATGAGCAAATTGAAAATCTTAAATTTTTAAAAGAAGCTCATGTTGCAATTATTGAGAATGGTAATTTTATAGAGGAAGCATCAAACTTAAAAAAGCTTCCAAAAGGGTTAACGATATGCAGTTTAGCGGATGCAGCAAAAGGTAATTTAACTGATTTTGAGAAACATTATGCAAAATATGCTGATGTAAATGCCGACTCATTTATTGCATTAAATACCGCAATGGCTAAAGACGGCGTGTTTATTCATATTGCAAAAAATGTGATCATTGATAAACCAATACATATCATCCACATTTCAACAGCATTCGAAAATTCCATTATTAATCCACGCAATCTAATCGTGGTTGATGAAAATGCTCAAGCAAAAATTATTGAATCGTTTGAGACATTTGACTCTACTGCAAAAATATTCAGCAACGCATTAACAGAAATTGTAATAAACGAAAATGCTATTGTTGATCACTATAAAATTCAGGATGAGAAGGAACTAGGTTATTTAGTGAATACCACACAGGTAATTCAAAAGAAACAAAGCTTGTTTTCTACTCACACATTTACATTGAGTGGTTCGTTAGTTCGTAATAATTTAACTTTAGTGTTGGACGGCGAACATATTGAATCGCACTTAAACGGATTGTATTTAACTGCCGGAAATCAAATGGTAGACAACCATACGGTGGTAGATCATCGCAAGCCAAATTGCAATAGTAACGAGCTTTACAAAGGCATTATTGATGGGAATTCAACAGCAACCTTTAATGGGAAAGTGTTCGTTAGAAAAGATGCTCAAAAAACAAATGCATATCAATCAAACAAAAATATTTTACTGAGTGAAACTGGAACAATCAATACAAAACCGCAATTAGAAATTTATGCGGATGATGTAAAATGTTCACACGGTACCTCAACTGGTAAGTTAGATGAAGAAAAAATATTTTACTTGCTTGCCAGAGGTTTGAGCCCACAAAGTGCTAAAAAATTATTAATGAACGCATTTGCTTCCGAAGTTGTAAATACTATAAAAATTGAGCCTTTGCGTGAATATATTGAAGGAAAAATTTTTAAAATGTTTGAAAAATTAAACAGTTGAAAAGTTGGGAAGTTGGGAAGTTAGAAAGTTGAAAGGTTTCTTGCAAAAGATGCCAACTTTCTAACTTTTTAACCTTAAAACATTAAACTAAAAAAAATGGAAACAATCACAAAAAATAGTACACTAGATATCCAAAAACTCCGTCAGGATTTTCCTATTCTTTCCAAAAAGATCAATGGCAAACCCTTGGTGTATTTTGATAATGGGGCAACCACACAAAAGCCTAAACAGGTAATTGATGCCATTAGTAGCTATTATCATAATCAAAATGCCAACATTCACCGAGGAGTACATCAGTTAAGTATAGAGACAACAATTGCTTATGAGAACGCCCGTATTACTGTTCAAAAACATCTGAACGCAGCTTTATCAAAAGAAATTATTTTTACCAGTGGCACAACCGAAAGTATCAACCTTTTAGCAAATTCGTTTGGAAAAAAATATATAAAAGCAGGTGATGAGATCATCATTAGCGAGATGGAGCATCATAGCAATATACTTCCTTGGCAGATACTTTGTGAGGAAAAAGGTGCTGTATTAAAAGTAATTCCGATAAATGAAAAAGGTGAATTACTGATGGATGAATACAAAAAACTACTGTGCAACAAAACAAAAATAGTAGCTGTTACACATATTTCAAATACACTGGGAACCATTAATCCAGTAAAAGAAATTATTGAGCTGGCGCATGAAAAAAATATTCCTGTATTTATTGATGGCGCTCAGGCTTTACCTCATATAAAAGTAGATGTACAAGATTTAGATGCAGATTTTTATTGCTTTGGCGCCCACAAAATATTTGGGCCAACAGGTGTTGGAATACTTTATGGGAAAGAAAAATGGTTGAACGAAATGCCTCCATATAAAGTGGGAGGCGGGACCATAAAAACAGTTACGTTTGAAAAAACGGAGTATGCCGATTTGCCTTTAAAATTTGAAGCAGGAACACCAAATATTGAAGGTGTGATAGGACTGGCAGCAGCTATTGATTATGTAAATAAAATTGGCTTAGAAAATATTTGCGCTTATGAATGCGAACTGTTAGAATATGCAACCGCAAAACTTTCGGCTATTGAAGGATTAAGAATTATAGGCACCGCAAAAGAAAAAGTAAGTGTTATTTCTTTTGTAATTGACGAAGTTCATCCGCTGGATATTGGAACTATATTAGATAAGCAGGGTATTGCTGTACGCACCGGACATCATTGTACACAACCAATAATGCAGCATTTCGGCATACCCGGAACCATAAGAGCATCATTGGTGTTTTACAATACCAAAGAAGAAATTGATGTGCTGGTTAATGGAATACAGAAAGCAATTAAAATGTTGAAATAGTGTTAGTTGGAAAGTTGGAAGGTTTTAATGTTGGAAGGTTTTAAAGTTGGAACGTTGAGATTTTGGTTTTTATTGAACTTTTTAACCTCTTAACTTTAAAACTTTCCAACAAATAAATAAAGATGAAAATAGCAGAGATAGAAAACGAAATAATAGAAGAGTTTGAGTTATTTGGTGACGACTGGGAAAGCAAGTACGAGCATTTGATTGATTTGGGGAAGCATTTGCCATTAATTGACAAGCAATACAAAACCGACGACAGATTGATAAAGGGGTGTCAGAGTAAAGTGTGGTTGCATTCTGAATTAAATGATAAAAAAATCGTTTTTACAGCTGATAGCGATGCAATTATTACCAAAGGAATTGTAGCACTAATGATAAGAGTGATATCAGGCCATACCGCAGATGAAATTATAAATTCACAATTCGAATTTATTAATAAAATAGGATTGATAGAACACCTATCGCCAACCCGTAGCAATGGTTTAGTGAGTATGATTAAACAAATGAAATTGGATGCACTTGCTTATAAACAGTTGGAAAGTTGAAAGGTTGGAAAGTTGGAAAGTTAAAAAGTTAAACACAGTATTTATAAAGTTGGAAGGTTTTGCAAGTAACCTTAAAACCTTTCAACCTTAAAACTTTATAACCGTTAAAAATATTAAAATAAAAAAAATGGCAGCAATAATAATATCACAAAATACCGAGCTTACACAAAAGGTTATCGACACACTTAAAACCTGTTTTGACCCAGAAATTCCCGTTGATATTTGGGAATTGGGCTTGATTTACGAACTCATTATTGACAAAGAGAACAACCTCGATGTACAAATGACTTTAACTTCGCCTTCATGCCCTGTAGCGGAAACTTTACCACCTGAAACAGAACAAAAATTGCGTGAAATAGAAGGGATTAAATCAGCGAAAATAACCATGACTTTTGAACCATCTTGGGACAAAGAGATGATGAGCGAAGAGGCACAACTGGAGCTGGGTTTTTTGTAAAATGGAAACAATAAAAGAAATAAACATTGATGTAAAACATATCGGGACACTTACTGGGCACAGCGGCTGTGTGTATGCGATGGATAAAGGCATATCGGAACATACCGTTTTTACTGGGGGCGGTGATAAGGTTATTGCACTATGGAATTTAGAAACCCTGCAACCCGAAAAATTTGCAGCATCATTACCTGCACCAGTTTATGCCATTTGTCATATTCCTGAAAAAAAAATATTGCTTGCTGGCACAACAACAGGAAGTATTCATATTATTGATTTAGAGAAAAAAGAAGAAATTAAAATTCTGCAACATCATACCGGGCCTATTTTTGATATAAAATATTCAATAAAAACCAATTGCTTTTATACAGCCGGTGGCGACGGTAATTTAGCGGTTTGCTCACTCGATACTTTATCAATGATTAAAATAAAAAAACTATCACTTGAGAAAGTACGCAGTATTGATTTTAATTACATTACTTCCGAAATAGCGGTTGCATTAGGCGATTGCAACATTCTTGTGTTTGATATGGAGACATTGGATTATAAAAGAGATTTTATTGCACATCAACTTGCATCAAATGTTGTGCGATACAGCCCCGATGGTAAATTTCTTTTAACAGGCGGAAGAGACGCTCATTTGAATATTTGGCAAGTAGGTAGTTATGAATTGGTAAAGTCAATTCCTGCACATAATTGGGCTATTTACGATATCGTATTTAATCCTGCTGCAACATTATTTGCCACCGCTAGTCGAGATAAAACCATAAAAATTTGGGATGCAACAACCTATCAATTATTGAAACGCATCACTACAGAAAACCTTAATGCACATACCTACTCCGTAAACAAATTACTTTGGAGTAATCGTTATAATTATTTGGTTTCTGCTGGCGATGATAGAACGATTGTGGTAAGGGAAGTAAATAGTTTTTAAAACAGAAAATAGAATTTATATAAAATTGGAGACTTAAATGAACATTACAAAGGAACAAGTTTTAGAAGCACTAAAAAACGTAGAAGATCCTGATTTAAAAAAGGATTTGGTAACGCTTGGTATGATAAAGGATTTAGAAGTAGCTGGTAAAAACATAAGTTTTACCGTGGTGCTTACAACCCCTGCTTGCCCAATGAAAGAATTGATTCAGAAGAATTGTGTAAATGCAATTTTGAAGTATATAAGTGAAGAAGCGATTGTAAATGTAAAAATGACGTCCGATGTGTCATCACAAAAAGGCAGCGGGCCTATGTTGCCAAACGTAAAAAATATAATTGGAGTAGCATCAGGCAAAGGAGGTGTTGGGAAATCAACCGTAGCTTCCAATTTAGCTTTGGCTTTGGTAAAATTAGGCGCAACGGTTGGTTTGGTGGATGCCGATATTTATGGCCCTTCGCAAACCATTATGTTTGATGTGATGAATGAAAAGCCAATGATGAGAGAGATTGACGGTAAAAGCAAAATTATTCCTGTTGAAAGTTATGGGGTAAAATTATTGTCTATTGGTTTTTTTGCAGATACATCACAAGCCATTGTATGGCGTGGACCAATGGCTTCAAAAGCGATGGTGCAACTGTTTTCGGATGCTGATTGGGGCGAATTGGATTATATGATTATTGATTTACCTCCCGGTACCGGTGATATTCATTTAACATTGGTTGGTGCTGTTCCTTTAACCGGGGTTGTGATTGTTAGCACTCCTCAATTGGTGGCTTTGGCTGATGCAAGAAAGGGTGTTGGAATGTTTCAGTTACCGGCAATCAATGTCCCTGTTTTAGGCATTGTAGAAAACATGTCTTATTTTAGTCCGCCAGACCAACCAGATAACAAATATTACATTTTTGGTAAAGACGGAGCAAAAAATCTTGCCGCAGATTTAGGAGTTCCTTTATTAGGCGAAATACCATTGGTGCAAAGTATTTGTGAAGCTGGTGATGCAGGCCGCCCGGCTGTACTGCAAGAGAATACCCCACAAGCTATTGCTTATATGGAAATGGCAAGTAAGGTGGCGCAACAGGTGTCTATACAAAATGCAAAAGTGCCATTAGCTCAGGTGGCAGATGTTAAATGGTAATATCAGTAAAACTGCATTTATGTTTTTTGATAAAATCTGAAAAATAGAAATGTACTTATTTGTATCTAATTAAACTCAAATGATGCTTAATTCTATTACGATTAAATTTGTTTTTAAATTTTATTAATTGATGAGGAAAGCAAAAGACTTAAGTTAATCACAAAAAAAACGGGAAAGATTATTTTTCATTAAAAACAAATTTTACAATTCATACGCCCTAAAAGGGATTCAAAATATAGGTTAATATGGTTGATGATAATTATGCAGCAGAAAGTTCTTCTGTTTCTGTCGGTTTAAAAAATAATGGATTTACCCTTACTTATGGTGGTAGTAAATCGGATGTTTATGACTGGCTGTCCGATATTGTTATGCCACCACATTACAAAGTTTGCAATATCGTAGAGGTAAAGTTTAAAGGATCTCGTAAAGAATTTTATCTTAACCAACAAAACATATATCTTAAAACAGGAGAATTGGTTGTTGCAGAGGGTGCTATGGGTGGTTACGATGTTGGCCATATTTCCTTAACCGGCGAATTGGTACGTATGCAGCTCAAGAAAAAGAAAGTTCGTACTGAGGATGTGGTCAAGCAAATCTATCGAAAAGCTACTCCTGTTGACGAAAATAAATGGAAGTTAGCTAAAGAGTTGGAATTAGGTACGATGTACAAGGCCCGGATTTTGATTAAAGAGCTAGGCTTATCCATGAAATTATCCAGTGTAGATTACCAGGGCGATCAATCTAAAGCTACATTTTATTACACAGCAGAAAAACGTGTAGATTATCGGGAGTTAATTAAACACCTGTCTAACGCGTTTCATATAAGTGTTGAAATGCGTCAAATTGGAAAACGTGAGGAAGCTAGTCTTTTAGGCGATATTGGGCCCTGCGGAAGTTATTTGTGCTGTTTTACTTGGTCTACTAATTTTAAAACTGATTCCCCTTTTGCGTTCCGTTATCAAAACATTAATAGGCGACAAGGTAACAAATTTGAATGTTACATTAAAGATGAGATGCAGAATAAAGGCCTGCCTACCGGACAGGCAGGCGGCATTAAATCAGATGATCAAGTAAATAATAAATCTATTGCTGGCCGAGAGTTGGTTTACGAAAACGTTGTTGGGGATAGCATTACCCGTTTTGATGATAAAGGGAGTAAGCATAAAAAAAAATATCGCAATAATAGAAATCGAAAACCCACCCAATAAATTTAATAAATCTTAAAACAAAATAATCATGTCAGAACATATCGTTAATTTAAATTGGAAAAACGATTCAGAAGATTTCTCTTATAAAAATTATGATCGTACACATAGTTGGAAATTTGAAGGAGGCATAGTTGTTAAAGCATCTGCAGCTCCTGAATATCTTGGCAAAAAAGAATTTGTTAACCCTGAGGAAGCTTTTGCCGCCTCTTTAGCAAGTTGCCACATGCTCACTTTTCTTGCTATAGCATCAATGAAAAAATACATTATAGAAACTTATGAAGATAAGGCAGTAGCGATATTAGAAAAAAATGAAAAATCAAAAATGGCTGTAACAAAACTTTATTTGAGACCAAAAATTACCTTTACTGGAGATAACATTCCAGATAAAACTGTAATACGAGAAATGCACCATCGTTCACACACCGAATGTTTTATTTCAAACTCCGTTTTAACAGAAATAATTATTGAACCGATGTTTTGATAAAAAATACAAATTATTACAAACCATTTATCATGAAAACAAAATGAACAAGTGTTTTGGTCGGGGGAAACACATTTAGCAACACTCAGAGAATAAAAAATATTTTTAACATAAAAGAAATTAATTTAAGCGCAATAAACACTTTCGGGTTTACAACCGTCTCATACCTTTTTAGTCTATTGATGCCGAAAAAGCCGCTAAATTTCGGCTTTTTGTTATTCGAGTATATTATTTAATTATCTGACTTACAGGCATTAAGTAGGGTATGCTGTTAAGCCCTATACCTTTTATTTTTCGCTCAATTTAGTAAAATGCTTGTAAAACAAGGGTATAGTTTCAATACCTTTATAATAGTTGAAAACATTGTATTTTTCATTGGGAGAGTGAAGGCTATCGCTATCTAAACCAAAACCCATTAAAACTGTTTTTATTCCCAATTCTTCTTCAAATAATGCCACAATGGGTATGCTTCCTCCACCGCGGGTAGGTATTGGTTTTTTACTAAATGCTTCTTCGATAGCTAATTGTGCGGCTTTAAAAGCAATTGAGTTAGTGGGAGTAACGTAAGGTTTACCGCCATGGTGTGCTACTACATTTACCGTTACACTAGGTGGAGCAATGGCTTTAAAATGAACCGTAAATAAGTCGGAGATTTTTTTCCAGCATTGACCTGGTACTAAACGCATAGATATTTTAGCATTCGCTTTTGAAGGCAAAACAGTTTTTGCACCTACTCCTGTGTATCCACTCCAAATACCATTTACTTCTAAAGTTGGCCTTGTGCCCGTACGCTCAATAGTGGTATAACCCGCTTCGCCCCATACTTCATTAATCCCTAATTCATTTTTATAATCGCTTAAATTAAAAGGGGCATCGTTTAATTGTTTACGTTCATCGGCGTTAAGCTCAATTATATCATCATAAAAATTGGGGATATTTACTTTGTTATTTTCATCGTGAAGGCTGGCTATCATTTGGCATAAAATTGTGGCTGGGTTAGCCACTGCACCGCCATAAACCCCTGAGTGTAAATCTTTATTTGGCCCTATTACCTCCACTTCCATGTAGGCTAAACCACGCAAACCTGTTTCTAAAGATGGGTTTTCCATGCTTATCATCGAAGTATCGGATATTAAAACAACATCCGCTTTTAATCGGGCTTTATTAGCAATTACAAAATCGCCTAAGTTATCAGAGCCTACTTCCTCCTCCCCTTCTATCATAAATTTTATATTGCAAGGTAAAGTGTTGGTTTGCATCATTAGCTCAAATGCTTTTATGTGCATATAAAATTGGCCTTTATCGTCGCATGCACCGCGGGCAAATATTTTTCCGTCTCTGATGGTAGGTTCAAAAGGTGGTGTAAGCCAAAGTTCTAATGGGTCGGGTGGTTGCACATCATAATGGCCGTAAACTAAAACGGTAGGTAAATTTTCATCGATAATTTTATGACCATACACAATTGGGTTGCCAGCAGTTTGGCATACTTCTACCCCATCGGCGCCAGCCAAAACCAATTTTTGCGCTACAAAGTTGGCCGTGTTTATAATATCGGGTTGATAGGCTGGATTGGCACTTATTGATGGGAAACGTAATAATTCGAAAAGTTCATCTAAAAAACGGGTTTTATTAGCTTCGATATAGGTTTTAATAGTTTGCATGCTCAAGTAATATTTTTTTTTAATAATCAATTATTTTAATGGATAGTAATTTTCAATAATTACACATTAAAACTAATAATAAGTTTTAAACTATTTTGTTTTATAACTTTATATAATTTATTTTACTACTATATCATTATCCACCTTCAGAGATTGATTATTAGTTTAATAAGATAAATGTTGAACTAGTTACAGATTAATTTTAACTTAAAAGTGTAAATATTTATAAAAATTATTTAATGTAAAATTAGCGAACAAAAAAAATGCAGTAAAAATTAATTTACTGCATTCATAAAACTAAAACCTAAACTTACTTAGTTTCTTCTAATTCTGCTGCATCAATATTTACTGCCGATACGGCTACTTCAATTAATTTTGCATCAGCATTTTTTTCTTCATCAAGTGTGGTTTGCAATAAAGCTTCCACTTCTTTTAAACCCAAGGTTTCGGCAAACTGACGTAAAGTGCCATATGATGCTATTTCGTAGTGTTCTACTTTTTGGGCGGCAGATATTATGCCAGCATCACGCATGGCACCCTCTTCACAAGCTTCCATTATTTCACCTGCTTCTTTTATCAAGCCTGTCATTGCTTCACATTTTTCGGCTACCGCTTTTTTGCCTAACAACTCAAATATTTTCTCAACTCGGGTAATTTGGTCTTCGGTTTCGGTAAGATGATTTTCTAATGCATCAACAAGTTCTTCGGATGTTGCATTTTTAATCATTTTAGGAATAGCTTTAATTAGTGCTTTTTCGGCAAAATAAATGTCTTTAAGCTCATCTTCAAATAATTGCATTAATTGGGATGATTGCATAGCACTTTTACCACTTTTTGAATTTTCTGAATTATTGGCTGTGCTGTTTGATTTTGAATTTTTTGTTTCCATCATAATGTATTTAATTGTGTATAATTTGATTAAGTATTTTTAGTTTTAAAATTTGTTTTATGTTTAGCTACGTTTAACCCGTAAGTGTAGTTAGAAGCCATAACCACATCGTTACAATCAAAATGTTTTATAACGCCATTGCTTACCAATGCAACTACCCAACATGTATTTTGGTGCATACCATAATCGATAATAAGTATGGCTTGCCCCTGCCCTAGTGGCGTTTCAACTAAAATGGTGGGGTCTAATTGTAAAATCATAAATGCCAGATAAACTGTAATGAGTTATCCTAAATTATTAGATTATTTGTGATGTTTTGGTTCACTTTCGTAACCCGACCAACTTAATACACCATTGGTTGGTTTATTTGCTTTGTCCACTTCGCTTTTACGTTCTGCACTTAATTCTTGATTAAGCTTTTGAACCGTTTCTTCGGTTCGGTTTGTACCTTTAGCTTCTTCATTCAGCAAACCGTTGGTTTCTAAAACATGGCTAAGTGGATCTTCAATAAATTGCCAATCTTCTTTTAATATTGGGCTCTTACCATCATTCCAACCACCTTTAAAATCATCGCCTTTTGACATGTTAAAATATTTATTGCTAAACTTTGGATCGCTTTGCAAAATACCAGGAGGAAAATTTGGTTGTATACTATCTAAGGCTGCTTGAAACATTTGATAATGTGCTACTTCCCTTGTCATTAAAAAACGTAACGATTCTTTAACATATACATCATCTGTAAATTTCATTAAATTTTCGTAAACCAATTTAGCACTAGTTTCGGCACCTAAATTAAGACGCAAGTCGGCTGTTAAATCGCCCATACCCATTATATAACTCGCACTCCAAGGGTTACCAACACTATCAGTTAGAGTAGGCGTTCCGCCACTTACTACAAAAAAATGAGGATTTATCATCGCATCATTTATATATGTTTCTTTAGCTGATTTGCCATCTAACATTAGTGTTAAATCTGATTCGTCGGCAGCGTTTTTTAACTCCCCATTTACGCCAGCTAACAACATTTGTATGGTAGCACCAACAATTTCTAAGTGGCTAAATTCTTCGGTAGCAATATCCATCAACATATCATACTTATCGGGATATGCCTTTTTGCAACCAAAAGCTTGCACAAAATATTGCATTGCAGCTTTTAACTCACCATTAGGCCCACCAAATTGCTCTAGCAATAATTTAGCAAAGCGTACATCTGGTTTTGATACTCTGGCATTAAATTGTAGTTCTTTAACATGATGAAACATAATAATAACATTATAGGTTTATAATTCTATACAAATTTATAAAGCCTTAGTGCTTAAGTATTATAATATTATTACAATATTTTATATTATTTACATGTTGATTTTAATATTTACAACATCAGCATAAATAAATAATTTGTTAATTATCAGGAGGGGATTAACTAATTTAACTAGTTAAAAAGGTATTTACACCACTTACAAAAAATTGCAAGTAGTTGTAAATATTAAAATAAAATTTAATAATTATTTATAGCAATAAGTACTATGGAGGGATATAAATTCTATTTAAAATTTATATAAAAACCAACCTTACAATCGCAATAAAAAATTAGATTTATTGAAAAATGTATTTTGATAGGTGTAAGCCGTTGTAACAACTTTGTGTAATGCAGCTACAAGTGCATCAAAGGTATTGGGTTTGTTAATATACACATTAGCCCCATTTACTAAAGTGTTTTCAATATCAGTTTCGGATAATGAAGTAGAAAGTATTACAATGGCTAAATCGTTCCATTGGGTGTTTTGCCTAATTTCTTTTAAACACTCGAAACCGTTTTTTCGTGGCATATTCAAATCTAAAAATAGTAAGTGGGGTAGGTTATTATCAGCCTTGGCTAAATAATTCATCAACTCCACACCATCATATACAAAGTGTACAATTGTTTTGGTTTTTAATTCGTTAAGCGCATCTGTTATTAAAAGACGATCGTTTTCATCGTCTTCGGCCACAAGTATTATAAGTGGTTCAGTATCCATTAATTTATTTATTAAGTGATGCAATCTAATTAAAAAAATTAAATATTATCTAAAGATCGTCGTTTGGTTATAATTCTTAAAAATTGAGTAGGCGTTAAACCTGTAACATTTTTAAATTGCGTACTAAAGTGGGCTGTGCTACTGTAGTTTAGTTTGCTGGCAATTTCCGAAACGTTCATATCGTTGGTGGCTAAAAGTTGTTTGGCTCGTTCTGTTTTTTGCATCATTACATACGCCTCAATCGATGTGTAGGTAACGTTCGAAAATAAAATACTTAAGTAATTATACGTTTGGTTTAGCTTTTCAGCTAAATAAATAGACGTTTTTAAGGGAAGTTTTTCTTCCATAAATATCATTTCTAATATGGCATCTTTAATTTTTTGCACCATAATACTTTTTTGGCTTTCCACAATTTCAATACTATAATTATTTAATGATGCTTTTAGTTCTTTTAATTTTTCGTCGCTAATAGTTTCTCGGATTTCTACTTCTCCAAAACTTAGTATCGAATAGTCAATTTCAGAATTATCTAATTGCTGTTGAAGTATTTTTTTGCAAATGGCTGTAATATCAAATTTTATAAAAAGTATCATTTTATTAAGTATTCGTATTTATTTCTAAAATTGGTAAATAAATTTCAAAAGTTGCACCTTTGTTTAATTCGCTAGTGGCAGTAATATACCCATTATGGTTTTCCATAATTTTTTTAACTATAGCTAAACCTATTCCTGTACCCTCTATTTTTGCTCTATCGTGTAATCGTTGAAAAACTTCGAAAATACGCTCTTTATATTCAGGTTCGAAACCTATACCATTATCTGTAATGCTAATATGCCAGTATTTCTTTTGAGTATTATTTTCGTTTTTGTTATGTGAGTAAAAAATATTTAAACATTTTATAGTTATGATAGGTGGGATAACAGGATTCGAAAATTTAAGTGCATTTCCAATAATATTATACATTAACTGGCGAAATTGAAAAGGTATTACACTGGCTTCGCACATTTCGCCGAACTCTATAGTCGCCTGTTTTTCATCTATAATATCTCCAAAATCAACAATTACATCATCTAAAATATTTTTGAGGTTAATAAATTCAAACTTTCTTTCGGCTGTTTTAGTTTTTGAATAGGCTAGCAAATCTGAAATTAATATTTGCATTCGCTTAGCCGCATTATTCATTTTATTTAAATAAATTTTGCCTTTTGATGATAGGTTTTGATTTTCATCGGAATTAATGCGGGATGCAAAGTTTTGTATCTGCCGTAATGGTTCCTGTAAATCGTGGCTCGATATATAATTAAACGATTCTAATTCTTTATTTGTTATTTCAAGTTCTTTATTCTTTTTTAATAGCTCTTCATTTAATTTTTGGTAATTTTCGGATGCTATTACAACATCAGTAATATCATGTGCAATAGCTAAAACTGCATAAACATCATTCGTTGCGTTTTTTAAAGGCGTTATAATATTTTTATAATAGCGCCCAGTAATTACCGAACCATATTTAGCGTTAGTAACTACTTCGCCATTAATGGCTTTCAATAAATCTAGGTGTTCCTTGGAGTTTAAACCTACAGGAAAAGCCTCAAAAAATATTTTCCCTAAAATATCTTCTTTTTTTATTTGAAATAAATCTTCGCAAGCTTTGTTAAAGGCAATCAAGCGTAAATCTTTATCATAAGCACCAATTAAGTCGGGGCTAGAGTTTAATATAGTTTCAAATAATTCTTTTTGTTCGAACAATAAGGTATTTACTTTTGTAAGTTCCTTATTTTTTTTTAGGATAGTTTCTTGAGTTATTACCAACTCATTTTTACTTAGCTCTATATTTTTTTTAAGATTATCAGCTTTATTTAATTCATTAATAATTTTATAGTATGCTGCCGAAATTATTAATAATGAAAATAAAATTAATAATATACCAGTATAGGGAGTAATAATAGATAGGCGATTTAATGATATAGATTTATTTTTTAAATATCTATCCTCTTCTCTATCCATATTAGTTATTTGCACCGTCACACTATCCATGAGTGTTTTACCAATTAACCAACTTTGTGTGAATACTTCAGCGGAGTTAACATTAAATAACCTTCTATTTAAAAAATTTAAACGCTTAAAAATAACTACCCTTAATTTTTTAACGTTTTGTTGTTGTATCTCATTTCCTTTTGTAAGCATTTTAATAATTATGAGATGTGAATTAATCTTTTCAGAGGCTACTTTAATAGGAATTAATAGGCTAACATCTTTTGTAAGCATATACCCTCTTTGGCTGGTTTCTATGTATTGAAGTGTTGAAAGTGTTTTATTAAGTTCGAGTTTTACTTTTTGAATGTGGTTAATTGATTCTGTATTTTTTATAAGATTTGTTATCCTAAAAAAAGATATAAACGACAATACAATTAAAACAATAATAGCTACTATAAATATAATTTTTACTTTGGTATGTTTTCCTTTCATATTTATACAAACGGAATTAATTTATGGTTAGCACATATTTTTCTTTGGGTAGTTGCTGATTTTGTTTCCATAAATCAAGCATCAAAACAGTTTCAATAACTTTTTTTAATTGTATATGCGATGTTGGTTTACATATAAAACAATTAGCACCTAAGGAATAAGTTGTAAGCACATCGTTATCATTGGCCGAGGTAGAAAATATGGCTACAGGAATATTTTTTAACCTAGTATTATTTTTAATTTCTTCTAAACATTCGAAACCATTTTTAAAAGGCATATTAAGATCTAAAAAAATAACATGTGGCGGCGGTGGCTCTGTTGTTATTAGTTTTAAATTAGTCATTAATTCAACGCCGTCTTTTGACATAGTAAGTTGGGAATTTACTTTCAAATCTTTAAGTGCTTCAGCAAAAAAATCTCTATCATCTGCATCGTCATCGGCAAGGAAAATTATGTTCAAAAGTTTTGTAGTTAACATTAGCAACGTTTAAGTTTCTTTGTTTTATATTGATAATAATCCTATCAAAAGTAACAATTTAAATCAATAGTATATTGATATATATATAAACAAACAACGTAAAGTATTATTTTATAAAACGTATTTAGTACGATAATAGGTGCATATAACCCATTTTAAACTCCGTTGTAATAATTACAAATAGTTTATTAAAAAATTGTTTTTTTAATTCGTAAATTTTAATTAGAAAATAAATTTTTTACAGATGTATTTTTTAAATATAAACTAGTAAGCATTATATCAATTTTCTAAATATATTTGAAAATGCAGAAGCATATAGCCTCATTCAGAGATTTTTTATACACACAATATTTTTACGATGGTATAAAAATTACTATAGGCGTGTTGTTGCCATCCCTTATATTTTTTCAGTTAGATAATTTGTTGGTGGGTTTACCCCTCTCCTTAGGTGCTTTATGTGTGAGTGTAGCCGATAACCCTGGCCCACACATACATAAGCGGAATGCCATGTTGGTAACTGCGTTGTTAATAGGTTTGATAACTATACTTACAGGCTTGGTTAACGATAACCCGTATTTTTTAGGTATAGAGATATTGTTGCTAAGTTTTATATTTTCCATGTTTCATATTTATGGCGATAGGGCGGCGGCTGTTGGTACGGCTGCTTTATTAATTATGATATTTAATATTGATCAAGTAAGGCCTTTTAATCAGGTGTTAGAACATGCATTACTGGTTTTTGGCGGCGGTATATGGTACTTAACATTAAGTTTAATTTTTGTACAAATACATCCGAATAGATATGCACAACAAAGCCTAGGCGAATGTGTGCAAGAAATTGCTACTTACCTAAAAACCAAAGGCGACTTTTATAATTATAGTGATACTGTAGATAATATATTTAAAAAGCTAGTTAACCAGCAAGTTATTATTAATGAACAACAAGAAAATGTAAGAAATATTCTTTTCAATAACCATAAAAATCATAATACCAATAACAATGGCAACCTTTTATTGGTAGTAGTTTTTATTGATATGGTTGATGTTTTTGAAAAAACTATGGTAACTCATTATGATTATAATGTGATACGTGAAAGGTATAAATCTTTACATATTTTATCATATTTTCATGATATAATACAAAAATTAGCTTCAGAAATAGACTATTTGGGTGCTTGCCTAATTCATAATCAAAAACCACGTAGGCATTTACTAACCTTATCGAATTTAGATAATGTTAAAAAAAAATTGGATGAACTAGAAGCCAAAGAAATATCTGTATTGGTACTTAAAAAAATTTTAATAAACATTAGAAACATATTTAACAAAGTGGATGATATTTATAAATATTACCATACGCCTAGTAAAAACTTTCTTGATAAAGAACGAGCTTCTGATTTTTCAAAATTTATACACCACCAACATTACGATGTAAAACTACTTAAAAGCAATTTTACTTTTCAGTCATCATACTTTAGGCATGCTTTACGAGTTAGCTTAGTAATGGGCACAGGTTTTTTGGCTGGTAATTTATTGCCCATTGGGCACCACAGTTATTGGATACTTTTAACCATAGTGGTAATATTAAAACCAGGTTTTAGCCTTAGTAAGCAGCGTAATTACGAACGTGTTATAGGTACAATAATTGGTGGTATTGGCGGAGTTTTAATTTTGTTATTTATTAAAGACCTAGCTATACGTTTTTCACTTTTACTTTTATTTATGGTGCTTACCTTCAGTTTCCAGCGAATAAAATATGTGGTAAGCGTATTATTTATGACTCCTTTTGTGCTCATACTTTTTAGTTTTATTGATAAACAAAACGATATTAATGTAGCTACCGAACGTATAATTGATACTTTAATAGGTTCGTTAATTGCATTTTTATCTAGTTATTTTCTTTTCCCTAGTTGGGAGTCGTTTAAGTTTAATAAAGTATTGGGGGATATGGTTAAAGCTAATTTGAATTATTTTTTAATTATTGTATCAAAAATGGCTGGCAATACGGTGCCCACCACTACTTATAAACTAGCTCGAAAAGAGGTTTATGTAAATACAGCCAACTTAGGTGCTGCATTTAAAAGAATGTTAAACGAACCTAAAAACAAACAACACAAAGCCAACGAAGTGCAAAATTTTGTAGTACTTAACCATATTCTTACCTCTTACTTGGCCAATTTATCGGTTAGCATACATCAAACCTATAATGTATTAAATACTGAAGAGTTAAAAGTTATACATAAATCTTTCTTTTATTTAAAAGAATCTGTATTACAATTAGATAAGGGTTATAAAATTGAATTGCCAAAATTGATAACAACCGATGAAACCTCAAATAATATACAAGACAAAGAATTACTGACCGAACAATTTGCTCAAATTTTAAAAGCAGCCAACGATATATATAAGGTAGCCGAAAAATTATAAACCACATTTACATTTAAAACTACGAATTGTGATTGTTGAAAATTTTCTAAGTTTGTGGATAGTTAAAATTGATGTTATTTTTACTTCATGTTACAAAAAATATTTACCCATATATTCATTTTACTTTTAACAATACTTTCGTATTTGCCATTTTGGGTACTTTATTTACTTTCCGATTTTTTATTTGTTATACTTTATTACCTTTTTAAATATAGGAGAAAGGTTGTAAATGATAATTTAGCTGCATCGTTCCCGCTTAAAACATTACACGAACGTAACCTTATAGCTAAACTTTTTTTCGCTTATTTAAGCGATTTAATTGTAGAAACTATAAAAATGATTTCAATATCGGCTGAAGAAGCCCAAAAGCGTTTTAATATAATAAACCCCGAATTGATAGATAATTATGTTAAAAAAGATAGAAACGTAATAATGGTAGCAGGGCATTATGGCAACTGGGAAATGGCAAATGTAATGGGTTTTGTTACCGATAAAAAAAAATTAGTTATTTATAAGCCGCTTACCAACAAAATTTTTAATGATTTTTTAAACCATGTAAGGTCTAAATTTTCGGCCATTATGGTACCTATGAAAATGGTTATGCGCACTTTAGTACAGTTAAGAAACGAACCTACTATTTCCTTCTTTTTAAGCGACCAAACTCCGGTGGCACACGAGGCTAATTATTTTACACAATTTTTAAATCAACACACGGCGGTATTTTTAGGTGTCGAAAAAATTGCAAAAACTACCAATGGTGTGGTAGTTTTTTGCAACGTAAGTATTTTAAAAAGAGGGTATTATAGTTGTGAATTTGTACCCCTTGTAGAAGAACCTAAGCTTACCGCCGAGTATGAAATTACACAAAGCCATACAAGATATTTAGAAAAAATTATTAATGAGAATCCAGCTTATTGGTTATGGTCGCACAAGCGATGGAAGTTTTAAGTGTTAGTATATTTACTCTCCACAACGCAACCCATTTTTAATAGCACCAAACTGCGTTTATAAACCCGACAGCAGCGGATACCGGCCTTGCGCCTAAAGCCTGAGGGCGTATGAGCGAATGGCGGGGCTAGCATATTTTAACAAGCACTAGCTTGGTTTTTCCAAAAATAAATTAACAAAATTCACTTCTGCAATCACATTCGTTTAAAAATTTTACTTTTGTAATTAATGGAAAACAAATTATACGTAAACGATGGTAATTTCGATACCTCAAATACAATGGCTTACCAGCTTTTGGTAGAAGTGGGCAAAGGTTTTTACGCTTATTGCATTGTTGATGAAGAAGGTGCGATTAAGGCAATATCGTATAATAAAGGTGATATACAGCTTGCAAACGATATAAGTTTGCTACAATTACCCTACAAAAAAACCTTTATAAGCTTGCCTACATCTAGTTTTACATTTTTACCAAGCCAATTATATAATAAAGACGATGAGCCTAAATATGCACAGTTTTTAGAAACTAACAACCATACAATAATTAATACCTATACTTTTTTAAACAACGAGGTTACTGCTTTAAATACTTTTAATACCGACGAATTAATTTTTATTCGTTCACTTTTTCCATCATCAAAAATTTTTCCACCTTATTTACCGCTTATTAATTGTGTACATAAATTATTAGCTAACGATTTATCGCCTCAATTAACCATAAACTTTAAATCAGAAAAGTTAGAAATATTGATAATTGATAATGGAAAATTATTGTTTTACAATGTTTTTGATGCGCTTAACGCGGATGAAGTATTGTATTATACTTTAAATGCTTGCCAACAAAATAAACTAATATCCAAAAAAATTAACCTTAATATATGTGGCGATATATTTGAGAATGATGCAATTTATATGCAGTTAGCTAAATATTTTGGTAAGATAAGTTTTATGCTTAATAATAATGTAAAGGTGCTTTCAACCGAATTTGAGGATATAGTATGGCACCAGTATTTTTCGTTACTAAATTTAAGCACATGCGAATAATAGGTGGTAGTTTAAAAGGGTTTAGGATAAAGCCACCTAACAACTTGCCTATAAGGCCAACAACCGATATGGCCAAAGAGTCGTTATTTAATATACTTAACAACGTGGTTGATTTTGAGGGTTTAACAGTTTTAGATTTATTTAGCGGTACTGGAAATATTGCTTTAGAATTTGCATCGCGTGGGGCAAAAGTTGTTACCGCAGTTGATAGAAACTTTGGTTGTTATAATTTTTTAAAACGTACCGCAATTGAGTTAAATCTAAATGCAATTAACGCTTTTAAAGCAGATGTATTTAAGTATTTAGAAACCGAAACTGATACTTACGACTTAATTTTTGCCGACCCACCTTACGATTTATCTACCATACCCACCATTGCGCCATTAATATTTGATAAAAAATTATTAAATACTGGAGGCACATTGGTAATTGAACACCAAAGCACACACGATTTACACCAACACCCCAACTTTACCGAAAAACGTAAATATGGTTTTTCGGCTTTTAGTTTTTTTGTTAATTAATAAATTTAATTTAGCTAATAAATAAGTATAAGATGAATATCGCACTGTTCCCTGGCTCCTTTGACCCTATTACCAAAGCACACGTTGATATTTTAAAACGAGCCTTACCATTGTTTGATAAAGTGTATGTAAGTGTGGGTTTAAACAGTACTAAAACTGCATTATTAAGTGTAACAGTACGCTTAAAAATGTTGCAAGAAGTATTTATTGATATGCCCAAAATTGAAATTACCAAATATGAAGGCCTAACTGTTAATTATTGTAAAAGTATTGGTGCTACACACATGATACGGGGAATAAGAACGGTATCGGATTTTGAATACGAAAAAGCAATTGCCCAAATGAACCACGCATTGGAACCCGATATAGAATCTATTTTTATAGTAAGTAAGCCTAGTTATTCATCTATAAGTTCAAGCATTGTACGTGAAATAATTCGTTACAATGGAGATGTGGAACAATTCGTACCCGCAGCTGCCATGCCTTTTTTGAAAATTTAAAGCTAATATTTTACAACAAAATATGTTTTAATCATATTTTAAAGCTTACTCAATTTTATCTAAAACTTCAATAATAGAAGAGAAAGTATTTGCTTTTACAATTTCCCAGTCGGTTTTTGGCAACCATATTACGTCTGTAATTCCTTCTTCTATTTGCGGTATAAGTGCTTGGTTGGCAAAAGCTTTCATATTATACCAATGCGATATTTTGAGAATTATTTTTCCTTTAAGTTCATAAATATGGTATGTTTTTGTAATTTTTTTTTCTAAACTATTTACTTTTATGCCACACTCCTCTTCCACTTCTCTAAGGGCAGCTTCTTTTTTCTTTTCGTTAAGTTCTAATTTACCTTTTGGTAAATCCCAATAGCCATTTCTTTTGATAAATAGGTACTTATCTTCTTCGCTTTTTACCAAACCACCGGCAGCTTCTATTACTTTAACATTAGATTTTATTTTAGATAAAATATTTTTAGGATTTTGATTAACAATAACAAAAACGGTATGATTATGGTTAATGGTTGTGTAGAAAAAAATCTCGAAATCAAAACCCTCTTCTTCAATAACTTGATAGTTTTGAATGTTATTAGGAGTATGCGAACATATAATGAGTATTTTTTGGTTAATATAAATGTTGTATTTTTGAGCCATTATGTATAATAAAATTGAGATTGAACAAAAAATTGCTGAGTTTCTACTGCAAATTAAAGCAATTAAATTGCAACCTAATAATCCATTTACTTGGGCATCGGGTTTAAAATCTCCTATCTACTGCGATAACCGTATTACGCTTTCTCATCCGCAAGTTCGCACATACATTCGTCAAAAACTTTCGGAGCTTATAATAGAAGAATATGGTACTGTTGGCGCAATAGCTGGAGTTGCAACAGCAGGTATTCCGCAAGGTGTTTTGGTGGCGCAAGAGTTGGGTGTACCTTTTATATATATACGATCGTCGGCTAAAAAACATGGTACAGGCAAATTGATTGAGGGCGAAATTAATCCTGGACAAAGGATTGTTGTAATTGAAGATTTAATTTCGACAGGCAAAAGTAGCATACATGCTGTTGAAGCCTTACGCCATGCTGGATACGAAGTAGCAGGCTTGGCTGCCATTTTTTCTTACGGATTTGCCAGTGCAGCTCAAAATTTGGCAGATGCCAAAATTAAATACGATACCTTATCAAACTACCCTGCCTTAATAAACTTTGCAGCAGAAAATAACTACATTAACGAAACCGAATTGGCATTGCTAAACGAATGGGCCGATAATCCCGAACAATGGGGAAAAGAATTGGTTAATGAATAAATAAATATTATAGTTTATTATTAGCGAACATGTATTATAAATTACTATTATTATTTATTTTACCAGCCTTATTGCTAAGCTCATGCGCAACAATATTAAATTCAAATTCTATACCTATAACTATAAATACCCTGCAGCCAAGCAAATTAATTATTGGTTTAGATACTTTTAATGAATTAACAACTAAAAAGTTGGTAACGGTTAATAGAAACAAAAAAGCAGTTATTATGGCGGTTTACAACGATAGCTTAAAAAAGGTTGTGGTTGTAAACTCTCAAAATTCTTTTGGCTTTTGGGTAAATTCATTTCCTTATTTTTGGTTAGGATTTATTTTTGATTATAAAAACCCAAAACGATTTACCTATCCCAACCATATTTATGTTGATTTAAACGATAAGAATAATAATTTTAGAACCTATCAAACCTTTAATTCAAATAATATCCACCCAAATATTATCAAATTTACTCCTTTAAAAATAATTGGTTTACATAATGCCGCTATCGAGTTAGCTTTCGAGCGTCGCACTCATTCTCGTTTATCAACCCAGTTAATGGTATCGTATTTATTACCTTATAATTACCAAGGTAATTTAGAAGTGAAAGGATTTAGAATGGCACTAGAAGAAAAATTTTACATTAGAAAATTGGCCAATTATGGACCTTATGTTGGATTAGAATTAGATTATTTGAATAGTGTAACCAAAAAAACTTTTAGTTTAAATAGTCCAGATAGTTCTTATTATGCTTCAAGTTATAGCGATGATGTAAATGTACATAAACAAAATATTGGCCTTAATTTAAAATATGGTTATCAGTTTATGGCAAAAAGGCTTGCTATTGATATTTATGCTGGCCTAGGTATCCGATTTAAAAATATAAAACATTTTGATAGAATTAACTTTAACGATAAAATAATGGGGCCTAGACATCCAACTTTTGAAAATCTTGACCGAGTAGGAAATGCAATAACATTTAGTTTGCCCTTAAATGTAAGGCTTGGTTGGGCATTTTAAGTAAACATTTGATTTTAAACAGGAATTTGAATTTTATTTTATTTAAAATGGTATTATCCCACTAACTGTGTAAAATAAAAAGTTATTCTGAAAAATTTTAATTTCCTTAATATCCCTTTCATAACGCCAATTAATATTTCTTTTTTCCGCCTCTCTTAACATTGCTTAAGCTTTCAATATCACCTAAATCTTTTGCCCGTCCTGTTGCTTGTTTGTTTTTAATAAAATCATTTACACTAATAAATACTATTTTCAAATCATCTACTTCTGTTTCCACTTTTTGTAAATAAGCTTCATCAAAATTTACACCAAAGATAAAGTTAATAATATCTATTCTTAAAGGTGGATAACCTAGTTGAGTAACATAATTATCTTCTAAAAAATCGCTTTCAACTAAACCTAACGAACCAAAATAATTAATTACGCTAACCATTTTATTCGCATTAATTTTATTCGGCTAAATCCAAATATCTAAATCTCCAGTATGCCTCGGTCTGCCCTGGAAAGAAAGCGCATGAGCACCATATACTCAACTTCATATTGGTTTAATAGCTGTACAAAATCTATAAAATCTTGTTCAAAAATCATAATTTTCTTCGCTTAGCGGTTTTTTCCATTTGCTTTGGAAACTCTCCCAAAAGCCAAGTATAATAATTATATCGCAGTCTAGTAACTTCGGCTATCCTAGCTGATGCAGGTTGGTTTAACCAAAATTGAACATCTAATTGATTCCCTTCATCCATTTTTATTTTATGGACTACCATTTGCATTTTACGTTCTTTCATTGTGGAAATCTGATTGTTTTTGCTAAAAAAAGATAACAAAATCACGCATCAATAAACAACTTACAATGCTTAGGAGTGCATTGCGTATATATAATTTAAAGGGGTTTTAATCAATAAAAAAATTACACCACCGCAGCCTCCCGCATCTGCGTAAGCTCAAATATAGCTTCATCAATATGCCTAACCCCTTCAATGGCTATACGCAACGTATTTTTAACTTCTTTTAAGTTCACTTTGCGTGGATGCATTTGCGCATAAGCTAAAATGCGGCTAAAAGCTTCGGTTTCAAAATATTTAGATTGTTTGTCTGATATAAAATAGCCGCGAATAATGCCCATTTTCCAAGTAATTTTCTCTAAACCTATCTCTTTTCCAATCCATTGCAGTTCAACCGTTCGCAATAAATCTTTTACTTGGCGTGGCATTGGACCAAAACGGTCATGTAGTTCTTTTGCAAAAATATCCAGTTTGGTTTGGTTTTCTATCAACGAAAGTTGGGTATAAAGGTTATACCGTTCCTGTATATTGGTTACGTATTCGTCGGGAATTAGCAACTCCATATCGGTATCAATTTGCGTAAAATTTACAAATTGTTTAGGTTTATTATCGTCTTCAAACAAACCTTTAAACTCGTCTTGTTTTAGTTCTTGTATAGCTTCATCCAATATTTTATGGTACATTTCGAACCCGATTTCGGCTATAAAACCACTTTGCTCGCCACCTAAAAGGTTACCGCTTCCGCGGATGTCTAAATCTCGCATAGCCACATTAAATCCACTACCCAAATCCGAAAACTCTTCAATGGCGCTTAACCTTTTTCTAGCTTCGGAGGTTAATGTAGATAATGGCGGACTCAATAAATAACAAAACGCTTTTTTGTTTGAGCGACCTACCCTACCCCGCATTTGGTGTAAATCGCTCAAGCCAAACATGTGGGCGTGGTTTATTAACATGGTATTGGCATTGGGTACATCCAAACCCGCTTCAATAATGGTAGTAGCCACTAAAACATCGTATTTACCGTCAATAAAATCAAGCATAATATCTTCTAACCGGTCGCCTTCCAACTGGCCATGTGCAATGGCAATGCGGGCTTTGGGAATCAATTTTTGTATTAAGCCACCCAGCTGCATTAAATCGGCCACACGGTTATGCACAAAAAATACCTGCCCTTGCCTACTCAACTCAAACTCTATTGATTCTTGAATGAGTTTTTCGTTAAAAACATGTAACTCGGTTAAAACAGGCTGCCTGTTGGGCGGCGGGGTTTGCATTATCGATAAATCCCTTGCTCCCATTAACGAAAAATGTAACGTACGAGGAATGGGTGTTGCGGTTAGGGTTAGCGTATCTACATTTGCCCTAAATTGTTTAAGTTTTTCTTTAACGGTAACGCCAAATTTTTGCTCTTCATCAATAATTAGTAAGCCTAAATCTTTAAACTTAACATCTTTACTTACCAACTTATGTGTGCCAATAATAATATCAACTTTACCAATTTTTAGTGCTTCAAGGGTATCTTTTACCTGTTTTGATGATTTAAAACGGTTAATGTAATCTATCCTTACCGGGAAATCTTTTAGCCGTTCGGTAAAGGTTTTATAGTGTTGCATGGCCAAAATTGTGGTAGGCACTAAAATGGCTACTTGCTTACCATCGGTGGCAGCTTTAAAGGCTGCTCGTATGGCAATTTCGGTTTTACCAAAGCCCACATCGCCACAAACCAACCTATCCATTGGGCTTGGGCTTTCCATATCTCGTTTAACATCGGCAGTTGCTTTTTCTTGGTCAGGTGTATCTTCGTAAATAAACGATGCTTCTAATTCGTTTTGCAAATACGTATCGGGGCTAAATGCCATACCCGTTTGCGCTTTACGAATGGCGTAGAGTTTTATTAAATCGCGGGCAATATCTTTAACTTTTTTTTTTGTAGTTTTTTTAAGTTTATCCCACACATCGCTCCCTAATTTATTCATTTTAGGCGTATGCCCATCTTTACCGCTATATTTAGAAATACGGTTTAGCGAGTTTATGTTTACATACAACAAATCGTTATCGGCGTAAACCAAACGTATCATTTCCTGTATTTTACCGCTAACTTCTACTTTTTCTAAGCCTGCATATTTGCCTACACCATGGTCTATGTGTGTAATGTAATCGCCAGGTTTTAGGTCTCTAAGTTCTTTAAGTGTGATAGCTTGTGTGCGTGTATAGCCACGTTTGTTTTTGTATTTATAGTAACGGTCAAAAATTTGATGATCTGTATAGCAAGCCAATTTTTGTTCGGTATCAATAAAACCCTCGCGTATAGATATGTTGATGGGATTAAAAGCAATTGTTTTATCTAAATCATCAAAAATGGCATATAAACGTTCTTGCTGTTTAGCCGAATCTGTTAATATATAATTCTCAATTTTTAAATTTTCGTTTTGTTTTAGATTATGAATGAGTAAGCTAAAATCCTTGTTAAAAGAAGGTTGTGGCCTTGCATCAAAATTTATGGTGGTAGTAGCTGGGTAAAAAAACTGTTTGCCAAACTCTACCAAAGGGAAATCTTGCAACTGGTCGGCAAGCATTTTTTGGTTACTAAAAGCATATTTTGGGTCTATCCAATCGGGGTTTATTTGTTTATCGTTATCGGATAAAGCTTTCCATAATTCGGTTGATTTTTTGTAGCCAGCCTCAATCACATCTAATGTAAATTGTATATCTTTAAACCATATTACTGCATCTTTATCAATAAATTCGAGTAGGGAAATGTTGTTTTTAGTTAATAATTTGGATTGTACATTTGGTACTATGGTAATTGTTCTTACTTGTGTTACCGATAGTTGGTTTTCTAACTCGAAGGTACGGATGGTTTCTATATGATCTCCAAAAAACTCAATACGGTAAGGTAATTCGTTTGAAAACGAAAAAATATCTACAATGCCACCACGTATGCTAAATTGGCCAGGTTGGTATACAAAATCGCAACGTTCAAAATCGTATTCTATTAAAAACTCGTTAATAAAATCAATGCTTAACTTGTTGTTAATGGCAATTTCGAGGGTATTTTTTATCAACGAATCTCGGTCGATAACTTTTTCGGCCATTGCTTCGGGGTAGGTAACAATTAAATTGCCGTAACCAGTGGTTTGGGTAATTTGGTTTAAAACTTCGGCCCGAAGCAACACATTTGCCGAATCGGTTTGGGTAAAATCAAACGATTTACGAAACGATGAGGGAAAAACTAACACCTCTTTTTCCATAAAACTTTCTAAATCGGCCTGAAAAAAGTTTGCTTCTTCCCTATCTGGAAGCACAAAAACCATATTTTGGTGGCTTAAAAAATAGGTGGCAGCCACAGCTAAAGCATCTAAACTTCCTATTAAACCTTTAATATGTATACGTTCTTTTTTAGAATTTATGGCTTTGGTAAGCGCTAAAATTCGGTCATCGGTTTTGTAACGTTCTACAATTTGTTTACTATTCACGCTTGTGCTTTAATATCATTTACAAATTTTACCGAAACACCAAAATCTTCTGCAATTTCTTCAATAGTTAGCCGGTTTCTTAGTAAAGCTTTTTTAATTCCCTCTGTTTTTTCTTCAAGTTTACCTTCAAGTTTACCAATTTCTTTACCAGCAAGTTCACCAGCGCCAAACGAGTCTGCTTTAAAAGTTTTTTCGTTGCTAATGCTATCCCAATACCTATCGTAGGTTTCTAATTGGGCTTTGGTAAAGGCACTTTCCTTAATTAAATTGGTAGCTTCGGTAATTTCTTTAGATTCCGAAAAATCGGCAGATATACCTTCTTGGCTATCTTTAATTTCTGACAAATACCTTAACCACAATACACTTAATTTTTTATCGGTAAATTTTTGAGCTTTAAACTTTGGTAATTCTATAAACACAAACTCTAAACCCGGTATTACTTTATCTGAGTTTTCGATGTGTACAATTTTATAATGGTGTAAATAATTAGGTAAATCGGGCTCAAAGTTTTCGTTGATAATGCAAAGCGAATAAACGGGTTGCAAACCCTTGTATTGCTGGCCTCGCTCTATTTGTTTTACAAACGCTTTTGAAGCATTAAATAAAACCCTACTTTTAAAGCTATCTGTCCATAACATTTGCATTTCTACAATAAAATGGCGACCATTTTTATCTACACACCTTACATCAACAATGGAGTTTTTAAAAACGGGTATTTCGGGTACTAATTCACTTGGCAAATATTCTAAACTATCAATAGGAGAATCTATAGGTAATAAAGCGTTTAAAAAACTTTTTAGCAAATGTGGATGTTGCCCAAAAACTTTTTTGAAAGTAAGGTCGTTTTTAGGGTCTAAGTATCTCATTGCTTTTTTTACAAATATAGTAGATTTTTGATTTTTGATGTGTGAATTTTGATTTGCTTTACAACCAATTATAGTTTTTGATTTTTGGTTTACCTAATCTTTATCCCCCAAATAGCTCTAAAGTTCCTCAAAAATACACTCATTTAGTAAATTTAAAAATTTATTAGAAAATCAAATTTAAAAAATTTTAAAAAAAGGAAATAAATGATGTTAATTGTAAGTTTGGAGATTACAACTTTATTCTTAAATAAAGTTTATGTTATATTCAAAATATACCAAATATTACCTAAAACAACACATTATCCGTGTAAAAACGGGTATAATCGTTTATAAACATTTAATATCCGACTAATTTTTCAGAACAACCACACTTTTGTATCGTCGGTTGGCAATGAAGCAAACTGTTCGTTAAAAACAAAATATCATGAGTAATTTAAGAAACAGCGTACGTTTAACAGGTTTTTTAGGCAGCGCACCAGAAGTAAAAAACATTTCGGATACTAAAAAAGTAGCTAAATTAAACCTAGCCACAAGCGATTCGTATAAAAATGAAAAAGGTGAAAAAGTAGAAGAAACGCAATGGCATAACCTTATAGCCTGGAATGCACAAGCCATTATTGCCGAAAAGTATTTACAAAAAGGCAGCGAAGTAACTATTGAAGGTAAACTTACTAGCCGCAATTATATAAACAAAGATGGTATAAAGTGCTATGTTACCGAGGTTGTAGTAAATGAAATACTATTAATGGGTAAAAAATAAATTAAAAATACCTAAATTAAATATTACCTAATCCCGTATTTGGGTAAAACAAAAAAAAACTAAATAAATCTATCTTATACGTAAATATTACGTATAAGATAGATTTTGATTAATATATTCCTTTAAAAACTAAATTATCTGCATCCAACTTAACATTCTCTTCTTTGCCGCCAATTTTTACATTTAAAATATTATTTTGTGTGGGATGTAAGCCTATAAGCACATCATTTTTGATTTCTAAAACCGAAATTTTATTTATCATTTCAGATTCTAAATAACACCATACAGCCGCATCATTTATTTCGTAACCAATAAATTTAAGAGGCAATAATTGATTATTAACTTTAACTGTAAAATGTTTTTTCAAATATGAAGCTACCAACATATTAGCTTGTTCTTTATTTTTAGGGTGTATAATATCTATTTTTAATTTACTATTACTAAATATACCATTCTCTAAATCATCACTAAAAATTTTTGTGCTTATTTCAAGTACATTTGTTTTAGTATTTAGGTTAACGTCGGTAACACTCACATAAAATGGATGTAACAATAATAATAAAAAAGATAAAATGTGAATCATAATTTATAATTTAGTGTTAAAACTAATCATTTTACATCAATGCAAAACTTTTACTTGTATTTAGAGCTTGGCTGGCAACATATTTTAAACTGGCAAGCTTATGACCATATTTTATTTCTAACAGCTTTATGTGGCGTGTATTTAATTTCCGATTGGATAAAAGTATTAATTTTAATAACCGCTTTTACAATTGGCCACTCTATAACTTTGGCATTAAGTGTTTTAAATATTTTTACATTCTCCACAAATTGGATTGAATTTTTAATTCCACTAACCATTGTAGCTACAACAATAATTAACATAAGTAGGAAACGAACTTTTAATAAAAAATTAAATTTTACTTATTTGCTTACCTTGTTTTTTGGTTTAATACACGGTTTAGGGTTTTCTAACTATCTTAAAATCTTGTTAGGTAAAAATGATAGTATAGTTACGCAATTACTAGCTTTTAATATCGGTATAGAAATTGGTCAGATAGTTATAGTAATTTTGGTTTTACTAATTTCATTTGTTGTAATTAGTATATTACGTATTCAAAAAAGAGAATGGCATTTGTTTCTATCATCAGCAATTTTTGGTATTGCCTTAATGATGGCTATTGATAGATTTCCTGGATTTTAATTGAATTATTTTATATATGAAAAAAATATTTTTTTGTTTAGTAACTTTAACTAGTTATACTATTTCTCATGCACAATTTTTACAAAGCAACCCAGGCAGCAACCACGGCAATAAGTTTGAGCAGCTAGAAACTATTTTAAAAAGCCCTAACATGTACCGCTCGGCATCGGGCGCACCCGGGCCAAAATACTGGCAACAAAAAGCCGATTACACCATAAACTGCGAAATAAACGATAAAACTCAAGTTTTAACTGGTAACGAAACTATAACCTACACTAATAACTCACCAGATGCTTTAACCTATTTATGGTTACAACTTGATGAAAACGAGCACAAAGCAACTTCCGATAAGCAACTTATTAATGGCAGTGCTATAAAAGATAAACTTACTGCTGCACAAATGCAAGCTATTATAGGTATTGAAAAAAACTTGGGCGTTAATATTTTAAAAGTGGTAGATTTTAACAACGCATCATTAAAGTATACCATTAACCAAACTATGATGCGGGTAGAATTACCCAAAACTTTACTGCCGAAAGAAAAATTTAAGTTTAAAATAGATTGGAATTATAAAATAACCGACCGAAGCACAATAGGTGGCCGTGGTGGTTTCGAGTATTTTTCCGACGATGATAACTTCTTATACACAATTACACAATGGTATCCACGTATGGCAGTTTACTCCGATTTTCAAGGATGGCAAAATAAACAATTTATTGGTTCGGGAGAGTTTGCCTTAACCTTTGGTGATTTTAACGTAAATATTACAGTACCCGCCGACCATATTATTGGTTCAACTGGCGAATGCAGCAATTATGAAAAAGTACTTACTACTAACCAATATAAACGCTGGCAACAAGCTCAAAATGCTAAAGAGCCCATAGAGGTTGTAACATTGGCTGAGGCAAATAATGCTATAAAATCAAAATCTACAACTAAAAAAACTTGGAATTACAGTGCTAAAAACGTTCGTGATTTTGCGTTTGTAAGTTCGCGAAGGTTAGTTTGGGATGCCATGCGTACAACTATCAATGGTGGTAAAAGCCCAATGGCTATGTCGTACTATTGCCCCGAAGCTTATGCACTATACCGAAAGTATTCTACAAAATTGGTAGCACACACGCTTAAAGTTTACTCAAAACATACCATTGCTTACCCATATCCTGTGGCTATTTCGGTAGAAGCAACAAATGGTATGGAATATCCTATGATTTGTTTTAACTACGGCCGCCCCGAAAAAGATGGCACTTACAGTGAAGCCGTTAAATACGGGATGATGGGTGTGATTATACACGAAGTTGGGCACAACTTTTTTCCTATGATTATAAACTCCGACGAACGACAATGGACTTGGATGGACGAAGGTATGAACACCTTTTGCCAATACCTAGCCGAGCAAGAATGGGATAATAACTACCCTTCTCGCCGTGGTCCGGCACATTTAATTGCCAATTATATGCGCTTGCCAAAAGACCAGTTAGAACCTATAATGACCAACTCCGAAAATATCATACACTTTGGGGCAAACGCTTATGGCAAACCTGCAACAGCGTTAAATATATTACGAGAAACCGTAATGGGTAGGGAATTATTTGATTATGCTTTTAAAGAATACGCCCGCCGATGGGCATTTAAACACCCCACTCCCACCGATTTTTTTAGAACAATGGAAGATGCATCGGCAGTAGATTTAGACTGGTTTTGGCGTGGTTGGTTTTATGGTACTGATGCTGTTGATATTTCCATTGATGGAATGAAATACTTTAGAATGGATACTAAAAATCCAGCAATAGAAAACTTAGAAAATAAAACAAATTCAGAATATGAAGCGTATGTAATTTCAAGAAAACGTAATAAAGATGAAGGATTAAAATTTGCTATTGAGGCAGATACTAGCTTACAAGATTTTTATAATAAATGGGATAGATATGCCTCATCGACGAAAGTAAACGAAAAATTTAGTGATTATTATAAAGGGCTTAACGCCGATGAAAAAAAATTATACGATAGCAAAATCAATTTTTATCAGTTAGATTTTAGCAATAAAGGAGGCTTAGTTATGCCCATAATTTTAGAGTGGACATTTACAGATGGAACAAAAGAAATTGAAAATATACCCGCCTATATATGGCGAAAAGATGAAAATAAAGTAATTAAAGTATTTGCTAAAACTAAAGAAGTATCCAGCGTAAAATTAGACCCATATCGTGAAACAGCTGATATTGATGAAAGCAACAACAGCTTTCCACGCGTAGTTGGCCCAAGCAAATTCGAATTATTTAAACAACAAGCTTTGCCACGTGGCGCATCGGGTGGGGGCAACCCAATGCAGGAAGCTAAGGAGATTAAATAAATTCTAATGTTTTGGATTTACAAAACTTAAATTACTTTTAAAAAATTTAAACCAAAATTAAATCATAATAAAAAATGAAGATTATTAAAACCATTAAACTTTGTTCAATAATATTTTTATTGGGAATTACTCAAGTAATTGGCCAAAATTTTACCAGCAGCAATTTACCAATTGTGGTAATAAATACAGATTTTGATCCTTTTATTAACGGACCAAGTGAAATACTAGACGATCCTAGGATATTGGCAAACATGAAAATTGTTAGACGCAGTGATGGAAGTCGAAATTTTTTGATAGACACCGATAATGCCACTTTATTAAACTATAATGGACGTATAAATATCGAAATAAGAGGCTCAACATCCCAAGATTTACCAAAAAAAGGCTATGGTTTAACTACATTAAGACCCGATAATGTAAGTAATAACAATGTGAGTTTACTAGGTATGCCTAGCGAAAATGATTGGATACTAAACCCACTCGCTTACGATCCATCACTTATAAGAGATTATTTATCGTATAATTTAGCTAGGCAAATGGGTAATTATGCATCCCGAACTTTTTATTGTGAAGTAGTTATTAATGGCGAATACAAAGGACTTTATATATTACAAGAAAGATTAAAAGCCGATGGCAATAGAATAAATATTGCAAGAATTACACCAACTGATAATACATTGCCGAATTTATCTGGCGGATATATTACCAAAGCCGATAAAACTACTGGTGGTGACCCCGTAGCATGGACAATGCCTTCGTTTTCTGGTTTTACAACTGCTTTTATTCACGAACTACCAAAACCCGAGAACGTTACAACAGCACAAAATGATTATATTTTTAACGAATTTAATAAATTATTAAATACCGCCCGAAATAGAAATACTTCATTATTAAACGGTTACACAACAGTAATTGATGTTCCATCATTTGTAGATTTTATTATAATGAATGAGTTTGCAGCCAATGTTGATGGCTACGAATTCAGCACTTTTTTTCACAAAGATAGAGGAGGAAAATTACGAGCTGGCCCTGTATGGGATTTTAACCTTACCTACGGAAACGATTTATTTATTTATAATCTAGATAGAAGTAAAACAGATACATGGCAATTTAATGACGGTAACAATCAGGGAGCTAGGTTTTGGAGAGATTTATTTAGCGACCCCAGCTTTAAGTGTTATTTATCTAAAAGATGGAATGAACTTATTAGTGTAGGAAATCCTTTAAACCAAATTAAAGTATCTACTTTTATTGATAATACGGTTGCATCAATTGCCGAAGCTGTTACTAGAGAAAATCAAAAATGGGGAACCATACCAAACCATACCAACGAAATTGAAACAATAAAAACCTTTATACAAAATAGAAATAGCTGGATAAGCAACAACATAGGCTCAAACGCTAATTGTATTAATGTAGCCATTCCATCATTAGTAATTAATAAAATAAATTATAACCCACAAGTATCAACTGATTTCCCTGTAAGCAACGACCAAGAATTTATTGAAATTAAAAATATAGGTAACACTACTGTAAATCTTTCTGGAATTTATTTATCTGAGCTGGGTATATCTTATCAATTCGTACATAACTCCACTATCGACGCCAATAAAAGTATATTTTTAGCTAGTAATCCAGCAGTTTTCGAATCAAAATACGGCATACAAGCTTTCGATAAGTTTACCCGAAATTTATCAAATTCTTCCCAAAAAATTATTTTGGCTGATGCCTTTGGAAATGTAATAGATAAAGTTGAGTATTTTGATAAAACTCCTTGGCCAACAGATGCAGATGGTTTAGGTAGTTATTTAAAATTAATAAACACCAGTTTAGATAACAATATTGCAAGCAGTTGGGAAGCATCAAACAATGTGAATTTGTTGGCCGAAAACCCATTACCCTTAGAAATTGCAAATTTTAAAGCAAAATCAAATACTGATGGAAATTTTTTAACTTGGACTATACTAAGCAGTACCAACGTAAAATCAATATCTGTTTTAAGAAAAAATCAAAGCGGTAACTTTTTAAATATAAGCACTTTGTTACCTGCTAACACACTTTCATTTATAGATAATAACCCATTAAATGGCGACAATTATTACCAGTTAGCTTCAACCGATTTTAATGGCGATTATACCATTTACCCCACAATAGCCATAGCAAAAGGCATGGCTGATGTTGTATCCTTTTATCCTAATCCAGTAATTAATGGCTTTTTAAATATATCGGTTGATAATAGAGCTATAAAATCGGTTTCGATATATAACTTAATGGGTAAAAAAGTGTTTTTTAAAGCGGTTAATACACAAAATAAAGTATTTACAATAAATGATTTGTTATTGCCTAAAGGAACATATATTATAGAAATTATGGGTTCACAACCTTTGGCTGTTAATAAATTAGTTATTGAATAATTTCATTTTTATTTTAAACACAATCCTTAAAATATAAAAATTATGAACTTACAAAAAGCAACATTTGGTGGCGGCTGTTTTTGGTGTACCGAAGCTATATTTACTGCTGTTAATGGCGTTGAAAGTGTATCATCGGGATACATGGGCGGCCAAAATGAAAACCCAACTTACGAACAAGTGTGTTCGGGAAAAACTGGCCATGCCGAGGTAATAGAAATTGATTTCGATGAAAGTAAAGTTTCCTTTTCGCAACTATTATTAATTTTTTTTAAAACGCATAACCCCACCACGCTTAACCGCCAAGGTGGCGATAGTGGCACACAATATAGGTCGGTAGTTTTTTATCATACCCAACAACAAAAAACAGATACCCTTGAAATAATTAAGCAACTAAACGATGAGCAAGTATTTGATGGCCCCATAGTAACCCAAGTTACACCTGCAGTTGTTTTTTATGGTGCCGAAAGTTACCACCAAAATTACTTTGTAAACCACCGTAACCAACCCTATTGTATGGCCGTTATAGAACCTAAGCTGAGCAAGTTTGCTACAACTTTTCAAGATAAAATTAAGCCCGAATTATTGTAAACCTGTTTTATTTTTGAGGATTTTGGTTTTTACAAACCTCCAACCCTGCGTATCTAAACGGGATTGAAGCGGTTACCCCGAATGCAAAGGTTTTTTGGTGATGGCCATGAGGCGTAAAAGCGTAAAGCCCAGCTAGCTTTAGTATGTAGCAGGCTGTAAGTTTTCTAAAAAAAATTAATACTGTTTGGTAGAAAGTAAAACCAAGGTACAAGCCCTTAGGGTTTCAATTCCGTTTTGCTGTGCCAGTTTTTCGAGTTCCATGTTTTCGGTACCTGGGTTAAATATAATGCGCCTAGGTTTGCTTTCAATAATATAAGGGTACAACTGGGGTTGGTGAATGGGCCCAACATATAGTGTTATGGTATCAATATTTTGATGGATTATTATGGCTTTTTCTATTTCGACACCTGCGACTATACCCGATTTATTGCCGACGTTAATAATAGTATAACCATATTTAACTAAATGATGTGCAGCTATATACGCATAACGCGATGGGTTGGTACTTGCCCCTAAAATGAGTGTGGTTTTCATAGATTGGATTTTTTAATATATGCTTTTATAAATTTAATTACCGGTTTAAAAAAGTTTTTACACGCCTTTTAAAAACCTAAAAACTCCATCGGCACAAGCTTGCCCATCAATGGCTGCCGAAATTATTCCACCTGCATAGCCAGCACCTTCGGCACAAGGGAAAAGCCCTTTTACTTGTGGATGTTGCAATGTTTCTTTATCTCTTGGTATGCGTATGGGCGATGAAGTACGAGACTCGACACCTACTATAACCGCTTCGTTGGTAAAATAACCATTGTTACCAAACCTACCTTTCATTTTATTACCAAACAAAGGCAATGCCGCTTTTAAACTTTGTGCAATAAAAGGTGGTAATATATCATGTAAATTACAGCTAGTTAACCCAGGTATATATGAGTTTTGAGGTAAATTGGCAGATGCTTTACGGTTCACAAAATCAACCATTCGTTGTGCTGGTGCTTTTAAACTCCCGCCCCCAGCGGCAAAAGCCAATTGCTCTATTTGGGTTTGAAAATCTAATAATTTAAAAGCATTGTTGTTATCGCCAGCAACATCGTTTAAGTTCACCTGCACCACTGTACCCGAGTTTGCATAAGGATTATTTCTTTTTGATGGGCTCCAACCATTAACCACAATTTCGCCATTATTGGTAGCACATGGTGCAATAATTCCACCTGGGCACATACAAAAACTAAACACGCCACGGCCAGCTACTTGCTGCACCAAACTATAATTTGCGGGTGGCAAATTAGGATGCTTTACTTCACAATGGTATTGTAATTGGTCGATGATAGTTTGCGGATGTTCTATCCTAACACCCAATGCAAAAGGTTTTGCTTCTAATAAAATACCTTTGTTACGCAGTAATACATAAATATCTTTTGCCGAATGGCCTGTGGCCAAAATTAGGGCTTCTCCTTCAATAATTCCATTATTTGTTACTACACTTTTAAAGGTGTTAGCTGTAATATTTAAATCTATAAGTTGGGTATCAAAATGTATTTCGCCACCATAATTTAGTACGCTTTCGCGGATGTTAACAATAATTTGCGGCAATTTATTGGTGCCAATATGTGGCCGGGCATCTATTTTAATATCGGGTGTAGCACCATGGTTAATAAGTATTTGCAACATTTTATTTACATCGCCACGTTTATTACTGCGGGTATATAATTTTCCATCGCTGTATGTACCTGCACCACCTTCGCCAAAGCAATAATTAGAATTTGGGTTTACCAAGCCTTGTTTATTTAAAACAGCTAAATCACGCCTACGATCTTTTACATTTTTGCCACGTTCAATAATTATTGGTTTTAAGCCCAATTCAATTAAGCGTAAAGCGGCAAAAAGCCCTGCTGGGCCTGCACCTACTACAATAACCCTTTTGGCATTGGCAACATTTAGATAAGAAATATTGGCAACATCAAAAACCGGGCTTTCATTAATATATACGGTTACTTTTAAACGATACATTATATGCTTCCCGCGGGCATCAATAGAGCGTTTTAAAATAATGTAACCACTAAAATCTTTACTATTGGTTTGAGTTTGAGATATTATTTCGGATTTTATTTTATCCAAATCATTAATATCATCGGGAAAGATGATAACTTCACGTTCTATAATCATTGCCAGTTTGTCGTGTTTTTATCACGAATTGAACAAAGGTATGAAATTTGACAATTTTCGCTTAAAATTGAAAAAAAATTAAACTTATTAAAAATGAAAAAAATAATTTTTTATGCATTTGCATTATTTACCGTAGCCTCGCTAAGCTCATGCGGCTACAACAGTTCGGTACAATTAGACGAAAAAGTTAAAGCAGCTTGGGGTGAAGTTCAAAACCAATACCAACGACGTATAGATTTAGTACCTAATTTAGTAGCTAGCGTTAAAGGAGCTGCCAATTTCGAAAAAGAAACTTTAACAGCCGTAATTCAGGCTAGGGCAAAAGCAACATCGGTAACGGTTGACCCAAGTAAAACAACACCCGAAGATTTAGCAAAATTCCAAGCCGCACAAGGACAACTTAGCCAAGCATTAGGTAGGTTAATGGTAGTTTCAGAAAAATACCCTGAGCTAAAAGCCAATCAAAATTTTTTAGAGTTGCAAGCGCAATTAGAAGGCACCGAAAACCGCATTACCGTAGCTCGTAAAGATTTTAATGATTCGGTACAGGCTTACAATACCAATATTCGCACATTCCCGAACAATATTTTTGCAGGTATGTTTGGTTTTACAGTTAAAGGAAGTTTTGCCGCCGAAGCTGGTGCCGATAAAGCACCAACTGTGCAGTTTTAGAATAAAATTGCTTTCATTCTTTTATTTATCTATTTAACCTAAAAGGATTTAAACCCCTTTTAGGTTAAGAGAAAGACATTCTATTTGGGTATACAGGTTAGATTTTATTGCCACCATAATAACCGAGACTGGTAATTATAAAAAGATATTGATAGAAATTCAAAAGGCAAGAAATCAGATTGATTTAATGCGTTTTAGAAATTATTTGGCCGAACAATATAAAAAAACAGATACTATAAATAACCAAAAGGTAGTATTACCTATTACCACAATTTACATTTTAGGTTTTAAACTACCCGAAATATTAAGTCCTTGTATTAAAGTAGAAAGAAAATATAAAGACTTAATAAACAAGACGATACTTGATGTAAAAAGTGATTTTATTGAAAAATTAACACACGATAGTTTTGTAGTTCAAGTAGAGCGAATTACTAATAGATACCAAACTAAATTAGACAAATTGTTAAGCGTTTTTGAACAAACAAATTTTGTGGACGACCAAAAAATAATAAAAGAATTTAAACACTTAGCAGACCTTGAAGAGGTTAAAATTATAACCGATATTTTACATCACTCGGGTACAAACCCTGCCGAAAAAAAGAAAATAGAAATTGAGCAGGAGGCTTTTAGAACCATAAATGCCATGTTTGAAAATGAAAGAAACGATTTTGAAAATGCATTGAATGAAAAAGATATAGCATTGAATGAAAAAGATATAGCACTGAATAAAAAAGATATGGCATTGAATGAAAAAGATATGGCATTAATGGAATTAAAGAAAGAGATGGAAGAATTACGTAAAAAATTAGAAAATAAAAAGTAAGAAAAATCAGAAATTATATGGCAACTTTAAGCGATAGCGAACAAGAAAAAATAAAACACTCGATTGAGTGGGCCGAAAAAAACACCTCTGGCGAGATTAGGGTTTGTATTGAAAAGAAATGTAAAACAGATGTTTTAGAAAGAGCTGTTGTGTGTTTTAACGATTTAGAAATGCACAATACAAGGCTAAATAACGGTGTTTTAATTTACGTAGCTACCGAGGATCATAAATTTGCCATAATTGGCGACAATGGAATAAACGCTCTGGTATCCTCTAATTTTTGGAATACCACCAAAGATTTAATGTCCACTCATTTTAAAAACAACCAACTTGCCGAAGGCATAAGTGTGGGTATAATTGAAGCGGGCAAACAACTAAAAAAATATTTCCCTTACCAATCTGGAGATGGTAACGAACTGCCAAACGACATAGTTATTTTACCTTAAAAACAGATGCTAAATTTAATAAAAAAATACATTTTTTTACTTGCTATTGCATTATGTTGTACAACCGCTTATGCACAAAAATTTCCTTCAAAACCTAATACTTTAGTGAATGATTACACCCAAACTTTAAGTACTCAGGAAATTAAAAGTTTAGAAAACAAATTAGTGGCTTTCGCCGATACCACATCTATACAAATTGCAGTTGCGCTAATCTCATCATTAGAGGGTTACGAAATTGCCGATTATTCTGTAAAGCTATTTAGAAACTGGGGAGTTGGTAGTAAAGAAAAAAATACGGGTATATTAATGGTAATTGCCAAGGCCGATCGTAAAATTTTTATTACCACAGGCTATGGGCTTGAAGGTGCACTGCCCGATGCCATTGCCAAGCGAATAATAGAAAACCAAATAAAGCCCAATTTTAAAAGTGGGGATTATTATTCAGGCATAAACGCTGGTACCGATGCTATAATAAGCTATACCAAAGGAGAATATAAAGCTACAAAACCAAAAAACAATAACGGAAAAAGCTTTCCAGCAGGTTTATTAATATTAATAGTTATCGCACTTATTATTTTTATTTCAAAAGGCGGTAAAGGTGGTGGTGGCCGCAATGTAATTGGTGGCCGTGGCGGAGCAAACATGCTTTGGTGGGGTTTATTAGCGGGTTTAGCTAGTGGCGGAGGCTCAAGAGGTGGAGGATTTGGAGGCGGCGGTTTTGGAGGCGGAGGTTTCGGAGGATTTGGCGGCGGAAGCAGTGGCGGTGGTGGAGCTGGTGGAAGTTGGTAAGTATTTGGTTGATTTTAATAGTTTTATAAAAATCAATTATCAAAAAAATTTGATATTTTAAGCTTAAACCATATTATCAAATTAGATATAAATATGTAAGGCGTAAACCATTAATTAATTTCCCATACCTTACACATTTTACTATTAATATTAAACAAAGAGTTGTTAAAATTTATACAATCATTAATACACACCAAAACCCAAAACATTTATGGATTAAATAACGATATTATTTTTATTAATCTGTTTGTAATTATTTTGCATTTTCAAATAATAGTAAACTTTAAATGCAATCACTTTTATTTTAGAAAAAGAATTTTCAATGATATATTTAACTGATAATTTCTTGTATCTTAAAAGAGCACAGTTTGAATTTTTAAATTCATTTTGATTAAAATTTTTATTCCCTTTCACATTAAAATCAATATTATTGTTAAAACTCAAGATTGATACTAATTGTATTTTGCGAAGCTTTTTATTACAATTAATTTAAATTAGATTATACTAAGCTATCCATTGAACCCATATTTGATTTATATTGCAATAGTTTTAAAAAATCAAAAATAGTTCACAACAAATGCAACCCTACGAAAATAAAATAACAATTAAAAATTGGGCCGAAGAAGATAGACCACGAGAAAAAATGCTGTTGCAAGGACGAAGAGCCTTAACCGATGCCGAATTAATTGCTATTTTAATAAGCTCGGGAAGCACCACCGAAACAGCAGTAGAGTTAAGTAAACGAATTTTACATCAATATAATAACGATTTATCTGTATTGGGTAAGCAAAGTATAAACGAACTTTGCAAATTTAAAGGCATTGGTGAAGCCAAGGCAATTGCTATAATTGCAGGTTTAGAACTTGGTCGCCGCCGCAAAGAAACTGCTGAACCTAAAGCTATAAAAATTACCTATTCTAAAACAATTTTTGAATTGCTTCACGCCGATTTTTCAGATATATCTCACGAAGAATTTTGGATATTGCTATTAAACAGAGGTAATTTATTACTTTCGAAACACCAAATAAGCGTTGGCGGTATTGCTGGAACAATAGTGGACCCAAAAGTTATTTTTAAAATAGCCTTACAAAACAACGCATCGTCTATTATTTTAGCGCATAACCACCCATCGGGTAATTTACAACCCAGCCCAGCCGATATTAAACTTACGCATAAATTGATTGAAGCAGGCAAAATATTAGATATTGCCGTATTAGAACATATTATTTTTACCGAATCAGAATATTTTAGTTTTGCAGATAATAGTATGATGGTATAAATTCCCAAAAAATTTATTCTTTCCCTTAAATTCATACTTTTGCAAATAATTAGAAATTATTTCCCTATCACATATAAAAAATGAAAATTTCATACAACTGGCTTAAAACTTTTATCGATACCGACTTATCTCCCCAACAAATTTCAACAATATTAACCAATATAGGCTTAGAGGTAGAAAGTTTAGAAGAAGTGCAAGCCGTACCTGGTGGTTTAAAAGGTTTGCTGGTTGGCGAAGTTTTAAGCTGCGAACAGCACCCTAATGCCGATAGATTGCGCATAACACAAGTAAATATTGGTTTAGAAAACCCACTACAAATTGTGTGCGGTGCACCCAATGTAGCCCAAGGGCAAAAGGTAATTGTAGCCACGGTGGGTTGTATGGTTTACCCCTTGGCAGGAGATGCTTTTGCTATCAATAAATCTAAAATACGAGGCGAACTATCGGAAGGTATGATATGTGCCGAAGATGAAATTGGCTTAGGCAAAGGTCATGATGGTATTATGGTTTTACCCGAAGCTACTACAGCTGGCTTGCCCGCAAAAGATTATTTTAAGTTAAACGAGGATTATTTATTTGAAATTGGCCTTACTCCTAACCGAGCAGATGCAACTTCGCACCTTGGCGTAGCCCGCGATTTGGCTGCTTTTTTAAAAACCGCAATTACTAAACCCACTATTGATGCTTTTAAAACCGATAACCAAGATTTAGTTATAGAAGTTTTAATAGAAGATGAAACAGCGGCACCAAGGTATTCGGGAGTAGCTATTTCGGGAATTACGGTAGCACCATCACCCAAATGGCTAAGCGAAAAACTAGCTATATTAGGTGTTAAAACTATAAATAACGTAGTTGATATAACCAATTATGTTTTACACGATTTAGGGCAGCCTTTACATGCTTTTGATATTAATGAAATTACAGGTAACAAAATTATAGTTAAAAAATGTGCCGAAAATACTTTATTTACTACCTTAGATGGTGTTGAACGTAAACTATCGGCCAACGATTTAATGATTTGCGATGCCGAAAAACCGTTATGTATTGCAGGTGTTTATGGTGGTTTACAGTCGGGCGTTAGCCAAAAAACTACTTCAATATTTTTAGAAAGTGCACATTTTAATGCCGTTACAGTTCGTAAAACCTCTAAATTACATAATTTAAAAACCGATGCCTCATTTAGGTTTGAGCGTGGAACCGACCCTGAAATTACGGTTTATGCCCTAAAACGAGCAGCATTATTAATTCAAGAAATTGCTGGTGGAAAAATTTCGTCGAATATTTTTGATAATTATCCCAACCCAATACCCCCTCATGAAGTAGAGCTTAGTTACTTGCATGTACAAGATTTAATAGGCAAAAAAATCCCAGAAACGGAAATAAAAGCCATTATACAAAACCTAGCTATTGATATAGTAGCCGAAAATGACGGAAAATTACAGTTAAAAATACCTACTTACCGTGTTGACGTTACCCGCAATGTAGATGTTATAGAAGAGATTTTAAGAATATATGGCTACGATAATATAGAAATACCTGCCAAAATAAATGCTTCACTAAACAACGTAAGCAAGCCTGATAAACATACCATACAAAACCATATTGCCGATAGTTTAAGTGCCAATGGCTTTTTTGAAATTTTAAATAATTCACTCACAAAATCATCGTACCAAAATAATAAAGATGAAACTATAAAAATACTAAACCCTTTAAGTTCGGATTTAGATGTGGTGCGTCAAACTTTATTATACGCTGGTTTAGAAACCATTAGCTACAACCAAAATCGTAAAGCTAGCGATTTAAAACTATACGAATTTGGCAAAACGTACCATTTAATTAATGAAAATTTTAAAGAAACTAACCATCTCGCCCTTTTTATTACAGGTAATTTATTGCCAGAAAACTGGCAACAAAAACAAAATGAGGTTTCGTTTTTTGATACTAAAAACTGTGTTGATGGTGTGACAAAGCGCTTAGGAATTAATAATCTAATAAGCGACGACGGTACAAACCCACATTTTAGCTACAGTTTAACCTATAAAAAAGGTGATAAAATTTTGGTAGAATTTGGTGCTGTAGCCAAACCAATTTTAAAAACTTTTGCAGTTGATAAACCTGTATTTTATGCCATTTTTGATTGGGATTTGATTTTAAAATCAATTAAAAACAATAAAATAATTTTCCGAGATATTTCTAAATTTCCTGCTGTTAGGCGAGATTTATCGTTGCTAGTTGGTAATGAAGTTACATTTGCACAACTCCATAAAATAGCCTCAAAAACCGAAAAAAACTTATTAAAAAACATTAACGTTTTTGATGTTTATAAAGGCGATAAACTCCCTGAGGGTAAAAAATCTTATGCTTTAAGTTTTATTTTACAAGATGATGAAAAAACTTTAACTGATAAACAAATTGATAGCGTTATGCAAAAGCTGATTTTTAATTTAGAAAAGGAAGCAAAGGCAGAAGTAAGAAAGGGATAATTTTTAAATTTTATTATCCATAAGGCAAATACTTACTTTCGGGAGGTTGCTTTAAAGTGGGTATCTGTTTATTAAGCACTTCGCCATTTATAACCCGTTCATAACAGGTTAAATAATTAAGTGCCATTAATTTGGATGAAAAATTATTTAAAGCGTATTCGTGGCATTTTTGCTTATCAAAGTCGGCGGCATTGTTTAAAGCATTGGATAAATCATCGGCACTAGCCGATAAAAAACCAACTTCATTATTTACCAACTCGGGCAACGAACCGTAAGGAGTTGCAAAAACCGAACAGCCAAAATACGAGCTTTCTATAACCGCCAAGCCAAAAGGTTAGTTCCACAAAACTGGAAATAACAAACCTTTAAATTGGTTAATATATATGGCTTTTTGTTTATTATTTACCATTCCTTTAAAACGTACATGGGTATCGAAAGTAAAACGAGGCCCCATTTTTAGGTTTAAGCGGTAACCGCCCAAAACCACCAATTTTTGTTTTGCAGTTTTGGTAATGGCAATAGCACCTCTCACATTTTTAACCTTCCAAGCTTCATTGGCCAAAAAATGATAATAGCTTTTTTTAAAGATTAATTGAGGTTTTGGATAATTTTCCCAATTTAATCCATTGTAAACAAATTCACTCGAATTATAACGTTGAGCGTGATTTTGGCTTACGAAAACGCATTGTTTATTTAATAAATCGCCAAAAATAGGGTTGCCATGTATGGTAATTAAATGAGGTTTTAATACCGCTTGAGGCGGGATGCTTTGGCAATGTACTACATCTACACTATCGGGAATTTGTGTATTTATATCTTTATTATTGTAAATAAGTATATCCGCGAAAGCGCAAAAAGAACCTTTTGAAACCAAAAAAGTAATTTTATGTCCTAATTGGCTTAATTCAAAACCCAAATCCCACATTACCCGCTCGGTACCGCCGTATAATAAGGCAGGTATTTTACAGGTATTAAATAGAAGGATGTGCATTTTTAACTATTCGCCATAAACGCAATTAATGGTTGGCCGTAAATTATAAACCGAAATCATTACTTCGCCATAAGCACCTGTGGTACGAATAGCCATTAAATCGCCACGGTGGGTTTCGGGTAAAATAACTTCTTTGCCAAAACAATCGGAAGATTCACATATAGGGCCAACAACATCGTATTTAGTATCTAATGTAGCACCTAGTTTGGTTAGGTTTTCTATTTGGTGATAGGCTTGGTAAAGTGCGGGCCGCATTAGCTCTGTCATGCCTGCATCAAGGATAGCAAAGTTTTTAGTTTTGCCATTTTTAATATATAATACCTTGGTAATTAAACTACTGCATTGTGCTACTAACGCTCTCCCGAGTTCAAAGTGCACTTCTTTCCCTGGTTTAATTTCTAAAAAATCGTTAAAAATTTTAAAATAAGCTTCAAAATCAACAATAGCTTCATCATCGGGTTGATGGTAATTTACGCCTAAGCCACCGCCTACATTAATAACTTTTACAGGCATTCCACGTTCTTCGAACCAGTTTTGCACTTCGTTTACTTTGGTGCAAAGGCTTTTAAAAACATTCATATTGGTAATTTGCGATCCTATATGAAAATGTATGCCTAAAAATTTTATATTTTTACACGTTTTCAAGGCATCTGCCACAGCGGGTAATTCCCACATATTAATACCAAATTTATTTTCATCAAGCCCAGTGGTAATATATTGGTGCGTGTAGGCATTTACATTAGGATTTACACGTATGGCAACATCGGCGGTTTTACCTTTTGCTTGGGCCAATTCGTTTATCACAAAAAGCTCTTGCACACTTTCTACATTAAAGCAAAAAATACCCAAATCTAAGGCAATATTTATTTCGCTATCCGATTTACCAACTCCTGCAAAAACAGTTTTTTTTGCTTCAAAACCTATTTCGTTAGCTCTAATTAGTTCGCCACCCGAAACACAATCGGCACCAAAGCCATTATCTCTAATTAACGCTAGAATGGTTTTATTAAAGTTTGATTTTAGGGCAAAATGTATGTGAAAATTATATTTAGAAGCAGCAGTATTACAAGCCGTTAATGTGTTTTTTAATAAACCTAAATCATAATAATAAAATGGTGTTTGTTGCTGTACAAAATCTGCAACTATATTGGCATTAAACATTTGCCTCATCATAAATATTTTAGTCGAATAAACGGTTATGTAAACTTCTTAATGCTTCAACCTTATCATCAGTTTTTACCAATAAAGAAATGTTATAGTTAGAACCCCCGTAAGATATCATTCTTAATGGTATGTGCTTTAAAGCTTCAAAAATTCGTGATGCGTAACCGTGGGTTTCGGCACCCATATCCCCTACTACACAAATTATTGAATGGTTAACATCAACTTCTACCATACCAAAATCACTTAAATCTTTGGTTATTTCACCTAAAAAACGAGTATCATCAATGGTTACCGAAACCGCTACTTCCGATGTGGTTATCATATCTATAGGTGTTTTATAACGTTCGAAAACTTCGAAAACACGTCGTAAAAACCCATAAGCCAATAACATGCGGCTCGATTGTATTTTTATAGCTGTAATGCCATCTTTAGCAGCAATTGATTTTATTTTGCCTTTTTCGCTTTCGCTGGATATTAATGTACCGTGTGCACTAGGTTCCATTGTGTTTAATAGCCTTACGGGGATTTTATATTTTTGAGCAGGAAAAACCGATTGTGGATGCAAAATTTTTGCGCCAAAATACGCTAATTCAGCAGCTTCATCAAACGATAAATTTGCGATAGGTTTTGTGCCATTAACAATCCTAGGGTCGTTATTATGCATTCCATCAATATCGGTCCAAATTTGTACTTCCTCTGCTTTTATGCCTGCACCTATTAAAGAAGCGGTATAATCGCTACCACCACGGCGTAAATTATCTATCTCACCAAACGAGTTTCTGCAAATAAATCCTTGAGTAATAAATAAATTTACGTTGGGTTTTGCTTTTAATAAAGGAGTTAAATGTTCGGTTATAAAATCAACTATAGGTTCGTTATCTTCATCAATTTTCATAAAATCGAGAGCGGGCAATAAAGCTGATGAAATACCAATTTCACTTAAATAAATATGGTAAAGTGTAGTTGAAAGTAACTCGCCTTGCGCTAAAATAATTTTTTCTTCGATAGTAGTGAAAATGTGGTTGGCAAATTCGGCTATTAAATCAAAATGAAAATCGATGATGGTTTTTGCTTGTATTAAATATTTATCATCGGCATAAAGTTGTTTTATAAATGTTTCGTATTTATTTTTTAATGTTTGAATTAATAAAGCGGCTTGGGTTTTATTACCTTCTAAATAAGCAGCCGAAATTTCTACCAAGTTATTAGTAGTACCCGATACTGCCGAAAGTACTACTATTTGTTGTGTTGAAGGATCAATAATATCCAATAACTTTTTTATTCTATCGGGGCTACCTACAGATGTACCGCCGAATTTTAAAACTTTCATTTATTAATTTATAATTAGGATTAAGCTGATTGATTAGATGGCTAAAATATATAAAAAAGACGTGTTATAACGAAAATATTTATTGGTTTAAAAAAATTGAAATATTAGTATGATATTTTAAGAAAACAAATAAATATAATTAGAATTTATAAAAATGCCCCTAAATATAATTTAGAGGCACTAAAAGTTAAAAAAAAAATTAAGCTAATTGCTTATTTAGTTTTTCGGCTAATACCGATTTTGGTACGGCACCTATTTGTTTATCAACAATTTCGCCATTTTTAAAAAACAATAAAGCAGGTATATTTTTTATTCCATATTTCACAGAAATTTCGGGGTTATGGTCAACATTTACTTTGCCTACCACTGCCTTACCCTCGAAATCTTTGGCTAATTCTTCTACAACTGGGCCTACCATACGGCATGGGCCACACCACTCTGCCCAAAAATCTACCAATACGGGTTTATCTGCTTTTAATACCAACTCATCAAAGTTGGCGTCTGTTATTTCTAATGCCATAATTTTTGTTTTTATTTAAGATGTCAAATATAAGTTTTCAATAGGCTTGTTACAAATAGATTTTTGTAATAGAATTATAACTAGAAATGATAAATTTTGTTTTCAATATAATTGGGTTTAGTATTCAAATAAATATTTTTTTTACGTTAATCCCGCAATTACAGTTTTGGTTCAATTAGTATATTTATAATTCTATCTCTTTATTGTTAAATATAATTTTTTTGCTAATTTTTACAGAAATGGCTTTGTTTGCAGAATTATTGTCGCATCGCACTGAACTAAATAATTAACGAAAAACCTGAATAGAACCACTGTAAGCCATTTTTGTACAAATTTGTTGTTATGCCAAGTGCTGTTTTTTTACACTGTCCAGTCTATTTCCAGTTGTTCAAGTTTTGTTCTTTCTTTTATTCCATGGTTGTGTTGGTCAAAATGGTCGGTATTGAAATTACAAACTAATGCTTCCACTACTGTTCGTCTGTTTTCAATATTTCCGCCATTATGATAAAAATGGTCTTTCGTAACTACATTGAATTTATTCCAAAACTTTTCAATCATTTCATTATGTCGCCAATCATTATGATGCCATGTCGAGAGAATAAATTTTGCTTTTGTTTTGCTCAATAAGTCGAATAAAAGCTCTTCATCTTGTTCTGTCCAACCGTTAAAGTAATCAACGTGTCTACCGTAATAAGGTGGGTCGCAATAAATAATGTCATTTTCAGTTGCAAATGGAATAATGTCGGCAAATGACTTGTTATAAAATGTCCAATTTGGTTCAGCTTGAATAATTTGAGAAACATTTGCAACTTGATTAGTGATTTTGGTTATGTATGCTTGTGCAAAACGCTCGGGTTTTTTACAGAATGGAATATTCCAATGACCTTTTTTATTAAAACGCATCATACCATTAAATCCCGCTCTTGAAAGGAAAATAAAGTCGTATGGCGAGAATTCGCCTGCATTAAAACGTGAACGAACTTTTAAATAATGTTCGTAACCATTGTTTTCTGCTTTACTTAAAATTTCTCCTTCGTGTTCGAGGTATTGCTTCATCAAAGGTGCTGTTATTTCTTTTTGCTGAACACCTTTGTAGAAATTAACGATATGAGGATTAGTGTCGTTTAAAATTGCATTTTTGTAACCCGAATTAAAAGCTACAACGCCAGTTCCAAGGAATGGTTCAATCCATTTTCCATGAACTTTTGGAGCAAGTTCCGTAATCCACGGAACGAGTTTTGTTTTTATGCCTTGACTTTTTATGGGTGGAACAACTATTTTCATTTTGTATTCGTTTTATAAGTTTTCCGCGATACAATTTTATTCCATAAGTCTGTTCTACCTTTAAATTCTAAAAAATCTCTAAGTGTTGTTATTTTTATTGGTTTACCATCTTTTACCATTGTGGCAGAACCGTAGTTTATCCAATATTCGTCAAACCACTCTTCGCCTAACTGACTAAAAATGCCATTCTCATTTCTTAAATCGTCAATGCTTAATGTCGCACCAATATTTGCAGTATTTCCTGAACCTTGTTTGTCGCTAGCAATTTTCCATTTTTCCGCTACAAAAAAGTCAAAATCTTTAATTACAGATGTTATGGATCTTAAATTATCTACCGTTGTAACTTCTCTTTCTCCTACTTTTTTATTAGGAGTTTCATATTCCTCCTGAAGGTCTTGAACTTGAAAAATTTCCGTTTCAGAAGCATCGTCCGCTAAATCTGTTCTTGTGTAAATAACCCCTAAACAGAAATGTCCTAGATATTGGCTGTAGGGAAATTGGATGTTTTTCCTTTTATCTCTTTCTTTGAAATAACTTCCGTGACTACCTAACGTGAAACTTGAAATACCATTTTTTTTACGGTAGGTCGTTTTTAAATCAACCGCAAATTTTACTTCCTCGTTTTTTTTATGGATAAAAGTAAGGTCGGGGTAGTAGTTCTGATGTTCAGTTAAAATGATATTGTATTCTGTTTCTTCGGCAAATTGTAAAATCTGTGGGAAAATATGGATTTCTAGAATTTTTGAAACGATTTTAGTGTCTGAAGAAATAGTATAAATATTCTTATAAACGTCAATAAAACCTTTTACAGACCAATCTCCGTTTTCTGTCGATACATAATTTTCGAGCTTATCGGTAAATTTGTCTAAAGCTTTTTTGAATTCCGTTTTATACTTGTTTTTCTCTTTTAAATCCATTTTTCAAAGGTACAGTTTTATTGTGGTCAGTTTGGGATAGCGGTCGTTTTTTGTCATTGATTGAATGTTAGTACAACAGTCCCATCGTAGCATTGGCTATAACGACTAAAATTTGTTCAATCGTGATATTCTATAAATTCTTTTGGTAACAAAAAAGTCGCAACATTTAAAACGCTGCGACTTTTAATTAAAATGTTCTAAAATTTACATTTTGGCATTTTTACCCAAATCTACCACTACTGGTGTAGCAACACAAATAGATGAGTAAGTGCCAAATATTACACCTATTAATAAAGCGAAAGAGAAACCTCTAATTACTTCGCCTCCAAATATAAATAATACTACCAAAACAAAAATTACTGTTACTGCTGTTATTACTGTTCGGCTTAGGGTATTATTAATTGCGTCATTAATAACCACTTTCATATCGTCGGTTTTGGCATGGTGACTAGTTAAAAACTCTCTAATTCTATCAAATACAACTACGGTATCGTTAATAGAATAACCTATAACTGTTAATATTGCCGCTATAAATGCTTGATCAATATCTAATGAAAATGGTAAAATACCATTAAACAAAGAGAAAAAAGATAGTACCAAAAGTACATCGTGTGTTACTGCTACCAATGCCCCCACACTATAACTCCACTTTTTAAATCGTATAAATATATACATAGCTATTGCAAAAATACATAGTATAATAGAGTAAACTGCCGATATGCGTACATCATTAGCTATCGTTGGACCTACTTTTTGCGAACTCATTATTGTGGCTTTGTTGCCTTTTATTTTACTCAACCCTTCGTTAAGTTTGTTTTCAACTAATTGGTCGGCATTATTTGAGGCATCATCAATTTTGTATGAGGTTGTAACACGCACTTGATCATCACTACCAAAAGTTTTCACTTCGGGTGTAGCGCCAAATGATTCTTTCAACACATCACGTATATTATCGGTAGTTACACTTTTTTCGAAACGTACAACATACGAACGGCCACCTTTAAAATCAACTCCATAACTAAAACCTCGTAATAATATTGAAATTATACCTAGCATTATAAATGTACCCGAGCCTATATAAAACCATTTACGGTTTTTAACAAACTTGTAATTGGCATTTTTAAAAGTATGTGAGCTCCAAGGATTAGAGAATTTGATAGTCATGTTTTTGCCTAACATCCACTCAAATACTAACCTTGAAATAAATATTGCTGTAAATAACGAAGTTACAATACCTATCATTAAAGTAATGGCAAAGCCCGATATTGGGCCTGAACCAAAAGTATATAAAATTGCCCCAGTTATAAAGGTGGTTATCTGCCCATCTAATATAGATGGCATGGCATGTTTATACCCATCAGCAATTGCTTGTTTAACTGTTTTACCTAAGCTTAACTCTTCTCTAATACGTTCGTAAATAAGTACGTTGGCATCAACCGCCATACCCATTGTTAAAACTATACCGGCAATACCTGGTAAGGTTAATACGGCAGTAAATGATGCCAATACCCCCATTAAGAAAAATATATTGGCAAATACGGCAATGTTGGCTACGGTACCTGCTCGGTTATAGTAAAACATCATAAATATTAATACTACCACCAAGCCTACCAATGCCGATACCAAGCCCGATGTAATAGCTTCGGCACCTAAAGATGGCCCAACAATAGCTTCTTCAACTATTTTAGCTGGTGCAGGTAATTTACCAGCTTTTAATACATTGGCTAAATCTTTAGTTTCTTCGATGGTAAAACTTCCCGATATAGAGGAAACACCGTTTGGAATTTCGCCCGATACACGAGGTGCAGTGTAAACCGAATTATCTAAAACTATGGCAATACATTTATTATCCTCTTCACTTTGTGGACTTCCAGCTGCATTAGCAGTAATTCTTTTCCATTCTTGCGCACCTGTACTGTTCATAGTCATGGTAACTTCGGGGTTACCACGTTGGTCAATATCTTCTCGGGCATTAGATATTACATCGCCTTCTAAGGCTGGTTCGCCATTTATACCCGATGGTTTTATAGCATATAGTTGAAAAGTTTTGGTTTCAGGCGAAACCGCTTTGATGCCCCATAATAACTTTACGTTTGAAGGTATAACCGATTTTATATCGGCCGAGTTTAACATTGCATTTATTTTGGCAGTATCTTTTTGTGCTGCATAACCTACTACTGGGCCTAGGCTTAAGCTTTGTTGCCCATCTTTATTTTGTTGTGTTGCTGGTGCTAACAATGCAAATAATGGATTTAATTTTGCTAATGCTTCATTATTTTTTAATGAATCTTTTGATGAACTATCTTTTTTAGCAGATAATAATGCAGGCTTATCTTTAGCTAATGAAGTTTCTTTGGCTAAAGTTGTAGTATCTTTAACAATCTCTTTTTTAGGGATTTTGGCGGCTAATATGTTGTTGATATTTTGTAAAAGGGGAAATATCTCGGTATTGTCATGTGCTTCGTAAAACTCTAATTTTGCCGATCCTTGCAATAATCTACGCACACGCTGCTTATCGGTTACGCCGGGTAATTCCACCAAAATACGGTTGCTACCTTCTTGTAACTGAATGTTGGGCTGTGTTACACCAAATTTATCAATACGGGTTCTTAAAATATTAAACGACCTATCAACCGCCGATTTTCCTTGACTCTCTAAAAATGATTGCACATCAGCGTTTGAGGCATTAAGTTTTATATCGGATGCGTTTTCTTTGGTGGCAAAAAAAGTTGCCAATTTGCCATTTGGAGATAATTTTTCGTATTCGCTAACAAATAATTTAATAAAACCCGTTTGCGAGTTTGCTAAATCAGCTTGCGCTTTGCTTAAAGCACTATTAAAATTTTGGTCGGTTGGGTTATTGGCCAAGCTTTTAACTAATTCAACCAATTCTATTTCCATAGTAACATTCATACCGCCCTTTAAATCAAGGCCTAATGGTATTTCGCGTTCTTTTACATACTGGTATGTATGGTTAAACAAGGGATAAACAGGTTGTGTACTTATAGAATCAAGGTAAGCTCGTTCTAAATCTATATTGCCTTTGGCATATTCTTTGGCATCTTTTTCTACTTTACTGGCCACATAAGTGAACGATAGAGAGTATAAACATACAATTGCAATTACAATTGCCGAAAATTTTATTAATCCTTTACCTTGCATTTTAGTATTTTGGTTTTCTGTTAAAGATGGCAAAGCTAATTAAATTTTTAATTTATAAAATCGTTAAGCAAATTATATTCTCTCTAATGTTACTAAAGTAAAATCTAAAGCATTTTTTTCGTCTTTAGGATAATAAATTTGGTTAGTTTCTTTCCATTCGGTGGCTAAAATTTCCGGAAAAAATACATCGGCATCAAAAACCCCATTTACTTTGCTTATATAAATTTTTTGCGCTAAAGGCAATGCAAGCTTATATATTTCGGCACCTCCAATTATAAACACCTCTTTTTCGTTTTGGCAAGCTGTTAAAGCATCCGCTACAGCGTTATAAATTTTAACACCTTCTATTTTTAAGTTTTTTTGTCGGCTTACAACTATGCTTTGTCTATTGGGCAAGGGTTTGCCAATAGAATCGTAGGTTTTACGACCCATAATTATCGTATGGCCTGTTGTAGTTTGCTTAAAAAACTTTAAATCGGCAGGCAAATGCCATAGCAATTGGTTGTTGGCGCCTATGCCATTATTTTGGTCGGTTGCTACGATGATGGTTAATGTCATATTTGGGAGGTTAGTGGGTAGTGGTAAGTGGGGAAATAATTTTAAATTTTAATTTGGGCATATCCGATTCCGACAGCTATCAGGGGACTGGCTTAAAGTTTATCCTGACAAAGGAAATTAAAGCAATGTATGTAAGGGCTTATTATTATTTTTATATTTTTATATATTTTCAAATTCTATTAGAAATACGAAAATCAAATTAAACTTTATTTCCCCCACTACTAACTAAAATTTACTAATTACTACTACCTACTCTCCACCCCTATCACACCGCTACCGCAGCCTTAATATGCGGATGGGGATTATAATTTAATAGTGTAAAATCATCAATTGTATAACCAAATATATCTTTTACTTGTGGGTTAATTTCCATGGTAGGTAATGGGTTAATGGTTCGGCTAAGTTGTAGTTTGGCTTGTTCTAAATGGTTATTGTATAAATGTGCATCGCCAAGGGTGTGTACAAAATCGCCTAGGTCTAAATCGCAAACTTGAGCCACCATCATAGTTAATAAAGCATAAGATGCTATGTTAAAAGGTACACCCAAAAAAATATCGGCACTACGTTGATATAATTGGCAACTTAATTTACCACGGGTTTCGCCTTTTGCAACATCGGCTGGAGCCACATAAAACTGAAAAAAACTATGGCATGGTGGCAAAGCCATGTTTTCTATTTCGGCAACGTTCCAAGCCGAAACAATTATTCGACGCGAATCGGGATTGTTTTTGATTTGGTTAATTATTTGGGTTATTTGATCAATGTGTTTGCCATCGGGTGTAGGCCAACTGCGCCATTGCGAACCATAAACTGGACCAAGGTTACCGTTTTCATCAGCCCATTCGTCCCATATTTTAACGCCATTATCTTTTAAATATTTAATATTGGTATCGCCACTTAAAAACCATATTAACTCGTGAATGATTGATTTTAAGTGTAATTTTTTGGTGGTTACAAGTGGGAAGCCATCGGCTAGGTTAAAGCGCATTTGGTAACCAAAAACACTTATAGTACCAGTTCCGGTACGGTCGTGTTTTTGCACTCCATTTTGCAAAACATGTTGCATTAAATTATGGTATTGTATCATATTTATTTTAAAGGTGCAAATTAATAAAAATCTATATTTGCAAGCCTCATAATATTTAAACAATTATATTTAAAATGATTTGTTTCCCAAATGCTAAAATAAATTTAGGTTTAAACATTGTATCTCGCCGTAGCGATGGATTTCATAATTTGGAAACTATATTTTATCCCATAAAAATAAATGATGCACTGGAAATTATTGAAACACCGAAAATGGGTTTCGAAACTTCGGGTTTAACCATTCCGGGCAATGCCGAAGATAACATGTGTTTAAAAGCTTACGACTTGCTAAGAAAAGATTTTACATTACCCAATGTTACTATTCACTTACACAAAAAAATACCTATTGGTGCTGGCTTGGGTGGTGGCAGTGCCGATGCTGCTTTTTTTATTAAGCTAATTAACAACAAGTTTGGTTTAAATTTATCAGCTGAAGCTTTGCAAAATTATTGTCGAATGTTGGGTGCCGATTGTGCATTTTTTATAGAAAATAAACCATTGTATGCTTTTGGTAAAGGTGATATTTTTAAGCCCACAAATATAAATTTATCGACTTATTATGTCGCCTTGGTTATGCCACCTATACATGTAAGCACTGCTGAAGCTTACAGTGGCGTGTTGCCAAAAAAACCACAACAAAGTTTAGAAAAACTGATAAAACTACCTATAACACAATGGCAGGCGAATATTTTAAATGATTTTGAACCGCACATTTTTAAAGCTTACCCACAAATTGAAAACATAAAAACCGAACTAATTAAGGCTGGTGCACTATTTTCGATGATGAGTGGCAGTGGTGCTTCGGTGTTTGGAATATTTAAAAGTAAACCCGATTTAAGTTTTTTTAAATTGGATGGTTGCCTTGTATTTGAAGATTTGTAAAAATTAACATATATACTAATTGGTTAGTTTAAAATGATTAGCTATTAATTATATTGATGATTTTGAAACGGTATTAAATGTAACTGTAAACTCTAAAACGAAAATCCCACCAAAAAAATGTAACCATTAACTCAAAATTTATAATTTTGAAAAAAATAAAAATTAATTATGGGCAGAGCATACGAATTTCGTAAAGAGAGAAAATTTAAGCGTTGGGCTAAAATGGCTGTACAGTTTACACGTATAGGTAAAGATATTGTGATGGCTGTTAAAGAAAACGGTGCCAACCCCGATACTAACTCTAGGTTACGAACTGCTATACAAAATGGCAAAGCCGTAAATATGCCCAAGGAACGTATAGATGCCGCTATAAAACGGGCTACTGATAAAAACATGGCCAATTATGAAGAAATTGTTTACGAGGGTTATGGGCCCAATGGAGTAGCAGTTTTAATAGAAACAGCTACCGATAATATAAACCGTACCGTGGCCAATATTCGCAGCTATTTTAATAAAACCAATGGCACTTTGGGTAAAACAGGCTCTTTAGATTTTATTTTTAAACGTGTAGCAAGCTTTAGATTCGAGCCCGGAGAAATGGATATAGAAGAACTGGAACTAGAATTAATTGATGCTGGGTTAGAAGAAATTTTTATTGAAGCTAATGAAGAAGGGAAGGATGAAGCTGTGATACATGCTGGGTTTGAGGATTTTGGTACAATGCAAAAAACCTTAGAAGAAAAAGGAATTACGCTTAAACAAGCAAAATTAGAACGAATTGCACTTACACACACCAAAGTAAACGAAGAGCAAGCCGTTGATATAGAAAAACTATTAGATAAATTAGAAGACGACGACGATGTGCAAGCGGTTTACCATAATATGGAGTAAGATTTTTGGTATCTGACTTATGATATGCTGACTGGATAAAGACTTTTGAATTATAATTTACTTGCCAAACCAAAAATTTTTGGCCTAATAATTTTTATTTTACAAGTGCGATATTTACTTACCCAAATGGTAAAATTAAATTTTAAATAAAATACTATTTATCATATAAAATTTTTAACATAATAACCCGAACCGTTGTAAATACGTTTTCGTGGATGCGTTTGGCAAGCAGTACTGCAACATCCATCCAATTTTTTGCCGCAATTATCACATTGTGTAAAATGTTCGTTACACTCGGGGTTAGCACAGTTTATCATTTTAGTAGTTGCTGTGCCACAATTAAAACAAGTTGAAATAACTACTGGGTTAATGTTATTTACATCTACGGCAATACGGTTATCAAACACATAGCACTTACCTTCAAAATCTTTACCACCAACTTCTTTGCCATATTTAACAATGCCACCATGCAATTGATAAACGTTTTCGAAACCTTCGTGTAACAACAATGCCGATGCTTTTTCGCACTTTATACCACCCGTACAATAGGTAATAATCTTTTTATCTTTATACTTTGCCAGTTCATTTATTTTGGCTGGGAAATCTCTAAAATTATCAATATCAAGTGTTAAAGCGTTTTTAAATTTACCCAAATTATGTTCGTAATTCGAGCGTACATCTAATACCAACACGTCTTCACTGTCTTTCATTGCTAAAAATTCGGCAGCAGCCAAATGAGTACCTGTACGTTGGTTGGGGTTTATTATGGTAGGATTTTTTAAACCCGAATAAACAATTTCGGATTTATAGCGGCAGTGCATTTTGGTAAAAGATGGCGTATCTACCTCGTCTGTTTTAAAATCTAGTGTTGCAAAGCGACCATCATTTTCTATATAATTTTTATACGCTTCACACTGCGCCTCAGTACCCGATACGGTACCATTTATTCCCTCATCGGCAATAATTATTCGGCCTTTTAAACCTAAATTTTTACAAAATATTAAATGAGAAGCCGCATAATTTTCGGCATCGGCTATGGGTGTATAGCAGTAATATAATAAGGTTTGGTACGGTTTCATGCTATCAATTGATACTGCTGTAAACAGTGTAAAATGGATTTAGCAAATGTAAAAAAAACAAGTTAAAACCTCTGAAAATTTATTTAAGCCATTTCGTAAGCTACAACATCGTTTTTAATGTCATCATAAAACTTAGCAAAAGTTATTTGCATGTAAGGCAGTAAAATTAAAAACCCTAAACCTAAAGTAAGTACGCAAACTAAAGCCCATAAAATAAACCTTAGGCATAAGTAAAAAAGTTTTAGTTTGTGGCCATCCATCATTAATTTACTTTTGTCAATAGCTTCTGATGGGCTTATGTTTTCATCTTCATATAATATATAAAACGTCATGGCGTAAGATAAACCTGCAATAATACCAGGTATAATTAAACACAATAACCATAAAAAAGTATAAACCGCAACCAACAAATAAGTAATTAAATTTCTTTTAAAGGTTTCGAATCCATCAAAAATTTGCTCTAACCTAGCTTCCTCGTTCCTTGATAATAATAACGAAAATTTAGTAATCCCATAAGCCATAGGACCAGCAACGAAAATAAATAGTATAAGGCCAATGCCTGGTATTGCTTGCAAACCAATCACAATAATTGCATATAATGCTGTTGTACCAATGGCTAAGCCCCATTTGCCTTCTAAACTTTGGCGGGCTTTTAGCATTAAATCTTTGTTAGGTGTTGCCATATTTTTTGTTTTTTAAAGTAAATTTTCAATTAAATATTATTAAATAATGTAACTAATTAACATAACGCAATATACAAATGAAAATAATTAAAATAACTTTATTTTTAGTCAGTTAATTTTTAGAAAGGATGAGGATGAGGTTGAGATTGAGGATGAGGATGAGGAATTTATTTATTTTACAAACTAGTTGATATTAGCTGTTTTTCAGTGAATATTTTAGACCAATTAGTTTTAATTTTCGAGATCTATACTTTTGAAAACCTATGTAAATAAC